>Ga0187892_10000423_pt1 | contig 110486 bp, 95 predicted proteins | sample MA1701073metaG_FD_139345 | JGI IMG/M metagenome (GOLD analysis project Ga0187892, IMG submission 139345) | Bio-ooze microbial communities from a basaltic lava cave in the Kipuka Kanohina Cave System on the Island of Hawaii, USA - MA170107-3 metaG ... | reverse complement strand
TCCGGCCCGCCTGGCCCGCATCGGCACCAGCCTCACCGGCTCCCCGGCCGGCCCTCCCCGCCCGGTCATCAGCTCCTCCTATCCGCCCTCCCTCACCATCCACCCTCACGCCCCCGCCATCCGCACCCCGGCCCCCAGCCGCTGGCCGCGGGCGGCGGGATTCACCCCGCCGGCGGCGCCCCCGCCCCCCCCCCCTCCCCCGCCCCCTCCCCCCCCCCCCAGGGCGGCGCGAACCACCAGCCACAGCGCGAACACGCCGTCCCGGTCGGGCCCGCGCGCGCTCTCGAGCAGCGCGCTCGTGAAAGCGGCGTCGGCGGCGTTCAGCGCGGGGTGGCTCATCGGTCCTCAACTCGGCGGCAATGTAGCGGCCGCGCCACGGAGCGGCTAGGTTGCGCGCGATGGCCATTCGGCCGCGCAGCATCCTGTGGGTGGACGACGAGATCGACAGCCTGGAATCGCACCGCCGCTTCCTCGAGGACCAGGGGTACCAGGTCCAGGCGGCCGCGCACGGCGACGACGCGCTCGAGCTGCTGCGCCGACAGCCCTACGGCGTCGTCCTCATGGACGAGCAGATGCCGGGCCGCCGCGGGCTGGAGCTGTTCGGCGCGATCCGCCAGCTCGACCCCGCGGTGCCGGTCGTGATGGTCACCAAATCCGAGGACCCCGCGGTGATGCGCGAGGCGATCGGGCTGGCGGTGGACGACTACCTCGTCAAGCCGCTCCAGCCGCGGCAGATCCTCTCCGTCGTGACCCGCCTGATCGAGGGCGAGCGGATTCGCCAGCAGCACACCGCGCGCGAGTTCGTGACGCGGTTCCGGGAGCTCGAGGGCCGCCGGGCCAGCGCGCTGGGCTGGCGTGAGTGGATCGACCTGTACCGCGAGCTGGCCGTGTGGGACATCCGGCTCGCCGAGTCCGCCGAGCCGGGGCTCGCCGAGGCGCTGAGCGCGATGCTCGCCGGGCTGCGCAAGGACTTCGCCGGCTTCATCGGCCGCCACTACGAAAACTGGCTGGCCAGGCCCGACGCCGACCGGCCCGCGCTCTCGCCCGACGTCGTGGGCGAGATGGTCCTGCCCGTGCTGAAGGAGCACGGCCGCGCGCTGTTCGTGGTGGTGGACTGCCTGCGCCTCGACCAGTGGGAGGCGCTGGTCCCGCTCATCGCGCCGCTGCTCGACGTGGAGACGTCTCACTACTACAGCATCCTGCCGACCGCGACGCCGTACAGCCGCAACGCGCTGTTCGCCGGGCTGTTTCCCCGGGAGATCGCGCAGACCTTCCCGGAATGGTGGAGCGAGGATGAGGCCGACAGCCTCAACGCGCACGAGCAGGAGCTGCTGGCGCGGCAGCTGGCCCGGCTGACGGGCCGCGAGGTGCCGTGCCGCTACGAGAAGCTGTTCAGCGGCTCGGCCGAAGACGATTTCCTGCGGCGCCTGCCGGCGCACCTGGCCCAGGACGGCGTGACCGCGATCGTGTTCAACTTCGTGGACCAGCTGACGCACGGCCGGTCGGAGAACGCGATCCTGTACGAGGTCGCGAAGGACGTGGGCGCGCTGCGCGCGCTGTCGCGCACCTGGTTCGAGGGCTCCACGCTGCGGCAAACGCTGCTCGAGGCCGAGCGGCGCGCGGTGCCCGTCATCCTCACCACCGACCACGGCAGCATCCACTGCCACACCCCGGCCACGGTGTTCGCCAAGCGAGACGCGACCAGCAACCTGCGCTTCAAGTTCGGCGAGGACCTGCGCGCCGAGGACGGCGCCGCGGCCATCACGGTGGACGACCCGCGGAAGTACGGCCTGCCCGGCCGCGGCCTCGGCGTGCGCGCGCTGTTCGCCACCGGCGACCGCTTCTTCGTGTATCCCACCAAGCTGCGCGAGTACCAGGCCCGCTACCGCGGCGCGTTCCTGCACGGCGGGGTCTCGCCGGAGGAGATGATCCTTCCCGTCGCGCTGCTGACGCCGCGCCGGGCCTGAGCGGTGCGGACCTTCCGCGAGCTGCTCCGGTTCCTGCGGCCCTACGCGCCGCTCTTCGGCCTGAGCCTGGTCGCCACCGTCATCGGCTCGCTGCTCGACGGGCTCTCGTTCGTGCTCCTCATGCCGTTCCTGCGCGCCGTGTTCGCCGAGTCGGCGCTGATCCCCGCGGCGGGCGGCACCGGCGCCGACCGGTTCCTCGACTGGGCGTTCGGCGGCCTGCTCACCAACGTCACGCCGGCCGTGGCCTTCCGGAACGTGGTGCTGCTGATCCTGGCGACGGTCACCCTCAAGAACATCGCGCTCTACGCGGCGCGGCTCGGCGGCGCCACGGTCCAGGAGCGCGTGGTACGCGACCTGCGCAACGCGCTGTACACCCACCTGCAGGGCATGCGGCTCGACTTCTTCCAGCGCACCCGCGGCGGGCAGCTGCTGACCCGGATGCTGGCCGACACCGAGCAGGCGCGGTTCCTGGTGGGCGACCTGGCGGCGCAGGCGCTCCAGGCGCTGTGCACGACGATCGTCTACCTCGTGATCCTGATGTGGATGTCGTGGCGGCTCACGGCGCTGGCGCTGGTGCTGGCGCCGCTGCTCGTCCTGTCGCTGCGGCCGCTGCTGCGACGGCTGCGCGGCCGGCTGCGCCACACCCTGCACGAGCGCGGCGAGCTCACCAGCCTCATGCAGGAAACGGTGGCGGGCGTCCGGCTCGTGAAGGCGTACGCCGCGGAGCCCTACGAGCGGCGCCGGTTCGGCGAAGCGTCCGACCGCTACGCGCGCGGCCTGCTGAAGTGGCAGCGGCTCGCGCTGCTGTCGAACCCGATCAGCGAGACGTTCGGCGCGATCGTCACGGTAACGCTGCTGTGGGTGGGGGCGTCCATGGCGGCGGGCCCCGGCGCGAGCCTCGCGCCCGAAGCGTTCATCATCTTCCTGTTCATGGCGCTGCGGCTGCTCACGCCCCTCAAGTACCTCGCCAACGTGCCCACCCAGGCGGCGCAGCACCTGGCCGCAGCCGAGCGCGTCATGGAGATCCTGCGCGAAACGCCCGGCGAGGCCGTCGCGAGCGGCACCGAGGTGGTGTCCGGCTTCACGCGGGGCATCGAGTTCAAGGGCGTGCACTTCTCCTACGACGGCAACGCGCCGGTGCTGACCGACGTGAGCTTCACGGCCGCGAAAGGCGAGATCGTCGCGATCGTCGGCCCGAGCGGGTCGGGCAAGAGCACGCTGGTGGACCTGCTGCCGCGGTTCGTCGAGCCGACGGGCGGCGCGATCCTGCTCGACGGGCGCGCGTTGACCGACATCACGCTGCGCAGCCTGCGCGGACTGATGGGCATCGTGAGCCAGGAGACGGTGTTGTTCAACGACACGGTGCGCGCCAACATCGCATACGGCGCGCCCGAGCGGTTCGGCGCCGACGCGATCGAGGCGGCCGCGCGCGCGGCCAACGCGCACGCGTTCATCGACCGCCTGCCGCAGCGCTTCGACACGGTGCTCGGCGAGCGCGGCACGCGGCTCTCGGGCGGCGAGCGGCAGCGGATCGCGATCGCCCGGGCGCTGCTGCGCGATCCGCCGATCCTGATCCTCGACGAGGCCACCAGCGCACTCGACACCGAGTCGGAGCGGCTGGTGCAGGAGGCGGTGGACCGCCTGCTGGTGGGTCGCACCGTGTTCGTCATCGCGCACCGGCTCTCGACCGTGCAGCACGCGAGCCAGATCCTGGTGCTCGAGGCCGGGCGCATCGTCGAACGGGGCCGGCACGTCGAGCTGCTGGCCCGGGGCGGCAGCTACCGGCGGCTGTACGAGCTGCAGTTCCGCGACGCCCCGCCGAGCGGGGCGTCGGCGGCCGGGTGACGATCCTCCACCTCACCTGCCAGGGCACGGGCGCCGGCGCCTCGATCTCCATCGCCCTGCTGGCGCGCGCGCAGCGCGCCGCGGGCCGGCGCGTCCTGGTCGGGTGCCCGCCCGGCTGTTTCCTCGAAGCGCGCTCGCGCGAGGCCGGCGCCGAGACCGTGCCGCTGGACTTCGCGCGCCTCGGCGCCGCGGCGCGGGACGTGGCGCGCCTCGTGGCGCGCGAGGGCGTGCGGGTGGTGAACGCGCACGGCTCGCGCGACCGCGCCGCGTGCCGCCGGGCGCGGCTGCTGGGGCGGCTGCCCGCCGCGCTGGTCATGACGCGCCGCTCGATGCCGCGCTCGACCGTGTTCTCGACCCTGGCCGACGCGGCGCTCGCCGACGCCGTGATCGCCGTGAGCCGCCCCGTCGCCGGGGCCCTGGCGCGCCGCGGCATTCCCGGGGCGAAGCTCACCGTGGTGCCTAACGCGGTGGACCTCGCGCGCCTCGACCGCCCGGTGACGTCAGCGGAAGTGACGGACGCGCGCGCGATGATCGTCCGGTTCATCGTTCGCCGCGATGCCCCTCGCTCCTCGTTCCTCGCCCCTCGCCCCTGCCTTGGCATCGTCTCCCGCCGCAAGGACCACGCGACGCTGCTGGCCGCGCTGCTCCGGCTCGACCGGCCGGTCACCGTGGTGTGCCTCGGGGTCGCGCCGGCGGCCGACCTCGTCGCGGCGGCGCGACGGGCCGCCCCGCACGCGGTGGCGTTCGTGCCGTTCGTCCACGACCCCCGGCCGTTCTACGAGCTGTTCGACGTGTGCGCGCTGCCGACCCGCGGGGAAGGGCTCTCGCAGGCCGTGCTCGAGGCGATGGCCCTGGGCAAGCCGGTCGTCACGACCGCGGCGGGCGGCAACACCGACGCGGTGCGGGACGGGGTGGACGGGCTGCTGGTGCCGCCGCGCGACCCGGCGCGGATGGCCGCCGCGCTCGGGCGCGTGTTGGACGACGCCACGCTGGCCCGGCGGCTCGGCGCGGCCGCGCGCGCGCGGGTGCGCGCCGAGTTCCCGATCGGGCGCACGCACGCGCTCACGGACGCGGTCTACCGGGCGGCGCTGGCGCGCCGGGGCGAGGACGGCGCGGGGGGCGTCGCGGCGTGAAGCGCCGCAGCGACCTGCCCGCGTACCTGGCCCTGCGCGCCGCGCTCGCGGCCGCGGCCGTGCTGCCGCGCCCGCTCGCGCTCACCAGCGGCGCCGCGTTCGGCCGCGCCGCGCGCGCGCTCGGGCTGCGCCGGAACGTGACCGACGCCAACCTCACCCTCGCGTTCCCCGAGCTCCCGGACGGCGCGCGGGACACGCTGGCGCGCGCGGTGTACGCCCACTTCGGACGGATGGCGGTGGATTCGCTGCGCCTGTCGGCGAAGGGGCCGTCTGCGCTGGTGCCACACGTGCGGGGCGGGGAGTGCGTGCGGCTGATCGAGGAGCGGCTGCCCCGCGGCAAGGGCGTCATCGTGCTCACGGGGCACATCGGCAACTGGGAGCTGGCGGGCGCGTACGTCGCGTCGTGCGGCTACCGGCTCGCCGCGGTCGTGAAGCCGCCGTCCAACCCCCACGTCGCGCGGCATGCCGAGTCGGTCCGCCGCCGTCTCGGCATCGAGACCATTCCGATGCCCGAGGCGCGCTCCGGCGTCGCCGCCGCACTCGCGGCGAATCGCGTGGTGGCTCTCGTGGCCGACCAGGGCGCGATCCGCAGCACTACCTGGGTTCCGTTCTTCGGCCGGCCGACCCGGACGCCGGCGGGCCCGGGGCTGTTCGCGACGCGCACCGGCGCCCCCGTCTTGTTCGGAGCGCTCGTGGCGCAGCCGGACGGAGCCTACCGGCTCGAGGGCGAAGTGCTGGTGGAGGAAGAGACGGGCGACCCTGCGGATGCGGCACGGCACGTCGCGGAGCGGTTCCGCGCGCGCCTGGAGGCGATGGTCAGGCGCTACCCCGACCAGTACCTGTGGACCCACCGGCTGTGGAAGGAACAGTTGCCGGCGCCGGCGCCGGCCGCGCGGTGATCGCGTAGGTCGGGCACTGCCGCACGAAGCCCCCGTCCACCGGCGACCACTCGACCGGCGCCCCGGGTCCCACGGCCTTTCCGGTCGCGTCCATCCGGAACTGCTCGGGCTGCAGGCTCACGCACACGCCGCAGCCGATGCAGCGCTCGCGGTTGACCTGCACCAGCACCGCGCGGCGCGGGTGGATGCCGGGCCGGCCGGCGCGCACCGCGTCGCCCGCCTGCGCGAGCGCGAGCCGGGTGGACCGCTGGCCCTCGTCGATCAGCTCGCGGGTGTGGTCGAAGGAGAACTGCGGCACGTGCTCGACGCGGGGCTGCACCAGCAGCAGCGGCGGGCCGCTCCAGCGCTTCAGGTGCCACTCGCTCGCCTGCTGGAACACGATCTCGGTGGCGCGGGCGAAGATGCCGGCGAAGCCCGACTCGTGCGTATCGGCGCGGAGCACGCCGGAGGCGCCGACGTCCACGCCCACGACCGCGTCGTGCCCGCGCGCGGCGGCGAGCCGCACCGGGAGGTTGTCCACCAGCGCGCCGTCCACCCACCACCGCCCGCCGATCTCGCGCGGGGGAAAGAACCCCGGCAGCGCGCAGGAGGCGTACACGGCGTCGGCGACACGGACGTCGTCCAGGCCCGGCAGGCCGAAGAAAGCCTGGGTCCCGCTGTTGATCTCGACGGAGGCGACGATGAGGCGGCGCGGCAGGTCGCGGAACGTGGCGTCGCCGAGCAGGCCGGTGACGACGTCTTCGAGCGGCTCGGGCCGGTACAGCGCGGGCGAGCGCATCCGCTTGAACGCCATGTCGGCGTGCGCGATCCGGAACAGGTCTTTGCGCCGCATGCTGAGCGCCAGCGCCGCGGACTCCTCGAGGCTGAAGCCCGTGGCCCACGCCGCGCCGACCAGCGCGCCGATGGACGTGCCCACGATTTCGGCAGGCTCCCAGCCGCGCTCGGCGAGCGCGGCGAGCGCGCCGATGTGCGCGAAGCCGCGCATCCCGCCGCCGCCCAGCACGAGGCCGAGCCGGAAGTCGCTCATCGCGGGTTGGCGCCGTCTCGCATCGCGGGTTAACGTAGCCGCGGCGCCCGCCGCCTCGCTACCGTGACCGACCTCGTCGCCGTACCGGAAACCCGCTCCCTGGTCCGGGAGCTGCGCAACACGGAGTTCCCGTGGACCGCGGCCACGACGTACCTCAACAACGCCGCCATCGGCCCGCTGCCGGAGCGGACCCGGCTCGCGCTCGAGAGCTTCAACGCCAGGCGCACCGCCCCCCACCTGCTGCCCGACCACGAGCTGCGCGCCGTGCTGACGCGCGGGCGGGAGGCCGCCGCGGCGCTGCTCGGCGCGGCGCCGGACGAAATCGCGCTGGCCCCCAACACCTCGACCGGCGTGAACATGGCGGCGCGCGCGCTGCCGCTCGAGCCCGGCGAGATCGTGCTCGTGAGCGACCGCGAGTTTCCGGCCAACGTGTACCCGTGGCTGATGCTGAAGGACCAGGGCGTCGCGACCGAGCTGGCGCCGGTCACCCCCGAGGGCTGGCCCGACGAGGACTGGATGGTTGAGCGGCTCGCCGACCCGCGGGTGCGGGTGCTCGCCGTGTCGTTCGTGCAGTTCGCCAACGGGTACCGCGCGGACCTCGCGCGGCTCGGCGCGGCGTGCCGCGCCCACGGCGCGTACCTCGTGGTGGACGCGATCCAGGGCCTCGGCAACTCGGTGCTCGACGTGCGGGAGACGCCGGTCGACGTGCTCGCCACGGGCGCGCAGAAGTGGCTGCTCTCGCCGTGGGGCTCGGGCTTCACCTACGTGCGGCGCGAGCTGATTCCCCTGATGGCGCCGCGGTACGTGGGCTGGCTGAGCTTCGAGGGCACCGACGACTACACGAACCTGGTCAGGTACTCCGACCGGCTGCGCGCCGACGCGCGGCGATTCGAGGTTGGAACCGTTCCGTTCCAGGACGTGCTGGGCATGACCACGTCGCTGGGATTGTTAGGAGAAGTGGGAGTGACGGCCATCGCGGCCTACACCCGCCTCCTCGCGGAGCCGGTGCTGGCCTGGGCGCGGGGGCGGGGCGTCCGGATCACGTCACCCACCGACGAGGCGCACCGCTCGGCCATCGTGTGCGTCGCCCCACCGGACCCCGTGGGGGCGTTCCGGCGCCTCAAGGCGGCGGGCGTGGTGTGCAGCCTGCGCGAGGGTTCGATCCGCCTCGCGCCGCACGTCTACAACACCATCGAGGAGATGGAGAAGGTCGTCGACGTCCTCAACGGATCGTGAGATCCGCGAACTTCAGCTTCCCGTACTTCACCACGTAGGTCCCCGCGCCGAGCAGCTGGTCCGGATCGGACGCTCTGGCGCCGTCGAGCTGCACGCCCCCCTGCTGGACCATCCGCCGCGCCTCGGAGACCGACCTGGCGAACCCGATCCCCTTGAGGACCGTCGCGAGCTTGCCGGGCGCGTGCTCCAGCGACGGCCGGTCGGCCGGCGCCTCCTTCTTCTTGAACAGCTGGTCGAAGTGCGCCTCGGCCTTCACCGCGGCCTCGGCCCCGTGGAACTGCGTCACGAGATCGCGCGCGAGCGCGCGCTTGGCCTCGTACGGCGCAGCGAGAATCCTCTGGACCGCCGCGGCCAGCTCCCCCTGCTGCCGTGACGACAGCAGAGTGATCCACTCCTCGAGCAGCGTGTCGGGGATGGACATCGTCTTGCCGAACTGGTCCTCGGGGGTCTCCGTGATGCCGATGTAGTTGTCGTACGACTTCGACATCTTCCGATCGCCGTCGAGCCCGCGGAGCAGCGGCATGATGACCACCACCTGCGGCTCGAGCCCGTAGCGTTCCATCAGGGTGCGGCCGACCAGCAGGTTGAACTTCTGGTCGGTGCCGCCCAGCTCCACGTCCGCCTTGAGCGCCACCGAGTCGTAGCCCTGGAGCAGCGCGTAGAGGAACTCGCTGATGGCGATCGGCGTCTTCGCCTTGTGGCGTTTGGCGAAGTCGTCGCGCTCCAGCATCCGCGCCACCGTGTAGTGCGAGCTGAGCCCGAGGAAGTCGGCGAGCGACAGCTGGCTGTGCCAGCGGCTGTTGCGCTCGATGATCGTCCGCTTGGGGTCGAGCACGGCGAAGATCTGGTCGCGGTAGGTCTGCGCGTTGCGCTGGACCTCCTCCTCGGAGAGGCGAGGCCGAGTCTCGCTCGCGCCCGACGGGTCGCCCACCATCGCCGTGAAGTCGCCGATCACGAACACGACCCGGTGCCCCAGCTCCTGGAACGTCCGCAGCTTGCGGATGCTGACCATGTGGCCCACGTGCAGGTCGGGCCGGGTGGGGTCGAACCCCTGTTTCACGATGAGCGGCTCGCCGCTGCCGATCGAGCGCTCGATCTTCTTCGCCAGCGCGTCCTCGGGGATCAGCTCGAGGGCGCCGCGGCGGATCGCGTCCATCTGCTCGTTCAGCGGCGGGAAGGCTTGGGCGGGCATGGCGGCCGAACGCTAGCGGCGCCGGGCCGCGCGCCGCAAGTTGGTGGCCCGTGAGTCTGGACCGGCGGGAGTTTCTCAAGGTGGCCGGCGCGACCTCGCTCGGGGCCGCGGCCGCCGGGTGCGCACCCGCCATCCGGGCCGCCGCCGGCGGCGGCGGGGCCGCCAGCGACGTGGTGGTCGTCGGCGCCGGCGCGTTCGGCGGCTGGACCGCGTGGCACCTGCGCCGCCTCGGCGCCTCCGTGGCGCTGGTGGACATGTTCGGGCCGGGGAACTCCCGATCTACCTCCGGTGACGAGACCCGCGGCGTACGCTCGTCGTACGCCGCGCGCGAGACCTGGGTGCGGTGGGCCAACGAGGCCAACGTCCGCTGGCGCGCCTGGGATGAGGAGTGGTCACGGCCGCTCGGCCTCAGGCTGTTCTTCGACACCGGCGACCTCATTCTGCGCCCCACGGACGATCCGTGGCTCACCAGCACGCGGGCGACGTGGGACCGGCTCGGCGTGCGCTACGAAGCGCTGACGATCGACGAAGTGCGCTACCGCTATCCGCAGATCAGCGTGGAGGACATGACGGTGGCCGCGTTCGAGCCGCGCGCGGGCGTGGTGCGCGCGCGGCGCGCGTGCGAGGCGGTGGCCGAGGCGTTCCGCAGCCGCGGTGGGCGCATCCTCACCGCGCGGGTCTGGCCGGGTCGGACGGCGGGCGGCCGGATGCTCGACGTCACGCGCGTTCCCGGCGAGCCGATGTCGGCCGGCGCCTTCGTGTTCGCGTGCGGGCCGTGGCTGCCCACCGTGCTGCCGGACACGATGCGCGACCGCCTGCGTACACCGCTCGGCCACGTCTACTACTTCGGCACGCCCCCCGGCGACCAGCGCTGGCTGTACCCCAACTTCCCGAGCTGGAACGTCCCGGGCGTCACGGGGTGGCCGGGTCTGCCGAACGACAACCGCGGGTTCCGGGTGCGGGTGGGCGGGCGGCCGCCGCAGGACCCGGACGACAGCGTCCGCTGGATTCCGCCGAGCTTTCACAAGCGGGCCCGTATCTTCCTCGAGGAGCGGTTCCCGGAGCTTCGCGACATGCCGCTGCTCGAGACGCGGGCCTGCCACTACGAGAGCAGCGTGGACCGCAACTTCATCGTGGACCGGGTGCCGGGGCTCGACAACGCGTGGATCGCGGGCGGCGGCTCGGCGGAGGGGTTCAAGTTCGGGCCGGTGGTGGGCGAGTACATCGCCATGCGTGTGTTAGGCATGCCGACCGACCCGGCGCTCACCGAGGAGTTTCGCCTGAAGGAAGAGATGTTCGAGGAGCCGGCGCCCCGGGCGAACGACGAGGGGGAGGGCACATGACGCACCAGGAGTGGTTCTCCGGTCTGCGCGACGTCTCGCGGAGCGTCGCTCCGACCATCCCGGCGCTGGTCGGCGCCGCGTTGCTCGTACTCGCGGGCTGGCTGATCGGGCGGCTGCTGGCGTGGCTGGCCCGCCGCGCCGTACACGGCCTGCTCGGGCGCCTGGCGCAGCGCCCGGCGCTCCAGAGCGCCATCGCCGGCAGCGGCGCCGCGGAACAGGTCCCCGGCGTGATCGGCGGGTTCGTGTTCTGGGTCGTGCTCGTGTTCTTCGTCGCGGCCGCGATGGAGTCGCTCGGGTTGCCGGTCGTCACCGCGTCGTTGAGCCGAGTCGCGTACTACCTGCCGAACGTGCTCGCGGCGCTGGTGGTGGTGTTCGCCGGACTCATCGCGGGGAAGGTGGTCGGCGGCGCGGTCGCGCGGGCGGCGGCGAGCGCGGGCATGGCGTTCGGGCCGGTGATCGGCGGCACCGTGCGGGCCACCGTGCTGCTGGTGGCCGTCGTGGTCGCCGTCGAGCAGGTGGGCATCCAGGCGGACATCCTGATCGTCATCGTGGGGGTGGTCGTCGGGACCACCCTCGCCGGCGCCGGCCTCGCCTTCGGCCTCGGCGCGCGCACGGCGGTGAGCAACATCATCGCTTCGCACTACGTCGCCCAGGTGTATCGGGTGGGACAGACCATCCGCGTGGCGGGCATCGAGGGGAAGATCGTCGAGACGACCCCGACCGCGGTCTTCGTCTCGGCGCCGCAGGGTCGCGTGATGGTTCCCGCCAAGCAGTTCAGCGAGGAGGCGTCCGTCCTGCTCACGGAGGGTTAGTGGCGACCGCCCAGGAGCGGGTGGCGGCGGCATTCGCGGCCGACCACTCCGACGAGGCCGCGCGGCTGCTGGAGCGCGCCGACCCGGCGGACGCCGCGGCGCTGCTGGCGGGTCTTCCCGCTCCCGTGGCCGCCGAGGTGTATCGCGCCCTCGGCCCGGCGGCGTCGGCGGCCTGCGCCACCGCGCTCAGCGATGAGACCCTTGCCGCGATCGTGGACAACCTGCCGCCGCAGGCCGCGGGGGCGGCCCTGCGCGCGGTCGAGCCGGCCCGCCGCGACGCCGTCGGGGCACGGCTGGGGGACGAACGGCGCGAGCAGCTGCGCGCGGTGCTCGCGTACCCGGAGCACACGGCGGGCGCGCTCGCCGATCCGCTGGTCCTGGCGCTCACGGACGACCTCACCGTGGCCGAAGCGCAGCGGCAGCTGCGTGGTGCCCGCCTCCACCTCTTCTACTACGTCTATGTCGTGGAGCGGGACCGCACCCTGGTCGGGGTCCTCGCGATGCCGGAGCTGATGGCCGCGCACCCGAAGGCGACGCTGGCGGCGGTGATGCGCCGCGACCTGGTGCGCCTCGACGCGCACGCCGACCTCGCCACGGTCGCGGTCCACCCGGCGTGGCGCGACCTCGACGCGCTCCCCGTCACGGATGCCGCCGGCCGCCTGGTCGGCGCCATCCGGCACAAGACCATCCGCCGGATGAGCTGGGCGCACGGGCGGCCGATGATGGCCACGATCGTCGGGCTCTCCGAGGTGTACTGGGCCGGCCTGTCCGGACTTCTCGCCAGCATCGCGTCGCGGCGGCCGCCGGCGTCGCCGGCCGCGTCCGCCGAGGAGGATGATCATGTCCCGTGACCGCGTGGTCCGCCAGCTGGCGCAGGCGGCGCTCCTGCGCTACCCGGGCGAGGCGGCCCGGCGCCTGGACCGGCTGCCCGCGCGCGAGGTGGCCGGCTTCCTGGAGCGTCAGGACGCCGCGCCGGCGGCTGAGGTGTTGCGGCGGCTCCGCGCCGACCGGGCGTCGCAGGTGATCGAGGATCTGCAGGAGCCGGCCGCCTCGAGGGTCCTCGCGGAGCTCGAACCGGCGCTCGCCGCCGCCCTGCTCGCGCGGCTGGACGAGGGCGCCCGGGGGGCGCGGCTGGCGGCCCTCGATACCGCCCTCGCGAAGGAGCTCGGCGAGCTGCTGGCGTATCCGCCCGGCGTCGCCGGAGAGTTGATGGACCCGCGTGTCACGAGCTTTCCGCCGGACACGACGGCGCGCGAGACGCTGGCCCAGATTCGCGCGCTCCGAACCAGAGCCATCCACGACGTTTTCACGGTGGACGAGGAGGGATGCCTGGTGGGGTCGGTGGGCATCCAGGATCTGGCGCTCGCGGAGCCGGGCACCCGCCTCGACGAACTGGTGCAGCCGGCGCCACCGCCGCGGGTCCAGGCGCTGGCGCCGCAGGAGGAGCTGGTGGCCCTCGCCGAGGACCGGCGCCTGACCAGTCTGCCCGTCGTGGACATCGCCGATCGGCTGGTGGGCGTCATCCGCCACGCGGACCTGCTGCGCGCCACGCAGCGCGACGCCACCGGCGACCTGCAGGCGATGGTGGGCGTCAGCCGCGAGGAGCGTGCGCTCTCCGGCGTGCTGTTCGCGGTGCGCCGCCGCCTGCCGTGGCTCCAGATCAACCTCGCGACCGCGTTCCTGGCCGCGGCGGTGGTCGGGTTGTTCGAGGACACGATTGCCAGCGTCACGGCGCTGGCCGTCCTGCTGCCGGTCGTCGCGGGCCAGTCCGGAAACACCGGGGCCCAGGCCCTCGCGGTGACGATGCGCGGCCTGGTGCTGCGCGAGATCCGGGTCCGGCACTGGTTTCGCGTGGGGCGCAAGGAGGTCGCCGTCGGCGCGATCAACGGCGTCGCGGTGGCGTTGATGACGGCGCTCGGAGTCTACGTGTGGAGCCGGTCGGTCGGGATCGCCGCGGTGATCGGCGTGGCGATGGTGGTCTCGATGATCATCGCGGGCCTGGCCGGTGCCTCGGTCCCGATGGTGCTCACCCTGCTGCGTCAGGACCCCGCCGCGTCGTCGTCCATCGTGCTCACCACCGTCACCGACGTGATGGGGTTCCTCACCTTCCTGGGATTCGCGACCCTGGCGCGCGGGGTGCTGTGATGGAGCCGGACGCGGCCCGGGTTGGAACCGATCGGCGAGGCGGCAGGTGAGGCCGGGCACCACGTGTTCGCCGTCCCGCGCGCCGTCCTCGGCGATCGGGCCCCCGCCGCCGTCCGCTCGATAGCCCCGCGCCTGGCGGCGCTCCGGATCCACGACCCACACCGGCCGGCTCCCAGCGTTGTGGTCGTCGGCGACCTTCTCGAGGACGTTGCCCGGGCGGTTGGCCGACCCGCGGCTTCAGCCGCGGTCAGCGCGGGGTCGTCGCCGCCCCCCGCGGCACGAACCGCTGGACCCGCTTGTAGATGTCCACCTCGCCGGTGTAGAGGTTGCCGCGCGAGTCCACCGCCAGGTTGTGGATCCACCCGAACTGGCCCGCGTTGCGCCCGCCGCGGCCGAAGCTGCCCGCGACCGTGAGATCGCTGCGCCGCAGAATCCAGGCGGTCTGATTGGTCCCGTCGGGCACATAGATCCAGGTCTGCGCCGAGTCGCGCGAGAACGCGAGGTCCCACACCGACCCCATGGCCCGCGTGGCCCGCTCGAGCCAGGCCTCGCGGACGAACGCCCCGGTCCGCTGGAACACCTGAATGCGGTTGTTGATCCGGTCGGCGACGTAGACCAATCCGTCGCTGGACCGCCGCACCGCGTGGACCGTGTTGAACTGCTGCGGCTGGACCGTCGTGTCGTAGGAGATGGGCCAGGGGGTGGCTGTGCCCTGGACCGGCGGTGACGCGGTATCGCCGTCCACCGGCCGGCGGCCGTAGGCGCCCCAGTGCCGCCGGTAGGCGCCGGTCGTCGCGTCGAACACGATGACGCGGCGGTTGCGGTACCCGTCGGCGACGTACACCTCGTTGGCGCGGACGTCCACGTCTACCGCGGTGGGCTGGCCGAGCAGCACGGAGTCGTTGCTGCCGCCCGTCTGCCCGGCGAGCCCGAGCTGGAGCAGGAACCGGCCCTCCGGGCTGAACTTCAGCACGACGTGGTCCCGCTGCCCGTTGGACCCGATCCACACGTTGCCCGCGGCGTCCACGTGGATACCGTGCTCGCTCTGCGGCCAGAATGGGGCGCCGCTTTCGGTCGCGCCCCCCCCCCACGCGCGGACCACGTTGCCCGCCTGATCGAGCTCGATGACCGGCGGCGCCGGGACGCAGCAGCGCGAGAGGGGCGGGTTCTGCGCGGCCCCGGCCTCGCGGGCCGTGATGGTCCGCGGCCGGTGCAGGATCCAGACGTGGTCGTTCGGCCCCACCGCCACGCCCGACACCTGGCCGATGGTCCAGTTGTTGGGCAGCTCGCGCGGCCAAAACGGGTCCACCTGGAACTCGGGGACCGCGTCGGAGCGTATCGTGGCGGTAGTGGTCACGGGCGCGGCGGCCCCGGCGCCCGCCGCGGCGGTGGCCGGCGGCGGCGTCATGCGGGGCGGCGGCAGCGGCGAGCGCATCTCAACGACGCGGTTCCGGAGCACGCCGAGCTGCTCGATCTCGATCTCGACGCGGTCGCCGGGATGGAGCGTGTTGTCCCGGCCCTGCATCGTCGGGTACGTCCCGGTGTACAGCAGGTCGCCGGGGAGCAGGGTCACGTAACGGCTGAGGTAACTCACCAGCTGGGCCGGGTTGTTGAGCATCTGGCTGGTGCGGCCGCGCGCCACCAGCTCGTCGTTGACGCGGATGTCCACCTGCAAGTCGCTGTAGTCCACGCCGGTCACGATCGCCGGCCCGAGCGCCGCCCAGGTGTCGGCGGCCTTCGAAAGCAGCCGGCTGGGTTCGCCGAGCGCGGCGCGCTCGCCGTACCACGTGTTCTCGCTGATGTCGTTGCCCACGGATACGCCGAAGATGCAGCCCGGCGCCTCCGCCACCGTGACGTGCCGGCACCGGCGCCCGATGACCAGGACCAGCTCGCCTTCCCAGTCCAGGTTGGTCGCCTCGGGCGGATGCTCGATCGAGTCGTTCGGCCCGATGATGCTGGTGGGCAGCTTCGCGAACCAGCGCGGGTGATCCACGGGGTCGGTCCGGCCGGGCCGGCGCGAGTTGATCGCGACGCCGAGGACCTTGTTCACGCGCAGCGGATCGATCGGCGCGAGGAGCCGGACGTCGGCGAGCCGGGCACGGCGGCCGGTCGGCCGCGGGGAGCTGAACAGGTCGCCCGAGAGCTCGCGGATCGTCTCACCCTCGAGAATGCCGTAGGCGACGCGATGGCCCGCTTCGTACCGGACGTAGCGGGTGATGCCTTGGGCGGCCAGGCGGCTAGGCGGCTGGGCGGCTAGAAGAGCCGTCAGTCCCAATGCCACCACCCCCGCCGATGGGTATCGATGAACCAGCCGCCTGGCCGGCCAGCCGCCTAGCCGCGCCATCGTCGTTGTGTTCATTGTCCCGGCTCTCCGGCGGCGCGACGCTGCACCGGAAGCGCCAGCGCGACCAGCTCCGCCGGCACGTCGGCGTTGGCGACCGCGACCACGATGTACTGGCGGCCGTCGTGGAGGTACGTGATGGGGGCCGCGTTGGTCGCGGCCGGCAGCTGCACCGAGGCGATCTCCTGACCGGTCGCCTTGTCCACCGCGTGGAACTGCGGCCCTCCGCCCCGTCCTTCGCCGTAGAACAGCAGCGTCCGGGTCACCAGCAGGTTGGCGTGCCCGCTGATGCCGGTGCGCGGAATCTGCACGCCGCGCAGCGCGGGGTGGTTGCGGATGCTCTCCGGGGTGTCGCCGTTGGGAATCATCCAGCGGTGCTCGCCGGTGTTGAGGTCGATCGCGGTGATCCGCCCGTACGGGGGCCTGAGCAGCGGCAACCGCTGCGGCCCCGGAATCCCTCCCGGCCCGAGCGACACGTAGTTCATCTCGGAGCGCTCGGGGTTGTGCTCCACGGCGATGCGGCTGAAGCCGCTCTGGGACGCCACGTAGAGGATGCCGGTCTCGGGATCCAGGGCCGAGCCGCCCATGATGTTGGTGCCGCCGTTCGCGCCGGGCGCGATCAGCGTGCCGTCGGTGCTGTCGGCCGCGCGCGCGAGCGAGGGCGGCGTGAAGATCGGGCCCATGCGGTAGCGGCGGGCGATGTCGACGGCCTGGCGCCGCAGCTCGGGCGTGAAGTCGATGAGGTCGTCCGTCGTCACGCCCTGGCGGTCGTAGGGCGCCGGCCGGGTGGGGAAGGGCTGCGTCGGCGAGGCGCGCTCGCCGGGCACGTCGGAGGCCGGCACCGGCCGCTCCTCGATCGGCCACACCGGCTGGCCGTTCGCGCGATCGAACACGTAGGCGAACGACTGCTTGGTGGTCTGGACGACGATGCGCCGGGGCTGGCCGTTCACGCGCACGTTCGCCAGCGTCGGCGCGGTCGGCGTGTCGAAGTTCCAGATGTCGTGGTGGACCATCTGGAAGTGCCACGCGCGGCGCCCGGTCCGGACGTCGAGCGCGATCAGGCTCTGCGAGAACAGGTTCGCGCCGGGCCGGTGCCCGCCGTAGTAGTCGTTGTGCGCGTGCCCCACGGGGATGTACACCAGCCCGAGGTCCTCGTCCGCCGAGTACGGCGCCCACGCGTCCACCTTGCCGGCGGTGCCGAGCGCGTCGCCCTCCCAGGTCTCGTGCCCGAACTCGCCGGCGCGCGGAATCAGCCGGAAGGTCCAGAGCAGGCGGCCGGTGCGCACGTCGAAGCCGCGAATGTGCCCCGCGACCTGGCGGAGCCGGCGCGGGTAGTAGCCCTGCATCGCGGAGTTCCCGACCACGATGACGTTGCCCACGACGATCGGCGGGGAGCTGGAGCCGATCGAGCCCTCGGTCGGGTCGATGCCGCGCACGGCGTCGCCGTTGCTCCCGGTCGCGCGCGTCGGGCCGTTGTCGCCGTTGGTCAGCATCGCGCCCGGCGCTCCCGCCCAGGGCACCATGGGGTAGCCGAGACCCTCCATCAGGTCGATCACGCCCTCCCCCCGGCGGCCGAAGCCCTGGGCGGGCCGGCCGGTGCGCGCGTCGAGCGCGACCATGTAGTAGCCGGGCGTGACGACGATGAGGCGCTCGACCCGGCCGTCGGTCCAATACGCCAGCCCGCGGCCTGAGAAGCGCCGCGGCGCCTTCTCCCAGCGCAGGCCCTCGTCCATCCGCCAGCTCCACATGGTCTCCCCGCTCGCGGGGTCGATCGCGGCCACCGCGCGCCGCTCGCCGGCGACGGTGTACAGCATGCGGTTGGCGTACAGCGGCGTGGCGCGGAAGTACGTCTCCGGCTCGGGGCCGAAGTTCGCGGCGTGCCATCGCCAGGCGACCTCGAGGGTGCGGGCGTTGTCGCGCGTGATCTGGTCGAGCGCCGAGTAACGGGTGCTGCCGGCGTCGCCGCCCCAGTGCCGCCACTCGCCGCCCTGGGCCCCGGTCTGGGCGCGCGCGGGCGGGGTCGCCGCGAGCGTGAGTGCGAGCACGAGCGCGAGTCGCGTGGCCATCAGTCCCTCGAGGGGTTGGGCGGTTGGAAGCGGACGCGCCGCAGCCCTTCGGGGTCGGCGGGGAGCTCCGCCTCGCCCGCGGGCAGGGCGTTGAGCTTGAACACGTAGGCGACCACGTCCGCGTACTCCTGGCGGCGGAGGCGTCCGGGATTATCCAACGGCATCGTGGTGCGGATCTGCTCGAACATCTCCGCGGCCGTGCGGCCCGACCAGCCCTGGCGGAATGCCGGTGTCGTGAACTGGCTGGTGACGTGGCAGGACGTGCACGTCTGCCGGAACACGGCCTGGCCGCGCACGGCCTGCGCCTCCGTGTAGCCGCCCGCGGCGCCCGGCCGCGGCGGCGATGCGCTGTCCGTCTGCGCGCGGAGCGGGGGAGTGGCGGTGACGGCCGTGAGCGCGGCGAAGCTGAGCAGCCAGCGGTGTCTCATGGGCGGCCGCGAGTAGGATAGGGCGCTCCGCGGGTCACGGCTAGAGGCGAGGGGAAGGAGGGGAAGGAGGGGAGGGAGGGGAAGGAGGGGCGGCACCACGCGCGACGGGTGGAAAGGCTTGGGGCGCCCGGGTAACTTGCGACCCTCATGTCCGCACGGGGCCTCGGGCGCTTCTTTACGCCGGACCATGCCCGCCGCAGCGTGGCCGGCCTGTTGCTGATCACCGGATTCGGCGCCGGCATCGGTTACGGCAGCTGGACCCGCGTATGCGCCGGCAGCGCCTGCCCCTCCATCGCCATCCTCGACGACTATCGGCCGCAGCAGACCTCGAAGGTGTTCGCCGTGGACGGCCGCCTGATCACCGAGCTGGGGCTCGAGCGGCGCACGGTGATCCGGCTGGACGAGATGCCGCGCCACCTCCGCGAGGCCTTCATCGCCGTCGAGGACAAGCGGTTCTACCAGCACCAGGGCATCGACTACTCGACGGTGATGGGCGCGGTGCGCGCCAACCTCCTCGCCCTGAGCTGGGAGCGCGGCTTCTCGACGATCACGATGCAGCTGGCGCGGAACGTGTTCCCGGACCGGCTGACCCGCGAGAAGAACCTGGGGCGCAAGCTCAGGGAGATGTGGGTCGCGCGGGAGCTGGAAGCGACCTACAGCAAGGACCGCATCCTCGAGCTGTACCTCAACCAGATCAACCTCGGCGCCGGCGCCTACGGCGTGGAGGCCGCGGCGCTGCGCTACTTCGGCAAGTCGGTCCGCGATCTCAACATCGCGGAGGCCGCGCTGCTGGCCGCGTTGCCCCAGCGGCCCTCCGCCTACAACCCGCGGCGCTATCCCGCGCGGGCGGTGCGCCGCCGCAACCTCGTGATCGACCTCATGCGCCGGCAGGGCTACATCACGGCGCACGAAGCCGAGGAGGCGAAGGCCTATCCGCTCGGGCTCTCGGCCGGGCAGGACGGGGGCGACGTCGCGCCGTACTTCGTCGAGTGGATCCGCCAGACGCTGGACGCGCGGTTCGGGCGCGACCTGTACGAGCGGGGCCTGCGCGTCTACACCACGCTCGACATCGACATGCAGCAGGCCGCCGAGCGCGCGCTCGAGGCCCAGCTGCAGCTCATCGAGGGCAACACCTACGGCCGGTTCCCGCACCGCACGTTCGCGCAGTACCTCGTGCGGCGCGCCGAGCGCCCGGCCGACGAGGAACGGCCGAGCAACTCGCCCTACCTCCAGGGCGCGATGATCGCGATGGACACCGAGACCGGCGAGATCCGCGCGATGGTGGGCGGCCGCGACTTCGACGACTCGAAGTTCAACCGCGCCACCCAGGCGCTGCGGCAGCCGGGCTCCACTTTCAAGCTGTTCGTGTACTCGGCCGCGATCCGCGAGGGCCACACCCCGAACGAGCAGTTCGAGGACGCGCCCATCAGCCTGCCGATGCCCGACGGCACGGTGTGGGAGCCCGGCAACTTCGAAGTGGACAGCTTCCGCGGGGTGGTGACCCTGCGCCGCGGGCTCGCGGCCTCGATCAACCTGATCGCGATCCGGCTCGGCCTCGAGCTGGGGGTGGACGCGGTGGTCGAGGAGGCGCGGCGCTACGGCATTACCACACCGGTGCCGCGCGTGCCGTCCATCTTCATCGGCTCCGCGGAGGTCATCCCGCTCCAGATGGTGTCGGCGTTCACGGCGCCCGCCACGCTCGGCGTGCGGGCCGCGCCCATCGGCATCCGCCGCGTGGAGGACGCGGACGGCAACGTGCTGTGGCAACCGGCGCAGCGCCGCGAGCGCGTGATGAGCCCGGACCAGGCGTACGTGCTCAACGACATGCTGAGAGACGTGGTCCGCGGCGGCACCGCGACGACCGCCTACCGGTCCAGCGGCCTCACCGTGCCGGCGGCCGGCAAGAGCGGCACGACGGACGACTACACCGACGTGTGGTTCGTCGGCTACACGCGCGAGCTGGTGGCCGGCGTGTGGATCGGGTTCGACCGGCCGGAGACCATCAGGCCCTACGCGCAGGGCGGCCGCATGGCGGCGCCCGCCTGGGCGGCGTTCCTGCGCGAGGTGTACGAGCGCCGGCCCTCTCCGGGCGACTGGTCGCCGCCGCGCGGCGCGCGCGCCCTGCTGGACCGCGACTCCGGCATCGTGCCGGCCCCGATTCCGCAGGGCAGGCCACCGAAGCCCACCGAAGAAGACTGATGCCGTGCTGAGGCTCTCGGCGCGCTGGGTGCTGCCCATCCGCGGCGCGCCGATCCCGGGCGGCGCCGTGCTCGTGGGAGACGACGGCCGCATCGCGGCCGTCGGTCCGGACCCCGCGGTCCCGCGCCCCGCGCTCGCGGTGGCGCGCCAACTCGGCCCCGTCGCGCTCCTGCCGGGCCTCGTCAACACCCACGCCCACCTGGAGCTGACGGGCCTGCGCGGTCTGGTGCGCGATCTCCCGTTCGCCGAATGGGTCGGCACCGTGCGGCGTCTCAAGGACGCCCTGGAGCAGCGGCACTTCGCCGCGTCCGCCGCGTGGGGCGTGCTCGAGCACTTCGCGGCCGGCATCACGACGATCGGCGACACCGGCTCCTCCATGGCGCCGGCGCGCGCGATGGCGACGCTCGGCGCGCGCGGCGTGGCCTACCACGAAGTATTCGGTCCCGATCCCGCGCAGCTCGGCGACAGCCTGTCGGGGCTGTCCCATCAGCTCGCGGTGCTCGACGACTGCGCGTCCGGGCGCCTGCGCATCGGCGTCTCGCCGCATGCGCCCTACACCGTCAGCGAGCCGCTGCTGCGCGCCGTCGCCGACGCGGCGCTCGCGTCGAGCCGGCCGCTGGCGATGCACCTGGCCGAATCGCGCGAGGAGGACGCCTTCGTCCGCACCGGGTCGGGGCCGTTCGCGGAAGCGCACGCCCGGCGCGGCATCCCCGTGACGGCGCGCGGGGTCAGCCCGATCGCCTGGGCGCTCGACAACGGGCTCGCGGCCCTGCGGCCGCTGCTGATCCACTGCGTGAAGGCCAGCGGGGCCGACATCACCCGGATGGCGGCCTGTGGCGCGACGGTCGCGCACTGCCCGTGGTCGAACGCCGCGCTGGGGCACGGCCGCGCCGACCTCGCGGCGATGCGCGCGGGCGGGCTGGCCGTCGGGCTGGGCACCGATGCGGTGGTGGCCGGTGGCGCGACCGATCTGTTCGAGGAGGCCCGGTACGCGGCTCTGGGCGGCAACCTCGCGCCCCGGGACATGCTGGGTCTCATCACCGGCCAGGGCGCCCGCGCCCTCGGCGTCGCCGGCGCGGGCGCGCTGTCGGCCGGTGCGTGGGGCGACCTCACGGCGGTGTCGCTGCGACGGGCCCCGTTCGGTGGGGGCGACGCGGGCAGCGACCCCGAGGCCGCGCTGGCCTGGTCGGCGACCGCGGCCGATGTGCTGGCGACCTGGGTCGGCGGGCGGTGCGTATACGAACGCGGCCACTGGCCCGGGGTGGATGCCGCGGCCGCCCGGACCGCGGCCGCCGAGGCGCATCGGGCCGCTCTGGCCGCGCTCGGCGCGCCGCGCGTATCTTGAGCCCCGTGTCCAAACCGAAACGCCACGCCGCCATCCTGCGCCTGGTCCGCGACAACGAGATCCCGAGCCAGGAGCGGCTGCGGGAGCTGCTGGTGAAGGCAGGGTTCGACGTCACCCAGGCCACCCTCTCGCGCGACCTCCACGAGCTGGGCTTGCTCAAGGTCCCCGCCCCGGACGGGCTGTCGCGCTACGCGGCGCAGGCCGAGGAGATGATCCTGCCGGCGCCCTCGCTCACCGCGCTGCTGCCCACCCTGCTGCTCCGTATGGACGGCGTGGGCCCGCTGCTCGTGCTCACGACACCGACCGGCTCGGCCAGCGCGCTGGCCGCCGCCCTCGATCACGAGGAGTTCCCCGAAGTGATCGGGTCCATCGCCGGCGACGACACCCTCCTCATGATCACCCGCGCGCCCGCCGACCGGAAAAAGCTGGAGCGCCGGATCCGGGAGCTGGTACCGAGCCGGAGCTGACTCGCCCCTCGCCCCTCGCTCCTCGCTCCTCGCCGCTCCCCCCATTGAACCCCCCGGCGCCGCCCCGTATCTTTATGCGCCCATTTGCATAACTATCACCCAGGGGAGAGCGGGCGATGGCGAAGACGGTGGTGCTGGCGTACTCGGGCGGGCTCGACACGAGCGCGATCGTGCCGTGGCTGCGGGAGCACTACGGCGCGCGGGTCATCTGCATCGCGGCCGACGTCGGCCAGGGGGCCGGCGAGCTCAAAGGCATCGAGGAGAAGGCCCGCCGCTCCGGCGCCGAGGGCTGCGAGGTCGAGGACGTGCGCGAGCGCTTCGTGCGCGAGTTCATCTGGCCGACCCTGAAGGCCGGCGCCGTCTACGCGCGCACCTACCTCCTGGGCACCTCGATGGCGCGGCCGCTGATCGCCGAGCGGCAGGTGGCCGCCGCGCGCCGCTTCGGCGCCGACGCCCTGGCCCACGGCTGCACCGGAAAGGGCAACGACCAGGTCCGCTTCGAGCTGACCTACCAGGCGTTCGCGCCCGATCTCGACGTCATCGCGCCGTGGCGCGACGACCGCTGGACCTTCCGGGGCCGCGAAGACCTCATCGCCTACCTCAAGGAAAAGAAGATCCCGACCACGGCGACGGTCGAGAAGCCGTTCAGCCGCGACCGGAACCTGTGGCACGTCTCCCACGAGGGTGGCGTTCTGGAGGACCCGTGGCGGGAGCCGCCGGCGGACCTGTTCCTGCTCACGAAGGACCCGGCCGACACGCCGGCCCAACCGGCCATGGTCACGATCGGGTTCGAGGAGGGCGAGCCGGTCTCGCTCGACGGTGAGCTGATGAACCCGGTGAGTCTCATCGAGACGCTCAACACCCTGGCCGGCGAGCACGGCGTGGGTCGCGCCGACATCGTCGAGGACCGGCTGGTGGGGATGAAGTCGCGGGGCGTGTACGAGACGCCCGCCGGCACGGTGCTGTTCCAGGCGCACCGCGAGCTGGAGCAGCTGGTGCTCGACCGCCGCAGCCTCGCTCTCGCGGACGAGTACGGCCGGCGCTATGCTGATCTGGTGTACGACGGCCGGTGGTGGTCCCCCGAGCGCGAGGCGCTGGACGCGATGGTCAGCGCGACCCAGCGCCACGTCACGGGCAAGGTGCGGATGAAGCTCTCCAGGGGCTCGTGCGTAGTGCTGGGCCGCGAGTCGCGGCACTCGCTGTTCCACGAGGGCCTCGCGACCTTCAGCGCGGACGACGTCTACCGGCAGCAGGACGCCGCAGGCTTCATCCGGCTGTACGGGCTCGCCGTGCGGACCGCCGCCGAGCGGGAGCGCCGGCTCGGCGCCCGCTTCGCGGAGGCCGCCGACTGATCGGGCCGCCCGCCCGCGCGCTCGTCATCGGCGGGTCGGGCTTCCTTGGCTCCCGCCTGCTCGCGTTGGGGCCCAAGTACACCGAGCTCACCGGCACCGGCCACCGGCGGCCGGTCCCCGAAGGGCGCTGGCGCGACGCCGAGCTGGACGTCACCTCGCCCACGGCCGTCGCCGCGCTGGTCGAGCGCGAACGGCCCGGCGCGGTCATCTACACGGCCTACGACAAATCCTCCCGCGAGATCACGGTGGACGGCGCCGTGGCCGCGGCCCGCGCAGCGGCGCGGGCCGGCGCGCGCTTCGTGTTCGTGTCCACCGACCTGGTCTTCGACGGCGGGCGCGGCAACTACACCGAGGACGACGCCGTCCGGCCGATCATGCCGTACGGCATGCTCAAGTTCGAAGCCGAAGGACTCGTCAAGGTCGCGTACGGCGAGGCCCTGATCGTGCGGCCGGCCCTGCTGGTCGGCGAATGGGGGCGGTTCCAGCGGCCCGCCTACGAGTGTGAGGCGCTCGCCGCGGGCCAGCCGCTCACGCTGTACCCGGACGAATGGCGCAGCCCCGTCGGCGTGGACGACGTCGCGCACGCGATCTGGGACCTCGTCTGCACCGAGGCCGAGGGCGTCGTCCACCTCGGAGGCCCGGAGCGGATGACCCGCGTCGAGCTGGGCCGTCGGGTGTGCCGGATGTACGGGTACGATGCGGCGCTGATCCGCGAAGCGCCGCGGCCGCCGGAACGCCCGCGGGACGTGTCCCTGCGCTCGCTGCGCGCCGCCGCGCTGATCGGCTGGGCGCCGGCGCCGGTCGGAAGCCACGCGCTCGCCGCCGCCGGTGCCTGACGGGGGCGGGGGGGCCGGCCACGTCATGTGGGGTGGCCGGTTCCGCGAGCCCATGGATCCGCGGCTCGACCGGCTGAATCGCAGTCTTCCCGTCGACCAGCGGTTGTGGCGCGAGGATCTCGCGACCAACCGCGCCTGGGTCCGCGCGCTCGAGGGCGCGGGCGTCCTCACGGCCGACGAGCGCGCGCGGATCCTGGCCGGCCTCGACACGGTCGAAGAGCGGCTCGCGGGCGGCGCGGCCGCGGGCGCGGCCGACGAGGACATCCACTCGCTGACCGAGCGGCTGCTGGGCGAAGCCATCGGGGCTTTGGCCGGCAAGCTGCACACCGGCCGCTCGCGCAACGACCAGTTCGCCACCGATCTCAGGCTGTGGACGATGGACGCGTCGGACCGGCTCGACGCGGCCCTGCTCGCGCTCGGCCGCGCCCTGTGCGCCAAGGCGCGCGAGGGACTCGACGTGCTGATGCCGTCCTACACGCACACCCAGCGCGCCCAGCCGGTGCGCGCGGCGCACTGGCTGCTGTCGCACGCGTGGGCCGTGGACCGGGACCGGGGCCGACTCGCCGACGCGCGCCGGCGCGCCAGCGTGCTGCCCCTGGGCTCCGGCGCGATCGCCGGGACCGGGTTCGCCGTGGACCGTTCGCTCCTGGCCCGGGAGCTCGGCTTCGAGGCCGTGTCGCCCAACTCACTCGACGCGGTGGGCGACCGCGACTTCGCCGTCGAGGCGGTGTTCGTCGCGACGCTCGCGGGCACGCACCTCTCGCGGCTCGCCGAAGACCTGGTGCTGTTCTCGACCGCCGAGTTCGGGTTCGTCGTGCTGGCCGAGCCGTTCACGACCGGCAGCAGCCTGATGCCCCAGAAGCGAAACCCCGACGCGCTCGAGCTGGTGCGCGGCCGCTCGGCACAATTGTTAGGGCGGTTGGTGGGCATGATCGCGGCGCTGAAGGGGATGCCGGCCGGCTACCAGAAGGACCTGCAGGAGAGCAACCTCGCCCTGTTCGAGGCGCTTGAGGCGGCGGTGGACGCCGCCGCGCTGATGGCCGGGGTGGTCGAGCAGCTGACGCTCGTCGCGTCCCGGATGGCGGCCGCCCTCGATGCCGCGACGCTGGCGACCGACCTGGCCGACTTGCTGGTGCAGGCCGGCCGCCCGTTCCGCGAGGCTCACACGGTGGTCGGCGCACTGGTCCGGCGGGCCGAACAGCTCGGACTCGGTATTGACCGGGTCGGAAGCCGGGAGGCCGCCCGGATTGACCCCGATTTGCCGGCCCTGCTGGCCCGCCTGGGCGGACCCGAGGCGGCGGTCGAGCGGCGGACGGTCCCCGGTGGAACGGCGCGGGCCGCCGTGCTCAAACAGCTGGAGGCTGCCGAGGCCGTGTTCAGCCAGTAACGGGGGCCCAACCCCCGGTAGCGGCCCGACTTGCCGGGACTCGGCGGCGACCGTAGGTTCTTCAGGCGAGGGGCGAGCGCCCCGGATCGCCCGTCCCGTTCCACGGGGAGCGAGGCGGGCTTTTTGTAACCCGGTTCACCCGTGCGGAGAGTCGGCGTGGTACGCTGTCTGGCGCTGAACGCGTCGTTCGAACCGCTCACGATGGTGCCCGTGCGGCGGGCGCTTCGGCTGGTCATCGACGGCAAGGCCGAAATCGTCGAGGCGGAGCAGGGGCGGCTCGTGCGCTCCGAGCGCCTGGCCCTTCCACGCCCGGCGGTCATCCGGCTCAACAAGTTTATCCATGTGCCGCGCAAGTTCCGCCGGCAGGTGACCAATACGTTCCTGTTCGCGCGCGACCGCTACACGTGCCAGTTCTGCGGTCGCAACCAGGTGCTGCTGCGTCATCGCGAGTGTCTGACGCGCGACCATCTCACGCCGCTGTCGCGCGGCGGCACGAACGGTTGGGACAACGTGGTGACCGCGTGCTCGACCTGCAATGCGCGCAAGGGCCACCACCTGCCCGAGGAAGTCGGGATGCACCCGCTGCACCCGCCGGTGGAGCCGCACTTCGTGCACCTGGCGTGGGCGGTGCGCCGGCTCACGCCGACGCAGGCGAAGTATATCCGGCTGTTCTACGGGCACGGGGCGCTGGCGGAGCTGGCGGCGATGTAAGGCCGCTGGCCGCAGGCCGCTGACCGCTGGCCGCAAACAAAGGCCCCGGGAACGAACCCCGGGGCCTTCGTCTTCTTTCAGGACACCTTCGTGCGACCTTCATGATCGGCCGCCCATGCCCGCCGGACGTCCGGTGACGTTCCGGCTCACCTCGATCGACGTGACGCTCGGGTTCGAGGTGGCGCGTACCAACATCAACACCATGGTGGTCCCCGGTTTCGTCAGCCAGCTCACCTACACGGCCGCAGCCTAGTTCCCCGGCAGGACGTCAACTCGCGCGATGACGTCCCCTTCGAGTACGCCATCCACGACGTCGATCCCTTCGACGACTTCAGCGAAGACGGTGTAGTCGCCCCGTAGCCGTGGATTGTCCCGCAGGTTGATGAACCACTGCGCGTCGCCGGTATCGTGGCCGCGGGTGCTCATCCCGACGGTACCGCGGGGGTGGGCGAGGGTGCCGAGCTCGTCGCGGATGAAACGGGGGTGGCCGAGGTACTCGTTCGCGCCGGTGCCTCCACCCTGGAGCACGAAGTCGGGCTCGACGCGGTGCCAGGTCAGGCCGTCGTACCAGCCGGCGCGCGCCAGGGCGAGGACGCGCGCGGCCATGATCGGCGCGACGTCGCCGCGGAGCCGGACGGTGAACGCGCCGCCGCCGCTCGAGTCGGCCAGGGTGATGCGAAGCCGAACCTCGCGGCCCAGCGCCAGCGCCACGGCGTGGGGCGGCAGGGTGATGGGGAGCGGCGTGCAGCTGGGCTCCGTCAGGGCGCCGAGGCGCGCGGCGATCTCGGCGGCCGCAAGGGCCACGTCGCAGTCAAAATCAGCGACGAGGCTGACCAGCCTGGCGCCGCCCGCCGCCGTGGCGAATTCACCGATCCGCTCCAGCAGGGCGCGGCGGGCATCGCGCGAGGTCTCGCTCGAGTCGCGGCGCAGGCGTAGCGCCGCGGCGAGCGCCGCCTCTGTCACGTCGGGGCCTCGCGGTGAGCCCTGTAACGCGCGGGCTGCGGCGCGCACGGCCTGGTATCCGCGGGCGGACAGGGCGGCGAGGTAGGCGTCGTCGGCCGCATGGCCCGCCACGCGGGACAGGGCGTCGATGGCCGCTTCCTTCACGTTGTCGTCGGGGTCAGTGGCGAGGCGGCGGAGCGTCGCGGTGTCGGCGAGCGCGCCCGCGGCGCGCGCGGCGTACGCGCGCAGCCAGGGAATCGCGCTCGCGGCGGCCGGAGGCAACAGGGCGCGGGCCTCGCCGGGCGCGACGCGAGCGAGGGCAACCAGCGCATGGGCGGCGGCGTGCCACGAAACGCCGCGGCGGGCCCGCGCGCCACGAATCGGAAGCGTCGCCGCCCAGGTGTAGAGCCTCTCGACGATCGCCGCATCGCCGCCGCACCCGGGTCCCACGAGATCAGCCGCGCGCAGCCGCACCGGCCACTCGCTGTCGGCCAGCGCGCGGCGCAGCGCGGCGCAGTCGTTACGGGCGGCGGCCAGGGCCCGGATGCGCAGGCGCCAGGCGGGGTCGGGATACGGCGGCGGGGCGACGGGGGCGGGCATGGAGTCGCGCGCGGCGAAGCGCGGGTCGCGCACGCGCGCCTCGGACCGGCGGGCGATGAGCCGGATGCGCTCGTCGGCATGCCGCGCGCCCTCCGCGAACGCGGCGCTGGCCGAGTCACGCTGGTCCTCGGCCAGCAGGATGCGCGCGACCAGCGCGGAGTCGGCGCGGGACGCCGGGCGCTGGGCGAGCGCCGGCGTGGCGATGGCGCAGGCAACGAGTACGGGAATCGCGGCAGGAGCTCGCAATTCGATTATCCTACCACGGACGGTGCAGTCACGCGAAGATCGAAGACCGGGCGATAGCGGAACGCTTCGACTTCGACGAATCCGCGGTTCAGCCGCCACGACGCCGCGAGCCGGGCGCGGCCCACGGCGCCCGCCGCCAAATCGCCGTCGAGCGACGCGCCGAGCGCGAGCCGCGGGCCGATGGCTCCCCGCGCGTTCAGGGCCACCCGCTCGCTCACGAGGCCCGAGCGGTCGGCGAGGATCTCGCGCTGCCACGCGGCGGAGACCGACCAGGCCGCCGCCGGCGCCGCCCACGCGGTCGCGCCGAACAACAGCGTCCCCTGGTCGGGCCGGAGCGGGTCGAGGGCGCGGATCGCGTCGCTGGAAAGGGGCTCGAGGAACCCACGCGCCAGGCCGCGGCCCGCGAACGCCTCGAGACGCACGATGGGACGCACCCGCCACACGGCGCTCGCGCCGTCGAACGCGTAGAGCCCCAAGGCCGAGACCCGCTGCTGTCGCCCGGCGCGCAGACGCCAGCTGGGCCGCTCGAGCTCGAGGAAGGCGTGCAGGGCGTCGAGGTGATCGGTCGAGCGCGGCCACACGAGCTCGGAGCCGAGCGCGCCGCGGAATCGTACCAGGCCGTACACCCGGAGGCCCGGCACCCCGAAGCCCCACGCCGACAACTCGAGGTCCTGGGTGAGCGGCGCGGCGCCTTGTCGCGCGGCCGCGGTGAACTCTCCGGTGGAGTCGAGGCGCAGCGGGACCAGCTCGACGTAGCGCGCGATGGTCAGCGACCGCACGCGCACCTGCTGGGCCCTGAGCGGCGTGACCAGCAGTGTCGCTGCGACGATCGCCAGGCGGAGCCCGTTGCGTGCCGTCATCCGCTCCTCATCGAAGGGCCGGTCTCCGGTGTAATCCCTCCTGGCCGGCCGACGGACGTCAAGCGGGCCGGCTTCGTGAGAAGCCGGCCCGCAGGCTCCGGTCTGCGTCAGACCACGTCGGCTGCGGCCCGGAGTTGCCCCACCGACGCGATGCGGTTCAGGGGAGCCGCAGGCCGATGGCTCGGGCGCGCTCGGCCATCCGCGCCGCTTCACCGGGCCGGGGCGCCGGCAGGTACGTGTACCGCGCCCGCAGCGCCTGCGTGCTCGAGAGCAACAGGGCCTCGGCATAGAACGGGTTGTGGACGCCCAGCGAGCCGTCAGCCGTCCGCACCAGTTGCGCGTTGAACCACACGCCTTCGCCGACCGTGATGACCGTGGCACCGGCTCCGGTGGCCGAGAAATCGCCCGGCGTCGTTTGCCTGACCTGCGCCAGCAGGCCCGAGTCCACCGGCAGCGCGTCGAGCGTGCCGTCGTTGTCCAGGTCCCGCCACAGCACGTCGGCCATCTGGTTGAGACGCGCAGCCAGGATGGTCCGCGCCCCGATGGCCGCGCTCGCCGTGGTGTGGCAGCCGCTCGACACGCAGGCGTTGAACCGCCGCTCGGTGTCGGGGCAGCTCGCCGCGCCGGTCGGGCGGCCGTTGGCGTCCACGCACGGGATCGCCGCGAACTCGTGGCCCACCGACTGCACGACGAAGGCCCCGGTCGTCGCGTCGGTTACCGAGAAATTCTCGACGTGGCAGGTCGCGCACATCCGCGGGTTGCTCGCCGGGCCGTGCGAGCTGGCCTGCCGCAGATTGTCGTACGCGAAGTCCTGCGGGATCCAGCCGGCCTCCCCCAGGTACATCGGGCCCTGCGCCGAGTGGGCGCCGCGGCTCGAGGCCGGGTCGGGCGCGAAGCGACGGGCGTGGCAGCTCATGCAGAGGTTCTCTTCGAGCGACGCGATGTTGATGGGCCGGCGCAGCTGGCGACCGTTCGGGCCGCCGTGCGGGTCGTGGCACACGGCGCAGGTGATCGCGAAGTTAGTCGAGGAACCCTGCTCGATGAACTTCGCGTCCGGGTCGAACCGGAGCGTCGCCGTGCGGCCCTCGTGGCAGCCCGCGCACTCCGCGCGGCCGGCCGTCGCCGTTTGGAATCTCCCGTGGCGGGACCCCTGCCACTCCTCGACGAACGGCGTGTGCTCGCCGCTGTGACACGTGCCGCAGCCGATCGTCGCGGCCGTGTCGGCCACGATCGTCGAGAGCGGCGTCGCGTCGTCCGGTGACGACACGTGGCCGCCGCCGGGCCCGTGGCACGACTCGCACTGCACGTCCTGGTAGAACCGGCGGCTGGCGGCGTTGACCGCCAGGTAGCCCGCCGAATCCGGCGCGGCGTTGCCGAAGCCGCCCGTCGTGTGGCACTGCGCGCAGAACGGCTGCGCCTGGCCCGAGCCCTGCAGATCGTCCCAGGCCCTCGCGTGGGCGGTCTGGACCCAGCTGCGCTGCTTGGTGACGTGGCAGTTCCTGCACGTGGTCTGCCGGGTGGCCGGGTTGGAATACCCGAGGAAATCGGCGTCGAGGGTGGGGTTGAGCGCCGCCTCGTCGTTGACGCACGCGGAGACCGACAGCGCCAGGGCTGCCAGCACGGGGAACGCCGAACGAAGAACGCGGATGCCGGGCATAAGCCCTCCTCGCCGGACAATTACCGCCTTGGCCCGTGACTGAGGGTTGAAGCGGTCGGTAAGGGACCTTCATGATCGGCGGGGTCGGTGCCCCCATCGCGGTAACGCCAGCCCCCGTCAGCGGATGCCGGGTCCTTCCAGGGACTCGTGGATCATCCGGGTCAGGTCGGCGATGAGGGCGGCCGACGCCCGGCGATCCTCGAGGCCGCGCGTCAGCACGACGAGGACGTAGCGCGGCCGCCCGCCCACGTAGATCACCCCGCCGTCGTGGTGGAGCGCTGTGAAGGTGCCCGTCTTGTGGGCCACCCTGGTGTTGCGCGGGAGGCCGGCGGGAATCGCGTCGCGGACCCGCTGCCGCGCGAGCACCGCGAGCATCCGTCCGCAGGACGCCGGAGACGCCGCGCGGCCCTCGGCCAGCGCCACGAAGATCTGTCCCAGCGCCCGCGCGGTCGTGGTGTTGTTCAGTCCCGCGCGCAAGGCCGCCCCGTCCTCGACGCCGCGCAGCACGAGCATCGAGTCCGCGCCGATCGCCCGCATGGCGGCCTGCACCGAGTCGGGTCGCACGCGGTCGATCAGGATGTTGGTCGCGAGATTGCTCGAGACGGTGATCATCAGCTCGACCAGCTCGCGGACGCTGGCCGTTCGGCCGACCCGCGTGTACAGCGAGCTGTCGCTGTCGTCCGACCGGTCCAGGCGGTAATGCGACGTATCGGCGATGGAGCGGAACGTGTCCGTCACCGGGAGCGCATCCTGCAGGCGCAGGCGCCCCGCATCCACCTCCCGGAGCACCTGGATCATCACCGGCACCCTCATGGTGCTCGCGGCGTGAAACCGCAGGTCCGGGTTGATGAGGATCGAGTCGGACGTCCCGAGGTCGTGCAGGTAGAGGCCAACCGCGGCCCCGGTGCTCTGCGCGATGCGCTGCTCCAGCGCGGTGACGAGCTGCGCACGCTCCTGCGCTGCCGCGGGCGACCCTGCCAGAGCCAGCAGACCGAGCCATCGCGCCCTTGTGCGCATCGCCGCGAATCTAACCCCCCGGCGGCGATTCAGTTCGTGAACGCCTCGGACCGAGCCTCCAGGCGTCGCCGCGGCAGGCCCGAGAACCGGATCAGCAGCCGCCGCGCCCCGCGCCCCAGCGCGTCGCCCAGGTCGCGGCCCCGCCGGACCGCCGGCTCGAGCTCGCCGCGCAGCCACCGCTCGACTTCCTCCAGCTCGGTCAGCGAGAGCGACTCGATCTCCAGGCTCGCGGCATAGTAGAAGCGGCCCCGGCCCGCGGGCAGGACATCCACGTCGAACGGCACGCTCAGCGCCCGGCGCAACGCCGTCACGTCCTCCAGCCGCTCGACCGTCCCGCCGGTTCGCACCAGATCGAACCGCTGGTCGAGCGGGTCCAGACGCACCACGGCGTCCCAGCTCGCGGAGCGCTCGAGCCGGTCGAACAACGTCGCATCGCGATACAGGTCGAGTCGGAAATGCAGCTGGATCGGGAATCCGTTGCGGAGCGGCGCGTCGAACACGCCGTCGTCGAGCACCGCGATGGCCCGGACGCGCGGCGTGCGCAGCACGCCGGCGCTGTCGCGCACGAGCTCGACGGAGAGGCTGGGAGGTGAGGTCGGCGCGGGCTCCTGCGCGCGGGCCGCGAAGGCCACGCCGCACAGCGCCACCAGCGCAGCGCCGGCCCCCCCGCCCCTCACGCCCGCATCAGAAGCGGCGCCCCATCCGGACGGTGAACGTCAGATCGCGGGTGCCGGCCCCGCGCCCCACGGCCTTCGCCAGGTAGAACCCGAGCGGGCCGAAGTCCATCCCGACTCCGATGTCGGCGAGGAACGTGCTCAGCGCCGGCAGCCGGTCGGACGGGACCTGCCCGAGGCGCGGGTCGTTGCCCACATCCCACGCCCGCGCGGCGTCGGCGAACACCACGACGTCCGGTCCGCTCACGTGGAACGGCTCGTAGTCGCTCTCGGTATCGCCCCAGTCGTTGACCCAGTCCGGGCCGAAGTCGAAGCCAAGGTGCGTGCGGAACTCGGCCTGCGTCACGATCACGCGGTCGCACAGCGCGGGCAGTCCGCTGAACCCGGAGCCGCCGCACGACAGTTGCCGGAAGTCGTAGCCGGGCAGGGGGTCCGGCCCGCCGACCGAGACGCGACGCTGCAGCGGGAGCGCCTCGCCCCCGAGCCGGCCGCCCCCCGCGACGCGGAGATTCAGGCGCCCCGTCGGCGTCAATCGCAGGTAGGTCCGGGCGTCGAGGAACGCGCGCCGGTAGCTGAGCGTCCCATCCAGCGCGTCGGGGTGACACGCCGGCACGCCGCACACCCGCGGGTCCACGGCGCCGCTGAGGTCGGTGCCGCGCCCGCTCTCCACCTCGCCGGTCACGAAGAACCCCGCCGTCGGGTCCGAGCGGTCGTTGCGGGTGTCGAGACGCAGCGACAGCACTGCCGAGCGGAACAGCCCGCCCGTCACCGCCGGGTTGGCCCGCCAGTTCACCTCGGAACGGAAAATAGTCCACGGGTCCCGGTCGTCGATCGAGAACTGGCGCTCCTCGCGTCCCTCGAGCTGAAGCGTGGTATTGCTCGACGGCCGCAGCGCCGCGAACGCGGACACGCCACGGCGGCGGAAATAGTCGCGGTAGTCCGAGTGGAACAGGAACGCGCCCCAGCCCGCCTCGTAGTCCTTGAGCGGCCAGGACTCGATCGTGCCGACGACGTCGTAGGCCCGCGCGCCCAGGCCGAGATTCGAGCGCCGCGAGCCGAGCACGAACTCGCCCCGCAACCGGTAGCCCACGTCACCTTCGTCGAGCGAGAAGCTGCGCCCCGAGCGCACGATGCCGAACAACTCGCCCTGGAAGCGCAGGCCGTCGTTCATGTACGCGTCCACCCGCGGGCCGAACACGATGGGCACGCCCTCGACGCGGTTGTACGTGTGGCCCAGCGCGAGGAAGATTCCGCTGCGGCTGCGCTGCCCCTCGTTCCAGCGCGCGCGCCGCGCCCAGCGTGGCAGCACGTCGCGATCCGGCGCGTACGCGAGCTCCTCACCGTCGCGCCGGTAGCGCAGGATCTCCCGGTAGCTGCGCACCTCGCCCGCGATCTCCGCGTCGGCCGCGCCGCCAATCGTGCCGCCCACCACGAGCACGTCGCCGCCGACCACCGCGCCCCGCTCCAACTCGACGTCGCCGTTGATGACGATCAGCCTGCCGCTCACCCGGCCGGCGATGCTCACCGGACCGCCCAGCACCACGACGTCGCCGTCCACGCCCCGCTCCGCCGGAATCCGCGTGCGGCCGGAGAAGTGCACGGTCCGGGGATCGTTGAACAGGCGGATGACCTCATCGGCCACGTCGCGCGGCAGCGCCCGCGGGTCGAGCTGGTCCTGCGACGTCCGGGCTCGAATCGTGATCGTGCTGTCCTGCGCCACGAGTGGCGCGGCGAAGAGCGCGAGACAGAGGCTGGCGGTCAGGGCGGTACGCATGAGAAGCTCCGAAGAGGACCCTCCACCGGGGAAGCAGATGTCGTGCCTGGGGAGAAGGAAGCGCCCAACGCGTTGGGTGTCAATTGGTTGACTCCTAACTCATGACTCAGTACCGAGTTCTGCGTTATGAGTTTGTGTCCCGTGCCCCAGGTCACACCCCGCGTCAAAACGACACGTTCAGCCGAGCGCTTCGATGCCCAGGCGCTTCATCCTTCTATAGAGATTGGCCCGATCGGTCCGGAGCGCCCGCGCGGCCTCGGCGACGCTCCCGCCTGCCGCCGACAATGCGCGCGTGATCAGCGTTTTCTCGTGGCGGTCGAGCTCCTCGGTGAGCGGCAGCGACGGTCCGCCCGGACTCGGCAGCCGCACCTGACCGGAGGCGGAGACGGCGGGCAGGCTCGCGCGCACGTCCTCGGCCGCGATCTCACCGCGGCCCGACAGGATCACCAGCCGCTCGACGATGTTGGCCAGCTCGCGGGCATTGCCGGGCCAGTGGTGGCCCACCAGGAGATCCATCGCCTCGGCGGTGAACGTGGCGGCGGGCCGGCCGATGCGCGCCGCGATCAGCTCGGCGAAGTGCCGCACCAGCTCGGGGATGTCGCCCGGGCGCTCCCGCAGCGGCGCGAGCCACACCGGTACGACGTGGAGCCGGTACAGCAGGTCTTCGCGGAACGCGCCGCCCTTCACCGCGCGCGGAAGGTCCTTGTTGGTGGCCGAGACGACGCGGACGTCCACGGGGATGGGCTTGCTGCCGCCCACCCGCTCGACCTCGCCGGCCTCCAGCGCCCGCAACAGCTTGGCCTGCGCCTCGAGCGACAGGTCGCCCACCTCGTCGAGGAACAGCGTCCCGCCGTCGGCCTGCTCGAACCGGCCGATGCGCCGGTCGGTGGCGCCGGTGAAGCTGCCCTTCTCGTGGCCGAACATCTCCGATTCGACCAGTTCGCGCGGGATCGCGGCGCAGTTGACGCGCACGAACGGGCCGTCGGCCCGCGCGCTCCCGGCGTGGATCGCCGCCGCGACCAGCTCTTTTCCGGTGCCGGACTCGCCGGTCACGAGCACGCGCGCCTCGGTCGGGGCCACGCGCGCGATCAGCGAGCGCAGCTCGGCGATCTGCGGCGAGTTGCCCACGATGCGCGCGGTCGGACCGAGCGCCTCGCGCAGCGCCACCGCCTGCGCCCGAGCCCTGGCCAGCTCGAGCGCGGACCGCAGCGCGAGCAGCACGGCCTCTGGGGCGAGCGGCTTCTCGAGGAAGGTCGAGGCGCCGAGCTTGGTGGCCTTCACGGCGTCGGCCAGCCCGGCGCGGCCGCTCATCATCACGACGGGCACGCCGGGTGCCTCGGCCTGCAGGCGTTCCAGCGTTTCGAGGCCATCGGGCCCGCCCGGCATGGACAGGTCGAGCAGCACCGCCTCGGGCCGCTGCCGCTGCGCCAGCGCGAGCGCCTCCGTGCCGGACCCCGCTTCCACCACGCGGAAGCCCTCGGCGGTCAGGACGGCGGCGAGCATCCGCCGCAGGTTGGCCTCGTCGTCCACTACGAGCACCCGGACCGGGCGCGTCATTCGGCGTGGACGGGAAAGGTCAGGGTGAACACGGTCCGGCCCCCCTCCGGGGCGCTCTCGACCGCGACCGAGCCGCCGTGGTGGTGGATGGTCTGCCTGACGAGCGCGAGCCCGAGGCCCGTGCCGTGCGACTTGGTCGTGAAGTAGGGTTCGAAGATCCTCGCGATCACGTCGGGCGGAATGCCGGGTCCGTCGTCGCGCACGGTGAGCGCGGGGCCGCCGGACCCGTTGGGGGCGGGGCCCGCGCCGAGCACCACCTCGCCGCCCCGGCCATGCACGGCATCGATGGCGTTGAGCACGAGGTTGCTCACCGCGCGGCGCAGCGGCTCGTAATGGCCGAGCACGCTCGCCGGACCAGACCGCTCGACGACGAGGCGCACGCCCTCGGGCGCCCCGCCCTTCGCGATCGCCTCGCACAGCTCCACCAGGTCCACGACCGCCGGCGGCCCCTCGGGCAACCGGCCCAGGTCACCGAAATCCTTCGCCATCCGCTCGATCCGCGCGCTCTCCGCGTCGAGCACGTCGATCAGCTCGCGCTGGGCCGGGCCGGCGTCCTTCTGCAACCGGGCGATCGCGAAGCGCATCGGCGTCAGCGGGTTCTTCAACTCGTGCGCGGCCTGGCCGGCCAGCGCGCGAAAGGCGCGCAGCTCGGCGGCCTCGACTTCGCGGGCGCGGGCGCGCTCCAGCTCCGCGGCCATGGTCCGGAAGGCGTCGCGCAGCACGTCGAACTCCGGCGCGCCGCGGGCCACCGAGTCCGGGAGCCCCTCGCCGCGCCGGAGCAGGCCGGTCCACTGCACCAGCTCGTCGATCGGTCGGGACAACTGGCGCGACAGGTGGCCCGCCAGACGGACCGCGCCGCCGCCCACCAGCACGGCCAGCGCGATTGCGGCCGCCGCCAGAAGGCCGGAAAAGGCGCTGCGGATCGCCTCCGCCTGCCGGGCGCGCTGGAGCGAGGTCGCCAGCTCATCCTCGTGGCGCGTGAGGGCGCTCTCGGCGGCGGCCGACAGCCGGCGGGGCAGGGCGTAGCGCGCGGTACGCCAAGTGGTTGCGGCGCGCTCCCACGCCTCGGCCCCCCCCACCGGGGCCGCGACCTGGGGTTCCCACAGCCCGGCCAGCACCGCGATGCCGGCCGGCACCACGGCGATCACCACCAGCCAGGCGAAGATGCGTTGCCGGAAGGCGAGCGCCACGGGCGAAAGGTGCGGGGGCCGCCGCCCGGCCTCAAGGCCGGTTCTCGGCCGGGACCAGCTCCGCAATCCCCCGAGCCTGTCCCCTATCCGCCGGTCCCTGTTATGTTTATAGGTTGTTGTCGGTGAAAACGTGACTTTTTGAAGGAGCCAATGGTTCAACCCACCCAGCGGCCGGTCGGCAAGCAGCCGCCTGCCCACGCGCCCAATGCGGCGCTTCTGATCGACTTCGACAACGTAACGCTGGGGATCCGCTCGGATCTCCAACAGGAGCTGAGACGGCTCATGAACTCCGAGATCATCCGGGGTAAGGTGGCCGTCCAGCGTGCGTACGCCGACTGGCGGCGCTACCCCCAGTACATCGTCCCGCTGTCGGAAGCCTCGATCGACCTGATCTTCGCGCCCGCGTTCGGCTCGAACAAGAAGAACGCGACGGACATCCGCCTCGCGATCGACGCGCTCGAGCTGGTGTTCACGCGGCCCGAGATCGGCACGTACATCCTGCTCTCGGGCGATTCCGACTTCAGCTCGCTCGTGATCAAGCTGAAGGAGTACGGGAAATACGTCATCGGCGTCGGCATCCGCGAGTCGTCCAGCGATCTGCTCATCCAGAACTGCGACGAGTACTACTCGTACAACGAGCTGGCCGGTCTGACGAAAGTGGCCGACGACACGGGCGAGCGTCGCGACCCATGGGTCCTCGTGGTAGACGCCGTGCTCGAGATGAAGAAGCGCAACGACGTGATGCGGTCCGACCGGCTCAAGCAGGTGATGCAGGAGATCGACCCGGGCTTCGACGAGAAGAACGTGGGCATGAGCCGGTTCTCCAAGTTCGTGGACGAGGCGCGCAAGAAGGGCCTGCTCAAGGCGACGAAACTCGAGAACGGGCAGTACGAGATCGACCTCGGGGCCGCGGCGCCGGGCGGCGCGAAGGCGCTGGCGCCGATCCCGGGCGGCACCGAAGACCGCCAGAGCCGCGAGCGCGCCGAGCACGACGCGGAGACGGATCGCGGCGGCCGGCCGAGCCGGCGCGGCAAGCGCCGCGGCCGGGACGACCGCGCCCCCGTCGAGGCCGCACCCGCGGGGCCCGTGGGAGGGCCGCTGCCGCTCAACGAGGCATTCGACCTGCTGAAGCGAGTGCTGCGCGAAATGGACGGTGTGGCCCCCAACGCCAGGGCCGAAGACCCGATCCGCGAGCGGATGCGCGAGATCCTCGGCCGCGACGACGAGCCGATCTTCCACCGCCCACGGTTCGGCCGGTTCCTGCGGCAGGCGCAGGACGCCGCCCTGATCGATCTCTCCAAGAACGACAAGGGTTTCGAGGTCGCGCTCAAGGCCGAGCACGCGGTGGCGGAGCCCGCCGCCGGATCGGCCGAGGCCGGGCCGGAGCGTGGTGGCAAGAGAGGTGGTGGGGGTCGCGGCCACCGCGGGCGCGAAGACCGCGTGGAGCCCGCGGCTCCGACCCAGGCGCCGGCACCCGCCGCACCGGCGGCCGGCGTGCGCGCCGCGTCCCGGAGCCTGATTCGCGCGCGGCGCGGCTCGGGCGGCGGCGGCCTGCAGGCCGCGCAGATTCCCCTCGTCGGCGTCGTCGAAATCGACGCGGACGAGCTGCCGGGTGGCGCTCCGCCCAGGCCGAAGGCGAAGCGCGCGCGGACGGTGGCGGGCGGAGGCGCGAAGAAGAGCGGCGGCGCCCCGAAGCCGCGCTCGCCGCGGAAGAAGAAGAAGCCCACCGCGGAATAGCGCGGGGCGCCGTGCGGCCGGAGCCGCTCCCGCAGGCCTTCTACGCGCGCGCCGCCGTCGCCGTCGCCCGGGACCTGCTGGGGCGGCTCGTCGTTTCCACGGTCGGCGGGGGGCGCTGCGTCGCGCGCATCGTGGAGGTCGAGGCCTACACCGGCCCCCGCGACCCCGCGAGCCACGCCGCGGGCTGGCACCGCTCGGCGCGCAACGCCGCCATGTACGGGCCGCCCGGTCACGCCTACGTCTACTTCACCTACGGCATGCACTGGTGCCTCAACGTCGTGACCCGCCGTGCCGGCTATCCGTCGGCGGTGCTGGTCCGGGCGCTGGAACCGCTGGAGGGGCTGGATCTGATGCGGCGGCGGCGCGGCGTCGCCGCCGACCCGCTGCTCACGTCGGGTCCGGCGCGGCTGACCCAGGCGCTCGGCATCTCCCGCGCCCTCGACGGCCACCCGCTCGATCGGGCGCCGCTGTGGATCGGCGCCGGCGAGGTCGTGGCCCCGAAACGACGTCGCGCGGCGACCCGGATCGGGATTCGCCGCGCGACGGAACGACTGCTGCGCTTTTACGAGCGGGACAACCCGTTCGTCAGCCGGCGCTGATCACCGGCGGGTGGTCGCGTCGTCGCTCTTGGCCGGCAGGAGCGCGTAGCGCAATCCGCCCTCGAAGCTGTTCACCGACCCCGGCATCAGGAACGTGCGGCTGCCCGGCGCGCCCTGGAAATGCGCGAACAGCATCGCCTTGCGCCCAATACGGTAGTTCACGCCGCCCATGATCATCAGAATGCCCACCGATGCCGCTTCGGAGGTGGCGTCCTGCAGCGCGACGCTCGATCCCGCCGGCGGAGCGGCGCCGTTCAGGGTGTGCAGCGCGAACCCGCCACCCACGTACGGCTGCAGGTTGCCGCTACCGATCATGGCGAGCAGCCCGACCTGGATGCGGCGGAAGCCGTCGAAGGTGACCTGCGTGCCCGCGGCGTTGTTCACGGTGAACGTGTCCACCTCGGCCGTCAACGACTGCGAATAGCCGACGTAGAGCGCGGTGCGGCGGGCCGTGATGAGCCAGTCGCCGCCGATCTGGGGTGCGAACGACTGCCCGCTCGTCGGGAGGCTGTAGCCAAGCACCCCGCCCTTGGCTCCCCAATACCAGCGGAACTGCCAGGCTTCGTTCTGCGCGGCGAGCGGCGTGGCGATCAACGCCGCGAGCGTGGCTACCAGAACCTCACGTCGTGCCATACGAGCTTACCTCCCTGCGCCGTAGAGGATCGCGTTCGTCAGCAGCCTGAACGTGCCGTGCGTCTGGCCCCGATGCTGGGTGCGGAACCCGAACAGGATCGCCCGGCCGCGGCCCACGGGCGCCTCGACCAGCGCCGCCCGGCCTCCCAGCAGCTCGGCCCCGTCCACGTAGCCCGACAGCAACGGACTCCGGCCCGCCGGGTACGTCAGGATGGCGCGGGCGCCGTCGCCGGGCTCGAGAATCGTACTCGACGTGAAGTACACCGCCGCCCGCTCCCCCAGTCCCGACGCGATCGGGTGGGAACGGTCCACGGCCACGTCGAAGATAGAACCCGGGGCGAAAAAGCGCGAGACTTCTCCGCTGTCTCGGGCCACGGGCTGGGTCGCGACCGCCCCCGGATCGGCGTCCTCGGCGCCGGTTCGGCTGGTCCTGAGTGCCCGGGCCGGAGCGCCGAGACGCCGGATGGCGTACCGGCTCGCCTGATCGAGCGCGATGACGGTGCCGCCCTGGGCCAGGAACTCCCGCAGGGCCGCCTGACCGGCGGTGCCGAGGCCTCCGGTGTACTGCGCCGGCATGGTGCCGGCGCGCCGCCCGTCAGCGATGTTCTGCTCGGTTTCGGACGGCAGGATGACCACGTCGAACCGCGCGGCCAGACCGCCGGCGCGAGCCGCCGAATCGGTCAGCGTCACGTACGGGACGCCGAGCTGCTCGAAGACCCAGCGCGTCCAGCCCTCGTCCATGGAGCCGTTCCACGACCGGTACAGCGCGACGCGCGGCACGCCGCGCACGGTGGGCGTCCCGGCCGGGAGTGCCGCTAGGCGCACCGCGGTCGCGGAGAACCCGAGCGTGCGGGCGGCTGAATCGAGCGCCGCGCGGCCGCCGCGGACGACCAGCGTGCCCGCGGGCCAGGACCGGCCCTCCACCGTCATCGCGGCCGGCGTGACCTGGAGTCTCGCGCCCGAGGCGAGCGCCCGCCAGGCGGCGGTGATGTGCGCGTTCCAGGTGTTGTCGAGCAGCACGATGTCGCCGCGGCCGACGATCCCGCCGGGTGTCACCGTCACCGTATCGAGGCGCTCGAGGTCGGCGGCGAACGGCGCGGCCAGCGCGGCCGACGCGACGTCCATCTGGAGCGGCAGGGTCCACGCGGCCACGTCGTAGGGCGGCAGCGCGGGACCGCCGGCGTAGGCGCGCCGGTCGGGGTAGTCCTGGCGCTCCAGCAGGTCCTTGGCGTGAGCGCGGAACGACTGATCCATCCGCACTACCAGCGTGCCCGCCGGGTATTCGGCGCCGCCGGCGGCGAACGCCGCACGGGCGCGATGCACCTCGATGCCGGACGCGATGAGCAGGTTGGCGAGGTGCGCGCGCCGTCCCTGGTCGCCGGTCGGCGGCAGCACGAACGCGAACGGGTTGCCGGCCCGCCCCGCGGCGATCGCGCGGCGGTTGGCCTCGAGGAACCGCCGGACGAACGCCTCCCGCTGGTCGTGCGCGAGCGTGACGAGCGCGAGGGAGGTGATCAGCTCGTAGTCCACGATGTCACGCAGGCGCCAGCAGCCTTCGACCCATGGCGCGGGGTAGTTGACGCCGCGTCGTGGCTGGCGCACGCTGTCCGGCGCGAGGCACAGCGGCGAGGCGAGCCGCGCGCTGGCCGCCTCGGAGAGGATACCGATCATGTTGTGGCGGGTCGGCGTGGAGCGCGCGCCGCCGTGCCACCACAGGTCGAACGTCTGCTGGTGCGCCACGCCGGTCCTGCCCGCGTCAATCAGGGCGGACGCCATGGTCGCGCCGACCAGGTTCATCCCCGCGACGATCGCCGGGTCGAGGTTCGGATTGACGGGATCGGTGAACGGCGGCACGAACATCCGCGAGCCGCTGCTGCCCATCTGGTGAATGTCGTAGAACACCAGCGGGAACCAGTCGCGGTACACCGCCCGCGTGAGCAGGCGGGTCTCCACCTGCGTGAGCATGAACCAGTCGCGGTTGTTGTCGTGGCCCACGTAGGGGTGGTACAGCCACGGCGGTCCGGAGCCGTCCCACCGTGTGCCGCGCGAGCCGCGGTACCAGTCGCCGACGATGTCCACGCCGTCGGGATTGGGGGAGGGCACGAGCAGCACGACCACGCCCCGCAGCAGCCGGCCGAGCGCCGTGTCGGTGGCCAGCCGCCAGGCCAGCTCCATGGACATCTGGCTCGCCGCGATCTCGGTCGAGTGAATGGAGCACTGGATGAGGATCACGGCCGGCTGCCCGCCGGTGATGCGGGCCGCCTCGGCGTCGCCGAGGGTTCGCGGGTCCGCCAGGCGCCGCTGGTTCTCCATCAGCTCGGCGCGCCGCGCGAGGTTCGCGGGATCGGAAATGGTGACGAGCAGGAACGGACGGCCCTGGGTCGAGGGGCCGAGCGTGTCCACCCGCACCCGCGGCGAGGCGGCGGCGAGTCGCGAGAAGTAGTCGCCGATCTGGCGCCAGCTGGCCAGCATCGAGTCCTGGCCCACGCGGAAGCCGAGGACGCTCTCGGGGGTGGGGACCTGGGCGGCTAGGCGGCTAGCCGGCCAGGCGGCTAGAAAAGACCACGCCAGCCCGAGGGCCAACCAGCGCGACGCTCCGGGGCGGTACACGCGTGCCGCCGCTGCCGCCGAACCAGCCGCCCAGCCGCCTAGCCGCCTGGCCGCCTGTCTCATATCACCCCCAATGTCGTCCCGACTTTCTTGAACGCCTCCAGCGCCCTCTCGAGATCCTGCCGCGAGTGCGCGGCGCTGATCTGGCAGCGGACCCGGGCGTGTCCCTGCGGCACCACCGGGTAGCCGAACCCCGTCACGAACACGCCCTCGTCCAGCAGCATCTCGCTCATCCTGATCGCGCGCGCCGTCTCGCCCAGAATCACCGGAATGATCGGCGTGTCGCCCGGCAGGGGCTTGAAGCCCGCTTCGACGAGCGCGCCACGGAACCATCGGGAGTTCTCCTGCAGCTGCCGGACGCGCTCGGGGTGCGCTTCGAGATACCGGACGCTCGCGAGCGCGCTGGCTGCGACGGTCGGCGGCAGCGCGTTGCTGAACAGCTGCGGACGCGAGCGTTGCACCAGGTAGTCCACCAGCGCGGCGGAGCCGGCCGTGAACCCGCCGGCCGCCCCGCCCAGCGCCTTGCCCAGCGTGCTGGTGATGATGTCCACCTCGCCCAGCACGCCCCAGTGCTCGGCCGTGCCGCGGCCGGTCGCTCCGAGCACGCCCGAAGCGTGGGAATCGTCCATGGCCACCACCGCGCCGTGGCGGCGGGCCAGCTCGAGGATCTCCGGCAGCTTCGCGATGTCGCCTTCCATCGAGAAAATGCCGTCGGTGAACACCAGCTTGGTGCGGCAGCTCTTGAACGCCTCGAGCTTGGCCGCGAGGTCGGCCATGTCGCTGTGCTCGTACACCGCCGTCCGGCACTTGGTGATGGCCTTGGCGAGCCGGATCGCGTCGATGATCGAGGCGTGATTGAGGCGGTCGCTGATCACGACGTCCTGCTCTCCCAGGATCGTCGGGACCAGGCCTTCATTGGCGTTCCAGCAGCTCACGTAGCTGAGCGAGGCTTCGGTGCCGGCGAACCGCGCCAGCACCTCCTCCAGCTCGCGGTGAATCGTGAACGTGCCGCAGATGAACCGCACCGAGCCGGTGCCGGCGCCGTAGCGGTCCAGCCCGTCCTTGCCCGCCTCGACGACCTCCGGCAGGTCGCACAGGCCGAGGTAGTTGTTCGACGAAAGAATGACCACCTCGCCGCGCCCTTCCATCCGGGTCCGGGCGCCCTGCGGCGCGTCGAGGTAGAGCAGCTTCTTGTACACGCCGTCCCGTTTGAAGCCGTCGAGCTCCTGCTGGAGGCGTGCGGTGAGGGGCGAGGGGCGAGGGGCGAGGGGCGCCATCATGCGGCTCAGTTGGGGATCGAGAGGATGACCTTGCCGGCCGCGCCGCTCTTGATCGCCGCGAGGGCGTCGTCGATGTGCTCGAGCGGGAACCGGTGGGTGATTACGGGCGTCGGGTCGAACTGCCCGCCCTTGAGGAACCGCTGCATCTGGTGCCACGTCTCGTACATTTTCCGGCCGATCACGCCGTAGATCGTGACGCCCTTGAAGATGATCTCGGTGGCGAAGTTCACCGGGACCTCGCCCGCCGGGAGGCCGAGCAGCTGCACGCGGCCACCGTAGCGCACCAGCCGGAACGCGTCGTGCACGGCCGAGGGCGCCCCGGACATCTCGCACACGACGTCGGCCCCGTTGCCCTCCGACAGCTCGCGCACCGCCGCGTCCACGTCGGCGCCGGGCTTGAGCGCGCGCGTGGCGCCCATTCTCGTCGCCAGGTCGAGCCGCGTCGGGTTCACGTCCACCGCGACCACGGCCCGCGCACCCGCGGCGCGCGCGATGCCCAGCGCGAAGCAGCCGATCGGCCCGCACCCCAGCACCAGCACCACCGCGCCCGCGATCTCAGCCGTCAGCACCGTGTGGAACGCGTTGCCCATCGGGTCCATGATCGCGCCGATCTCGGTGGGAATCCCGTCGAGGCGCATCACGTTGGTCGCCGGCATCGCGATCCACTCCGCGAACGCGCCGGCGCGGTCCACGCCGATGATCGAGGTCTTCTGGCAGATGTGGCTGTTCCCGGTGCGGCACTGGAGGCAGTGCCCGCACACGATGTGGCCTTCCGCCGTGACCAGCTCCCCGGTCCGGAACTCCTTCACGTCCTCGCCCACCTGCACCACCTCGCCGGCGAACTCGTGGCCGAGCACCAGCGGCGGCTTCACGCGTCCCTGGGCCCACGCGTCCCACTCGGCGATGTGGAGGTCCGTGCCGCACACCCCCGCGTGGCGCACGCGGATGAGCACGTCGCCGGGCCCGCACGCGGGCTTGGGGACGTCGCGCACCACAAGCCCGGGGCCGGGGCCGGGTTTGACGATGGCCTTCATGGGGGAGGGAGGGTCAATGCGACGGCGGACGGCGGACGGCCGACGGCAGCGCGCGGTGGGCCATTCGAAGGCCCCCGGATGCTCGGCGGTGAGGTGCAATCTGCGGCCATCGGCCGTCGGCCGTCTGCCGTCGGTCCCGCATCAATCCAGCCGATCCACTCGAACCGCGCAGACTTTCAGCGCCGCCATCTTCGCGTGCGGCTCCAGGACCGGGCTGGTGAGCAGGTTGGCCGCGGCCTCGCGGAAGTGGAACGGGACGAACAGCTGGCGCCGGGCCTGCCGGTCGGACACCCGCGCGGAGATCAGGATCGAGCCGCGGCGGCTGGTGATGCGCACCTGGTCGCCGTCCGAAATGCCCAGCTCCAGGGCGTCGGCGGGGTTGATTTCGGCGATCGCCACGGGCTCGCGCGCGTCCAGCCCCTTGGAGCGGCGCGTCATCGTGCCGGTGTGCCAATGGTAGAGCTGGCGGCCCGTGCCCATCACGAACGGGTACTCCTCGTCGGGCAGCTCGGAGGGCGGCGCGTACTCCACCGCGTGGAACGTCGCCTTGCCGTCCACGGTCGGGAACGCGTCGTCGAACAGGAACGCCGTGCCCTTGTGACCGGGCTCGGGCACGGGGTACTGCAGCCCGCCGCCCTTGAGCGCGTCGTAGGTGATACCGGTCCACGCCGGCGCCACCGCCGCGATCTCCCGCATCACCTCGCCCGGGGCGCGGAACGGGGTGTTGAGCCCGATCCGGTTCGACAGCTCGACCAGGATCTCCCAGTCGGCCCGCGCCTGGCCCGGCGGCTGGATGGCCTTCTCGGCCAGCTGCACCCGGCGCTCGGTGTTGGCGTACGTGCCCTGCTTCTCGGCGAACGACGCGCCCGGGAGCACCACGTCGGCGTACCGCGCGGTCTCGGTGAGGAACAGGTCCTGCACCGCCAGGAACTCGAGCTTCCGGAACCAGGCCTCGGCGTGCGCAATGTCGGGGTCCGAAATGATCGGGTTCTCACCCATGATGAACAACGCGCGCACCGGCGAGGCGTCCTGCGCCATCTCCGTGACCTTGAGGCCCGGCGTGAGCGACATTCTCGCGGGGTCCACGCCCCACGCCGTCGCGAACTTGTCGCGGATCGCGGGGTCGGAGACCGGCTGGTAGTCCGGGTAGGCGAACGGGATCGCGCCCATGTCCGAGGCGCCCTGCACGTTGTTCTGCCCGCGCACCGGCAGCATCGCCGCGCCCCACCGCCCGATCATGCCCGTGGCCAGGATCAGGTTGAGCAGCGACGTCACCATGTCGTGGCCGGTCAGGTGCTGTGTGAGCCCCATCGCCCACAGGGTGCTCGTGTTGGGCCCCTTCGCGTACCGCTCCGCCGCCTCGCGGATCAGCGCCGCGGGCACGCCGGTGATCGCCTCGGCCCGCTCGGGGGTGTACGGCTCGGCCCCGCGGCGCGCCGACTCGAACTCGTGGGTCCGCGTCCTGATGAACGCCTTGTCCTCGAGTCCCAGCGCCAGGATGTGGTGCAGCATCGCGTTGAACAGCGCGACATCGGTGCCGGGCTGCATCTGGAGGTGGATGTCGGCCCGGACGGCGAGCTCGGTGCGGCGCGGGTCGGCCACGATCAGGCACGCGCCACGCTCGTGCGCCCGCTTGATCGCCGCGCCGAACACCGGGTGTGTTTCGGTTGTGTTGGCGCCGGCGATGAAGATCACGTCGCACGCCTCCTCGATCTCGCGCATCGAGCCGGAGGCGGCGGCCGTGTTCAAGGCCGCCTGCATCGCCGAAACGCTGGTCGAGTGGCACAGCCGGGTGCAGTGGTCCACGTTGTTGGTGCCGAACGCGCCCCGGAACAGCCGCTGCAGCAGGTAGTTCTCTTCGTTGGTGCACTTCGCGCTCTGGAACACCGCCAGCGCGTCGCTGCCCCGCTCGGTGTGCACCCGGCGGAGCTCCTGGGTCACCAGCTCCAGCGCGTCATCCCAGGTGGCTTCGCGGAACGGCTCGTACCACGCGGCCGGCGTGGTGGCGCGATCGCGGAGGTCGTGGGTCACGCGGTCGAGCAGCGGCAGGTCCCGCAGCTTCTTGCCCTGCGAGCGCGCGGGCGCCCGTCCTTTCGGCTGGTCGCCCTCCTCGGCGATGGTCTGCCACGGGCCGCTGCGCCGGTCGGTGCCGCCCCGCCAGAGCCAGCGGCCGCCCTGCTTCTCCCAGCCGCGCCGGATCAGCGGCGCGGTGAGGCGATCGCGGTGCTGGCTGAAGTCGTAGCCGAACCGGCCCTTCACGCAGGTCGAGCCGTCGTTCGGGGTCACCTCGTAGAATGTGGGCGACGTGACCCTGGCGACCGTGTTGTCCTTGACGTGCAGGTCCACCTGGCAGCCCACGCCGCAGTACGGGCACACCGAGCGCACCACCTGGTCGGCCTTGACGCGCGCGTTACCGAAGCGCTCCTGGGGCAGCACCTCGAAGATCGCGCCGGTCGGGCAGACCCGGACGCACTCGCCGCACCAGGTGCACGCCGCCTTGTCCGGGTCGCCGTCGCCGCCCACCACGATCGCGGTGTGCGAGCCGCGGTAGGCGACGTCGAGCACGCCGACCACCTGGATGTCCTCGCACGCCCGCACGCAGCGGGTGCACAGGATGCAGGTGGACATGTCGTGGCGGATCATCGGGTCGCCGGGCCGCTCGTCGCCGCCCCGCAGCGACAGCTCGTGCTGGACCTGGGGCCTGAGCGGCACCTCGTAGCGGTGGATGAGCTGCTCGAACTCGTTCAGGTCGTGGCCGTTCGTGCCCAGCCGGTCGGTGGGGTAGCGCTCGAGCAGCAGGGAGAGGACGTTGCGCCGGGTTTCGACCGCCGGCGCCGACTCGGTGTGCACCACCATCCCCTCGGCGGCGGCGCTGGCGCACGCGGGCAGCAGTTTCGGCGCGCCCTCGACGCTGACGAGGCAGATGCGACAGTTGCCGACGACCGGGAGTTTCGGGTACCAGCACAGCGTCGGCACCTCGATGCCGAGCGCGCGCGCGGCGTCGAGAATCGTCGCGCCATCGGGCACGGAAACGCCGCGGCCGTCAACGGTCAGCGTAGGCATGGGCGACAAAAAACGTACCGCGCCGCGTGCACGAACGCAAAACTCGCGCCCGAAAAGTATTGCGCGAACGAAACCGGCCTATATATTGGCGTGCAAGACGTTACGGGCGGAGAACGGTTGGCGGTATCTCGTCGCGAGTTCGTCAAGAGTAGCAGCGCCGCGCTGGCGGCACTCGGAATCCTCCCGAGCCGCGGCGACGGCGGTGTCTCCTCTCCGGTAGTTCCTCTCCCCCAAGCCGACGCAGCCGTTCGAGATCTCGCGATGCTCGCGCTCGACGCGGCGCGCAGTGCCGGCGCGTCGTACGCCGACGTGCGCATCTCGCGGACGCGCACGCAGTCGGTGGCGACGCGCGAAGATCGCGTCACCAACCTCTCGGACTCGGACACCCTGGGGTTCGGCGTGCGGGTGCTGGTGAACGGTGCCTGGGGCTTCGCGGCGAGCCGAGACCTGGTGCGCGACGAGGTGCAGCGCGTAGCGCGCGTGGCGGTGCAGCAGGCCCGCGCCAACCGCCGCGCCAGCCAGAGGCCGGTGGTGCTCGCCCCCACCGAGCCGGTGCGCGACGGCCGCTGGTCGAGCCCGGCACGGGTGGATCCGTTCACGGTCCCCATCGAGGACAAGGTCGCGCTGCTGCTCGCCGCCAATCAGGCCGCCCTGCGGGTGCGCGGCGCCCGGTTCGTGACCTCCGCGCTGTTCTTCCTCAAGGACGAGCGGACCTTCGCCAACTCCGAAGGCTCGTTCACCGTCCAGAACCTGTACCGCGTCCTGCCCCAGATGAACGTCACGGCGGTCGCGGCCGACAACTCCGACTTCCAGAGCCGCGCCTCCGACGAAATCCAGCCGATGGGCCGCGGCTACGAGCACGTGACGGACTCCGACCTCGGCGGCAAGGCCCAGATGTGGGCCGAGCAGGCCGTGGAGAAGCTCTCCGCCCGCTCGGTGGAGCCCGGCCGCTACGATCTCGTCCTCAACCCCACGCACCTGTTCCTCACCATCCACGAATCGGTGGCGCATCCCACCGAGCTCGACCGGGCGATGGGGTACGAGGCCAACTACGCCGGGACGAGCTTCGTCGCGCCGCCGGCGCGGGTCATCAACCAGCTGCGGTTCGGCTCGGAGCTGATGACCATCCGGGCCGACCGGCGGCAGGAAGGCGGCCTCGCCACCACGGGCTGGGACGATGAAGGCGTGCCGGCCGACGACTGGCTGCTGATCGACCGCGGCGTCTTCAAGGACTACCAGACCACGCGCGAGCAGGCCGCGTGGATCTCCGAGCTCACGGGCGTCAGCCGCTCCCACGGGTGCTCCTACGCGCAGACGTGGGCCGACGTGCAGTTCCAGCGGATGCCCAATGTCTCGCTGCTCCCCGGTACGCAGGACCTCGTGGACCAGGACCTCATCGCGGCCACGGAGCGCGGCATCTACATCGTGGGCCGCGGCGCGTACTCCATCGACCAGCAGCGCTACAACTTCCAGTTCGGCGGGCAGGCCTTCTACGAGATCCGCAACGGCCGGCTGAACGGGATGCTCAAGGACGTCACCTACCAGGCGCGCACGCCGGACTTCTGGGCCTCGCTCGACATGCTGGGCGGGGACCGCAGCTACCAGCTGTGCGGATCGTTCAACGACGGCAAGGGCCAGCCGAGCCAGTCGAACGCCGTGAGCCACGGCTGTCCGGCGGCCCGGTTCCGCAACGTCGCGGTGATCAACACGGGACGCCAGACGTGAGCATCTTCACGCGCGAACAAGCGCGTGAGCTGACCCAGCGCGTGCTCGCGATGAGCCGCGCCGAGTCGTGCCGCGTCTCGGTCAACGGCGGGCTCGAGGCGAACACCCGCTTCGCCGCCAACGACATCTCGACCAGCGGCGACGCGACCAACGCTGGGGTCAACGTGCGCTCGGGCTTCGGGCGCCGGACCGCCAGCTCCTCGACCAACATCCTCACCGAGGAGGGCCTGCGGCGCGCGGTCGAGATGAGCGAGCGGCTGGCCCGGCTGGCGCCGGAGGACCGCGAGGCACTCCCCGAACTGGGCCCGCAGACGTACCGCGAGGTGCCGGCGTTCTTCGACAGCACCGCCAACCTCGATCCGACGCGCCGCGCCGACGCCGCCTCGGCCGTCATGGGGCCCGCGCGTCAGGGCGGGCTGCAGGCCTCGGGATTCATCTCCCTGCGGGCGGGCTCCACCGCGGTGGCCAACAGCCTCGGGCTGTTCGCCTACCATCGCGGCACCAACTTCGCGTTCACCACCACGGTCCGGACGGAGGATGGTACGGGCTCGGGCTGGGCGGGCACCGCGGGCAACGACTGGCGCCGCGTGAACCCGTCGGAGCTCGCGGCCACGGCCGTGCGCAAGGCCCGCGAGTCCGCCAACTCGGTCGCCATCGAACCGGGCCGCTACACCGTGGTGCTCGAGCCCACGGCGGTGGCTAACCTGCTCGGCCTGCTGGTGGGTGCGATGAACGCCCGCGCGGCCGACGAGGGCCGCTCGTTCTTCAGCAAGCGCGGCGGCGGCAACAAGATCGGCGAGCGGGTGGTGGACGAGCGCGTCACGATCCTCTCGGATCCGTGGGACCCGGACCTGCTGGCGCAGCCGTTCGGCGGCGACGGGCAGCCCAACCAGCGGACGGTGTGGATCGAAGGCGGCGTGGTGCGGACCCTCAACTACGACCGTTACTGGGCCCAGCGCCAGAACGTGGCGCCCACCGGCGCGGCCGGCCTCAAGATGATGGGCGGCGAGGCCTCGCTCGACGACCTCGTGCGCTCGACCGAGCGCGGCGTCCTGGTCACGCGGTTCTGGTACATCCGCGGCCTCGATCCGCGCTCGATCCTCTACACCGGCCTCACCCGGGACGGCACGTTCCTCATCGAGAACGGCCGGATCACGCGCGCCGTCAGGAACATGCGCTTCAACGAGAGCCCCGTCACCATGCTGAACAACCTCGAGCTGCTCGGCCGGCCGATTCGGGTTTCCGGTTCCGAATCGGGCGACATCGGCCAGGCGGTGGCCGTCCCGCCCCTGAAGACGCGGGACTTCAACTTCCAGAGCATCTCGGACGCAGTGTAGGACCGCCGAGGCACTTCGGCCCGGCGGATGTTCCACCTGCATCTTGGAGGCCTTGTGGCCAAGAAGAGAAAGGCCGCGAAGAAGACGGCCAAGAAGAAGAAGAAGTAGCAAGCTGCACAGGGGCCGGCGAAGGTTGCCGGCCCCGCGCAGCTCCACCCTCGGTGGGGACATCAGCATGAACGTCCAACACGTCACTCCCATCCTCAACGTCTCCAGCCTCGAGGCCAGCTTCACCTGGTTCGAGAAGCTCGGCTGGGCGAAAGCCTGGGACTTCGGCGACGGCTTTGGCGCAGTTCGCAACGGAGAATGCGAGATCTTTCTTTGTGAGCACGGCCAGGGATCCCGCGGCGGCCCCGTGCCACCGCCCGACGACCATTGGCGCGATCAGCGGGGCGGCGCTTGGATGTCCTGGTTCCTGAGCTCGCCGGCCGAGGTGGATGCAGCGCATGCGCTCGCCGTGAAGCTGGGTCTGGTCGTGCCGTGGCCGCCGACCGACATGCCGTGGAACATGCGGGAGTTCCACATCCGCCACCCCGACGGTCATACGTTTCGCGTCGGCGCAGGACTCGAGGAGGAGTGAAACCGTGGACGTGCGGCTGAGGCCCCTTGGCTGCGTCGGTCAGCTCGGAGCCGTCCTATCGCTCGGCCTGCTCCCGCTGCTCAAGCGCTCGCAGGAGGCACAGTTCCCGGCCTCCTTCACGGACGACGCCATGATCCTCCGAAACGGGACCCGGATTCCCTGGACGGCGTTCACGCGGATCAAGGCTACCGACGTCTACCTCAACAGGGCGTATCAGCACACCCTGTACGAGCTCTGGCATCCGGGTGGTCGGCTGCACTTCCCCACGCATCGGATCGATGACGCCGACTCGGTGGTGAAGTTCATCCTTGGTCACCTGCCGCCCGGGGTCGCAAGACCGACGAGTAGCTGACGCCCCCTTCGGCCCGGGTCGCACGCTGGCTCTAGGGACGCCCGGCCCCTAATCTTCTCCCCGGTGCTCCTCCACGATGAACGCCGCGGCGCCGACGTGCGGGTCCCCGAGACCGGCGCGCGGCTCGGCCGTGACCCCGACTGCGAGATCACGTTCCCCGAAGACGACAGCGTCGTCTCGGCCTTCCACGCCAGAATCGAACACCGCGGCGACGGCACGTGGTGGGTCGAGGACCTCGGCAGCACCAACGGCACGTGGATCGACGGCGCGCGCGTCTCGACCCCCACCCGGCTCGCGACCGGCCAGCGGCTGACGCTGGGCCAGCGCGGCCCCGCGCTGCGGGTGCGGATCCCGGGCGAGATCGCGCCCACCCGGCCCGAGATGATGCCCGGCTCTCCCGTGCCGGCCTTGCGGCTGCGGCGGGTCGCCGGCGGCGAAGACCTCACCGCCCACGGGACCCACATCGTCATCGGGCGCGCGGCGGGCTCCACCATCGCCCTGCGCACGGTGTCCGACACCGTGGTCTCGAAGCACCATGCCGTCGTGGACATCGAGGAGGACGGCAGCGCCGCCGTCAGCGACCTCGGCTCCAAGAACGGCACCTACCTGAATGGCCAGGTCATCAGCGGACGCACCATCCTCAAGCCCGGCGACCGCCTCATGTTCGGGTGGACCGGGCCGCTGTTCGAGGTCCGCGCGCTGGCCGGCCGCGAAATGGCCGAAGGCGAGGGCGCCCCCTACCAGCCCGAGCGGCAGCCGCCCAAGACCCTCGAGGGCATGGTCATCTCGGCCGGCGAAGCCGCGCGGGACAAGACCGGCGTGCACCCCGGCGTATTCCTCCGGACCATGGCCCGGCAGATCGTGCGGGAGTCGTCGGTCGCGCTCCGGATGGCCACACTGGTCGTGCTCGTCGGGCTGCTGGGCGCCGTGGGGCTGGCGTGGCGGTCGCTGTCGCGGCAGAACGCGGCGGCCGAACTGCGCCTCCGCACCGCCGAGCGCGAGCTGATCGCGCAACGCGCGAGCGCCGACAGCGCTCAGCGCCGCTCCGACACGCTGATCACGCGGTTGCGCGACGAGCTCACGGCCGCGCGCCAGGGCGCCGTCAGCCGCGCCGTGCTCGACAGCATGGAAGGGCGGCTTCGCGACGCCGAGGCGCGCGCCCACGCCGCCGCCACCGGCGCCGGTGGGTCCGACTTCGCGCGCGTGGCGCGGGAGAACCAGCGCGCGGTCGGGCTCGTGATCGTCCGGTTCGGGGCGGGGGACTCGGTGATGGGCTCCGGCTTCGCCATCACCCGCTCGGGCTATTTCGTCACCAACCGGCACGTGGTGCGGCCCGAAGACCGCATGGCCGCGCCGCGCGCCATCGAAGTCGTACAGGCCGACGACAACGTGCCTCAGGCCGCCGAGGTGGTGGTGGTGAGCTCGGCGGACGATCAGGACATCGCGATCCTCCGGATCCGCACGTTCCGGGGCCACGCCATCCGCGCCGTGGACTGGTTCGGCCGCGGCGCCCAACAAGGCGCCCCGGCAGCCATGCTCGGCTTCCCGTTAGGTACCCAGCTGGCGCTGGACGAGCAGGGCTTCGTGCGCACCACGATGTTCGCGGGCATCATCGCGCAGGTAGGGCCGGAGTGGCTCCGGTTCGGCGGCACGACGTTCAACGGGGCCTCCGGCAGCCCGGTGTTCAACGCCGCCGGCGAAGTCATCGCCGTGCATTTCGGCGTCCTGCGCGACGGACCCGGCCTCGGGTTCTCGGTGCCCATGAGCCGGGTGCGGCGCTGGCTGCCGCCGGAGGCCCGCTCCGAGCTGGGGTTGTGAGACCGGGTTCGGAGTTATGAGTTCTGAGCTGTGAGTCGGTGGCGGGCTCGAGGCGCGAGCACACGGGAACGCAGTCGCGAGAGCATCCTCCCAATCTGGTCCACCTCATCCACCAAGGCCGCCACGTCATCGAGATTGACCATTCTCGAAGCGAACATGTGCGCCGTGTTGCACGACCGGGCCTGGAGCGCTACTCAGAACTCAGGACTCACGACTCAGAACTCCGAACTGCCAACTCACAACCAAAAGAAAACGGAGCCTGGGTCGCAGCCCCAGACTCCGTCTCCAAAACCGGCCCAGCGGGCCGAACCGTCAGAGGTTCTCGCGCTCCGAGGCCGGCGTCTCGTCCTCGCTGGCCCAGAACCACATCTGGATCCGGGGCGCCGGGTGCGCCTCACCACCGTCGTGGACGACGAGGCCGAGGGGCTCGTGCTGAACGATCGCGGTCGCCATAGTCTCGCTTTCCTTAGTAGAGCCGGCGGTCGGTACAGCGCTTCCGCCCGATCTCCCTAGGCGCAGCAATCGTGCCCCTGCGGGTCTTCATCCAAATCGTTCGTTGGCAGCAGGTTACTGCATCGTGTGACAACCGGCGTCTTCGAGTCCGTGTCAGTTCGACACGGCGCTCCCTGTAGCAGTGTGACCCTCTCGCGCGGAATCGGCCGGGCGTACGGCTGTGAACCCGATGTTCTTCTGGCGGCGTGCGCCGCCGCGGCGCTCGATGGTCCAGCCGGCGTACAACGACCGCAGCGCATCGCTGGTGAGCCGTGGCCCCGAGCGGTCGGGGTGGCCCGGCATCACGGCGTGCCGGCCGCCGGGCGTGGTGGCGGCCTGGAGCCGCTCGACGAAGGCCGAACGGTCCGCCACGCCGAGCGACGCGAGCGAGCCCGTCTCGATCACGCACGCGACGAACGAGCCAGCCTCCGGGGCGAACGCCTCGAGCGACTCGACGCGGCACTCGATGCGCCCGCCGAGCTGCTCGATGACGGCGCGGCTCTCGAGGCCGTAGATCGCCGCGATGTCGGGGTCTACGCACAGCACGCTCGCGCCGCGCGCCGCGAGGAACAGGGTGCCGGCGCCGTCCGCCGCGCCGACGACGAGCACCGGATCCTGGTCTTCCACCAGCTCGGCGAGCGCCGCGACCGGATCGTGGGCCGAGAGCCCCCAATGGCCCGGCTGGCTCTGCGCGGCGCGGAGCGACAGGTGGTTCTCGCGCCAGCGCCGGAAGCTTGGCAGCTTGAGGCGCCGGCGGATGATCGCGTCCACCTGGTCGCGCAGCACGACTTCGGTCAGCAGGAGCTGGTCGGCGCCCGACAGCTCGATCATCGCTTCGTCGCCGATGGCGAGGATGTCTTCGCGCCGCAGCGAGTCCTTGTATTCCTCGATGCGCTGATCGATGAACTCCTGGTACTCGGCGCGCAGGCTGCGCGGCGGGCGGCGGCCCTTCTCGGCGGCGGTCAGCACGGTTCGATATGGACGACGACCAGGTCCAGCGCCAGCTCCCCGCGGAGCCGGGCCTCCACCTCGTCGGCGATGCCATGCGCGCGGGCCACGGCGAGGTCGCCGTCGACGCCGATGGTGAGCTCGGCGAACGCCTGACCGGCCGCGCCGCGCGAGCGGATCGCGTACGCCGTGTGGACGCCGGTCACGGCCTGCGCGACGCGCCGGATGTCCTCCGGCGCCCGCGCCACCTCGTCCACCAGGGCGGGCACGGCGCGGCGCATGATCTGCCAGCCGATGCGTGCGATGATCAGGGCGATCCCGATCGCGACCACCGAGTCCACGTGCTGGAGGCCGCGCCGCGACAGCAGCGCGCCCCCGATGACGCCGACCGTGATGACCACGTCGGCCCGGGTGTGGGCCGCGTCCGCCAGCAGCAAATCGCTCGAGAGCTCGCGCCCGCGCTTCGTCTCGTACCACGCGACCCAGACGTTCAGGACGAGGGTCAGCACCAGCAGGCCGAGCTCGATCCCGGTGAGCCGCGGCGGGCCCGTGCGCGCGAGCAGCCGCTCCACCGCCCCCCGCGCCAGCTCGAAGCACGAGACCGAGAGGAAGACCAGGATGCCGACGGCGCCCAGGACCTCGAACTTGGCGTGTCCGTACGGGTGATCCTCGTCCGCCTCGCGACCCGCGAACCGCATCAGCACGATGAACAGGACGTTGTTGAGCGCATCCACCGAGGAGTGCACCGCGTCGCCGAGCACCGCGAGCGAGCCCGCCTGGAGCCCGATGACGACTTTGGCCCCCACCACCGCCAGGTTGGCGGCGAGGAGGCCAAGGAAGACACGTTGAATGGCGGTCGCGCGAAGCGACATCGTCCCAAGCTAGATTTCGGCACCGGAGTGTCAACACCCGTGCACCTCGACCTGCACCTGCACACGACCCGATCCGACGGCGCGGTGGCGCCCGAGGCCGTGCCCGCGGCGGCGCGGCGCGCGGGCCTCGGCGCGATCGCCGTGACCGACCACGACACCACGTCGGGCGTACGCGCCGCGCGACAGGCCGCCGCCGCCGCCGGCGGGCCGCTGGTGATCGCCGGCATCGAGCTGTCGTGCTCGCTCGATGGCGCCGATCAGCACCTGCTCGGCTACGGCGTGGACCCGGACCACGCCGGGCTGGGCGAGGTGACGGCCCGGATGACGGCGTTGCGGCGGGAACGCGTCGCCGAGATCGTCGGCCGGCTGGGCGCGCTCGGCGTGCGGATCAGCGTGGACGACGTGCGCGCGCCCGCTGGATGCGCCGCCGTCGGCCGGCCGCACGTCGCCGGCGCCCTGGTGCGGGTCGGCGCGGTGCGTCATGTGCAGGAGGCCTTCTCCCGCTACCTGGCGGACGGGGCTCCCGCGCACGTGCCGGCCCGGGGACCGCACATGGCCGATGGCATCCGCGCGGTCGCCGCCGCGGGGGGCGTCAGCGTGTGGGCCCACCCGGCGCTCGAGGACGCGCGCGCGTTCCCGCGGCTGCGGGAGATGGGCCTGGACGGCGCCGAGACCCTGCGGCCGAACCTGCCGCCGACCGCGTCCTCGGCGCTGGAGCACGCCGCCCGCGACGCCGGGCTGCTCGTGACCGGCGGCTCCGACTGGCATGGGGGCCCGCCCGCCCTCGGCGCCTGGTATGTGACCCACCAGCACGTCGGGGGTCTCTTGGAACGCCTGGGCATCACGCCGTGAGGGAGGTCGTTCGCGTGCAGCCGCGCATCGGTGTCGTCGCCATGCTCCTTGCCGGTGTCGCGGCGAGCGGGGCGGCCCAGCAGCCGCGGCCGTCCGCGACCCGCCCGGCGTCCGTCCGCGCCGCCGCGAGTCCGTTCGGCCAGGTCCGCGGGATCGTCTACGACAGCCTGCTCGCCCAGCCCCTGCCGGGTGCGCGGGTGGTGGCGCGCGGCACCGGGCGCAGCACCTTCACGGACGCCGGCGGACGCTTCGCGCTCGACAGCCTCCTGCCCGGCCTGGTCACGATCGGCTTCGAGCACGACAGCCTCGACATCGTCGGCCTCTCGAACCTCGGCCGGCAGGTGCAGGTGGTCGCGGGCCGGCTCATCGTCGTGGAGCTGGCCTCGCCGTCGCAACCCACGCTGCGCCGCGGGCTGTGTCGCGGGCAGGCCGCCACCGGCGCCGCCGACAGCGCCGTGATCTACGGCAGCGTGCGCGACGTCGCGACCCGGCAGCGCCTCGCCGGGGCGCTCGTGCGCGTGCGGTGGATCGCCGTCCAGCGGCAGGGGCCGGAGGGACTGGTGGACATCCTGCGGCCGGTGCGCGACGTCAGCACGGACTCGATCGGCAACTACTACGCCTGCGGCCTGCCCGGCGACCTCGTGCTCCAGGTCCAGGCCTTCGCCGAGTCGTCGAGCACCGGAGTCACCGAGGTACTCGCCGGCCTGCGCGCGGTGGCGCGACACGATCTCGCGCTCTCCCGCGAGCCCGTGCCCGGCGGCGCGGTGGACACGGCCGGCCTGCGCCGGGGCCAGGCGACGCTCATCGCGACGGTGCGCACCGGGTCCGGGCAACCCCGGCCGAGCGCCCGGGTGAGCGTGGACGACACTCCCGTGGAGCGGTTCACCAACGAGGAGGGCCTCACGGTCCTCACCGGCCTGCCGGCAGGATCGCACATGGTGATGGCCCGCATGGTGGGATACTCGGCGGCGCGCCGAATGGTGGATCTGCGGAACCGGGATACTCTCCGGATCGAGTTGACCATGAACGCGCTGACCGTTCTGGACTCCATCCGCGTCGTGGCCGGGGCCACGCGCACGTCGCCCCTGTTCGACGAGCTGGAGCAGCGCCTCCGCAGCCGCACCGCCGGCCAGCAGCTTACCGCGGAGCAGATCCGGGGCCTCCCGACCAGCCGCTCGCTGTTCCAGCAGTTCAACAGCCTCACGGTTGTCGGGCGTACTGCGTACGACTTCCGTCTCGTCACCGGCGGCAACTGCCCGGTCTCCCTGTTCATCGACGGGCACCGCGCCGACACCCAGATCCTGCAGAGCTACCGCAACGAGCAGCTGGTCGCCGTGGAGTTCTTCCCGCGCGCGTCGCAGGCGCCCATCTGGGCGCAGGCCGCGCGCACCAGCAACTGCGGCGTCGCGCTGGTCTGGACGCGCTTCCTGCGGTGAGCGACTCCGCCTAGTCCACCGCGCGCAGCAGCGCGGCCTTGAGGTACCCCGTCTCCGGCACCGTGATCAGCTCGGTGTGGTCCGCGGCCGCGCCACGGATCTCCACCAGCTGCAGCCGCCGGCCCGCGTCCGCCGCGGCACCCGCCAGCATCCCGAAGAAGTCGCCGCGGTGCACGTGGTGTGAGCAGGAGGCCGTGAACAGCCGGCCGCCCGGCGCGAGCAGGAGCATCGCCCGCAGATTCAGCTCCTTGTACCCCGCCAGCGCCCGGTCCAGCGACCGGCGGTCCTTCGCGAAGGCCGGCGGATCCAGCACGATCACGTCGTACCGGGCGCCGCCGGCCGCTTCCGCGCGCAGCCAGTCGAAGGCGTTGGCTTCCACCGTGCGCACCGATCCGATCTGGTTGCGCGCGGCGTTGTCGGCAAGCGCCGCCAGGGCCTCGGCCGAGCTGTCGACCGCCACCACCTCGGCGGCGCCGGCCTTCGCCAGGGGCAGCGCGAAGCCGCCGTGATACGCGCACACGTCGAGGCAGCGACCGCGACCCAGCGCGCCGACCAGCGCCTGGCTCTCGCGCTGGTCGAGAAACGCGCCGGTCTTCTGGCCGGTCCATGGGTGGGCGGCGAACGAGAGGCCGCCCGTCCGGTACACGACGCGGTCCGGCACCTCGCCGAAGGCCGGCTCGACGCCGCGCGGCAGGCGTTCGCGCTCGCGCACCGGCGCGTCGTTGCGCAGCAGCAGTCCCCGTGGCGCGAGCACGTGGCGGATCGCGTCCACGACGTCGCCGCGTACCGCCTCGAGCCCCGCCGACAGCAGCTGCGCCACGGCGACGTCGCCGTACCGGTCGAGGATGAGCGACGGCAGGCCGTCACCCTCAGCGTGGATCACGCGGTACGCTTCGTCGGCGATCCCGGCGCGTCGTGCGAGCGCCGCCGCGACCCTGGCGCGCCACCACGCGCCGTCCACGGGTTCTCCCGGCGGCGCCAGCCGGCGCGCCCGAATCTCCGAGTGCGGCGACCACAGCGCCGTGCCGAGCGGCTTGCCGCGCTCGTCCGCGAGGGCCACCAGGCCGGCACCGGCGCCTTCGACGTCCTCGAGGTCGGTGCGGTAGACCCATGGGTGGCCGGTGCGGAGCCGGCCGACCCCTTTCGGAGTGACGACGACGTTCGGGAGCTTCGACGTCATTCGGTCGTTGCCCGTGCCCCTGTGCCCCCGTGCCCCGGTGCCCCGCGTTTCATGGCCGCATCCACCGCCTCCCGAAGCGCCCGCGCCGCAACCCCGGGATCCTCGGCATCCAGGACCGCGCCGATCGCGGCGACGCCGGCGGCGCCGGCGCCGATCAGGTCGGGCACGTCGGCCGCCGTCACGCCGCCGATCGCCACGGCCGGGAGGCCCGCCGCGGCGCCGAGCACGCGCGCGAAGCCCGCGGCGCCGATCGCCTCGCCCGCATCCGCTTTGTGCCGGGTCCCGCGGATCGGCCCGATCCCGAGGTAATCCGCGCCGGCCGCAGCCGCCCGCAACGCCTCGGCCTCGGTGCCCGCCGAGCCGCCCAGCACGAACCCCGGGGTCGCGACGGCCCGCGCGTCGGCGAGGGGGAAATCGTCCTGCCCGAGGTGGCAGCCCGCGGCCCCGGCGGCGAGCGCGACGTCCAGCCGGTCGTTGACCACCACGGGCAGGCCGCCCGCCGCCTCGATGATGCGGCGGGTCAGCGCCGCGAGGTCGCCGGCGCCGAGTGTCTTGGCGCGCACCTGCAGCATCGTCGCTCCGCCGCCCCTGGCCGCGGCCGCGAGCGCCGCGAGGTCCCGGCCGCGCGCGGCGCCCGCGTCGAGCACGACGACGACGCGCAGGGTGAGGCCGAGCTCGCCCATCTCAGCTGCGGCCGCGCGCCGGCACGCGCGCTCCGTCCATCGGGCGGCGCGGCGCCGAATCGGGCAGCAGGCCGCGCCGCACGCTGTCGCGGCGGGCTTCGAACGACGCACGGAGCACCCGGGCCACGGCGACCGAGTCGGCGTGCTGGCGTCCCGTCACCGAGAACATGTGGCGCCCGTCCGGCCGGGCGACGAAGTAGAAAAACCCGTGCCGCTCCGGGTCGACCGCCGCCTCGAGGGCCGAGCGGCCCGGATTGCCGATCGGACCCGGCGGCAGCCCGGCGTAGCGATAGGTGTTGTAGGGGCTGCGGATCTCGAGATGCCGGTACAGCACGCGCCGCACCGGCTGGTCGAGGGCGTAGATCACGGTGGGGTCGGCCTGGAGAAGCATCCGCCGCCGCAGGCGGTTCAGGTACACGCCCGCGATCCGCCGGTGCTCGACGGGCACCTGGGCTTCCGCTTCCACGATGCTCGCCAGCGTCACCGCCTGGTGCTTGCTGAGGCCGAGGTCCGCGGCGCGCCGGTCGAACGTCGAGTCCCACACCTCGGTGAACTGGCTCAGCATCCGGCGCACCACGTCGCGAATGGTGCCGTCGTACGCGACGCGGTAGGTCTCCGGCAGCAGGTAGCCTTCGGCGGGTTCCCTGACGCCGCGCGGGGGGGTGATGCCGAATTCGGCCAGCAGCACGGGGTCCCGCGCCGCCGCCAGGAACGAATCGCGCATGGCGCTCTGCACGGAGTCCCTGGCGAGGCGCAGCTGCGCAGCCGCGAGGTCGGCGGCCTCCCGCACCGTGAGGCCCTCGGGGACCGTGAGCGAAATGTCGTCGGTCCGGCCGTTCTTAAGCGCGGTCACGATGACCGACCAGCGCTCGCCGAGCGGAAACGCGTACAGGCCGGGTCGCACCCTTCGAGCGAGCCCGCGCGCCCTCCCGTACCACCGGAATTGCCACGCGGCCTCGATCACGCCGTGCGCCTGGAGCGTGTCGGCCACCGCCGCGAGCGACGCGCCCCGCGGGATGTAGACGTGGGCGCGCGGCGCGTCGGCGTCGGGACCCCCGCAGGAGGCGAGAAGCGTGGCACAGAGGCACAGGGGCACAGGGGCACGGAACAACCCGCGGGCGCGCTTCATCCGTGCCTCTGTGCCGCTGTGCCCCTGTCCCCCGCATTCCGATCCAGCCACGCTTGCAGGATCCCGACCGCCGCCATCTGGTCGAGCCGCTCGCGCGAGGCGCGATCGGCGACGCCGGCGCGGCGCGCCGACTTCAGCGCGTGCGCCGTGGTCATCCGCTCGTCCTGGTAGTGTACGGGCAGGCCGCTGCGCGCGGCGATCGCTTCGCCGCAGGCGCGGGCCGCCCGCGCCGCCTCGCCTTCCGCGCCGGCCTCGGTCAGCGGGAGGCCGACCACGACCGCCGCGACGCCGTGCGCGCCGATCAGCTCGAGGATGCCCGCCACCGGCGGCCGCTGCTTGGGCCGCCGCGTGAGCGTCGTCAGGGGCTGCGCGATCAGGCGCGTGGGGTCGGAGATGGCGATGCCGAACCGCCGTTGCCCCCAGTCCACGGCGAGCACGCGTCCCCCCTCCCGAGTCACGGCGAGCCGGCCGGGCGCCTAGCCCTGCGCCATCGTAGCGTAGAACTCCTTGTTATTCTTGGTGCGCTTCAGCCGCTCCAGCAGGAACTCGATGGCTTCGACCGGCGGCATGTCCGCGAGGAACTTGCGCAGCAGGTACACGCGGTTCAGCTCCTCGGCCGGCAGGAGCAGTTCTTCCTTGCGGGTCGCCGACTTGTTCACGTCGACCGCGGGCCAGGTGCGCCGCTCGGCGATGCGGCGGTCCAGCACGATCTCGGAGTTGCCGGTGCCCTTGAACTCCTCGAAGATCACTTCGTCCATGCGGCTGCCCGTTTCGATGAGCGCCGTGCCGATGATCGTCAGCGAGCCGCCCCCCTCGATGTTGCGTGCCGCGCCGAAGAACCGCTTCGGCTTGTGCAGCGCGTTGGCGTCCACGCCGCCCGACAGAATCTTGCCCGAATGCGGCACCACCACGTTGTGGGCGCGGGCCAGTCGGGTGATCGAATCCAGCAGGATGACCACGTCCTTGCCGTGCTCGACCAGCCGCTTGGCCTTCTCGATCACCATGTCGGCGACCTGCACGTGGCGGTCGGCCGGCTCGTCGAAGGTCGAGGAGATCACTTCCGCCTTGACGTTCTCCTCCATGTCCGTGACTTCCTCGGGCCGCTCGTCGATGAGCAGCACGATCAGCACGGCCTCGGGATGATTCTCGGTGATCGAGTTGGCGAGCTTCTGCAGCAGGATGGTCTTGCCGGCCTTGGGCGGCGAGCTGATCAGTGCGCGCTGCCCCTTGCCCAGGGGCGCCAGGATGTCGAGCAGGCGCATCGACACGTCGCCGTCTTTCCGCTCGAGCCGCAGCCGCTGGTCCGGGTACCGCGGGCGCAGGTTGTCGAACGCGATGCGGTGCTTGGCCTTCTCCGGCTCCTCGCCGTTGACGTTCTCGACCTTGAGGAGCGCGAGGTAGCGCTCGCCCTCCTTCGGCGGCCGCACCTGGCCGAGCACGGTGTCGCCGGTGCGCAGGTCGAACCGCTTGATCTGGCTCGGCGAGACGTAGATGTCGTCAGGCCCGTAGAGATAGTTCCAGTCGGCGCTGCGGAGGAAACCGTAGCCCTCCGGCAGGATCTCCAGCACGCCTTCGCCGCGCAACACGGTGTCGGTGTCGAGCAGGCTCTGCTCGATGCGAAAAATCAGGTCCTGCTTCCGCATGCCCGAGTAGTTCTGGATGCTCAGCTGTTCCGCCATCGTGTGCAGCTCGGCGACGGACTTCTTCTTCAGTTCGGCGATGTCCACGGGTGGTACGGCTCCGGATGGGTGGCGGGGGCCGGAACGCGTCGCGCGTTCGGCCGGCGATCCTCTGCGTGACGTGAAGGCGCCCGCGCTCGGCGGGCAAAGGACTCAGGCGCGATGAACGGGGTTGAGTGGTAGCGCACGAACCTACCGGAACGGCCCGAGCGGTGTCAAGAGGAGGCGCCGTCGGGCTATTGCCCCAGTCGTGTAACTCCTTATATTGCTTCAAACTCGGACGTTTCTGGGACCTGCCAATCCGGGTTCGGGTGCCCCCTGCCCCAGGAGGATCCGGTGCCGTTGCCCCAGATGAGGCCGGTCGGTCCAGACCCGTCCGAGCCGGCATTGCACGACCTCGCGCCGATCCGCTACGAGAGCGCCATGATCGCGGTCCGGCTCGCCGTACGCCGCACCGAGGACGGCATCTGGCGCGCCCGGCTCCACTTCGTCGAGACCCCGGGTGAGGCGGAGCGGGTCACGGCGGAGATCTTCTGCGCCACGACCGAGCAGGACCTGTGGGCCGCGGTGCGCGACCTGCGAGACCACCACCTGCGCGACCTCTACCGATCCCTCGCGGCGTAGGCGATGACCGGCGAGCAGGACGCCATCCGCAAGCTGCGCCACGACATCGCCAACCCGCTGGCGGCGCTCCTGGCCGAAACCCAGCTCCTGCTGCTGAACGAAGCGACGCTCGACCCGAGCACCGTCGAGGGGCTGCGGGAGATCGAGGGCCTGGCGCGCCGGATGCGCGACATCCTCCAGGGCTCGCGCCAGACCGGGCAAGCCGGCTGATCCGATGGACCTCCTGACCACGACGCGCGACGACCTGCGCGCGTTGGGCCTTCCCGCCCGCGTCCCCCTCCTGGTACTGCGCTCGACCCACGTGTTCCCGCTCGGTGTCGCCGCGGTCCAGGTCACCAACCCCACCAACGTCGCGGCGATCCAGTCGCTCGAATCCGAGCAGCACACGGTGGTCATCGTGCGGGCCGACCAGCCGGACGTGGACCCCGCGAGCCTCGCGACCCGAGTCGGCGTCGCCGCCCTGGTGCTGGACCGCATGAACCTCGCGGGCGAGGCGGTGCAGGTGACGCTCCAGGGCCGGCGCCGCGTCCGCGTGGACGCGGTGGACACGAGCGGCGCCTTTCCCGCGGCGTCGGTGAGCGCGGTGGTCGAGACCGCGGAATCGGTTCACGAGCTCGACCGCCGCATCGGCGCCGTCCTGCGGCTGGCGGAAACGCTCGCCGCGCTCGAGCCCGCCGTGAGCCCCGAAGCCGTCGAGAACCTGCGCGCCAACGCCGAGGACGCGAGCCACTTCGCCGACCTCGTGGCGGGCGCGCTCCCGTTCAGCCTCCAGCAGCGCGACAAGGTGATCGCCGAGCTCAGCCCCGGCGGCCGACTCACGCTCCTCGCCGATTTTCTGGCCGCGCACGTCGAGCGCGCGCAGGTCCAGCGCGAGGTGGACCGGCTCACCGGGCTGCACGTCGAGCGCGGTCGCCGCGAGTACCTGCTCCGGCAGCAGATGGAGGCGATCCGCGAGGAGCTGGGCGAGAACGACGCCGACCGCGAGCTCCTCGAGCTCAAAGAGCGGATCGAGAAGCTGCCGCTCCCCGAGGGGGCGCGCGCCGAAGCCGATCGCGAGCTGCAGCGGCTCGGCCGCCTGAGCCCGGCGTCGGCCGAGTATCAGGTGGCGCGGACCTACCTCGACTGGGTGCTCGAGCTGCCGTGGGGCACCAGCGCACCGGAGCGCGCCACGAGTCCCAGCGAAGTCCGTTCCGTGCTCGACAAGGGCCACCTCGCGCTCGACGAGGCCAAGCGCCGCATCACCGAGTTCCTCGCGGTGCGCCGGCTCGCACCGCAGGCCCGCGCCCCGATCCTCTGCTTCGTCGGTCCGCCCGGCGTCGGCAAGACGTCGCTCGGCCGCGCCATCGCCGACGCGCTGGGCCGCCCGTTCGGCCGCATGAGTCTGGGCGGCGTGGACGACGAGGCCGCGATCCGCGGACACCGCCGCACCTACGTCGGGGCGATGCCGGGCAAGATCATCCAGGAGATGCGCCGCCTGAAGATGATGAACCCGGTGCTGATGATCGACGAGATCGACAAGCTCGGCAGCGGCCGGCCGGGGCAGGGCGACCCCAGCTCCGCGCTGCTCGAGGTCCTCGACCCCGAGCAGAACGTCGCCTTCGCGGACCACTACCTCAACGTCGCCTTCGACCTGTCGCACGTCCTGTTCATCGCCACGGCCAACGCCGCGCCCGGCATCCCCGATCCGCTGCTCGACCGCATGGAGATCATCGAGGTGCCCGGCTACACGCTCGAGGAGAAATGCGCCATCGGCCGCACCCACCTGCTGCCGCAGGTGTACGCGGAGCACGGGTTCGCCGAGACCGAGGTCGCCTTCCCCGACGAAACGGTGCGCCTCGTGGTGCAGGGCTACGCGCGCGAAGCCGGGGTGCGGCAGCTGCGCCGGGACCTGGCCACCGTGCTGCGCCGGCTCGCCACGAAGAAGGCCGAAGGCGACGCCGGTCCCTGGACGGTGGACGCGAAGCTGGTGGACGACGTGCTGGGTCAGCCGCGGTTCGCGGACGAGCGCATCGGGAAGTCCGCCGTCGGCGTGGCCAACGGCATGGCGTGGACCGCCACCGGCGGCGACCTCCTGCCCGTCGAGGCGGTCGCGATGCCCGGCAACGGCGGGTTCCAGGTGACCGGCCGCCTGGGCGACGTAATGGTCGAGTCGGTGCAGGCCGCGGCGTCGTTCGTGCGCAGCCGCGCCGAGGCGCTCGGCATCGGCGCGAAGCGGTTCGGCGAAGTGGACGTGCACGTCCACTTTCCGGAGGGCGCCATCGCCAAGGACGGGCCGTCGGCGGGCGTCACGATCGCCGCCGTGCTCGCGAGCCTGTTCACGAACCGGCCGGTCAAGAGCGACCTCGCGATGACCGGCGAAATCACGCTGACCGGGCGCGTGCTGCCGGTCGGCGGACTGCGCGAGAAGCTGGCCGCCGCCGCCCGGAGCGGCGTCACCGCGGCCGTGATCCCGGCCGAGAACGCGCCCGACCTGCGCGACGTGCCCGAGAGCGTGCAACGCGCCCTCACCATCCACCTGGTGGCCACGGCCGACGAGGTCCTGCGCCTCGCCCTCCTGCCGCGCGTCAGGCGGCCGCGCACCATCAAGGCCCGCCGGAAAGCCGGGAAGCGGAAGGAGCGTCGGTGAGCGAACCCAGCGGCTCGCTGGTCCGGGGCATCAACCTGCCGGCCGCGGTCAGCCTCGTCGTCGGCTCGATGATCGGGTCCGGCATCTTCATCGTGTCGGCCGATATCGGGCGCCAGATGGGCTCGCCGGGGCTGCTGGTCCTGGTCTGGGTGATCACCGCGGTGATCACGGTGATGGGGGCGCTCAGCCAGTGCGAGCTCGCCGCGATGTACCCCCGGGCGGGCGGACCGTACGTGTTCCTCCGCGAGGGACTCGGCCCGCTGTGGGGCTTCCTCTACGGCTGGACCCTGCTGCTCGTGATCCAGACCGGCACGATCGCGGCAGTCGCCGTCGCCTTCGCCAAGTTCCTGGCGGTGCTCGCGCCCCGGATCACGCCCGACGTCTTCGAGTTCTCGCTCATCCGGTTCCGGGCCCCGGGCGAGCTGCTCTTCGCGCTGTTCGGGCGCGCGCCCGCTACGCCGTCCTACATCGAGATCGGTCTGTCGTGGCAACGGATCGTGGGCATCGCCACCGTCGTCATCCTCACCTGGATCAACGTGCGCGGCGTGAAGGAAGCCGCCTGGATCCAGACCGTGCTCACGGTCACCAAGGTCGCCGCGGTGGGCGGCCTCATTCTGCTCGGCCTCACGATCGGGCGGCGCCCGGAGGTGGCGGCACAGAACCTCGGCGGGTTCTTCGCGAACGTGGACTGGTCGCTCGCGTTGCTGCCGATCATGGGCGCGGCCATGGTCGGATCGCTGTTCAGCTCCGACGCGTGGAACAACGTCACCTTCGCGGCCTCGGAGGTGCAGAACCCGCAACGCAACCTGCCGCTCGCGATGGTGCTCGGTACCAGCATCGTCGGCCTGATCTACGTCTCCGCGAACTTCGCCTACCTCTCCACCCTGTCGCTCGGTGAGATTCAGCACGCGGCGGAGGACCGCGTCGGCACCGCCGCGGCGGAGGTCATCTTCGGCGACGCCGGCCGGACGCTGATGGCCATCGCGATCATGATCTCGACCTTCGGGTGCAACAACGGGCTCATCCTGGCGGGGGCGCGGGTCTCGTACGCCATGGCGAAGGACGGCTTGTTCTTCCGCAACGTCGGGTCGGTGGATCCGGTCCGGCACACGCCGAAAATCGCGCTATGGGTGCAGTGCCTGTGGACCTCCGTGCTGGCGCTGTCGGGCGGGTACAACGACCTGCTCAACTACGTGATCTTCGCGGCGGTGCTCTTCTATTTCCTGACGGCGATCGCGCTGTTCCGGCTGCGGAGCCTCAAGCCCGACGCGCCCCGGCCGGTCACGACGATCGGCTACCCGTGGCTCCCGGGGCTCTACTGCCTGTTGACCGGCGCCATCATGGTGAACCTGCTGTTCAAGAGCCCGCTCTACACCTGGCCGGGCCTCATCATCGTGGCCCTCGGCGTGCCGGTGTATTTCGCCTGGCGGCGGTTCAGCCCGGCCCCGGCGGAGGGCGGCGCGGCCGGCTGACCCGGAGCAGCCGCCCCCTCAACAGGAGGCCCCGGCGCGGCGTATCTTGGAGGTTGTCCAGGCCGCACCGTCTCCGGAGGTTTCCATGTCCGTCCGCTGGTCGATCGCCGCACTCGCGCTGATGGGCGCCGCGCCTGCCGCCGCGCAGGAGCTGCAGCCCGCCCCCGAGTTCAACGAATGGACCGTGCCGTGGGAGCGCACCCGTCCGCGCGATCCCTACGTGGGTCCCGACGGCCGCGTCTGGTTCGTCGGCCAGACGGGCCACTACGTCGCCGTCCTCGACCCGAACAGCGGGCAGTTCCGCCGGTTCGAGCTCGACTCCGGCGCCGGGCCTCACAACCTGATCGTGGACCCGCGCGGCATCGTCTGGTATTCCGGGAATCGCGTGGGCAACATCGGCCGGCTCGATCCGCGCGACGGGTCGATTCGCCGCTATCCCATGCCCGACAGCACGATTCGCGATCCGCACACAATGGTGTTCGACAGCCGCGGCGACATCTGGTTCACCGCGCAGGGCGGCAACGTCATCGGCAAGCTCACCGTGTCGAACGGCGAGGTCCGGCTCATCCGGGTGCCCACGCCGCGCGCGCGGCCCTACGGCATCGTGGTGGACCGGAACGACCGGCCGTGGATCGTGCTGTTCGGCACCAACAAGATCGCGACGGTGGATCCACGCACCTTCGAGCTCACCGAGTACCCGCTGCCGCGGCCCGAGACCCGTCCGCGCCGCATCGCGCTCACGTCCGACGGCGCCATCTGGTACGGCGACTACGCGGCCGGCATGCTCGGCCGGTTCGATCCGGCGACCCACCAGGTTCGCGAGTGGCCGCTTCCCGGCGGCGCGACCTCACGGCCCTACGCGGTGATGTCGGACGGACAGGATCGGATCTGGCTGGTCGAGACCGGGGCGCAGCCCAACCGGTTCGTCGGCTTCGACGCGCGCACCCAGCGGTGGGTGAGCACCGGGGCCGTCCCCAGCGGCGGCGGCACCGTGCGCCACATGTTCTGGGACCCGACCCGCCAGGCGATCTGGTTCGGCGCCGACGTCGGCACCATCGGGCGGGCCGTCGTGCCCCCGGCGGCCCCGACGCCGTGACCGCGGGCCGCGCCTTCCGCCCGGGCGGGCGGGCGCGGATCGCCGCGTTGGTCACCCTCGCCGCCGGTGCGCTCGAAGTCTCGGGCACCGGCGCGGGGGTGCCCCTTCATCCGCACGGGCCACCCATCGGACATACCGGCGGCTTCGGCGAGCCGACCTGCCATGCCTGTCATTCGTCCGAAGAGCTGAACGCCCCGGGAGGCCGGTTGACCGTCGAGGGCCTGCCGGCGTCCTACGAGCCCGGGCGCGCGTACGAGGTCCGCATCCTCCTGACCCGCGTCGACATGCGGCGGGCCGGCTTCCAGTTCACGCTCCGGTACGCCGCCGGCGATTCCGCCGGCCGCCAGGCCGGGACGGTCGAGGCGTCGCTCCCGCGCGTCGTCGTCGTGACCGAGCGTTCCAGCGGGGTCCGGTACGTTCAGCAGACGATGGAGGGCTCGGCCCTCGGGCGAGGCGCCACGTCGTGGACCGTGCGCTGGGTTGCCCCGCGGCCGGCCTTGGGACCCGTGGCGCTGCACCTGGCGGCCAACGCCGGGAACGACGACAACTCGCCGATCGGCGACTACGTCTACGCCGACAGCGTCCGGGCGGTTCCGACCCACCCCTGACGCAGCCCGGGCGACAGGCCCGTGGCGATTCGCCGCGGGCATGGTTATCAGTACCATGGAGCCGCGCCCAGGAGGCCGCCATGAGATTCCGACCGATCGTGCTGACCGCGGCGCTGTGCGCCGCGGTCGCCGGCCCGGCCTTCGCGCAGAAGGTAGCTCCCCGCATCACGCGCGACGCGGACCGGGACGGCGTCCCGGACCTTCGCGATCGGTGCCCCGGCACGCCGCCTAACACCGTGGTGAACGCTACCGGATGTGTGGTGCCCGCTCCCCCGCCCCAGCAGCCCGCGCAACCTCCGCAGGCCGCGGGCGGCGGCGGCGCGCCGGCCGGAGGGCAACCTGTCGTGTCGCCGCCGTCGGTGCAGCCGCAGCCGGTCGTCACCCAGGCCCGGGGTGCCCAACCAGACACGGCCGTCCGCCGCGCGCCGGCGGGACTGCCGGCCCAGCCCCCGGGCGCCAACCCGGCGCCGCGCGCCGCGGACTCCACCGCGCGGGCCCGCGATACCACCGCGCGGGCCCCGTCCGGCCCGCCAGCGATCCAGGGCGGCGGTGTCCCATCCCCGGTCGTGGTGCCTCCCGGCGGCGGCGGGGCGCAACCGGGGAATGCCGGCGCCCGGCCGGCGGCCCCGGGCCGCCAGCCCTCGGGCCAGCCCGCGGCTCCGCGAGCGCCGGAGGTGATTCTGGCCGCCGTGGGCGCGCCGTCGGTGACCGGCGGGTTCTTCATGCCGCCCTCCGGGGCCCGCAGCGATTCGGGCCGCATCGAGTACCTGCGCATCTACGCGCTCCGCCTCGACTCGGCGATCTCGGCGCTGGTGGAAGTGTTCCGCGGCACCGCGCCCCCGCCGCTGGCGCTGGACCTGGCCGGCGTCAGCTCCCGGGTGCGCGAGCGCTGGGACCGGTGCCGCCGCTCGTACTTCGACCTGGCGTCGTTCGGCGACGCCATGGTCATCGTGAAAGACAGCCTGCCGGCTAGCGCGCTGCTCACCCGCGCCGCCAGCGCCCTCACCGACGGGTTCGAGAACACCGCCGGCCTCCAGGAATGCGACAATATCGCGAGCGCGCTCGAAGAGCCCGCGCGGTGGTCGCCGTGGGCCGACTCCTACGCGACCAGCATGCGGAACTTCTTCCGCGACTGGTACCCGCAGCTGCGCGCGATCCACGAGGCCAACCGCTCGCTCGGGCGGGCCCTCAACGGGATGCTCCCGGCCGAGCGCCGGCTGCCCATCTTCGGCGCCCTGCCGCCGACCCCGCCCACCGTGGGGAACTGACCGTGGGTCCCGGTGGGACGGTCTGCGGCGTCGCAGCGCTCCTGGTCGTACTCGCGCCCGTCGGCGCCGGAGCGGCGCTGGCCCAGGCGGCGCCCGTGGCCGCCGACACGACCATTCTGCTGCCGCAAGAGATCGGCACCGTCCGGCCGGGGCAGACGGTGCGTGGCCAGCTGGAGCCTGGGGACTGGACGATGGCGGACGGCACGTTCGCCGACATCTGGTACCTGCAAGGGCAGGCCGGCCAGCGCATCGTGATCACGCTGCGGTCCAGCCAGTTCGACTCCTATCTGCAGCTGCTCGACGCGGCGGGGGCGAAGCTCGCCGAAGACGACGACTCGGGCGGCGGCGGCAGGGCTGCGCGCATCACGTTCACGCTGCGCGCCAGCGAGCGGTACCAGATCGTCGTCAACAGCTTCGGCGACGACATCCGGCCGGGCCAGTATACGCTCGAGGTGCGGTAGGCGTCCGGCGCCGAGCCGGTCGAGCGACGCGGGGCTCCACGGCATGGCCGTGGAGCCCCGATGCGTGTCGATTCGGCGGAGCGCCTGCTAGCGGCCGACCCGCAGCCCGGCGCCGAACTGGAAGTTCAGCATGTTCGAGCCCTCGATCTGGGTCACGGGGGGGAGGGCGTTGAAATCATCGAGGCCCGTGCTCGAGTACGAGGAGATCATCTGGGCGCGCGCGAACACCTGGATCGTCGCGCGGGGTCCCATCGGGATGTTGTAGCCGGCGCCGGCGAAGGCCATGGGGCTGGTGGCGTCGAAGTCCGGGTTGGTATTGGCCGCGCTCCCGAACGTGTAAAGGGTGATGCCGCCGCCGACCTCGACGAACAGCGGGGAGACGGCGCCGCTGGGCAGGCGGCCACCAGGCCGGATGACGAGGGAGCCCGAGACCTGCGTCATGGTGAAATCGTCTTCGCCCAGTGACGAGCCGCTGAACACCACGTCGAGCGTCTGACTGAAGGTGCGGTTCACGCCGACCGCGATGCCGACATTCTTGTTCATCCCCAACTCGATCGCGGCGCCCAGCATCAGGGCACCGCCGGGCTCGAGTTGGATGTCGTTCGGCGTGTCCTCCGCGAGCATTCCGGGCAATCCATAGCCCGCGAAGGGCACGATCGCGATGCGGGTCTGGGCGGCGAGCGGCGCCGCCAGGAAAGCCAGACACACCGCGGCGACCAGCGGCCGGTTTGCCCTCACTGCTCCTCCTTGTGGTGGTGGCTCAGACGATCCCTGGACCGGCCCGAATATTCCGCTCCGGCGCCCCCACCGCAACTGTGGGCCCGAACCCGAGGACGCCGGCCGAAAAACACGGCCCCGCGGCGGTGGTGGTGGCGGTGGGCCGGATCGTCATCGGGATGCGCCGGACAGGAGTCGAACCTGTGACCTTTAGCTCCGGAGGCTAACGCTCTATCCAGCTGAGCTACCGGCGCGGGAGAATCGGGTCGTCAGTCATGAGTACTGAGTACTGAGTACTGAGTACTGAGTACAATCATGACTCACACCTCCAAACTCACAACCGTCTTTTCACGAGTCGGGGTGGGCGGATTTGAACCGCCGACCTCCTGGTCCCGAACCAGGCGCGCTAACCGGGCTACGCTACACCCCGAGAGTATCGAAGGGCGTGATAGGTGATGGGTGATGCGTGATGGGTGATGGGTGATCAGGTTTCCCTATCACGTATCACTCATCACCTATCACTCATCACGCCTTTCCGTTGTTCAGCGCGCCCACGAGGAGTCGAACCCCGAACCTTCTGATCCGTAGTCAGACGCTCTATCCAGTTGAGCTATGGGCGCGGATGGGCGGTACTAGATTCGAACTAGTGACCTCTACGATGTCAACGTAGCGCTCTAACCAGCTGAGCTAACCGCCCGACGTTGCGCAGAGCGGGAAACGGGACTCGAACCCGCGACCCCAACCTTGGCAAGGTTGTGCTCTACCAACTGAGCTATTCCCGCGTGGTGGAGGCGAGGGGAATCGAACCCCTGACCTCTTGAATGCCATTCAAGCGCTCTCCCAACTGAGCTACGCCCCCACGGCCCCGCGGTGCCCGAAACTGGGGGCTTCCGCTGGGAGCCCGGAAACGTATTTTGGTGGCCGCGAAAGGTCAATTCGAACCTTTTTCCCGGTGATGGGTATCACGGCCGGAGCAGACCTAAGCCGCTGACGGGCGCCGGGTTGAGGCGCCCCAGGCATACCTGGCACAGTAAGGAAAGCGCATTGGACAAGCCCACAACCGTCCGCAAGCGTCGCCGGCCCTCCAAGCCGCTGCTGCCGCTCTCCCCCGGAGAGGCGGATCGGGATATCCTCGACCAGTACCTGTACGAGGTTTCGGTCACCCCGCTCCTCAAGCCTCACGAGGAGATCGAGCTGGCCAAGAAGGTGCGCGCCGGCGACCACGATGCCATGCAGGAGCTGGTGCGCCGGAACCTGCGGTTCGTCATCTCGGTCGCCAAGAAGTACCAGAACCGCGGCCTGCCCCTCACCGACCTCATCGGCGAGGGCAACGTCGGCTTGATGACCGCCGCGCGGAAGTTCGATCCCGACCAGGGCGTGAAGTTCATCTCGTACGCCGTGTGGTGGATCCGGCAGGCGATCCTGGCCTCGCTCGCCCGGCAGGGGCGGACCGTCAGGGTTCCGCTGAACCGGACGGCCGACCTGTCGAAGATCGTCCGCACCGCGGAGGCGCTGCGCCAGAACCTGCGGCGCGAGCCGACCCCCGAGGAGATCTCGAAGGCGACCGGGTTGTCGCTCGAGGTGGTGCAGTCGCTGGCCGCGCTCAACAGCGGCGAGGTGCGGCTCGACGCGCCGCTCGATCCGGACGGCGACCGGTCCCTCATCGAACGGTTCGCGGTGGACGAGACGCCCAGCGCCGAAGACCAGGCGATGGAGCGGTTCCTCGCCCAGGAAATCGAGAGCGCCCTGGCCACGCTGCCGCCGCGCGACGCCAAAGTGCTGCGGCTCTACTTCGGGCTCGACGGCGGCCGCGAGCACACGCTCGAGGAGATCGGCGGGATGCTCGGCGTCACCCGCGAGCGCATCCGCCAGCTGCGCGACCGCGCCCTGAAGCGGCTGCGTGAAGGCCAGGTCGGCAAGGCGCTGGCCTCCTTCGCCGCGTAAGCTCCAGTCACATTCTTTACCTCCGCCGGCACGGGGCGTATCTTCGCTCCGTGCTAGCGGTTATTGGCCGCCAGGCGACCGGCTTCGTCGCGGGGTTCGGTCGCTTGGGGCTCTTCGTGGTGGACACCGTCCGGGCCCTGCCGGACGCGCGGACCTGGGGGCGGCTGCTCGCCCAGCAGATGCGCCGCATCGGCGTCGACAGCCTGCCGATCGCGCTGTTCATCGCGGCATTCACCGGCATCGTCCTGGCGCTGCTCTCCTCCTACGTATTTACCGGCGCGGTCCCGCTGTACCTGGTGGGCACGCTCGTCGGCAAGACCATCATGCTCGAGCTGGGGCCGGTGCTCACGGCGCTGGCGCTGGCCGGACGGGTCGGCGCGACCATGGCCGCCGAGCTGGGGACGATGCGCGTCACCGAGCAGGTGGACGCGCTCGAGACCATGGCCTACAACCCGTTCGCCTATCTCGTGGTGCCGCGCGTGCTGGCCGGCACCCTGATGTTCCCGGTCATCATCGCGCTCGCCATGGGGATGGGGCTGCTGACCGGATGGCTGGCGGCCACCACCCTGCTGCCGCTCAGCACCAACGAGTTCGTGAACGGACTGATGAAGTTCTACACCGATTTCGACTGGCAGTACGGGCTCATCAAGTCGGCCTCGTTCGGCTTCACGATCACGCTGATCGGCTGCTTCCTCGGGCTCGGCGCGCGGGGCGGCGCCGAGGGCGTGGGCAACGCGACCATGCGCACCGTCGTCTTCAGCGCCGCGATGATCCTGGTGCTCGACGCCTACTGGGCGGTCACGCTGCTGCGGAGCGGCGGATGATCGAGTTCGCCGATCTCCGGAAGGCGTTCGGGCCCAAGCACGTGCTCGAAGGCTTCACCCTGACGGTGCGGGACGGGGAGACGATGGTCATCATCGGCGGCTCGGGCACCGGCAAGAGCGTGGCCATCAAGCACGTGGTGGGCCTGCTCGATCCGGATGCGGGCCAGGTGGCGGTGGACGGCGAGGTCGTGCACGAGCTGGACCGGGCGCGGCTCCAGGCCGTGCGGGCCCGGATCGGGTTCGTGTTCCAGTTCGCCGCGCTGTTCGATTCGCTCACCATCTTCGAGAACGTGGCGTTTGGTCTCCGGCGCCGGCGCGAGCTCGAGGAGTCCGACATCCGGGACCGCGTGGCGCACGCGCTCGAGCTGGTGGACCTGCCCGGGGTGGAGCAGCGCATGCCCGCGGAGCTCTCGGGCGGCATGCGCAAGCGGGTGGGGCTCGCGCGCGCGATCGCGATCCAGCCCACGTACATGCTGTACGACGAACCCACCACCGGCCTCGATCCGGTGACCAGCGCCGTCATCGACCAGCTCATGGTGCGCACTCGGGAAGCGCTCGGGGTGACGAGCATCGTCATCACCCACGACATGCGCTCGGCGTACACCGTGGGCGACCGGATCGCGATGCTGTACCAGGGCCGCGTGCGCCAGGTCGGCACCGTGGAGGAGATCAAGCGCAGCGACGACCCGGTGGTGCGCGGCTTCGTCGAAGGGCGGCCCGACGCCCGGCTCGCGATGGAGGGGACGCCGCTCACCGGGCGCGAAGAGGTCGCGGTCGAGGGAGTGCACGGGTGAGGCGCGCCAACGAGATGCTGGTCGGCGCGGTGGTCCTGGGCGCCTTCGCGGTCGTCGCCGCCGGGTCCGTGTGGCTCAGCCAGCGGCGATTCGGCGCCAACGACCGGCTCGCGGAGGCGCGGTTCCGCACCATCGGCGGGCTCCAGGAAGGCAGCCAGGTGCTGATGCGCGGGGTGCGCATCGGCCGGGTCGAGCTGATCAGCCTCGGCGAGCGCAACTGGGTGAACGTGGCGCTCCGGCTCCGCGGCGACCAGGAGATCCCCGACAACCCGGTGGCCATCATCCGCTCGACGACGCTGTTCGGCGAATGGGCCGTGGATCTCGGCACCGAGAGCGATCTGCCCGAGGACCCCGAGGTCCGGCGCCAGGTGACCGAGGCGCGGGCCGCGGGCCGCGACCGCTGGCCCGGGGCGGCGCTGCCCGACATCGGCCAGCTGACCGCGCAGGCCGGCCGCATCGCCGGCGACATCGCGACGATCGCCAGCCGCGTCTCGGACGCGTTCGACTCCACCTCGGCGACGCGGCTGCGCGGCGCCTTCGTGGACCTCTCGAACCTGTCGCGGCGGATGAGCACCATCGTGGCTCGCCAGCAGGACGCGCTGACCCGGATCGGCGCCAACCTCGATACCGGCACGACCGCGCTGACGCGCAGCGCCGAAGCCCTGGAGCGCACCATGCGCCGCGCCGACTCCTCCACCAGCCGCGAGCAGCTGCAGCGGATCTTCGGCCGCACCGACACGCTCACCGGCGACCTGCGGCAGATCGCCACGAACCTGCGGCAGCTCTCGGGCGCCGCGGCCGAGCAGTCGGCGGCGGTCTCCCGCACCATCGCGAGCACCGACTCGATCCTCGCCCGGATCGAGGCAGGGCGGGGCACGCTGGGCATGCTGAGCCGCGACTCGACGCTGTACGTCGAAGCGGTGCAGACCGTCCGCTCGCTGCGGGAGATGCTCCAGGACATGCGGACCAACCCGCGCCGCTACTTCTCGTTCTCGGTGTTCTAGAGTGAGCCGCCGCCTTGCGGTCGAAGAGGTGAGCGCCGGCGGTGTCGTCATCCGCCGGGGCGAGGGCGGCCTCCAGGTGCTGCTCATCAAGGACTCCTACCGGAACTGGGGATTCCCGAAGGGCCACCTCGAGCCGGGCGAAGGCGCGGAGCGGGCGGCGGTGCGCGAGATCGCGGAGGAAACCGGGCTCAAGGACCTGGTCGTGCATGGGCCGATCCGCGACATCGACTGGTTCTTCCGGTTCCGCGGCAGGCTGATCCACAAGACGTGCACGTTCTTCCTCGTCGAAAGCCTGTCGGGCGAGGCCGTGCCCCAAAAGGACGAGGGCATCACCGAAGTGCGGTGGCAGCCGCTCGAGGAGGCTCTGCGCACGGTGTCGTACGCCAACGCCCGCGAGGTGCTGCGCGAGGCCGGCCAGATGGCCGCGCAGCTCGCCCGGGCGTGACGCCGCCGCTGGTCGCCGCGTATCTGCCGAGCGCCAAGGCCCGCGCCGCGTTGCGCGGCGCCGTACCACGCGGGCGTGCCCGCCTGATGACCTGCCGCGCGCCGGCCCAGCTCGAGCGCGCCGTGTCCCGCGCGCTGACCGATGCCGTCGTGCTCGACGCCCACGCGCCCGGCGCGCGCGAGCTGCTGGTGCGGTGCCGCGCGGCCTGGCCCCGCGTGCCGCGGTTCGCCTATGCCGCGTTCCGGCCGGACGACGCGCAGCTCGTGGCGGCGTGCCTCGCCGCCGGCGCGATGCCGATCGTCGAAGGCGTCGAGGACGCGGTGGTCGGCGACCTGGTGCTGTCCCAGACGGCCAGCGCCGTGCGCCTCGCCGCGCTGGCCGAGGCGCCGCGACTGCTCCGACTCACCGAGCCGCTGCAGGAGCGGGCGTGGCTCGAGGTGTTGCGCCGCGTAGGCGGGCCCCTGCGCGCCGCGGACGTCGCGAAAGTGCTGAAGGTCTCGCGCGAACACCTGTCCCGGCAGTTCGGGGCCGGCGGCGCCCCGAATCTCAAACGCGTCATCGACCTCGCCCGCGTCGCGACCGCGTCCGACCTGCTCGGCAACCCGGGCTACAGCGTCCGCACCGCCGCCCGGCTGCTCGGCTTCGCCTCGGCGAGCCACCTTTCCGGCGCGGCGCGTCGCGTCGCGGGCGTGACGGCGCGGCGGCTCGCGGGGCTCGGGCAAGGCGGCGTGCTGGCCGAGTTCGCGCGCGGCCGCACCCGGAGCCGGGTCGCGTGATGGCTCCTTGCTGCTCCAAGGACTTAGTGATTATTTTCACAAGCGATTCCCGACGCCATGCTCACCCTCTGACCTCGGCGCGTCCCTAAATGGCCAACGAGACTGCACTGCGTCCCGGCGAACTGAAGGCCGTCCTGCTGCGCGAGATCGAGGCCGCGAACCTCGGCGCCGCCGACCTCGAGGAGGTGGGCACGGTGCTCGAGGTGAAGGACGGCGTGGCCCGCGTGTACGGGCTCACCAAGGCGCTGGCGGGCGAGATGCTCGAGTTCCGCGCCCAGACCGGGGAAACGATCGTGGGGCAGGCGCTGAACCTCGAAGAGGACAACATCGGCGCGGTGGTGCTGGGCAACTACCTCCTGCTGAAGGAGGGCGACGAGGTCCGCCGCACCAGCAAGGTATTCGAGGTGCCGGTGGGGAAGGCGATGGTCGGGCGCGTGGTGAACGCGCTGGGCGAGCCGATCGACGGCCGCGGGCCGATCGCGGCCGCCGAGACGCGGCGGGTGGAGCTGGTGGCGCCGGGGATCATCGTGCGACAGCCCGTGAAGGAACCGCTGCAGACCGGCATCAAGGCCATCGATTCGATGATACCGATCGGGCGCGGCCAGCGGGAGCTGATCATCGGCGACCGCGGCACGGGCAAGACGGCGATCGCGGTGGACACGATCATCAACCAGAAGGGCGCCGGCGTCATCTGCGTGTACGTGGCGATCGGGCAGAAGCAGTCCACGGTGGCGTCGGTGGTGGAGCGGCTGCGCGAGACGGGCGCGCTGGAGTACACGGTGGTGGTCGCCGCCACCGCGTCCGAGCCGGCACCGCTGCAGTACATCGCGCCCTACGCCGGCTGCACGATCGCCGAATACTTCATGTACGAGGAGGGCGGGGCGACCCTCTGCGTGTACGACGACCTCTCCAAGCAGGCCGTGGCGTACCGCAACATCTCGCTGGTGCTGCGGCGTCCGCCGGGCCGCGAGGCGTATCCGGGGGACGTGTTCTACCTGCACTCGCGCCTGCTGGAGCGCGCGGCGAAGATCTCGGAAGACCCGCAGGCCATCAAGCAGGATCCGCGCATCAAGAAGCCGGGCGGGTCGCTGACGGCGCTGCCGATCATCGAGACCCAGGCGGGCGACGTGTCGGCCTACATCCCGACCAACGTCATCTCGATCACCGACGGGCAGATCTTCCTCGAAGGCGACCTGTTCTACTCGAACGTGCGCCCGGCGATCAACGTCGGCATCTCGGTGAGCCGCGTCGGCGGCAACGCGCAGATCAAGGCGATGAAGCAGGTGGCCGGCCGGCTGCGGCTGGACCTCGCCCAGTTCCGCGCGCTGGAGGCGTTCGCGCAGTTCGGCTCCGACCTCGACGCGGCGACGCTGAAGCAGCTGGCCCGCGGCCGCCGGACGGTGGAAGTGCTCAAGCAGGGCCAGTACACGCCGATGGTGGTCGAGTCCCAGGTGATGATCATCTTCGCCGTCACGAACGGCTACCTGGACGACGTGGACGTGGAGAAGGTCCGCGACTGGGAGGCCGGCTTCCACGACTTCCTGAAGGCGAACCACGCGGCCATCGGCGAGGAGATCCGCACCAGGAAGACCCTGAGCGACGAGCTGACGGGCAGGCTCCGCGCCGCGATCGACCAGTACAAGGCGCTGCGCAGGTAGCATGGCGAAGACCCGCGAGCTGAAGCGGCGGATCCGCTCCATCCAGAGCACGAAGAAGATCACGCGCACCATGGAGATGGTGGCCACGTCGAAGCTGAAGCGTGCCCAGGACCGGGTGGTCGCCGCGCGGCCCTACGCCCAGGCGCTCCGGGACGCGATCGCGGACCTGTTGACGCCCGAGCTGGCCGAGCGGTTCCCGCTGCTGCGCCGCCCGGCGAGCCCGGCCCGGGGAGGCCCGGCAGCGGCGGCGGTGCTCATGATCACCTCCAACCGCGGCCTCGCCGGCGCGTTCAACGCCAACGTGATCCGGCTGGCGCTGAAGCGCTGCCTGGAGCTCGAGGGCGAGGGCTGCACGGTCGCGCTGCACGCGGTGGGGAAGAAGGGCATCAGGTACTTCCAGCACCTCAAGCGGCCGCTCGCGCTGGCGCGACTCGACATCGGCGACCGGCCCACCGCGGCCCACGCGCTGGAGCTGGTGAGCCCGCTTATCGCCGAGTACGAGGCGGGCAGGCTGGCCTCGCTCGACGTGGTCTACGCGAACTTCAGGTCGGCGCTCTCGACGCCGCCGGCGGTGATGCGGGTGCTGCCGGTAGAGGCGGGCACGGGGGCACGGGGGCACGGGGGCACGGACAAGGCAGGGGCCGCGAACTACCTGTTGAAGCCCGACGCCGACTCGATCCTGACGGCGCTGCTGCCCCTGTACGTGAAGAACCAGGTGTATCGGGCGCTGGTCGAGACCGCCGCGTCGGAGCAGGGCGCGCGGCGCACCGCGATGAAGAACGCGACCGACAACGCCGGGGACATCCTCGGCAAGCTGTCGATCACGTACAACCGCGCGCGTCAGGCGCAGATCACGCAGGAGCTGGCGGAAATCGTCGGCGGCGCGGCGGCACTGGCCGGCTGACAGACGAACACCGGTCTTGGGTCTGAGGCATTAGGTCTTGGTTTGGAACCCAAGAACCAAGACCCAAGACCCAAGACCGCTTCTGACTCGAGGTAGAAATGGCCGTGAACGTCGGCAAAGTCGTGCAAGTCATCGGTCCCGTGCTCGACGTCGAGTTCGAGCCGGAGCAGCTGCCGGAGCTCTACACCGCGCTGCGCGTGGAGGAGGGCGACGTCCGGCTCACCGCCGAGGTGCAGCAGCACATCGGCCGCAACCAGGTGCGCGCGGTCGCCATGTCCTCGACCGACGGCGTGGTGCGGGGCATGGGAGCGCTGAACACCGGGGGTCCGATCACCGTGCCGGTGGGCAAGCCGGCGCTCGGCCGGATCCTGAACGTGCTGGGCGAGCCGGTGGACGGCGGCGCGCCGATTCCGGCCGACGCCGAGCGGTGGCCGATCCACCGCGCGGTCCCGAAGTTCGTCGAGCTCGAACCCAAGACCGAGATCTTCGAAACCGGCATCAAGGTCATCGACCTCATCGCGCCGTTCGTCAAAGGCGGCAAGATCGGCCTGTTCGGCGGCGCCGGCGTGGGCAAGACCGTCGTGATCCAGGAGCTGATCAACAACGTCGCCAAGGGCCACGGCGGCCGCTCCGTGTTCTGCGGCGTCGGCGAGCGCACCCGCGAGGGCAACGACCTCTACCTCGAGTTCAAGGAAGCCGGCATCCTCGACCAGGTCGCCCTGATCTACGGCCAGATGAACGAGCCGCCGGGCGCGCGGTTGCGGGTCGGCCTCGCCGGCCTCACGGTCGCCGAGTATTTCCGCGACACCGAGGGCCAGGACGTGCTGGTTTTCATCGACAACATCTTCCGGTTCACGCAGGCGGGCTCCGAAGTGTCCGCGCTGCTGGGCCGCATGCCGAGCGCGGTGGGCTACCAGCCGACGCTCGCCAACGAGATGGGCGACCTGCAGGAGCGGATCACCTCGACCAAGAACGGCTCGATCACGTCGGTGCAGGCCATCTACGTGCCGGCCGACGACCTGACCGACCCGGCCCCGGCCACGGCGTTCAGCCACCTCGACGCCACCGTCGTGCTGTCCCGCGACATCGCGGCGCTCGGCATCTATCCCGCCGTGGACCCGCTCGACAGCTCGAGCCGGATCCTCGACGCGCAGTACATCGGCGAGCGCCACTACCAGGTCGCGGTGCAGGTCCAGTTGACGCTGCAGCGCTACAAGGACCTCCAGGACATCATCGCGATCCTGGGCATGGACGAGCTGTCGGAGGAAGACAAGGTGATCGTGGCGCGCGCGCGCCGGATCCAGCGGTTCCTGTCGCAGCCGTTCACCGTCGCCGCGCAGTTCACCGGCATCCCCGGCAAGTACGTCAAGCTCGAGGAGACGATCAGCAGCTTCGAGCGCGTGGTGAACGGGGAATTCGACGACCTGCCGGAGCAGGCCTTTTTCATGGCCGGCGGCATCGACGAGGTGATCGAGGCCGCCCGGCGGCTCGAGAGCGCCTGATGGAGACGGGGCACGGCGGCGCAGGGGCACAGGGGCACGGAGCCCTCAAGGTGAGCGTGGTGTCGCCCGAGAGCATCCTGTTCGAGGGCGAGGCGTCCTCGGCGGTCGTCCCGGCCTACGACGGACTGCTCGGCATCCTGCCCCGGCATGCGCCCCTCCTGGCGCTCCTCGGCACCGGCACCCTGACCATCCGGTTGGACGCCGGGCCCCGGCGGTTCCGGGTGGGCGGGGGGTTCGTGCAGGTTAGGGACAATACCGTCCGGGTGGTGGCCGAACAGGCCCGGACTCTTGACGGGCCGGGGGCATCTTCCTAAGTAGGTGACCGGCGCACATCAACCCGTTCAGGGGAGGGTTCGATGAACAAGCTCTTCGGTGTGGCCGTGGCGGGTCTGCTGGCGATACCGGCGGTGGCGGACGCCCAGGGCATCGGGGCGGAGGCCGCGGGCATCTACGCGACGCTCTCCGGCGATGATTTCCAGGGCATTGACGCGGGCTTCGGCCTGGATGCCCAGCTTCGGTTCAACGCCGCGCCGCGGTTTTCGATCGGCGCCGGCGTGCAGCTCACCTCTCACGGCAATAACGTCGTCAGCGAGAACACGAGGGTCACGGGGTTCTTCGCGGAGCCACGGCTCACGTTCTCGATGCCCGCCTCGCCGCTGACCCCCTTCCTCGGCGCCCGCGTGGGACTGGCGCGCACGTCGCTGTCATCCGGAGGCACCGACGTCACGTCATCCGGCTGGCTGTTCGGCGGCACCGGTGGCGCCATGTTCCGCGCCGGTCCGATGGTGAACGTCGTCCTGGCCGTCGTGTTCGCCAGTGTGTCGTTCGGCGACTTCGAGGTGAACGGGACGAGCCAACCCGGCACCGAGACCAGCGGGACCTCGCTGGCGCTGCGTGGCGGCGTGAGTATCAAGCTGGGACGCTGAGCCCACCACGCGGAGCATTCGCGGCCCGTTTCGGCACGTCCGAAGCGGGCCGCTGTTTTTTGGCGGTCCGGTGCCTATCTTACGGTGCGCCGGGAGCTTGGGTCCCGGGCAACCTTCACCGGAGGAACGAGATGCGTCGCATCGGTGTGCTCGTGGTTGTCGGCGCGGTGGCGGCTGCCGCCGCGGGAACGGACGCCGCGGCGCAGGTGCTGGGCATTCCTTATTACCCGACCCCGACGGGGACCGGGGTGAGCGTCGCCGCCGACTACGGCAACCCCGAGGGCGCGGGGCAGTCCATCGCGCTCACGGCGGGACTCGGGATCAGCCGGCTCGGCTTCACCGCGACCGTCGGCACGAACGACCCCGGCGGGGCGCTCGACCGCGAGGTCCTGTACGGCGCCACGGCCGCCATGAAGCTGTTCGGTGGCGGTCTCAACCCAGTGACGATCGGCGTGCAAGCCGGCTTGGGACGCACCGAGGTGTTGAGGCCCATCGCCGGCAACCCCACGCGGACGGTGGCCCTCACCAACATCCCGGTGGGTGCAACCGTGCGCGTCAGCCCTCCGCTGTTTCCGCTGAAGCCGTTCGCGGTGGCCTACTACACCTTCGGCGACTTCGACGAGGAGTTCCGCGTGACGGTCGGCGCGAACTTCAACCTCATCCTCGGCCTCGGCGTTCACGGGGCGTACGACTGGGGCGACAGCGGTTCCACCTGGGGCGTGGGCGCGCACATCAATCTGCGCCTGCCCGGCCTCCCCGGCGTGCCGGGAATGTGATCTCGGGCGCGGGGGCGGGCGGCTGGTCCGCCCCCGCGGCCGCTCCACTCCACCTTTCGTCAACCGACATCGTGCGAAGCCTCGCGTTACCCCGCGTTCGCCATCTTGCGTTCTCATTCGCGGTCGCGCCCCTCCTGAGCGCGTGCGCGACGATGTACAGCACCCGCAGCCTCGGGGTCCCGGTCTCGATGGCGGCCGGCGTAGGAGAGCCGGTCGCCGGCGACACGTTTCGGGTGACGACCCGCTCCATGCACGTGCTGTGGGGCGCGTTCGCGGCCCGCACCCCCAATCTCCAGCACGTGCTCGCCGGCCAGCTCGGCACGGGGGGGGCCGTCCGCAACCTGACGATCCGCTCCCGGAAGCGCTGGTCCGACCTGCTGGTGATGGGTCTCACGCTCGGCCTGCTGTCCCCGACCTCGGTGACCTTCGAGGGGGTCGTGGTCCGGGGGGCGGGTGGGGGTCCGTGAGGACGGTCACCGTGCCGGTCTGGCCGCCCCATCCTATCTTGAGGCGCCCCGGCTTCCGGGGACCAATCCAACGGAGGGTGATTAGATGAACGCAGTCACGCGTGCGGGTCTCGCGGCGGTCGGTCTCGTGGTGGCCGGCAGCCTGCCGGCGTCCGCCCAGATCCCCGGCATGCCCCTGTTCACCAACCCGCGCTACGGCACCGGCATCCGCGTTCACGCCGACTTCGGGCAGGCCACCGAAGCGACCGTCGCCGACCGCGTGATCCAGGGCGGCCTGTCGCTGGCCCTGGGGCCGATCGGCCTGGGCGCCAACGTCGGCGTCCTGAAGGACGACCTCGCCGAGACGCAAACCTGCGTGCAGAACCCGACCCTGGGCTGCGAGGACCAGACGGTCACCGCCAGCGCCCTGGCGCAGCTGCGCGTGGCGGGCGGCGGCGCGTCCAACCTTTCCCTGTCGTTGTTCGGCGGCGCCAGCACGGACATCACCGCCGCCGACGCGTTCGACTGCGCCAACGTGGTGCCGCCAGCCCAGGTTGCCAGCTGCAACGCGTTGGCCGCGCAGTACGGCGCCGGGGCGCGCCAGCTCACGATTCCGGTGGGCGTTGCGGTGGGACTACGCATTCCGCTCGGCCTCGGCAGCCTGAACCTGTGGGGCGCGCCGCGCTACAACATCACCAGGTTCATCAACTGCGCCGCCGCCAACCAGGCGATCTGCGACCAACCGTCGGAGAGCGAGTTCCGGTGGGCCGTCGGCGCCGATTTCCCGATCCTGCGCGTGCTCTCGATCCGGGCGGCGTACGACAGCGGCAAGATCGGCAACCAGACCGTCGCGTTCTGGGGTCTGGGCGCCTCGATCGGTCTTGGCGGAATGCGATAAGACGAGATACCAGGGGCGAGGGGCGAGGGGCGAGGTCACCACCTTGGTGCCTCGCCCCTCATCCCGTACCCCTGCCTTCGACCAGCGCGATCACGAGCTGCGCCGAGCGCTCCGCCGCGCCGAGGCCTTGCTCCACGACGGCGCGGGCGGCCCGGCCGGCGCTGGCGCGCGCCGAGTCGCTGGACAGCCATCCGCCGATCGCGCGCGCCAGCTCGATGCCGCCTGCCACGGCGCGGGCCGCCCCGGCGTCGAGGAGCAGCCGCGCGTCGCGGCTCGACCGCCACTCTGGGCCGAACAGCACCGGGACGCCGAGGGCGGCCGGCTCGATCACGCTGTGCAGCCCCTTCCGATGAAACCCGCCGCCGACGAAGGCGACGTGGGCGAGCGCGTACAGATCGGCGAGCACGCCCACCCGGTCCACGACGCACACATCCCAGGGAGCGGGCGGCCCGCCGCGCGCCGCCGCCTCGAGCGCCGAGAGCCGGACCGCGCGCGGGTTCGGGTTCGCCGGGCCGGCGAGTGCTTCGATCTCCCTCAGGCGGGGCTCGGTCGGCTCGTGGGCAGCCACCACGAGGCGGATGGGCGTCGTCGGCCAGAGCTTCGGCAACGCGTCATGCATGACTGCTTCGTCGGCGTCCCACGTGGAGCCCGCCACGACGATGGGCGGTCCGGGCGCGGCGAGCGCGCGCAGGTGCGGCGCGGCCCGGTCCAGCGCGGCGGCGCGGGCGGCGGCCGAGTCGTGCCGGGTGTCGCCGGTGATCGCGAGGCGCTCGCGGGCCACGCCCAGCGCCGCGAGACCGTCGGCGTCGGGCTGATCGATCGCGCCGACCCGATCGAGCGCCCGGTACCCGGGGCGCAACAGGCGCTTCGCGAGGGCGCCGCGCCGCGACGACGTGGGCGCGAGCGTCCCGGAGACGAGCCCGAGCCGCACGCCGCGGCGGGCCGCGCCGGCGACCAGCTCCGGCCACAGATCCGTCGCCGCGAACACCAGCGCGGCCGGCCGAAGCGCGTCGAGCGCGAGCGCGACGTCGCGCGGCGTGTCGGCCGGGACGTAGCCGGCAACGTCGGCCGGCAGGGATCGGGCGAAGCGCTCCGCGGAAGCGGAGGAGTGCGTGTAGGCGACCTGCCAGCCGGGGCGCAGCCCGCGCACCCGCGCCAGCACCGCCTCGGCCTGCCGGCCTTCGCCCACGCTGGCCGCGTGAAACCACACCAGCGGCGCGCCCGTCCGGTGGGATCGGGACCAGGCCGCCAGCGCGGCCGCGGCGCCGAAGCGCCCCCGCAACGCCCGCGCCACCGTTCCGGTCCGAGGCGCCAGCGCTGCGACGGGTCGCGCGAGGGCCCACGCCGCGCGGTAGAGGACGCCGATCACGCGCAGTACGTTATCGGGAGCGATGCTGAAAGACTATCTCACGCGCTCGCGCGAAGCCCGCTACAGCCTCACGTTCGCGCTGCCGCTCCTGCTGCTCTACGAGGCGTCGTCGCTCGCGCTCTCCGGCTCGGCCGCGGCCGGGATCCGCAACGGCGCCGACGTGCTGCTCAAGAGCCTGTTCGTGACCCTCGGCGGGCGCACCGGCCTGATGCTGTTCTCGCTGGCCCTGTTCGGCACGGGCGCCGTCCTGGTGTGGCGGGACCGGCGCCGGGCCGCCGAGCCGCTCGACGCCCGGGTGTTCGGGTACATGCTGGGCGAGAGCGCGCTCTACGCCGGCGGGTTCGGATTCGTGGTCGGCTGGCTGACCAGCATGGTGCTGGCCGGCCCGCGACTGCTCTCCCTGCAAGGCACCGTGCCGGGCACCGCGCTTGACCTGCCCACCCAGCTCGTCGTCTCGCTCGGGGCCGGGATCTACGAGGAGCTGCTGTTCCGGGTCCTGTTGACGGGCGGTCTGCTGTGGGCATTCCGGGCCGCATTCAAGTGGGGTCGGCCCGCCGCGGCGAGCGCGGCGGTGCTGGTCTCGGCCCTGATCTTCTCGGCCTTCCACTATGTCGGGCCGCTGGGAGATGCGTTCACCGTGTCCAGCTTCACCTTCCGCGCCATCGCCGGGGTGGCGTTCAGCGGGCTGTACGTGACGCGCGGCCTGGGCATCACCGCGTGGACGCACGCGCTGTACGACGTGGGCCTGTCGATCCTGACGGCGTAGTCCAGAGCCCCCGCCCCCGGGGGGAGGGGGGGCTACGAGTGCGGATGGCGCGGCGGGCGCCTCAAGGGCAGTCCGTGGACTGGACCCAGGCCACATGCCACGTCACGAATCCGTTCGTGAAGTTATGCGTGACGTCCGAGTACAGCGTGTCCTGGGCGATCCGCAGCGTGGCCTCGGGGGCGAAATACCGGGACGGCATGCCGTCGTCCCAGATGATGCTCACGGCGCCGGCGGTGGTAACCACGAAGCGGCCACGCGTGGGGAAGCCCTGCGCGAGGAAAAACGCGTTGGCGGAATCCACGCCGGCGGCGTTCGTGATCTGGAGGCGGGCCTGGTTGGCGCCGCGGACCCGGAACATCACGTCGCCGATGGTGTCGCCCGCCGCGCGCGGGATCATGATCACACAATTGTATCCCTGGAAACCCGACGCCGATCCACCCACCCAGTCCAGCCGGTAGCTGTTGTTGGGCGTCGAATCCACGAACTCGTAGCGGAGCTCGGGATAATAGAACAGGTACAGCACCGCGTGCGCGGGGATCTCGGGTTCCGCGGGCGGTTCGGTGCACGCACTGAGCGCCGCGGCGAGGACGGCCGTGGCCAGCAGGGGTCCGCGCAGCGGGAGGGGGCGTGGGCTCATGGTGAGGATCATAGTGGGGACGTTGACCCATTGGGCGCCGTCCGCGTCACGTTCGCCCTGGCGAGGATGACGCTGTCGAGCACCTGCCGCCACACGGCGATCGGCTGGGCGCCGCTCATCAGGGCGCCTTCGATGTAGAACGTGGGCGTCGAGCGCGCGCCGCTTCGGTGCGCGCCCCGGGCATCGCGCTCGACCAGCGCGCGGGTCGCGCCGCTGCGCAGGCACTCGACCAGCTCCTCCCGGCGGGCACCGGCTGAATCGCCGAGGGCGAGGAAAACGCTGCCCGGCTGCTGGAGATCGGACCAGCGCTCCTGGTGGCGAAACAGCAGGTCGTGCACGGGCCAGAACCTGCCCTGCCGGGCGGCGCACATGGCGAGCTCCGCCGCCGGCACCGCGTTGCGGTGCATGGGGAGCGGCAGGTTCACGAACACGATCCGCACCCTCCCGGTCGCGACGTACTCCCGCTCGATCAACGGCAGGGTTTCGCGCGCGAACCGCCCGCACCACGGGCACTGGAAATCCGACATCTCGTAGACCGTGACGGGCGCGTCGGGGCTGCCCTTGCTGCGCGCCCCGATCAGGTCGTCCTGCGCGGGCGTCCGGGCGGCCGCGCCCAGCACGAGCGGGATGGCGGCGGCGAAGCGCCGGAGTCGCGTCACGGTTGGGGACGGCCGGGCTGCGAGTCTGGCGCCGCCCGATTCCCCGGAGGCTGCCGCAGCGATTCCCCGGGTTCGATGCTCCAGATCGCGATCACCCCGCAGCGCAGGCCGCTGCGCCGGAACTCCATCGGGACCTCGGACTCGGAGCGGTACACTTCGACCCCGCGAACCTGATTGATCGGGAAGGTCGGCCCGGTCGCGAAGTTGGCCGGGTGGCCGTCGAGGAAGTACTCGGGTGCGCAGGGCCGCGTCGAGCGGATCATGGTGACCTGACAGCTGCGGCCTCGGCACGTGGTGTAGAGCCCGGGGACTCCACGCAGCAGGTCGGAAAGGTTCGCCGGCCGCCGGGCCGTGATGTCCGCCCGCGTGATGAAGAACCCCGCCGAGTGCTCGCGCCTGCGCTCGAAGCCCGCCTCGCCGCGCCAGTTGTCACCGTCCCGCCCCGAGACCGTCACGGCGGCGATCTCGTAGAGCCGCGGCTCGAGCTCGAGGGCGTGGCGCTGCGTCTGGCCTTCGTCGACCTGGAGCAGCCAGGAGCCCACGGCGAAGCCGATGGCGCGCACCTGGATCACGCGCACCCCCGGGGCGATACCGGTGAGCCGGAACAGCCCGGCGGAGTCGGTGCTGGTCGAGAGGCTCGAACCCAGAATCGCGACCCGGGCGCCTTCCACGGGCGCGCGAGTCTCGCGGTTGACCAGAGCGCCGACGACGGTGGCGGGGGCCTGCACGGCGGCCGGGAGGAGGCGCACACCGGGCCAGCCAGCGGTCAGCAAAACGGCCGCAAGCCAGGCGCGGGGGGTGACGCGCGCGCCGGCGGTGGGGTCAGCAGCATTGCCGGTCATGGTCGGAGGCCAAGGTGTCTCGTGGCCTGTTCAAAGCCAATGATACATGCGGCTCCATGGGCCGGGTAGGCCGGGCGGAGGCGGGGCGGGGGTGGCGGCGCGGCCTGAAACAGGGGGGCTTGCGCTTGACGGCGTCGGGCTGCAACCTAGTGGGCGAGTGCCGGGTTCGGGCTGCGACCGTCCGGCGCCTTACCGTCGAAGTGCTTGGCCAAAAAACCAGAGTTCTGCCGCGCGGGCCGTGGTGCACGTGCGCGCGGGCCGGTTTTGTTCGTTGAGGTTGTCGCCGTTCCTCTTAAGAGGAGGGGATTCGCAATGAAGCGAACGATGTTGGGCAGAGTGTGCTCCAACGTCGGGCTCGCGCTGGCGCTGGTCGGGGCCGCCGCGAGCACGGCTTGGGCGCAGAACGCGATCCTGCGCGGTACGGTGAGATCCGACGGCGGCGACGCCGTCGTCGGCGCGAACGTGTACTTCACGGAGCTGAACCTCCAGGCTGCCACGTCCGACGCCGGCCGCTACACGCTGACCGTTCCGGGCGACCGGATCCGCGGCCAGACCGTGCAGCTCAGGGTCCGGGCCATCGGCTTCCGGCCCTCGAGCCGCGCCGTGACGCTCGTCGCCGGCGAGCAGACGGTGGACTTCCAGCTGGTGCAGGACATCAATCGGCTCGAAGAGATCATCGTGACCGGCGTGATCGAAGGCACGGAGCAGGCGCGCGTGCCGTTCTCGGTGGCGCGCGTCGACCTGGCCGACGTGCCGGTCCCCGCGGGGGACCCGGTGCGGCTGTTGGCAGGCCGCGTGCCCGGCGCCACGATCATCTCGGCCAGCGGGCGGCCCGGCGGTTCGGCCTCGATCATCCTGCGCGGCCCGACCTCCATCGACGCCTCCGGCCGCGGGCAGGGCCCGCTGTTCATCCTGGACGGCGTGATCCTGAACGGCGGCCTGCCCGACATCAACCCCGGCGACATCGAGAACATCGAAGTCGTCCGCGGGGCCGCGGCGAGCTCGCTGTACGGAGCGCGCGCCGGCAACGGCGTCATTCAGATCACCACCCGCACCGGCCGGCGCGCCGCCGAGGGCATGACGTTCAACGTGCGCGGCGAGTACGGGCGGAGCGACATCGAGGGCGAGTTCCTGCTGGCGCGCCAGACGGCGATGATCATGGACTCCCGCAACCAGCGGTTGTGCGTGGTGACGGTCGCCGGCGCCCCGGTCTGCTCGGAGTCCGTCGACTGGGCGACTGAAGCGGCCCGGATCAACAACCTGGCCGGTGACGGCGCGGCCGCGCCCAGGGTGTTCCCGCTCGACCCGCAGAGCACCACCACCGGCCCGCCGCTGCGCAACGCCTACCAGGCGAACCGGTGGCCCGGGATGACGTACAACGCGATCGATCAGGTCGTGAACCCGTCCGACGTGGGGCAGCTCACCGTCGACGCGACCGGGCGGCTGGGCAGCACCCAGTTCTTCTCGAGCTTCAGCTTCAACGACAACAGCGGTGCGATCCGGTTCCTCAACGGCTACGAGCGCTACAGCGGTCGGCTCAACGTCGACCAGCGCGTGGCCGAGGACTGGACCATTTCGATGCGCAGCTACTTCGCGCACAGCACCGAAGACGGTCTCGACAGCGACGGCGGGATCCAGGCCGCCCAGGGCACGCAGTTCTTCCACCTGACGCGGACCCCGGCCCCGGCGAACCTGCTGGGCCGCGATACGCTCGGCCGGCTGTACATCCGCCCGAACATCATGAACGGCGGCTCGCAGAACGTCAGCCCGACCTACCGGTGGGAGAACCAGTCCGACGTCGGCGAGACCGACCGGTTCATCGGTGGCCTGACGGTACGTTGGGCGCCGGCGTCATGGGTCGATTTCGAGGGCAACTCGAGCTACGACCTGGCGAACTTCAACGAGCAGTTCTTCCGCGACAAGGGCTTCCGGGCGGTGGCGGCGGGGCAGGCGATCAGCAACGGCTCGATCTCCCAGCAGCACGCCCGGGACCAGTCGTTCAACTCCAGCCTGAACATGACGATCCGGCGCCGCATCAGCCGCGCCATCGACTCGCGCTGGAGCTTCCGGACGCTGTATGAGCGGCAGGATTCCGAGTCCCGCTCGGCCGCCGGCAACACGCTGGGCTCGATCGGCGTGCCGGACCTCAACAACGCCACCGCCGGCCAGTCGGTCGGCTCGAGCACGTCGTCGGTCCGGCAGGTCGGCTTGTTCGCCGGCGTGAACCTGGACTTCCTCGATGGCCGGTATGTCGTGGACGGCCTGGTCCGGCGCGACGGCACCTCGCTGTTCGGTGCCGACAACCGCTGGGCCACCTTCGGACGAGTCTCGCTGCTGTGGCGTCCGTCGCTGGAGCCGTGGTGGTTCGGCGGCCGGACGGTCAACGACCTGAAGCTGCGCTTCTCGCGCGGCTCGGCGGGCGGCCGCCCGAGCTTCCTCGCCCAGTACGAGACGTTCGGCACCGGCGCGGTCGGGCCCACGCTCGGACGTTCGGGCAGCCGGGTCCTGCGGCCCGAGATCACCATCGACAACGAGTTCGGTGCCGATCTGGAGCTGTTCCGCCGAGTCGGCGTGCAGCTCACCCGCGCGGTCTCCGAGACGCGCGACCAGATCCTCCCGGTGCCGCTGTCGGCCGACAAGGGGTTTGGCGACCTGTGGGGGAACGCGGGCACAGTTGAAAACAAGACGTGGGAGCTGTCCGTCAACGTGCCGGTGATCGCGCGGCGCAACGTCAACTGGTCGTGGCGCTTCACCTACGACCGGACCCGCACCGTGATCACCCAGCTGAACGTGCCGCCCTTCACGCACGGTGCGCAGGGCCAGGGGACCGGCAATCTGTTCTTCGCCCGGGAGGGTGAGCGGTACGGCACCTTCTACGGTCGCAAGTTCGCCCGCTCGTGCAGCGACCTGCCGTCGGCGTTCCAGAGCGACTGCGGCACCGACGGGGTGTCCTCGTATCAGTTCAACGACGAGGGCTACCTGGTGTGGGTCGGCCAGGGCAACAGCTGGCGCGACGGTATCAGCCGCAACCTGTGGCAGACCCGGCTCGCCCCCGGCGCGACGACCCCCTGGGGCGTCGCGTTCAACTGGGGCATTCCGATCATCGTCCGCGACACCTCGTGCGTCACCACGCCGAGCGAGTTCTGCCCGGCGGCGCAGCTGCCCCTGGGCAATGCGCTCCCCGACTACCAGTTCGCGGTGTCGTCGAACCTGCAGTTCGGCCGGTTCACCGTGTTCGGCCTGCTGCAGGGCGTGATGGGTCGGGACGTCTGGAACGAAGGCCGGCACTGGTCGCACCTGGACTTCATCACCCGGGCCGTGGACCAGCGCAACAAGGGGACGGATGTCGCCAAGCCGATCGGCTACTACTGGCGGACCGGCCCGACCGACGGCTTCACGGGCCTGGGCGGCTTCTACGACGTCCTGGGCCAGAACAGCCACTTCACGGAGGACGCGTCGTACATGAAGCTCCGTGAGCTGATGGTGTCCTACAACGTCGGCCCGGTTGGCGGCGTCGGGAACTGGACCTTCAGCATCGTGGGTCGCAACCTGTTCACGATCACCGATTACCTGGGCTTCGACCCCGAGGTCGGTCAGTCGGGCGGCGTGGCGTCGGCGGCGGCTGTCAACGCCGTGGACGCCTTCTCGTTCCCGAACCCGCGCTCGCTGACCTTCACTCTTTCCACGAGCTTCTGATCGCGTCGCCGGTTTCGCCGCCGGTCCCGGGGGTTTCGCGGGGCCGGCGGCGACCGGCGGAACGATGGGAGATAGACACGATGCGAAACTTCCGGTTTGTCCTGACTTCCCTCGCCCTGGCCGGTGGCCTGACGGCCTGCACGGACGAGCTCACGGTGGTGAACGAGAACCAGGCGGACGCCGCGCGGGCCCTGGCCCGGCCGGCGGACGTCGAGGGCCTGATCGCGAACTCGTTCAACACGCAGCACGCCACCACGATCGGCGCGAGTTCGCTCAACCCGCAGATGTTCGTCTTCGGGATGGAGAACTACTCGAACCTGGCGAACTTCGGCTCCGCGACGCGCGCGGCCATTCCGCGGCCGCCGATCAATAACAGCATCAACAACCCGACGGCGGGTGAGAACGCCGGGCCGTACGCGGGCCTCCACCGCGCGGCCCGGGCCGCGGCCATGGGGCTGAACCGCGTGAAGACGCCGGGGTTCATTTTCTTCCCGCCGAACGCGGCGCAGAACGCGCGGGCACGGGCCTTTGCCAACTTCGTGATGGGTATTTCGCTCGGGCAGCTGGCCATGGCCTACGACTCCTCCATCATGATCCACGAGGCGGACCCGCCGAACGTGCTGGCGGCGCCGTTGCCGTTGGTGGATTACGTCGCGCAGATGCAGTACGCGCTGGACCGGCTCGACACGGCAATCGTCGACGCCGGCCTCATGACCGGTCAGACGATCCCGGCCACGTGGATGGCCACGAGCGCCGCGGTCACGCAGGCGCAGTTCATCGCCCTCATCCGCGGCTGGAAGGCGCGCCTGCGCTCCGCCGTCGCGCGCACGCCCGCCGACGTCGCGGGGATCAACTGGACCGCGGTCCGGGACGACGCGCTGGCATTCCTGGCGCAGTGGGGCGGGGCCGTACCCGGTGCAGCCGCTGACGTGGGCTTCGTGCAGAACCTGAACACGACCCTCGGCTGGGGTTTTGGATGGCTCCCGACCGTATACCAGTCCAACTCGCAGAACTGGCACCAGGCGTGGGGCTACATGGTCTACATGGCGGCGGGCCAGGCCGATTACGACGCCTGGCTCGGCACGGCGCCCGCTCTGCGGGCGGCCTTCCCCATCGTGACCCCTGACCGGCGCTGGCCCAACGGGGGCGCGTTCTGCCCCGGCGCGAACTGCCGGCTCGCGCAGCAGTGCGCCAGCGGCTCGGTCACCGGCGCGTCGTGCACCCCCGTCGGGAGCCCGACCTCCGGCCCGTTCCAGTACTGGGAGAACCGCACCAGCGACTGGTTCGGCGATCCGTCGGCCAACACGCAATACCGCGGGCAGCGCTTCCGGGCGCTTGCGCTGGCGAGCAACACGGTGGGCGCCTACCCGTCCATGAACGCGGCGGAGATGCGGCTCACGGCCGCCGAGGCGTACTACCAGCTCGCCGACTACGCCAACGCCGCGACGTACGTGAACCACACGCGCGTCGCGCGCGGCGTGCTCCCGGCCGCACCCCCCGACGCCACCACCCTGGTGGGCGGCGGCGCCGCCTGCGTGCCGCGCATCCCCGTCGGCCCGAGCTACACCAGCTCGGCCTGCGGCAACCTGCTCGAGGCGCTGAAGTGGGAGAAGCGGATGGAAACGGCGTACTCGCGGTGGGGCGGCTGGTACTTCGACGGCCGCCGCTGGGGCGACCTGCCGGAAGGCACGGCGATCCACTGGCCGGTGCCGTACCAGGAGTTGTTGACCCGGCAGTACACGAGCTTCCATCAGACCGGCGGCTCGGGGTCCACGGCGTTGCCGAGAGGCAACTACGGGTTGTAGGACACGCGGCATGCGGCTCGCGCGTGGTTTTGCCGCCTGCTCCGTGCTGGCGCCTGTGCTGGTCGGGGGTTGCTACAGCTACAGCAGCTACGCCCTCGACCGGCCTGCGCCGGGTCTCACGGTGGAGGTCACGCTCAACGATCGCGGCCGCGTCGCCATGGAGCACAACATCGGCCCCGAGGTGCTGACGGTCGAAGGCACCGCGGTGAACGTGACCGATTCGACGTTCGTCCTCCGGGTCCGGCGGGTCGTGGACATCAACCGCCGGGGATCCAACTGGAGCGGCGAACCCGTCGCGTTCCGGGTCGAGCACGTGAGGCAGATGCGCGAACGCCGGTTCTCGACGGGTCGCACCGCGCTGTTCGCGGGCACGGTCACGGCGAGCGTCGTCGCCTTCGCCGCCACTCGTGCCATTCTGGGCTGGGCTTTGGGCGGCGCCGGGTCCCGCGGGACCGGCTCTACCGATTCGCCGGATAACTGAACCCGTTCAACCTTCTGACTCCGAGAGATCGAGCGATGAGACTGCTGAGACTGTGTGCTCTGGGTTTGGCCGCCGGTGCCGTCGCCTGCTCCAAGGACACGGGAGGCACGCTCGGCGTCCAGGATCCCGTCGCCGGGTTCCGCTACGTCAACCTCGTGCCCGACCTCGGTCCGGTGGACTTCCGGGTCGTGGACATCATCGGCGACGCCCCCAACGCCATCGGGGCCACGTTCCGCACCGGCGGCGCGCCGTACGGCGTCATCACGGCCTTCCTGCCGCCGCACCTGCCCGTCCGGGCGGGTACCCGGACCATCCGGGTGTTCCGGAATCACACCCATCCCGACACGGCGTCCATCGTGGTGTACGAGACCACGTTCGACTTCGTGGCGGACAACGACTACACCCTCTATATGTACGGCTACAGTCTGCCCGCCAGCGGCACACCGGCCCTGACGGCGCAGATCGTTCAGGACAACCCAACCGATCCCGGCGCCAGCATCTCGGTCCGGGTGATCCACCTCGCGCCGACCCTCGCGGGCTCGGCCCTCGCGGCCGGGAACCTTGACGTGTTCGTGGACACGCTGGGCGCCGCGGTCACGCCCGTTGGGGCCCCGCTGTTCGCCAACGTCGCCTTCGGGGATATCCGGACCTACACCAACCGCACGCCCCGCCCCGCGGTCGCGGGTCCGCCGGCGGTCGCGGCACTGAATTACCGGGCGGCGATCACGGCCACCGGCACCACGACGCCGTTCATCCAGGCCGACGTGCCGAACGGCGTCGTCGGGACCTCGACGGCCAACCCGATCGCCGGTGACCTGGTAGCGGGTACCTCGATCTCGGCCGTCATCGTGCCACGCTCGACCGCCGGCTCACCCGCGCCGCAGACGGCGGCGTTTACCGCGCCGACCATCCTGTTCCTCATCGACCGGCAGCCGCCGCGCACGGCGCCCTGATCTAGAGGCGGGGCACAGGGGCACAGGGGCACGGGGGCACGGGGGCACAGAAACGACAGAGGGGCGAGTCCGGTACCGGTCTCGCCCCTCGGTCTTTTTTCCGTGCCCCTGTGCCCCCGTGCCCCCGTGCCTCGCTCTTCTAGTCTGCGATCGCGCTCGGCATCACGTACCGCAGCGGGTCCACCGCCCGCCCATCCACGTGCACCTCGTAATGGAGGTGTGGCCCGGTCGAGAGGCCGGTGCTGCCCACGAACCCCAGCCGTTCGCCGCGCCGCACGCTCCGGCCGACCGCCGCGGCGGTTCGGCTCATGTGCGCGTAGATCGTCCGGACGCCGAACCCATGGTCGAGCTCGACGGCCAGGCCGAACCCGGCGCGCCAGCCGACCGAGACGACCCGGCCCGCGGCGGGCGCGATGATCGGCGTACCGTACGGGGCCGTGATGTCGATGCCCTCGTGCGGGCGGCCGATGTGCAGGATCGGGTGGTAGCGCAGCCCGGAGAAGTTGCTGGTCAGGAACCCGGTCGTGGGCATGATGCTGGGCGTCGCGGCCAGGCGCTGCACGTGCGAGGCCAGGCTCTCCGACGCCTCGCGGAAGCTCGTCGAGATGAGCGTGGCGCGCCGGAGCAGGGCATCGAGGTCGAGATGGACCCGGAGCGCCTGCCGGCCGGTCTCGCCACCTTCGTTGACCAGCTGCTCGCGCTCCGGCCAGTCGCCGGCGGGGCCGCCGATGCCGGCGCGGCGAACCTGAGCGTCCAGCGGCTCCAGCCCGGCCACCAGCCGCACCTCCTCGTCGCGTCGCGAGATGAGCGCCAGCGTGTCGGACAGGGCCTCGACGCGGTCGCCCAGTCGCGTGAGCTGGCTCGAGAGCACGCGGTTTTCCCGCTCGACCCGGCTGGCCTTGGTGAGATCGACGGTGTGGGAGACGACGCCCACGGCTGCCGCCAGCACCGTCGCGACGACGATGGTGGCGACGCCGGCGAGGAGCTTGAGCACCGTCACCGAAATGGAGACGGAGCGCGAGCCGCCCTCGCCGTGCGGGACGAGCATTACCGTCCAACGGCGATCAGGCATCGACATCCCTCAGCAAAGAACCCGCGAAAGGGCCGATGCCGTCGCGCGGCAGGCCCGGAGAGCGCACTTGAACGGCGCGAAGCTTAGCACGCGGTCTTGAGCGGTGTCAACCACACTCGACCGGCCCACACGTCACAAACACATAACTCATTGTCGCACAATCTGTTACGTGGGCTCCGGAGACTTCGGAAACAACACGGGAATCTGGCGCGCCCGATGCCCGGCGACGCGTGGCGTGGTGGTGGTGGACCACGCCGCGCTCGACCTCGCGGGATCCTCGAGGCCGAGGGCCGCGGCGAGCTTCGCGGCAGACCTTGGAAGGAACGGCGAAACGAGCCCTGCGAGGCGCGCCAACGCCCGCGCGAGCGCCCCCAGGGTCTCGTCCAGGCCGGCCTGGTCGCCCGCCTTGGCCTGCCCCCAGGGCGCCCGGCGGTCCACGTAGACATTGGCCTCCGACACGAGGTCCCAGGCGGCCTGGGCTCCCCGGTGCAGCAACAGGGCATCCATGGCCGCGACATAGGCCTGCACGGCTGCCTCACCGGCACGGTCCAGCGGGGTCTCTGGCGCTTCGGGAATCACGCCGCCGCGGTAGCGCTGAAGCATGGCGAGCACCCGCGACACGAGGTTGCCGAACGCGTCGGCGAGGTCGGCGGTGTAGCGCTCGTCGAAACGCTCCCACGTGAAGCCGCCGTCGGCGTCCCACGGGATCTCGCGCAGCAGGATGTAGCGAAAGGCGTCCGGCCCGTGGCGACCGATCGCCTCGTCCACCGTGAACGCGACCCCGGCCGACTTGCTGAGCTTCTGGCCCTTGAACAGCGCGAAGCCGTGCGCCCAGACCCGCTCCGGCAACGGGAGGCCCGCGGCCGCCAGAATCGCGGGCCAGATGATGCAATGCAGCCGCGTGATGTCCTTGCCGACCACGTGCAGCTGAGCGGGCCACCGGATCCGGTCGCCTTCGCCCGGGAATCCGGTCGCGGTCAGATAGTTCGGCAGGGCGTCGAACCAGACCCAGGTGGTCTGCGGCTCACCGGTCGAGAGCGGGCGCGGCCACGGAATGCCCCAGCCCAGACGGCCCCGTGTGACCGAAATGTCCTCGAGCCCGCTCTCGAGAAGGGCGAGGACCTCGTTGCGGCGCGTGTCGGGTTGAAGAAAGTCGGGGTGCTCGGCGTGGTGCCGGCGGAGCTGGTCGCGGTACCGGCTCAGCCGGAAGAACCAGTTGCGCTCGGTCTGCCAGTCGAGGATGCGGGTGGGGTGGAGCGGGCACGTGCCGTCGACGAGATCGGCCTCGCGCTTGAACAGCTCGCAGCCGACGCAGTACCACCCCTCGTACACCCCTTCGTAGAAGTCGTCCGGCCGGCGCGCGTAGATGCGCTCGATCAGCGCGCGGACCCCGGCCTGGTGCCGCGGGTCGGTGGTGCGGTAGAACACGTCGTAGCCGATCTCGAGCTTGTCCCAGGTGTCCTGGAACACGCGCGCCATGCGGTCCACGAATTCCTGCGGCGGGAGGCCCTCGGCTTCCGCGCTCTGGGCCACTTTCTGGGCGTGCTCGTCCATGCCCACGAGGAACTGCACGTCGTCGCCGCGGAGGCGGCGATAGCGCGCGATCGTGTCCGCACCAAGGCGCTCGTAGGCGTGCCCGAGGTGCGGCACGCCATTGGGGTAGTCGATGGCGGTGGTGAGGTAGAACCGGCTCACGCGGGGGGCGGCCCCCCCCCTCCCCGGCGGCCACGCCGGCGCCGTCGCCGCCGCTTCCCGGGCTCCTGCCCAGGCTCGGCGGAAGCCGGTCCTGCGGCACCCTGGTCAACCGGTCGTCCGTCCTTGAGGACGGGGTCCTGCCGAGCCCGCCCTTCAGGGCGGGTCGCCCGAGCCGGCCGCTCGGGGCTGGACCGCGGCGCCGGCGTCGCGGGCGGGAGAGCCGTTCCGGTCACCGACGGCGCCGACACTCCCACGGCTCCTTCCATTTCCTGCTTGAGGTCGTCAAGGGCCACCGTGCGGTGCGACCCGTCTTCCGCCTTGAGATTGACGCGATCGCGGAAGATGTCCACGCTCCACACCTTCTCCGCCCCACGCTGCGTCTGGAGAACCTTGCCTTCTTTCGGGAAGCGCTTGCGGCTTTGGACGTAGAAGTCGTGCTCGTAGCGCAGGCAGCACAACAGGCGCCCGCAGGGCCCCGAGATCTGGCTCGGGTTGAGCGACAGCCGCTGGTCCTTGGCGACCTGGAGGCCGATGGGCCTGAGCTCCGGCAGCCAGCTCGCGGAGCACAGCTCGCGGCCGCAGCGCCCGATGCCGGAGAGCCGCGCCGCCTCGTCGCGCACGCCGATCTGCCTGAGCTCGATGCGGGTCCGGAACGCCGAGGCCAGGTCCCGCACCAGCGCGCGGAAGTCCACCCGCTTCTCGGCCGTGAAGTACACCGTCAGCTTGTTCCGATCCCATTGCCACTCGGCGTCGGACACCTTCATCTGGAGCCCGTGCGCCGAGGCCTTCTCGCGCACGCGGCGTCGCACGTCGTCTTCCTGGCGGCGCTGCTCGCCGGCGGTCCGGCGGTCGGTCGCCGAGGCGCGGCGGACGATCCGGCGGATCGGGTCGGGCTCGCGCCGGCGGGATTCGCCCGTGTCGCGGCGGCGGTCCTGACGGCTGCGCCTGGACCCGGGTTGAAGCCCGGGCTCGCCAGGACCAGGCCCTGATGGGTCCTCCAAGGGCGCTCCGTCCTTCAGGACGTCCTGCCGAGCCGGCCCGTCAGGGCCCGTCGGCGCGGCCGGGGCGTCCTCGCGGTGCTCGGCGTTCAGCCCGCAGTTGCGGCAGCGGTCGCATTTCTGTTGAGCGACCGGGCCGACGGCCGTCACGAGGCCGTAGTCGAGGCCGCGCTCGGACTCGACGATGACCGGTTCCTGCATCCGCAGGGGCTCCGGCTCGTGCCACTCGAAGTACGCCTTCCGGTTGCCCTTGAAGCGGACCTCGACCAGCTGGGGCACGCTCAGGCCTCCTCGAACTTCCCCATCTTGAGGAACTTCTCGGCGCGCTGGGCGAGGAGCCGGTCGTGCGGCAGGCGCTCCAGCTCGCCGAGGTGGCGGCCCAGCACGTCGGCGAGGGCGGCGGCGGCCGCGTCCGGATCGGCGTGGTTGCCCCCCAGCGGCTCGGGGATGATTTCGTCGATGAGGCCGAGCCCGAGCAGGTCCGGCGCGGTGAGCTTCAGCGCCTCGGCCGCGCGCTCGCGCTGGGTGGAGTCCTTCCACAGGATGGCCGCGCAGCCTTCGGGCGAGATCACCGAGTACACCGAGTTCTCGAACATGAGCACGCGATCGGTGACGCCGAGCGCGAGCGCGCCGCCGGAGCCGCCTTCGCCGATCACGACCGCGATCATCGGGGTCTTCAGCGTCGCCATCTCCTCGAGGTTGCGCGCGATGGCTTCGGCCTGGCCCCGCTCCTCGGCGCCGAGGCCGGGGTAGGCGCCCGGCGTGTCGATCAGCGTGATCACCGGCAGGCGGAACCGCTCGCCCATCCGCATCAGCCGCAGCGCCTTCCGGTACCCCTCGGGGTGGGGCATCCCGAAGTTGCGCTTCAGGTTGTCCTTGGTGTCGCGCCCCTTCTGCTGGCCGATCACCACGACGCTCCGGCCGCCGAACCGGGCGGTCCCGGCCACGATCGCCGGGTCGTCGCGGTACAGCCGGTCGCCGTGCAGCTCCACGAAATCGGTGAAGATGGTGTTGAGGTAGTCGAGCGCGTAGGGCCGCCGCGGGTGGCGGGCCACCTGGACGCGCTGGAACGGCGTCAGGTTCTTGTAGATCTCGGCGCGCATCTCGGCGAGCTTCTCCTCGAGTGGCGCGATTTCCCGGCGCACGTCCAGAGAGCGCTGGGTGGACAGCCGGCGCAGCTCTTCGATCTGCCGCTCCAGCTCCGCGATCGGCTTCTCGAACTCCAGTGCGAACGCGCCGGCCATTCGGTTACCCCGCTTTCACCAGGTCGACGTGCCGCTCGCCCAGCACGTCGCGCAGCGCCGCGAGCAGGTCGTCATCGAGCGCCACGTTGAGGGCGCGGCTCCGGAACCGCGCGGTGCCGCCGCCATTGTCGTCGCTCCATTCCACCAGCACCGGCGCCGGCCCGGGATGCGCCTGGCACAGCGCCGCCACCTGCTGCGCGGCCCCCGCCGGCACCGCGTCCTGAACCGTCCAGTGCAGCGCCAGCGCCACCTTCCCGCTCGGCATCAGCTCGGCGAGCGGAACCGCGTCCTCCACGATAAACGGCGCCTCGTCCTCCCCACGGTCGCGCGCGGAATACACGCCCGTCAGCAGGTAGGCGCCGTCCTGCTGGATCACGCGCGACAGCGTCTTCCACGCCTCGGGGAAGCACAGGACCTCGGCCGAGCCGTGGAAGTCCTCCAGGCCGAGCTTGGCCCACTCCGCGCCGGTCCGCCTCGACGTCTGCCGCCGCACCGCGGTCACCAGCGCCGCCACCTGGCTTGGCCCCTCGCTCCATTGGCCCAGCTCGGCGGTGGTCCGGGACCCGAACAGGCGCACTTCGGTGGCGAACCGGTTCAGGGGGTGCCCGGAGACATAGAATCCCACCAGGTCCTTCTCGCGCGCAAGCCGATCGGCCTCGGACCACTCCGGCACGGCCGGGAGGGGCGAGGGGCGAGGGGTGAGGGGGGAGGGGCCGCCGTCGCCGAACAGCGTCGCCTGGCCGGCCGCGGTTTCGGCCTGCTTGAGCTGCGCTTCGGCCAGGATCCCGTCCATCGCGGCGAACAGCTGGGCGCGGTGGCCACCCAGGGCGTCGCACGCCCCCGAGCCCACCAGCGCCTCGACGACGCGCTTGCTGCAGACCCGGAGGTCGATCCGGCCCGCGAGGTCGCCGAGGTCGCGGAACGGCCCGCCGTCGGCGCGGGCACCCAGGATCGCGTCCGCCGCCCCCCGGCCCACGTTGCGGATCGCCCCCAGGCCGAACCGGATGCGGCGCTCGCCCACCACGGTGAAGTGCCAGCCGGACTCGTTGACGTCGGGCGGCAGGACCGCGAGGCCCATCTCGCGGCACGCGCCGATGTAGTGCACGACCGTCGGCGTGTCGCCGATGGCGCACGACAGCAACGCGGCCATGTACTCGGCCGGGTAGTGGGCCTTGAGCCAGGCGGTGTGGTAGGCGATGATCGAGTAGGCGACCGAGTGCGCCTTGGGGAACCCGTAGCGGCCGAACGTCTCGATCTGGCCCGCCAGCTCCTCGATGACCCGGCGCGGATATCCGCGCTGCAGCGCGCGATCCACGAACTTGCCGAGCTCCTCGCGGATCAGCTCGGCCTTCTTCTTGCCGATCGCCTTGCGCAGCACGTCGCCCTCGCCGAGCGAGTAGCCGCCGAGCACGTTGGCGATCCGCATCACCTGTTCCTGGTAGACGATCACGCCGAAGGTCGGCTCGAGCACGTCCTTGAGCTCGGGGAGCAGGTACCGCACCGGCTCCTCGCCCTTCTTGCGGCGGATGTACACGAGGTGCATGCCGCTGTCGAGCGGGCCCGGGCGCACCAGGGCGTTGGTGGCGACGAGGTCGTCGAACCGGTCGCACTTCATCCGGACCAGGGCGTCGGTGGCGAGGCTCGACTCGAACTGGAAGATGCCGGTGGTGTGGCCGTCCTGGAGCAGCCGGTAGGTGGCGGGGTCGTCGAGCGGCAGCGCGTCGAGGTCGAGGGACACGCCGTGTCGCTCCCGGATCGTGTCCACGGCCCGACGCAGCACGGTGAGCGTGGTCAGGCCGAGGAAGTCCATCTTCAGCATCCCGACCTTCTCGAGCCCGACCATGTCGTACTGGGTGATGAGGGCGTCGTCGGCGGCGCCCGCGCCGGTCCCCTTGCCGGGCATCGTGCAGACCGGCACGTAATCGGTGAGCGGGCCCGGCGCGATCACGACGCCGGCCGCGTGCACCGAGATGTGGCGGGACAACCGCTCGATCCGGCTGGCGTAGTCCATCAGCTGCCTGTAGGCCGGGTTCTGCTCCACGAGCCCGCGCAGCTCGGCCGACTGCTCGAGGTGTCTCTTGAGAGGCGTGTACTCGACCTGGCCCGGGTTGAGCGGGATCAGCTTGGTGAGCCGGTCGGTCTCGCCGATGGGGATGCCGAGGACCCGCCCGACGTCCTTCACCGCCGCGCGCGCCTTCATCGTGCCGAAGGTGGCGATCTGCCCGACCGAGTCGCGGCCGTAGCGCTGGCGCACGTACTCGATGACCTCGCCGCGCCGCTCTTCGCAGAAGTCCACGTCGATGTCGGGCGGTGAGATGCGCTCCGGGTTCAGGAACCGCTCGAACAGCAGGTCGAACCGCAGCGGATCCACCTCGGTGATGCCGAGCACGTAGGCGACCATCGAGCCGGCGCTGGAGCCGCGGCCCGGGCCCACCGGGATACCGTGCTCCTTGGCCCACCGGATGAAATCGGAGACGATGAGGAAGTAGCCGGCGTAGCCGACCTTGGTGATCACGCCGAGCTCGTAATCGAGCCGCGCGCGCACCGGCGCCGGTACCGCGTCGCCGTAGCGGCGACCGGCCCCTTCCTCGGCCAGCCTGACCAGGAGGTCGGCTTCGCTCGCCGCGCCCTCGGGCAACGGGAAGGCCGGCAGGAAGTAGCGTTTCTCGAAATCGAGTTCGCAGGTATTCGCGATCGCCTGCGTGTTGGCGAAGAGGTCGTCGCGGCCGGGCCACAGGCGCCGCATTTCCTCCTCGCTCTTCACGTAGCTCTCGGTCCCCTCGAAGCGGAACCGCTTGGGGTCGCTCAGGTCCTTGCCGGTGCCGATGGCGAGCAGGACGTCGTGGGCCGCCGCATCCTCGCGGCGCAGGTAGTGGGCGTCGTTGGTCGCCACGACCCCGAGCCCGAGCTCCGCCGCGAGGCGGAACACGCCTTCCTGGACCCCCTTCTCCTCGGCGAGGCCGTGGTCCTGCACTTCGAGCCAGTAGTTGCCGGCTCCGAAGGTCGCGGCGTGCCACTGCGCCGCCTGCCGCGCGCGCTCGTAGTTGCCCTGGCGCAGCCACAGCGCCACCTCGCCCGTGAGGCACGCCGACAGGCACACCAGGTCCTGACCGTAGGTCGCGAGGAGCTCGCGGTCCACGCGGGGCCGGCGATAGTAGCCTTCGAGGAAGCCGAGCGATGCGAGCCGGACCAGGTTGCGGTAGCCGGTGCGACTCCTGGCGAGCAGGACGAGGTGGCTGTAGTTGGCGGGCGCCCAGTCGGGCTTCTCGCGCCCGCGGCGGTCGCCGAAGGCGACGTAGGCCTCGCAGCCGATGATCGGGCGGATGCCCTGTGACTTCGCTTCCTCGAGGAAGGTCCACGCCCCGTACAGATTGCCGTGGTCGGTGAGGGCCAGGCTGTCCATCCCGAGCTCCTTGACGCGCGCGACGAGGTCCGGGATGCGATTGGCGCCGTCGAGGAGCGAGTATTCCGAATGGGTATGGAGATGGACGAAGGACATCCTGCGGGGCAAGCTATCCCGTGACGCACGTCCTTGACAACCCCGCGTCCGCGCGACGAGCGTTGCGTATGCTCCGCTTTGTGAATCTTCGACTTACGCCGATCGGCGCCGCCCTGCTGGTCGCATCCGCCGCGTGCAGCAAGGACACCGGGTTCAACCCGCTCCCGGTCTCCGCGACGGTGTCGCTCCAGGCCGGCCAGTACGTCGTCCTGACCGATACCGCGGCGGCGGGCGCGGTGGCGTTTCCGCCGGCCGGCGCCGCCGGCGCGGAGTACGTCGTGGTGGGCCAGCTCGGCACACCGATTCCGGATCTGACCGCCAACGCGCGGCTGGGCGGGCAGGCCGCGGTGCAGGCGGGCGCGCCGCTCACGGCGGTGCTGCGCGCGCCGGAGAGTCGGGCCGCGCGGTTCCACCGCGCGCTGCGCGAGCGCGAGGTCCTGCTTGCGCGCGAGGCCTGGCGGTTCTGGAGTCCGGTGCGCGCGGCGCCGCCGGCGCGGACACCGCCGCCCGCCCTCGGCACCAGGCGGACCTTCAAGGTGTGCGCCGCCCTCGACTGCGAATCGTTGAAGAACGTCCCGGCCACGGTCCTGTGGGTCGGCCAGAACGCGGCCATTTTCGTGGACGACAGCGTGGCGGCGACGAACTTCGCGCCGGGCGATCTCGACCAGCTCGGCGCGCAGTTCGATACCGTCCTGTACCCGCTCGCTCGGGCGGCCTTCGGCACCGAGTCCGACATCGACGGCAACAGCGCGGTGCTGGTGCTGCTGACGCGCCAGGTCAACGCGCTGATCGGCCGGCCGGACTGCCAGAGCGCGTTTATCACCGGGTTCTTCTTCGGCGCGGACATCGCGCCGGGGGTCGCGGCGCAGTACAACAACGGCGAGACGTTCTACGGGATGGCGCCCGATCCGGCGGGCCTGGTCTCCTGCGCGCGCACGATCGCCGAAGTGAAGGCCGTCCTGCCGGTCACGTTCGTGCACGAGTTCCAGCACATGATCTCGTTCAACGAGCACGTGCTGGTGCGCCCGGGACTGTCCGAGACCCTGTGGCTCAACGAGGCGTTGTCGCACCTGGCCGAGGAGCTGGCGGGGCTGCACTACGACAGCCTCGGCGACACGACGCTGGCGCGGCGGTTTCACGGCGGCAACCTGTACAACGCGTTCACGTATCTGCGGGACCCGGCACGGCAGCCCCTGGTGACCGAGGAGCCGCCGGGCTCGCTCGAGTCGCGCGGCGCGGCCTGGCTGTTCGCGCGCTGGGTCGTGGATCAGCACGCCCCGGTCACCCGGCAGCTGGTCCAGACCAACCAGACGGGCGCGGCCAACCTCGAGGCCGTCGCGGGCGTACCGATCGGCGCGCTGCTGGGGCGGTGGGCGCTGGCGCTGTGGGTGAGCGATCTGCCGGCCTTCACGCCACCGCCGGCGCTCACGTACGCGTTCCGGCGGCTCCGCGCGACCTTCGACAGCCTGCACACCAGCGACCCCGCGAACTTCCCCCTCGCGTTCCCGCTGGTGCCCGCGCGCGGCACCGGCGGTGACGCCGTCATCTCGGGTACCGTGGCGAGCGGGTCGGGGCACTACCTCCGCATCACCCAGCCGGCCTCCGGCGCGGGCTTCGAGCTGACGTTCCGGCCCGCCTCCGGCGGTGTGCTGCCGGCCAATCGCGGCGGCCAGCTCGCCATCGTGCGCGTTCGCTAGGAGTCTCGCTGCCGCGCGCGGCCGCGCTGCTGATCCTCCTGCTCGCCGGCCCACGCGCGCTCCCGGCGCAGGGCGGCGGCGCACGCGTCGGCGTGCTGCTCGAGACGCCGGGAACCGCCCGCGCCGTGGCCCTGGGAGGCGCGTACGCCGCCGTGGTCGGCGACGAAGGCAGCGTGTTCGTGAACCCCGCGGGCATGGCGCCGGTCCGCCGCCTCGCGATCGGCGGCAGCTTCGAGGAGGACTTCCTCGGGGCGCGGCTCACCAGCGCGGCCGGCGTGCTGCGGGTCGGTCGCTTCGACATCGGCTTCGGCGCGATGCTGCTGGACTTCGGCGGCGACAGCGTCGTCGTCCCGGACCCCGCCACCGGCGGCGTGTTCGGCACCACCGCCGGCCGGACGATCGCCGCGTACAACCTGCTCGGGGTCGGCGCGGTGGCGTACCGCCGCGGCATGATCTCGCTCGGCGCCAGCGCGAAGGTGCTCCGCGAGCGCATTGACGACGGCACGACCACGCCCTACTCGGCCAACGGCGTGACCGGCGACCTCGGACTCGCGATCGCCGTCTTCGACCTCATGGCGTTCGGCGCCGTCGTGCAGAACGCCGCCGGCACGCTCACGACCAGCGGCACGGCGACCGGCGCGCTGCCCCGGACCACGCGGCTCGGCTTCACCATCAACTTCATCGATCCCCAGGGCGCCCTGCGGCTGATGACCACCGCGGACTGGATCGCGCCGCCGGGCGGCGACTCGCACTGGGCCCTCGGGCTCGAGGGCGGCGTCTCGGCCGGCACCGTGGGGCTCATCGCGCGCGCCGGGTTCGCGTTCGGCCGGTCCGCCACCGACCGCGCGACCACCAGCTACGGCGGCGGCGTCGTCGTCCGCGGCCTGCGGGTCGACTACGGCTACCAGGGCTGGGGCGCGACCGGAGCCGCCAGCCACCGCATCGGGTTGCGCTGGATCCCGTGAGGCGGCGCGGATGGCGGCGGCCCCTGCGGTGGGTCGGCGTCCTGGTGCTCGCCGCGCTGCTCCTGGTGGGCGCCGGCTGGATCCTGAGCGCCGACGTGCGGTACGTGGTCCGCGCCGGCGTCGAGGAGGCCGGCATCCTGCTCCGCGCGCGCCCGATCGCCGAGGCGGCGGCCGACACGACCATCAACGCCGCGACCCGCGGCAAGCTGCTGCTGGTGCTCGGCGCGCGCTCGTACGCGGCCGAATCGCTCGGACTCGCGGCCGGCGCCACGTACACCACCTACAGCGAGCTGCCCCGCGATACCCTGGTTGTGGTGCTGTCGGCGAGTCCGTTCGACCGGCTGGCCGCCTACACCTGGAGATACCCGATCGTGGGGCGCGTGCCGTACAAGGGGTTCTTCCGCTACGAGCAGGCGGCCACCGAGGCGCGCAAGCTGGAGCGGCTCGGGATGGACACCTACCTGAGGCTCGCCGGCGCGTTCAGCACGCTCGGCTGGTTCAACGATCCCCTGCTGTCCACCGTCGTGGAGGAAGACTCGGCCGACCTCGCGGCGACGGTGATCCACGAGATCTTCCACAACACGCTGTTCATTCCGGGGCACGTGGATTTCAACGAGTCGCTCGCGAACTTCGTGGGCTACCGCGGGGCGGAAGCGTTCTTCCGCGCCCGCGGCGACCAGCACAACGCCGAGCGCGCGGCGGCGCGGTGGCGCGACGAGCTCCGGCTGGCGCGGTTCTACGCGTGGCTGTCGGCGGAGCTGGAGCGCATCTACGCCTCGGGTGCGAGCCCGTCGCGACTGCGCGGGCAGCGGGTGGAGGTGTTCCGCACGGCCGCCGCCGCGCTGGCGGGCCACCTGGCGGCCGAGTTCGAGACGCTCGACGGGCGGCGGCTGGCGGCGCGGCCGCTCAACAACGCGGTCGTCCTGGCCGCGCGGATCTACCGGACCCGGCTCGAGCGGTTCGAAGCGGTGCTGGCGGAGCACGGCGGCGACCTCAAGCGCGCCGTCGCGGCGATCCGCGCCCGCACCGCGGGCGGCGGCGATCCGTGGGCCGCGCTGGACCCGCGCGGTGCCCGGGCGCTCAGGTCCCCCGCAGCCGCTCCGCCTCCACCACCCGGTTGAGCGCGATCGCGTAGGCGGCGGTGCGCAGCAGCACGCCCTTGTCCCGGGCCAGGTCGCGGACCTCGTGGTAGGCCGCCGACATCTTCTTCGCGAGCTCCTTTTGTACGAAGTCCAGCTCCCAGCGGTGCTGCTGAAGGTTCTGGGTCCACTCGAAGTAGCTCACGACCACGCCGCCCGCGTTGGCCAGGAAGTCCGGAATCACCGGGATACCTTGCCGTTCCAGCGCCGCGTCGCCCTCGGGGGTCGTGGGGTTGTTGGCGCCTTCGACCACGACCTTCGCGTCCACCAGCGACCCGTTCTTGCCGGTGATCACCCCGTCGAGGGCGCAGGGGCAGCAGTACTCGCACGGGATGGTGAAGATTACCTCGCCGGGGATTCGGGTCCCGCCCTTGAACTCGCCTACCGGCCGGCGTTCGGCCGCGTGGCGTAGCAGCGCCGGAATGTCGAGCCCGCCCTCGTTGGCGATGGCGCCCTCGACGTCGCTGACGGCCACCACCTTCGCGCCGTCTTCGAGGTGGAGAATCCGCGACAGGTTCCCGCCCACGTTCCCGAAGCCCTGCACCACGACGCGCGCGCCCTGCAACGGGAGGCCGTTGTCGCGCGCGAACTCGCGCATCACGAGCGCGACACCCCGGCCGGTGGCCTCTTCGCGACCCAGCGAGCCGCCGAGCGCCACGGGCTTGCCGGTGACCGCCGCCGGGCTGTAGCCGCGTCCGCGCGAATACTCGTCGAAAATCCATGCCATCGTCTGCGCGTTGGTGTTGACGTCGGGCGCGGGGATGTCGCGGTACGGGCCGAGGCACAGCGCGATGCGCGAGGTGAAGGTGCGGGTCATCCGCTCCAGCTCGCCCTTGGAGAGGCCCTTGGGGTCCACCGTGATGCCGCCCTTGGCGCCGCCGAACGGGATGTCGAGCAGCGCGGTCTTCCACGTCATCAGCTTGGCGAGCGTCAGGACTTCGTCGTGGTCGGCGTGCTGGTGATAGCGGATGCCGCCCTTGGTGGGGCCGCGCGCGCCGTTGTGCTGGATCCGGTAGCCGGTGAAGACGCGCGTGCCGCCGGCGTCCATCTTGACCGGGACCTGCACGGTGATCTCGCGGAACGGCCGCTGCAGGATTTCGCGCTCGTGGTCCGACAGGCCGACCAGGCCGGCCGCGACGTCGAAGTGGCTCACGTCACCTGCTGCCGCCGGCGCCACGGTGCTTCGGTGCTCGCGGCGAGCGCGGTCGCCTCGCGGATGTCCGGGATCTCGGCGACCGGCGCCGCGAGCGCCGCCGCGACTGCCTGGAGTACCGTCTCGGGGCCGGGCACGGCGCGGATGGTGCCCACCACGTCGGCGGCGTCGGCGACGCCGGGCGACTGCACCAGGGCGAACGTGGTGCCCGACCGCCAGCGGCTCAGGCGTTCGCGCTGCCGGACCCAGGCGTCTCCGCCCTCGAGGTACGCGGTCACCACCAGCGGGCGGTCGGCGGGGTCGAGCGCCGCGAGCGGGCTCGTGTCGGCATTGAGCGCGATGGCCATCGCGCGGGCCAGCTGCCCGTCTTCGGGCGTGAGGCCGGCGACCGCGGATGGGCGCCAGCCCACGTCGCGCACCAGGGGGGGGAAAGCGGCGAGGCACAGCGCGAGCAGCGTCGGCAGGTCGCGGGCGTCGTTGTCGCCGGCGTCCAGCAGCGCGGCGCCGCTCGTGGCGAACACGCGCTCGCGGCGCGTGAACTGGCGCGGCCGCTTGCCGCCCCCCCCCCCCCCCCGGCCCGCCGCGCCGCCGGGGGCGGCCACCCGGGCGCCCGCCCCGGGCGGCCGGAGAACAGCGCATCGTGGTCAGAGACCCACCCCCCCCCCCCCCCGCCCCCCCCCCCCCCCCGGAGAACCCCCCCCTGGGGGCGGTGGCGGTCGGCCCTTTGGAGGAGCCGGACGAAACCAGGGACGCCTCCCTT
>Ga0187892_10000422_pt1 | contig 110664 bp, 108 predicted proteins | sample MA1701073metaG_FD_139345 | JGI IMG/M metagenome (GOLD analysis project Ga0187892, IMG submission 139345) | Bio-ooze microbial communities from a basaltic lava cave in the Kipuka Kanohina Cave System on the Island of Hawaii, USA - MA170107-3 metaG ... | reverse complement strand
GGGGTCAGAGAAGTACCGGATAGCCTCGATGAGGGTCTGAGGTTCAGTGATCATCGCGTTTGTTCTCCTACTGAGAACAATTCTAGCCCAGATCGGTCACTGAGTCAAGTATATTGTTGCCCTTGAGAGAGGGTGTAAGCGAGGGTGAAGTCCTGCTCCTTTTATTAACCTTTTACCCCCCTCCGGCGGAGTCAGGAGGCGCAACCGCCACCTCCACCTGGGCGGGCCGCATGACCTCTCCGCGATAGACGTAGCCAGGTCTGAGGCCTCTTATTACTGTGCCCGCCGTATGCTCTGCGGTCGGTGTCGTCATCAAAGCCTCGTGCCGGCGCGGGTCGAAACGCTCCCCGTCTGGGTTGAACCGCTCGATCCCCTCTGAGGCCAGTGCGGACGTGAGGCTCTTCTGGATGGCCTTCACGCCCTCCAGCCACGTGGGCTCCATGCCCGCCACAGCATCAGACGCCAGCGCCGCGTCAAACAGGTCCAGCACCTCGACAACCCGCAAAGCGAGCCTGCGGACGCCGCTCCGGCGCGCCTGTTCTGCTTCCTCATTGGCCCTCGTCCTGAAGTTGATGAAATCCGCCTGTACGCGCTGGAGCAGTTTCTTGAATTGCTCCTTCTCACGTAGCGCCTCCGCGATCTCGCCCGACTGGGCGGCCTCGCCCTGCGCGCCGCCATCCTGTCCTGCTGCCTGTGCCTGCCCGGGCTCCTGGCGCATGTCGCCCTCCAGTTTTTCGCTTCCGAGGTCCACTTTTGCGCTCCTGGTCTATGGCGTTGTCGCCAACTGTTTTTGGGTTTTGACGTGCAACACAGCTAGTATGTGAACTGCGAGGTCACGCATCCTCCTGACTCAGATACTCAATGACGCGCCGGAGTTCGAGCGCTGTGAGACGGCGGGCTATACCCAGCACGAGCGTCACACCGCCATGGTTCAGGCCCAGACCGTCAACGAGCCTGCCAATGATGCGCAACCGCTCGAGGTCTTCGTCCGAATACAGGCGCTGCATCCCTCCCGTGCGGGAAGGGCTGACGAGTTCTTCCCTGTCATACTTCCGCAAAGTTTGGGGATGCATGTGTACGAGGCGGGCGGCGACCCCGATGGTGTAGACGCTGGCAGACCGCCCGCCAGATGGCCGGGACGCGCCGGCACTGGTTGGGCTGGCTGGCTGAAGGATGTCAGATAAGAAAACGCCAAACGCGGTCGAGCGTGCCCAGGCGCCGGGCGCCCGGGCGGCGCCTGCTGCCGATGCTGCATCGGTCTTTGGGGTGTGGTTCATGGGTATTGAGGAATGGACAGGGATTCAAATGAGCGCCAGTAATCTGATAGCTCTTACAGCCTAATACTTGATACACTATATGTCAATGGTGGACGGCCCGACGGATTTCGTTGGGCGCCGCGGCATCGCCTTGAAAACATTGCTCAGAATTCGATAGTCACGCCCCTTGCGCTGTGACAGAAAGCGTCGTATTATTCGGCACCCGAAAGCCCTCGTGATGTGCGATGAGGTGCTTTTCGTAGAGCCTGGGCGATTGTCAGGCGAAACAAGGTGCCCGGCCCATGGGGTATGGGCCAGGCAAAGGTGGGACGACGAAATGCTTTACATGAAGGCTTGCCCGCGGTGCCAGGGCGATGTCGAGTTTGGCTCTGACATGTACGGACAGTTTTTGGCCTGTCTCCAGTGCGGATACATAATTGACTCCAAACAGGAAGCTCTGACAGTGCTCAAGGCTGCGGAGTCCAAGCAGGTGGCTGCCTAGGGGTACCTGAGCTAATCAAGCGGCCCCCGGCATGCCGGGGGCCGCTTCGCGTTGCGGGCTGGTTGTGCTGTTGAGCCTGGGAACTCAGAAATCTCCAGCGTCCCCCATCCAAGGGGCCGGGGACCTGTGGATGGCCCTCAGTCTACGTAGTCGAAGACGTCAACCCCCGACGAGGCGACCTCGGCCTCTGGGGCGATGCCGCGGGCATACTCAATAGCGCGGTCGACGATGTCCCTCGCCTTCGACGCGTCTTCGCTCACCGCGGCGATGCCGAGCACTGCGTACTGCCACGCGTCCAGTCCATCAACCTCTGCGACCGCGGTCCCGAATTTCTGGCGGATTTTTTCGCTGACCGACTGCACCACGCGCCGTTTGTCTTTTAGCGACTGGCTCGCGTAAATATGGAGGGTCAGCCTGCATACTGCGACGTGCATTTCAGTGCGTGTCCCCACGGCTGGCTCGCTTCCACCGCCATCACTCATGGTGGTCATTGAAGATAACGCTGTGAGGTCAGCCGTTTGCCGCTTTGATCTCGATTGTGATACAAATCACGACGATTTGAGGCCGAAGGCAGCTAACTTTAGCGCATGCCGTGGATCCTCCTCGCCTACCCAGTGCGCCAATGACTACCAACCCGCAAGGTGGACCGTTCGACCCTCAGCCGGACGACCTGGGGGCGCCCGAGGTCGTCGTCCAGCGTCTGCCGTTGTATGTGCGCATGCTTTCGCAGTTCGAGCAACAGTCGGTCGAGGTCGTCAGTTCAGAGCAGCTTGGCCAGCAGCTTCAGATGACGCCGGCGCAGATCCGCAAGGACCTGAGCTACTTTGGCCGTTTCGGCAAGCAGGGGCGCGGGTATAACGTGCGCCGGCTTTCCGCCGAGCTCCGTCGCATCCTGGGGCTGGACACATCATGGAACGCTGCCATCATCGGCATGGGACGGCTTGGCCGGGCCGTAGCCGCATACCCCGGTTTCGCCAGGGAGCGGTTCCGGATCGTGGCCGCCTTCGACGCCGACCCGGCGGTCATCGGCGCCCGCGTGGGAGACCTCCCGGTACGACCGATGGAAGAGCTGGCCGGCGCCGTGCAGTCTCTCGACATCAAGATCGGGATTGTGACGGTGCCTGCCCAGCAGGCGCAGGTCGTGATCGACATGCTTGTTGCGGCCGGGGTCAGGGCGGTATTGAACTACGCGCCGTATTCGCCGCAGGTGCCTGAGGACGTCAAGGTCAGGGCCATAGACCCTGTCCTGGCCCTGCAGTCGATGACCTATTACCTTAAGGGTTAGCCCACGGTTCACATTTCGTCCCGGGCTCTAGGAACGGTGTCATGCGCTTCGGCGCCGCCCTGCTACATCGGGAACAGTTTCTGGAACGTCCCCATCTTGCGCATGCCCGAAACGCGGAATTCGCCAGTGATCATCATTAGCACCGGGTTGCCCATCTTCCTGGACATTTTTTCGAAGCCGTCAAATGTGGTCTTGAACTCGACATCCCGTTTGTCGGCTCGACCTTCCTGCACTGAAAAATTTCCGTGGTCTATGCTCTGGGTCCAGGCTCCGCCGCCTTCGCCCTTGAAGTTCCACACCGCCACGAAATGAGCGTCCTCCGCGATTTTTTGTTCATGAGCAATCCCATGGCGTCCATCATAGTGGCCAGGCGCAGGTTCTTCCCGGCCGCTGAAGGCTGCGGCTCTTTTTTCTTGAGCCGGAAGCGCAGCTCCGTGTACTCGCCAACCGCATGTACCACGGAAAACGCCAGGAGGTCCCGGACGGTTGCCCAGCCCATGAATATCGGCATCCAGGCTGGCCTGTCGAGGTCGGCATCGGAGAGCCCGCTCATCGCTTTGCGCACGGCGTCCCTGTTCTGCTTCCACTGGTCCCAGGCCTGCTGTGCCGTCAGACCTGCGGGGCGCTTTGCAAACTCGGTGGCATTCCACTGGTTCAACTCCGCCAGGGTCTTGGTCATTACCTGCTTGTCGGCAGGCAATGACTTCCCGGCGGTAACATTGCTCGCCACCATCTCCTCCAGGTAGCCCATATGGAATGGCTGGTCGGCAAAAATCCAGTCCTTGCCGAAGCGCTTCTTCCATCCTTCCTCTGAGATGCCCGCATATAGCGTGTCAAACTTTTTCCATATATCGTCAAGCTCTGCAGAGATCGCCTTGAGGTCTGGTTTTGCCATCTGCATCCTCCTCGGCGGACGCGCAAAAGCGTCCGGCAGGATGCTACATCACGGCGGCCTTCACTAACAGGCGTTCTGCGAATGGAAGACATCTCTAGCAGCCGGCAACTGCCGGCCCGTTACGCATGGAAAGCGCGCTTAATGTGCGCCTGCAGTCACAGGCTGACGAGGGAGGCGCAGCGCCGGGCTAGCGCTGTTGGGGCGGACGGCGGCGGTCGCCTGCGCGCCTGGCGATAGTTACGCGCGACTCTGCCGCGCGCAGGTCGGAAAGCGCCTTTTCGAGGTCCTGGTCCTTGGGCAGCTCTGCCACTCTCTGGCGGGCCGTGTTGAGCGCCTCTTCAGCCCTGGCCACGTCAATGGCCGAAGATTGCTCCGCCTGGTCTGCCAGCACGGTCACGCGGTTGCTGACGACCTCAAGGAACCCGCCTGAAACGGCAATGTCTGTTTCTTCCTGAGCGGTCCTTACTCGCAGTTCACCTGGGCGCAGCGTAGTTATCAGGGAAACGTGGTTTGGCAGGATGGCGATCTCGCCATCGGCGGCCGGCGCGACGACAAGGTCGGCTTCGCCTGAATAGACGGCACCGGTGGCGCTCACGATGTCAAGCTTGAGCCTTGGCATTTACATCCTCATCTCCCAGCGGGAGAGGGAACAGACTTGGTCAGAGCCGTAGACTTCTACGCCTTCTGCAGCTGCTTCGCCTTTTCTACTGCTTCGTCGATGGTGCCCACCATGTAAAACGCTTGCTCAGGCAGGGCGTCATGCTTGCCCTCGACAAGCTCTTTGAACCCGCGGATGGTCTCTGCAATTGGCACGTACTTGCCCGGGATTCCTGTGAAAACCTCGCCGACGAAGAACGGCTGTGTCATGAAGCGCTGTATCTTGCGGGCGCGGTTATACGTCGCCTTGTCGGCGTCCGACAGTTCTTCGACACCCAGGATGGCGATGACGTCCTGCAGGTCCTTCGCCCGCTGGAGGACCCGCTGGACCTCACGGGCGGTATTGTAGTGGTCTTCGCCCACGATGCCGGGCTGCAATATGCGCGACGTTGACACGAGCGGGTCCACCGCCGGGTAAAGCGCCTGAGCGGCCAGGGCACGGTCCAGGGAGACAACTGCGTCCAGGTGGCCGAACGTTGTGACGATGCCGGGGTCCGTGTAGTCATCTGCCGGCACGTAGATGGCCTGGAAGGAGGTGATTGACCCTTCCTTGGTTGTGGTGATGCGCTCCTGCAGGTCACCCATCTCGGTGCCCAGAGTCGGCTGGTATCCCACTGCGGAGGGCATGCGTCCGAGCAGTGCGGATACCTCCATGCCGGCCAGGATGTAGCGGTAGATGTTGTCTACGAAAAGCAGCACGTCCTGCTTGTTCACGTCACGGAAATATTCGGCCATTGTGAGGCCTGTCAGGGCGATGCGCGCTCGCGTGCCTGGCGGCTCATTCATCTGTCCGAACACCATGGCGGTGTTCCCGATGACCTTGTACTCCTGCATCTCATGCCAGAGGTCGTTGCCTTCGCGGGACCGCTCGCCCACGCCGGCGAACACGGACACGCCCTTGTGGACTTGGGCGATGTTGCGGATTAGCTCGGTGATGATGACCGTCTTGCCCACGCCGGCGCCGCCGTATGCACCAATCTTGCCACCTTTGGCGAACGGGGTGATGAGGTCGAACACCTTGATGCCCGTCTCGAGGATTTCAACGGACCCTTTTTGCTGTTCGAATGATGGCGGCTTGCGGTGGATGGGCCACCGTTCTGTGTTGGCTGGCAGCGCCGCGCCGCCGTCAATGGGCGCGCCGGTGACATCAAAAATGCGGCCGAGAGAGGCTTTGCCGACCGGCACGGCAACAGACGCGCCCGTGTCCGTGGCTTCTACGCCACGCGCCAGGCCATCGGTTGTGCCCAGCGCAAGGCAGCGGGCCCAGGAGTTGCCCACGTGCTGCTCGACTTCGAGCACGAGGCGGTCGTTACCGACCATGGTCTCGACCGCGTTGTAGATGTCCGGCAGGTTGTTCGGCGGGAACTCTATGTCCACCACCGTGCCGATGACCTGCGCTACTTTTCCTTTGCTGCCCTTTGCCATGTCAGACCCGCCCTCTCTTCTTCGCGCGGCTCGTCGGCTTACCGCATGAAAGCGTCCCCGACTTTGTCAAATTTTCCTCAACACCTAATAGCCAGCCTGGCCCTTTGACAAACGTTAATACGCGCAGAGTTGCCTTACGCACAGCAACAGTTTTTTGCGCGTCGTGAGCAGGCTTGCGTCCCCTGTTTATGATGTCTCCTGCCGTCCTTTGTACGTTGGCGACTTCTACCCCTCCTGCACCGCCGCCACTCCGCCTACGATGTCCAGCAGCTCTCCGGTTATCTGCTCCTGGCGCGCTTTGTTCAGGTCCAGCGTCAGGTCGTCCACCAACTCGTTAGCAGCGTCCGTGGCCTTCTGCATCGCCACCATGCGCGCCGAGTGCTCACTCGCCGCAGCTTCAAGCACCGCCTGGTAGACCACGGTTTCTATGTAACGGGGCACGAGCCTCTCAAGCACTGCTCCAGGGTCGGGCTCATAGATGTATCCGGCTAATGCAGCGCCCTCAAGCTTCGCCGCCTCCACTGGGAGCAGTTGCCGGACCTTCGGCACCTGGGTGAGCATGTTCCTGAAGTCCGCATAGAGCAGCAACACCCGGTCCGCCTTCTGCGACCGGAATTCTTCGACGACCAGGCGTGTAATAGGCGTCGTCTCTTCAAACCTGGGACGGTCACTGACGCGGAACGCCGCCCGCAGCTCATTGCCGGTGCGGACTATGAACGATTCTCCCTTGCGTCCGGCCGAGATAGTTGTCACAGGGACCGTTGACTGCCGGATGACATGCGCCGCCTCTCGCAGCATGTTGCTCACAAGCGCACCGCACAGGCCGCGGTCCGGGGTCACCAGAACCAGGAGCGTCTTGCTTACGGGGCGGCTGGAAAGCAAGGCCGCCTGGGGCGGCAAGTTGTCTTTGTCAAGGCCCGCCACCAGGTTGGAAAGGACGGCCTGGACCTTGTCGGCGTATGGCTTGCCTTCCTGCGCCGCCTGCTGGGCGCGGCGCATCTTGGAGGCCGCGATGAGTTGCATCGCCTTGGTGACCTTGGCGATGTTCCTCACCGAGCGTATGCGCCGCCTGAGTTCTCGAGTATTTGCCATGGACTAGACCTGCGAAGGTATGCGCTCAGCGACTGCTAATGATGGAGGGCGGACTGGCCAGAGATGCGAGGCCGCCGTTACACCTTCACCATCTGCTTGTAGGCCTTACCGGCCTCGTCCAGCTTCTTACGCATCTCGTCCGTAAGTTCCTTCTTTTCGGCGATGTCTTTAAGCACGTCCGGTATGTTCGCTGCGGCATACTCGTGCCAGCCCTGCTCAAACGTCCGGACCTTATTCACGGGTACATCGTCCAGCAAGCCCTGGCCGGCCAGGTAGAAGGTCGTGACCTGGCTTTCCATGCTCAGCGGCTTGTACTGTCCCTGCTTCAAGAGCTCAGTAAGGCGCTCGCCGCGCTCCAACTGCCTGCGTGTCGTGGCGTCAAGGTCCGAAGCGCCAAACTGTGTGAACGCGGCAAGCGACTGGAACTGCGCCATGTCCAGCTTTAGGCGTCCAGCCACCTGACGCATCGCCTTGCGCTGCGCCGCGCCGCCAACGCGGGTCACCGACAGGCCAGCGTTCACAGCCGGGCGGATGCCGGCGTTGAAAAGGTCAGTTTCCAGGTAAATTTGCCCGTCGGTGATGGAGATGACGTTCGTAGGGATGTAGGCCGAGACGTCTCCCGCCTGCGTCTCAATGATCGGCAGAGCCGTGATGGACCCGCCACCGTACTTCGCGTCCAGCCGGCACGCCCGCTCAAGCAGGCGCGAGTGCAGGTAAAACACATCGCCCGGATACGCCTCGCGGCCCGGTGGGCGGCGGAGCAATAGCGACATCTGCCGGTATGCCCAGGCGTGCTTCGTCAGGTCATCGTAGACGATCAACACGTCCTTGCCTTTTTCCAGGAAGTACTCTGCCATGGCGCAACCGGCATACGGCGCAAGGTACTGGAGCGGCGCAGGGTCAGATGCGTTGGCGGCAACAACAATCGTGTGGTCCATCGCGCCGGCCTGCTGCAAAGTGGCGACTGTCGCTGCGACCTTCGATGCCTTCTGGCCGACTGCGACGTAAACGCAAATCAGGTCGCCACCCTTCTGGTTGATGATGGCGTCAATGCAAATGGCCGTCTTGCCGGTGCCGCGGTCCCCGATGATCAGCTCACGCTGGCCGCGCCCCACAGGCACCATGGCGTCTACCACTTTCACGCCGAACTGCACGGGCACCCCGACAGACTTCCGAGTGACGACGCCAGGTGCGATCTTTTCGACCGGCATGGACTTGGAGGCGCGCACTGGCCCTTTGCCGTCCAGCGGCCTGCCCAGCGCATCGACGACGCGACTTATCAGCGCCTCCCCAGCCGGCACCTCGACGATGCGGCCAGTCGAGCGGACCTCGTCGCCCTCTTTGATCTTTGTGTAGTCGCCCAGGATTACCGCGCCCACGCTGTCTTCTTCCAGGTTCAGCGCCAGGCCCAGGATGTCATGCGGGAACTGCAGCAGCTCGTTGGACTTGACGCCAGCCAGCCCGTGGACCCGGGCGATGCCATCGCCCGCCTCCACCACTGTGCCAACGTCCACCATCGTGAGTTCGCCACCGAACTCCTCGATCTGCCGCTTGATGACCGATGCTATGTCTTGCGCTCTTACCGCCATGCGTTGCCTCCAGTGCAGGTCTGCCCGTGTTCAATCAGGGCCCTCGTATGCATAACAGGGTTGAGTTTCTTTGCACTCGTCCCGTCAGGGCCCCAGTTCACCCGGGCCTTACCGCCAGAGAGTTGCGGAGCTCGTGCAGCCTCGTCCGCGTGCTGCCGTCTATCAACCTGTCACCCACACGGGCCAGGACTCCGCCCAGCACGGCGGGGTCTATTCGTTCAGACATGACGATCTTTTTGCCGACTACCTGGGCCAGGGCCTGCTCCACCGCCCGCCGTCTGTCCGGTTCGAGCGGCACTGCGGTCACAACGTCTGCGCGGGCAACACCACGCTTTTCGTCTGCGAGCCTGCTGAACTCGCGCCTGATGCTTGCGAACCGCCTGGTGTGCCGTTTGGCCACAAGCAGCGAAACGAAGTTCCGTACCTGGGGCGATACGTCCCGGAGGAGCGTCCTCACCCCTTCCAGCTTCACGTTCAGAGGTATCTGCGGAGCCTCGACAAGGGCGGCGAAATCTGCATTGGACAATACAACCTCGGCGTCTGCCAGGTCCTTGTCCCAGCGGTCGAGCGCGTTGTGCGCAGCCGCCACTTCATAGGCCGCCTGCGCGAACCGTTTCACAGATTCCATCCGGGCTGCCACTGCTGGCGTGTCCTTTTCCCTGCGCCGGGGCCGGCGTACGACTTAGTTCTTCCTCTCCGAAAGGCCCTCTTTGAGGACCCGGTCGATCACTTCTGCGTGCGCCCTGCGGTCGAGTGACCGCTGGACCACCTTTTCAGCCGCGGTTACGGCAAGGTCTGCGAACTGACGCCGGACCTCTTCGATTGCGGCGTCCCGCTCGTGCTGGATGTCTGACCGCGCCTTGGAAAGCATCTGCTCAACTTCGTGCAGTGCCCGGGCCTTCTGGTCGTCTTCATAGCGCGAAGCCGCGGACCTCGCCAGTTCGATGAGTTTTTGCCCTTCCTGTCGCGCGCTGGTCAGCTCGTGCTCGACACGCTCCGCGGACGACTCCGCCTGCTTCTTTGCGTCCTCAGCCGCTTCCAGGCTGGCCTTTATCTTCTCGGCACGCTGGTCAAGCATCCGGATGACAGGCTTGTACAGGGCCTTGTACAGAAGGAAGAACAGGATGAGGAAGCTGACAAGCTGAGTTATCAGTCCCGGCAGGTTAATTCCGAGATCGCCCATGAAGCCTCTCCAGCGCCACAGCCATCAGCACGCCGCCAATACTGGCGACGGCCGGCCTCGCTATCCGATGAAGACGATGATGATCGCAGTCAGGAAGGCATAGATGGCGACGGCCTCGGTGAATGCAATCGCCAGGATAAGGTTCTGTTGTATCGCCGCCCGCGCCTCCGGGTTCCGGCCGAGAGCCTCCATTGCCTTGCCTGCCAGCAGGCCGATGCCCAGCCCGGGGCCAAGTGCCCCAAGACCTATCGCAAGACCTGCGCCGATGTTTTTGATGTCACCTTCCAACTGATTCCTCCCGCTTTCCCGCCGCGGCCCTCGCGCGGCACTGCTTTCCACTACTCCGGGGCGCAGGTGACGCTCAACCGCGCTCCGGGGTCATCCCTTGGTGATATTGAAAAATCGGGAATGATCTACTTGACGCAGTATTCGCCTTTCACTCCCTCTCCCCTTGATGGAGAGGGCTGGGATGAGGGGTGCGTTTGAGCAAACGCGAGGTCAGGACTCCTCCCTCACCCTTATCCTCTCCCGCTGGGGGAGGGGACAAGACACCGCCCTGCGTCAAGTAGATCATTCTGGAAAAATCCTTCGCCTGGTCGCCCCTAATGCGCCCCCTGGCCCGCTAGCGCGCTTGTTGTCGCCACGTGTCCCGGCGCCGCCACGGCGTGCCCGGCTTCGTGCTGTCCTTCACCGTGGTGGGCCGATGCCGAAACACCGAAAACCAGGGTGAGCATGCCGAACACAAACGCCTGGATCAGGCCGACGAAAAGCTCCAGTCCCAGAAACGGTATCATCCCGATCAGAGGCAGGAGGAACCCCATAGCAATAAGCAAGATTTCCCCTGCGAACATGTTGCCGAAGAGACGGAAAGTAAAACTTATAGCTTTGGCGACCTCACTAAACGCCTCGAGGAACCCCACGACCGTCAGGATAGGCCCGCCCTTCAACGGGTTTACAAGGAACTTGCCCGCGTAAGTCCGTACGCCCAGCGACCGCACTCCCCAGAGCTGGACCATGAACATCGCAGTGAGCGCGACGGCAAGCGTCGTGTTCAGGTCCGTGGAGGACCCCCTGAGGTAAGGCACCAGGATCCCAGCCTCTTTGCCAAGGATCTCCGGGTAGTCCTTGGCCTGCTCGTCGTTAAGACGGATGACGTTGCCCTCACCAAGCTGGTGTTCAAGCGCCTCAACGTCATGGCTGCCAACATCAACCACCTGGTCCAACCGCACCTTCGTCGCTTCAACGGTGCCAGGGCTAATCATCTTTACGCCGCCGCCGTTGAAGACGGTGAACTCTTCTCCCGAGGCCTCTTCGAGAACGGCGAGCAGCGCCGCCTCGTGCAACTCGTCGGCTGACGGGTGGGCGCCGGTTTTTTCGGCCTCTTTTTGGAGCTCTTTCTCCTTATCATGGAGCCGGTGATCAACGAACTCATTGACCGTCTCAATGCGGCCAATCGAGCCTACCCCTGGCAGGATGCCCATCCAGTTAGAGAAAAGCACAATCAGGAATATACCCAGCATCACCGGGAGGTATCGCCGGCCCGAGCGAGCGCCGCCCGCGACGCTGTCGGCCGTGTTGTCGAAGAACTCGACGATAGCTTCAAAGAGCGCTTGGAGCCGGCCAGGCACTTCTCTCATGCGCCTGGTTGCTAACCAGACAAGGGCAAGCAGGACCAGGCCCGAGGCCCAGAACATGATCGTCGTGTTGTTGAGCGAATAGCCGCCTATCGTCGCAACGCTCTCGGCTGCGAGCTGAATGTGCGGCACAGGGCTGCCCAGGAACCCGCCGCCAAATGCTGCGCCGAGCGCGCCCCCTGCCAGGGCGACGAGGAACACGGCGAGGCCGGCGATGAGCGCAACGGCTATTTTGGGGTTGGAAAGTAACTTGCCCAAGGATCTAGGGACTCAGTATTGAGAACGCCGCTTGCGAGCGCCTGATGCCGCTATAGCAGCTGTCTAGTTCTGTCCCGAAAATGTGCGGAGCAGCCGGACCATGCCCGTGAATGCGACCGCTACTCCAAGCACGACGCCGGCGACTGTAAGCCAGGGCGACGTGTCCAGCCAGCGGTCAAGCCAGTATCCTCCGAGCGCCGAGGCGGCGATGCTTATCGCCACGAACCAGCCGATGCCTGCCAGGCGGCCGAGGACACGCAGCGTGCTGCCCCAGCCTTCGTCTGTCTGGCCCGCCTGTCCTGCTTTCGCCGGGTCAGGTTGGCTGGGCCTTTCGGAGCCTGCCAGTAAGTTGCGCTGGTCCGGGTCGCGCGCCATCTTGGCCCGCCTCTCACGAACGCGATTGTGGAATATATCACAATCACTCGGGCCGGGCAATACGAATTTCGTAAAGGAGCAGCCCGGCGGCGGTCCGCGTTACGAGCGCGCGTTGCCTCCTAGTACGCGCAGAGGCCCCCGATAAGCCGGGGGCCTCCACATTAAGTCCTCTTCCTCTGGTGCAGGCGTTGGCCTTACTTGCTCTTCTTGCCGCCCTCGCCGAGGTCACTTATGTCGAGCGACTCAATGAAATCCTTGAAGGCGGAGAGCTTTTGCATCTCTTCAGGTTTGACAGGTCTTGTGGTCTCGGGTGATTGGGCAGGGCCCTTGCTCATGCCCCCGTCAGCTCCCACTATGGCGCCGCCGGAGTCTTTGTCCAGCTGAACCCCCGCCTTTTCCAAGACGGCGTCCTCGGCAAAGATAGGCACCTTCGCCCGCACCGCAAGGGCGATGGCGTCGGAAGGCCGCGAGTCCACAGGCACAGTACGTCCTGAGATGTTCAGGATGATTTTGGCGAAGAAAGTATCGTGGTCAAGGCCAGACACCACTACGTGTTCGATACGCGCCCCGAGCTCGCTCATGACGCTGTGCAGCAGATCGTGCGTGAGCGGCCTCGGCACGGCCACCTCTTGCAACTTGACGGCTATAGCGTCCGCCTCTGCCGGCCCGATCCAGATAGGCAGGTAGCGGTCCCCGTCCTTTTGCTTCAGGATCACAACCCGCTGATAGTTCAGCAGGCTGACCCTGATGCTGTCTATTTCCATCTGGAACATTTAGGTCAGGCCTCCGCCGCGGCTGTGGCTCCGGTCTGCGAAGTACAGCGCACTCATGTCCTAGCTTAGTCCCCAATTGCGGGAAGGGTCAACGAAGGACAGGCCCCACCTCCGCTGCGTGCTAGTCCCCAAGTCGTTACCGCCCACCCTACTGCGGAACCGCTCCTGCTCTGGCCACCATCCTGCGTTCCAGTTCAGTGCGGGGGAGCAGGACTCGCCGGTCGCAGTTCAGGCAGCGCAGCCCAATATCAGCGCCGACCCTGTACACGGTCCATTCCCGGCCGCCGCAGGGGTGGAGTTTCCTCAGAGTAATACGGTCGCCAACGGCAAACGGAGTTGGCTGTTTTGGCGGCACTCCTTCGGCCCGCCCTCAGACGCTCACCGTAAGGGCGCTATTGATCTCCTTACGCAGCTTCTCGCACGCGTCGCGAGCTGCACGTGCGAAATTAGCGCGGTCTTTTGACGCATAAATGATCGCCCTCGACGAGTTGATGATGAAGCCGCGGCCGTCCAGGTTGGCTGCTGCCCGCGAGGCCAGTGCGACATCTCCGCCTTGCGCGCCCACACCTGGGACGAGGAATGGCATGTCCGCATGAGCCTCACGTAGTACACGGACATCGCCCGGCTGCGTGGCGCCGGCGACGAGGCCTACCTTTCCGGCAGCCCCCCAGCGCGCTGCGGCCGCAGCAACCCATTCGAACACGCGGCGCGGCTTCTCGCCGCCCTGCACCCGAAGTTCCTGGACGTCATGAGCCCCGGGGTTTGACGTCCGGCAGACGATATACACACCACGGTCCGGGTATTGGAGCCAGGGCTCTATGCTGTCGGCGCCCATGTACGGCATCACTGTCGCCATATCAAAACCCCAGGTCTCGAACATCGCCTTAGCGTAGGCCGCGGCCACCGTGCCAATGTCCCCTCGTTTGCAGTCCGCGATGATGACCGCGCGCGGGGCCGCGTCCCTGACGTGCCTGATAGTCCTCTCCATCGCCTGCAAACCTGGCACGCCAAGGGCTTCGTAGAAAGCGAGCTGCAGTTTGTATGCGCATGCGGCATGCCGGGTTGCGTCAACGATGGACTTGTTGAACTCGAAGACGTCAGGTATCGCCATGCGCGCCGGGTCGGGGTCGAGGCCCACGCAGACGTGGCTCTGGATTCCCCATGACGTCGCGTCCAGCCTTTCGAACGCGGTCTGTATGCTCATGTACCAGTCCAGTGCTCAGGCGCTGCGATGGCAGGCATTCTGGCCCGCCTGACTGCTGCGCGCCAAGGCCCATCGTATATCAACCGCCATGCCAGCCAAAACGCACCCGTCGCCACAGCTTGTGATGGAGGTCTATGAGAGGCTCCTGGCCGCGCACGGACCGCGCGGCTGGTGGCCTGCGGACAGCCCCTTCGAGGTCATAATCGGGGCCATACTGACCCAGAACACACTCTGGCGGAAAGTGCCGTCCGCACTTAAGCGTATGAAGGCCGCAGGCTTGTGGAGTTTTGAGCACATCCTCGAGGCCGAAGCCCCCACCCTGATAGACGCAATACGCCCGGCCGGCCTCTACAACACTAAGGCGCGCAAACTGAAGTCGTTCGCTTCATTTGTTGTGCATGACTTCGGCGGCAGCCTCGACAACCTCTTCTCTCTGGATGTCCCGCAGCTGCGGCAGCGGCTCCTCAGTGTCTGGGGCATCGGCGAGGAGACGGCAGACGACATCATCCTGTACGCAGCAAACAAGCCCTCATTCGTCATTGACAGGTACACCGTGCGGGTGGTGGACCGGCTCGGCTGGAAATCGTCAGGCAAGACGTACCGCCACTACCAACGCTTGTTCACTGAGAGGCTGCCTGCCGACGTGCCGCTGTGGAACGAGTACCACGCTTTAATTGACGGCCACGGGGCAAACGTCTGCCAGCCGCAGCCACTGTGCGATGCGTGCTGCCTGGTTGACCTGTGCCATACCGGGCGCAGGCGATAGGGCTATGTCTTAGCCTTGCTGTCCTCAGCTCGCCTCGGCGTCCAGCACGGCGATGCTGCTGGACTTGAAGACAAGGTGCACTTGCTGGCCTGGCGCGAGGCGCAGGTCCTCCACTGCCGCGGGCGTTAGCTCGGCAATCAGTGGCGCCCCGATGTCCAGTGCGGCAAAGACGCGGCCCTGTTCCTGGTCAAGCTGCACCAGGCGCGCGGGCACGATGTTCCGGGCGCTCAGGCCACGGGGCTGCTCAGTGGCCACGATCACCTCCGCCGCGCCGACCGAGACGGTCACTTTCTCACCTGCTTGCCTCGCCCCTACAGGCGCAAAAAGTGACACGTCCCCTACGCGCACCCTGCCGGTCCCCGATTGCGGCGACGGCTCTATCACTACGCCGTCGAGCAGGTTGTCGAGAGCGCCCGCCTCCTGCCAGAAGCCCGCATGGGACTGGAGGAGCACCCTCGACGGACGGTCGAAGGCAACAACGCGCCCGTCTTCGATGAGCAACACGCGGTCTGCCAGCGCCAGGACCTCAGTAATCGAGTGAGATACATACAACATCGGGACCCCTAGTTCCCGGCGTACTCGCTTCAGGTAACTGGTCACCACGCCCCGCAATGCGGCGTCAAGAGACGCCATAGGCTCGTCCAGGAGCAGTACCTCGGGCGACGCCGCGAGCGCACGCGCCAGCGCCACCCGCTGCCTCTCTCCGGCGGAAAGTTGCGCCGGACGCCTGTTGAGGAGCGGCCCGAGCCGCAGCAAGTTGACGACCTCGTCAACGTTCACCGTGTGCTGGGTGGGCCTCGCGGGCCGGTGGTAGGCCCCGTACCTGATGTTGCCCAGAGCCGTCATGTGGGGAAACAGCGCGCCGTCCTGGAATATGTAGCCAACGCCCCGTTTCTCGGGAGGCAGGTTGATGCCTTCGGCTGATGAGAAAAGCGTCTGGCCGTTCAGCACCACCTCTCCCTCGTCCGGCTTCCGCAGTCCGGATATGCACTCAAGGGTCGTGGTTTTGCCGCTCCCTGACCTGCCAAAGAGCGCAGTTATGCCTGGGCCAATGTCCCCTGAGGCGTCAAGGGTGAACCCCCCGGCCCTGCGGACCAAGCGGAAGCTGAGGACGGGTAAGGTCGTCGTATTCACGGCTCACCCAGGGGCCGTGCACGAGCTGCTCGAGTCAGCAGGTAGTTGTGGATGGCTATGGTGACGGCCGCAAGGACAGCAGAGGTAATGATCAGACGGGTTGCCGCGCTGTCCTGACCGGACGAGATGCGCGTGAATATCGCCAGCGGCAGCGTCTGCGTCTGGCCGGGTATGTTGCCCGCCACGATGATCGTCGCCCCGAACTCGGAGAGCGCCCTGACGAACCCCAGCAACAAACCGGCCAGGACGCCCTGATACGCGAGGGGCAGCGTGATAGTGAACAGCACGCGCCACGGGGCTGCGCCCAGTCCACGTGCGGCCAGTTCGAGCCGCCTGTCCACTCCAGCGAATGCGACCATGAACGCCCGGACCGACAGCGGAAAGGCGACCACTGCGGAGGCCAGCGCAGCGGCCACCCATGTGAACGCTATGTCTCCGCCAAAGGCGCGGTGGAACAGTCCGCCAAGTGCAGAGTTCCGGCCAAGGACGTTGAGCAACGCGAACCCAACAACGACCGGCGTGAGCGCCAGGGGTAGCGACACCAGCGCCTCTATCCAGAACCGGCCCGGGACTCTTTTTCGCACCAGGAGCCAGGCAACAGCCAGTCCCAGCGGCGTAACGAACAGCATCGCCAGCCCAGCGACGCGAAGGGACAGAAGCACGATAGAAGCGTCTGAGGCCCTTGGGCCAGCCCCCGCAGTGGCACCTGCCTGCGGGGCCGCGTCTGTAGCGAACCCATATTGGGCCCATAGCCTCTGCGACTGGGCGTCTATCGCCATGTAACGCAAGAAATCGTCCGCAGCAGCCCGGCGATTGGAGGCTGAAACCACCGCGGCCGGGTAGGCAATTGGTGGATAAGAGCCAGCGGGGACGGTCAGCGCAAGCTGGATGTCCTTGATCGCATATGTGTCTGTCAGGTACGCGAAGCCAAACTCTGCGTTACCGCTGGACACCGCGCTGAGCGCCGCCCTCACGTCCGCGGCCAAGATGAGGCGCCGGGACAGGCCCTCCCACAACCCTGCGCCCCTCATCGCCGCTTCGGCATACCTTCCGGCCGGCGCCAGCTGCGGGTCAGCAATTGCGACCTTGCCCGTGTACACGGTCGTCAGGTCTCTCAGGCTATGCAGGTCTAGGCCCGGCCCCGCCCGCCTGACCACGACCAAGCTGTTCGTCGCCAGGTCGCGGCGCGTGCCGGGGTCAATCAGGCCCTCGGCCTCCAGGCCGTCCATGGGGCTCGCGCCAGCGAAGACCACGATGTCCGCAGGAGCGCCCCGCCTCACTTGAGCGGCCAGCGCGTCTGAACCTCCGAAACTGAACCTGACCCTTCGGCCATCAGTTTCGTATTGCTTCCCGATCTCGGACAGGACATCGGTCAGTGAGGCTGCCGCCAGGACGAGCACCGGCCCCGGCTTATCTTCCTGTGCGAGGCCACTGTCCAAGTAGTCAGTCAAGTCCGCACCGTCAGAGCGCGCGGACGAAACCAGCAGCAGCGTGCCGGTCAGCACAGCGAGCGCTATGTACTTGTAATTGCGCAGGACTGTCCCGCTTTTCCTATCCGGCCGCAACCTACGCGCAGTCCGGCTGAAAAGCTATCATCGCACCAGCACCGCAAGTGCTGGCGCTGGTAGACTTGGGTTGCGTCCGCCTTCAGGCTGGCGCGCGTCGTCCGGGCCTGGTCCTCCCCACACACGCTGTCATTCCGACCGTGAGCATATATGCCATCACAGGCCCAAGCCGTACCGAACGAGGACGAGTTCTCGTTTTCGGCATTCGCGAACCAGCCCTTTTATCGAGATGTCAACTCGCGCCTCCTCGGCATTGCTCAGGTTGAAAACCGGGCGACGATCATCGACCTTGGGTGCGGCACCGGCGGCGTTACAGAGCTCATGTTGGACCGCCTCAAGACGGCCCGCGAAGGACTGAACGAGCGTGTGCAGGCCGCCAAGGCAGACCTGGGCGGGCGCGTTACAGCGGCCCGCGAAGGGCTACAAGACCGCGTAGAGGCCGCTAAAGGCGAGTTACAAGGGCGAGCGCAGGCGGCACGTGAAACGGTTATCTATGCCATTGACCACTCCGCTGTGGCTTTACGCGCGGCAGTGGCCGGTCTCGGCCAGCGCAAAGAGGCCGCGGTGCGATTTGTACAGGCGGAGGTCCAGCAGCTTTCCACGGCTGTGCGGGAGCAGGCGGACGCCATCGTCTACTGCAACTCGATCCACTACGTGCCGGATAAGGCTAGCCTGCTTGCTCAACTGAGGCAGAAGCTACGGCCCGGCGGCGTGCTCGCCATAAACACATCTTTCTTTGAAGGCTCACACCCGCAGCAGACCGGCGAGTTTTACCGCAGGTGGATGCTGCGGTCTTTCCGCATACTTAAGCGTGAGTACGACATGATGCCAGACCGCGCCCAGAAGGTCGAGGCACGGCGCCACCTTACCGCTGACGAGTACGTGGCCCTGCTCGATAAGAGCGGTTTCAAGGTGACCCAGAAGGACTTGATGGACTTCGAGGTGCCTATCGAGGGATGGCTGACAATCAGCGCCTTCAGCGACTGGATACAGGGCATCATGCCCGGTGTTCCGCTCGACAAAGGACGCGCAGCACTGCAAAAGGGCCTGCGTGAGGTCTTCGCGGAGATGCAGCTCAAGACTGTGCCGCGCACTTGGCTCAGCCTGAGCGCTGTGAGGGCATAGGCTACGCGTCAGACGGAAAAGTAAAGGGGGCGCACCCCCGCTGGGGTGCGCCCCCTTCTGTTGCTGAGCTACCTGGAATTAGCTCTTCGCCTGTATCAGCTCGCCATCTATCGCAATCTTCACTTCATCGCCAACCATGATCCCGCCCGTTTCCAGGGCCACGTTCCACTTCACGCCATAGTCCTTGCGGTTGACGCCGGTCTGCGCGGAGAACCCTGCCCTGCGGTTACCCCACGGGTCCTTGCCGAAGCCCGTGATGGCTGCATCGAGCACAACCTCGCGCGTCACGCCCCTTATCGTGAGGTCTCCCACGATGTCATAACGGTCGTGTCCCTTCGTAACGACCTTCTTGCTCTTGAACGTGATGAGCGGGTAGGCTGCCGCATCGAAGAAGTCCGAAGTGCGCAGGTGCTCATCCCGCTTCGCTTCGCGGGTGTCGACGCTGGCAACGTCAACCTTCACCTCAACGTTGCTCCTCTCAGGGTGCTGCTCGTCGAGGTTGACCGTAGCGTCAAACTTGTTGAACCGGCCACGGACAGTTGAAAACATCATGTGCTTTACTGAAAACTCCACGCTGGAGTGCGACGGGTCTAGCGTCCACGGCGCCAGCTTTGCAGGAACGGCTTGGGTCGTCATTTGTTTCCTCCCTGGGCAGACCCACGTGTAGGGTCAGCCATACAGATGTCACTTACCATTCGTAAGTCTGTGAGTTATGATAAGTATGATACTTACAATTGTCAAGTACCTACTTAAGTGTTAGAGTCAGTTCAGGTGAATGCCATGTCGCCTGCTGATTTCAGTCAAATGTGCCCCAAATACGAGAAGGCCTTTGAGGTCCTCGGCCGCCGCTGGACCGGCCTCGTCCTGCGCGCCCTCATGGACAGCCCGCGCCGCTTCTCCGAGATAACCGCCTATGTGCCCGGCCTGAGCGACCGCCTGCTCTCCGAGCGCCTGCAAGAGCTTGAGGCGACAGGGCTCGTCGAACGGCGTGTCCACCCCGAACAGCGTCCGGTGCTTGTCGAGTACCGGCTTACCGAAAAGGGCCACGCCCTGCGTCCTGCGCTTGAGGCGCTCCAGAAGTGGGCCGACACATGGGTATCCGCTGAAGTTGCGGCGCGCTAGGCTGTCTTCTTTCCGGGTGATGGCGACACTTTAGCGGCGCCGTGCGCGTTGCAAAACTCCTCGTAGGGCGGGACCTTTTCTTTGACCACGTACAGGAAGTGGTACGCGCCCATGTCTCCGAGGAACTTGAACTCTTTGCGCAGCGACTTCAACAGGGCCTCGAAATCGCCGTGCGAGCGCAGGTATTTCTGGAACGAGCCGTGCTGGTCGTCGAGCTCGATCAGCTTGCGTGCGTTGTGGATAATGCCCTCGACCTTGCGCCGGTTGCGGATGATGCGCGTGTCCTCGGTCAACCTGGCCACATCACGTTCCGTCATGCCTGCCACTTTGCCGGCGTCGAAGCCACTGAAGGCGTCGCGCGTGCCTGGCCACTTCTTCTCAACAACCGCCCACGAGATGCCGCTCTGGAACACCGACTTGCTCATCACTTCCAGATAATCGCCGAGCGACTTTGGCGTCACCTGTTGTGGGGCCCCGTGTTCTGTGGGCATGTCGGTCCCCCTTGGGTCCATAGCTCTGAGGACTGGCGTCATACCGGGCCACTATCCGTACCTGTCGTACTTCCGTTCATCTTCCACCGTGCGTAGCGCCCGTTTCGGGAACGGCTTGTAGGCGAACTGCGCGAGCTTCTTCTCGTCAACGTCGACGCCCAGGCCGGGTGTCTTCGGCAACTCTATGTACCCACCCTCAGCAGGCAAGTACTTGGAGCACACTGCCCTCGATGCCTCTTCCACGCCTATGGCGTACTCGTAGATCAGGAAGTTCGGGATAACAGCCGATGCGTGGACCGCGGCTGCACATCCCACCCCCGTGCTGTTCCAGCCGTGTGGCGATACGCCGATGAAATACGGCTCTGCCATCGCCGCAATGTGGGTCAGTTCCAGGATGCCGCCAGTGTTGCAAATGTCAGGGTTGATGATGTCAGCGGCGCGCTTCTCGAACACTTCCCGGAACTGCGACCGCGTGTACAGCGCCTCGCCGGTCACGATGGGGATGGTCGTGGCGTCTTTCACTTCCTTGATGGCGTCCAGGTTCTCAGCTGGGCACGGCTCCTCCAACCAGTAGCAGCGGTACTTCTCGATCATCTTGGCCACGCGGATGGCATTGGCCGGGGAGAGCCGCCTGTGCACCTCGACCAGGATTTCCACCCTGGGGCCTACTGCTTCCCGTACCGCGCCAACGACCGCGGCGGCATGCTCAAGATCCTCATGGTCCACGTAGAGCCGCCAGGGCCCTGGGAAGGGGTCGAATTTCAGGGCCGTGAACCCCTGCTTGACTAGCCGGACAGAGTCTTTGGCCGCCTCCTCAGGCGTCTTGCAGCGCGGGCCGTTGGCGTAGACGCGGATGCGAGGCCGAAGCGGACCGCCGAGGAGGTTGTAGACCGGCTGGCCCATGACCTTGCCCGCGATGTCCCACAGTGCGATCTCAATTCCGCTTACCGCGCAGTGGAAATCCATCCCGCCCCGCTTCGTTGCAAAGTCCTCGTACGCCATGTGCGTGAAGTGGCGGACGTGTAAAGGGTCACGGCCTTCGAGGTAGCGCGCCATCTGTAGGATGTGCGCCTCCACCTGCGTGTCACGGTCCGACTGCGTATAGGCCTCGCCCCAGCCGTAGATGCCGGAATCGGTCTGGACCTTTACGTAGATAAAGTTCTTGCCTGACCCAGGGTGCCATTTGTGCACCTTGATGTCTGTAACCTTCATACGGACCTCCGGCCTGCGCTGGGCTATTCGCCTCCGCCCCCTGAGCGCCCCAAGATGACTGATGGCGCAGTGTTTAACCCTGCCGCGCAGGCGAGGCATAGGTTACCTTGTCTGGAAGCCCCGCGGCGTCTGCCCTGGGCAGCGAGGGTGACACCTACTTGACGACTAACCCGGCTGCGGCCCTCCCCCTGCCAGAAGCAATCGCGTTCGACTGCTACCGCACCTTGCTGCAGAACGACCCTGCGGACTGGGAGCGCACTTTTGGCGACATTAGCCGCGAGCAGGGCCTCCGCATCTCGGGCAAAGAGCTGTGGGAGGGCTGGAAGAAGCATGAAGTGCAGTTCCGTGCCACCAGGCTGGACCTGGACAACCCCGAAATGTCCCCGCCGTTCAAGACGTATGAGGCGGCCTGGTATGAATGCTTCAAAAAGACCTTCGGCGACGCCGCGCTCAACGGCGACCCTGTTCGGGCAGCTCACAGGTGCGTAGAGCATATGTCACGACGGCCGCCGTTCCCTGAAACCGCCAAGGCGCTCAGGATGCTTTCCGGGCGTGTACGGCTGGCCGTGCTTTCCAACGCGGACGAGGCGTTCCTGCACCCGGCACTGTGGCAGACGGGCGTCAGGTACGCGGCGGTCGTGAGTTCAGAGTCGGCGCAGGCGTACAAACCGGCGCCTGAGGCCTATGGCGAGTTGCTTAGGACGCTGGGCGTCCAGCCTGGACGGGTCTGGTACGTTGGAGACCATCTGCACGAAGATGTATATGGGTCAACCGAAGCCGGGATGACGGCCATATGGGTCAACAGGCCTGCCGGCCAGGCCTACTACGCCGGACAGGTGGGTCTGGACCCTGCCCGCCAGCGCGACCCGCGGGCAGAGGTCAAAGACCTCCGTGAACTTGCTGGCCTGCTCGACGCCGCGACGAGCTCAAGCCCGCCTGCCCGGTCCGCCCGCTGAATTGCGACCTGAGATCGGAGGGCCTCATGGTGAAATTTGATGACAGGGGCCTGTTGCCTGCAATCATCCAGGACGCCGCTACAGGCCAGGTGCTCACACTCGCCTACATGAATGAGGAGGCGCTCCGCCTCACTCTTGAAGGCCCCGACGTCTGGTTCTACTCGCGCTCTCGTGGCAGCCTGTGGCACAAAGGTGAGACTTCTGGCAATTACTTGAAAGTACGGCAAGTCCTTTTGGACTGCGACGAGGACGCAATAGTCGTCAAGGCGGAGCCCGTAGGCCCAGCCTGCCACACCGGGCAAGAGTCTTGCTTCCACACCCCCGTGACAGACTCCCGTAGCCTTGGTAAGCCGGAAAGGGCGCAAGGGCCGGGAGTACTGGGGGTGCTGGCAGACATTATTGAGTCCCGGAAGATGGCCCCGCCGCCCGGGTCCTACACGGCTAAGCTCTTCGAGCAGGGCGTGCCACGCATCGCCCAGAAGGTGATCGAGGAGGCTGGAGAGGCGGCGATTGCCTCGCTCACCGACCCCCGGCAACACCTCGCCGAGGAGACGGCGGACGCGTTCTACCACGCGCTGGTGCTGCTATCGGCGACAGGGGTGCCGGTCGAAGAACTGTGGAAGGAGCTGCAAAAGCGGCGGAAATAGACCCGGCGCCCTCGTAGGTTAACAGCCCGGACCAGTCGAGCGGTTGCCGCTCTGGGCCAGGTCGCTGGCGGTTGCCGCCGTCTCTGCAGTCGCTCCCGTACCACCGTCCACGCGGCCCTCGTCCATCGCAATCGCGTAGCTCATGGCATCTATGGCTACTTCGAGCATCCGGTCATCAGGCTGCCGGGTCGTCATTTTCTGGAGCAGCAGGTTGGGAGACGTGAGGAGGCGGACGAGTCCGTTTTCAAGGTGGGCGCCTGAAAAGCGTATCAACTCGTAGCTCACAGCCGCTATCACGGGTATTAGCACGACCCTGGAGACGATGACCAACCACAGGGGGTCGCGCGGTATGAACATGAAGACAATGATGCTTACCAGCACGACTGTCAGGAGGAACGAGGTGCCGCAGCGCGGGTGGGCCGTTGGAAAGCGGCGGAGCGAGCCTATGGTCAGCGGCTTCCCGTTCTCGTGCGCAGACACCGCCATGTGCTCGGCCCCGTGGTAGCCGAACACACGCTGGATGTCTTTCAGTTGTCCGATGGCCCAGATGTAGCCGAGGAAGATCACGAGCCTCAACAGGCCCTCGACGACGTTGGCAAAGAGAGCGCCCCTGTCCTCTGCGCCGCGCGAGACGAACAAGGGCAGGATGAAGAAAAGCGCGACGCCGGCGGCGAGTGCCACGACCATTACGGTCGTCATGCTTGCGGTCGAAAGCGCCTGGGATTCCTTTCCGGCTTTTGCGGACTTGCCGTCATCGGCGGCTTCGTTGGCAGACAGAGAAAGCGCCTTCATACCGGCCACCAGCGTCTCGAGCAGCACTAGTACTCCACGGACGAGGGGTACTTTGCGTGCCCGGCCATTTGCCCACCTGCTCAGCGGCAGCCGGTGCCGGACGATTGCGCCGTCCGGGCGTCGCACCGCGAGCGCGGCGGAGGTGCGTCCACGGATCATGACGCCCTCGATGACCGCCTGCCCGCCATATAGAGCTCTGGTCTCGGTAGCCAACTCCAGCAATTACCTCATAAGTGACCATCAACGCAAAGAGGACGCCCCAGGCGCCCTCTTATACATCACTCGCGTTGGTATGTGAAACCTGAAAGAGACTCGAAAGTCGCGATTTTGCCGCAAGCAGGCAGGTGTGCGCCTTTCGTCCCTAGCTCTGAGTAGTCTTCGCCTTGTCCAAGCTGTAACGGCGCCGCATGCGTTCGACGCGGCCTTCCGTGTCAACGATCCTCTGCTCGCCTGTGTAAAACGGGTGGCAGTGGCTGCAAAGTTCCACGCGTACTTCAGCCTTTGTGGACCCCGCAGCCCACGAGTGGCCACATGAGCAGGTGACCTTAGCTTCCGGATAATAAACGGGGTGGATACCTGACTTCATTGCTTCTTTCCTGAAACGTGCCTGGGTCCGGCTACCGAGTTCTCAGTCCTCCCTCACCCCGGCGTCCGCAGAGGCGTCGGCTAGCCCTCTGTTGGCGGGAGGTGGGTTTGGGGAGGCTTGTATTAGGCCAGGGCGACGACGCTGACGCGCTTGCGTCCGCCGCGCCTGTATCCATATTGCACTGTGCCGTCAACAAGCGCGAACAGCGTGTGGTCCTTACCCATGCCCACGTTCTGGCCCGGGTGGACTACCGTCCCCTGCTGACGGACGATGATGCCGCCGGCTGGCACAAGCTCGCCCGCATAGATCTTGATGCCATCATACCGCGGCCCGCTTTCGCGCCCGTTGCGGGACGTCCCGCTGCCTTTCTTATGAGCCATTCAAGTACTCCCGGGCTACCCGCCTGCGATCTCTTTGATGTTCACAGCCGTCAAAGGTTGGCGGTGGCCCTTGATGTTCCGGCGCCGGGTCTTGGCCCCGTACTTGTAGGTGATTACCTTCGGGCCGCGCATTTGCACAGCTATCTCACCGGTAACCCTGGCGCCGCTAACAGTGGGCTTGCCGACAGTTACAGCGCCGCTAACAGAAGTAAGGAGGACGTCGTTGAACTCAACAGCGCTGCCCGCCTCACCCTCAAGGCGCTCAACTTCTATTGTGTCGCCAGGACGGACGCGGTATTGCTTTCCACCCGTAATGAAAACTGCGTAGTCAGCACTCATCATTTACACCCCAACCTAGTTATTCTAGGTGGAGTGCACGGGAGGGTCAAACCGTACTTGCCCTGATTTCGGAGCGGTTTGAAGGCAAGGGGGACAAATGGCTGCCAAAGACACCACCATGCTGCAGACCGCACGGGCCGGCCTCGATTCAGCCGTAGAACGGTTACGGCTGAGCAAGGACCTCCACGCACTCCTGTCGCACTCCTGGCGCGAGCTGACGGTGGGCCTGCCGGTCCGTATGGAGGACGGCTCCATACGCGTGTTCGAGGGATACCGAGTCCAGCACAACGCGGCGCGCGGTCCTTACAAGGGCGGCATCCGTTATCACCCTAACGCTGACCTCGACCACACGCGTGCGCTCGCCATGCTCATGACGTGGAAGTCGGCGCTCGTGGACATACCGTTCGGAGGCGCAAAGGGCGGTGTGTCCGTCAACCCCGCCGACCTTTCCATGGGAGAACTCAACCGGCTGACCCGCCGCTACGCCAACTCTATTTCACACATCATTGGCGTGAACCGTGACATCCCTGCGCCGGACCTGGGCACTGACAGCCAGACCATGGCGTGGTTCATGGACGCCTACGGCAGCGCGAACGGCGGTGGGTACCAGCCTGGCATCGTTACTGGCAAGCCTATCGAGGCCGGCGGGTCATACGGCCGCGAGCAATCGCCGGGGCGGGGAGCGGCAATGATCGCCTGCATGGCGCTGACAGACATGGGCATCGCCCTGACGGACGCCACAGTCGCCATCCAGGGCTACGGCCAGGTGGGCGGGTGGGCGGCACGCACGATTGCCCAGCAGGGCGTGAAGGTAGTGGCAGTGAGTGATGTCTATGGCGGGGTCTACAACCCCAAAGGCATAGACGTGGCAGACCTCGACCGCTCCCGGGGGCCGGGCCAACCGGTCACGAAATACAAGGGCGGCGAGGCCATAACGAACGACGACTTGCTATCGGTCAAATGCGATGTCCTGATACCGGCCGCTATCGAGAACGTCATCACCGCCAAGAACGCGGCACAGGTAAAGGCAAAAATCATCGTGGAGGGCGCAAACAGCCCGGTGACCCACGACGCTGACAAGGTCCTTGACCGGAACGGGGTCAACGTGCTGCCAGACATCCTGGCGAACGCGGGCGGAGTGATTGTGTCCTATTTTGAATGGGCTCAAAACGTCCAGGTGTTCCGCTGGGACCTGGAGCACGTAAACAAAGAGCTGGATAGCACGATGCGCCGCGCCTACCAGGTGACACGGGACACGTCTAAAGGCGAGGGCATCACGATGCGTGAGGCCGCGTACAACGTGGCCGTTGCGCGTGTGGCGAAGTCGATCCAGGTTCGAGGATTTGTCTAGGATGCGAGGACCAGAAGGCCGCGGGACAGGGCGCGGTCCAGGTCCGCTTGCTTTACGCCTGACCTGCGGGCCTGGGCCGGGTTGAAGCGCGCCTCACCAGTCGTGCCAGGTTTGCCTGCTGCAAGGAACCGCGCCAGGTCTTTGAAGTCCGCGTAGCCGTACTCGTAATCGTTGTAAATGCGGTTGCCATCGACGTGGCACCAGGGCGCAAGCTCAAACAAGTCGTGACTTATCACTGGCTTGCTCGCCGCAGGTGACGGCCGATGGAGCGGACCGGTAATTGCTTCAACGTATGCCTGTTTCATCCCAGCAAGGCTGAACCGCTTGTTGACTTCCCGCGCAGCCTCCATGCGGTTAAATTGGATATCCACGCACGACTCGACAGCATCCGTCGCTGCAGCGATGTCTCCAAACGGGATGTGACGCAGGCCAGGCAGCCCTTCCAACTCTCTCAACGCCCCAACGCGCGTGCAGACGGCCGGCGTGCCCGCGACGACTGACTCCACAGGCACGAGGCCGAACGACTCGATGAACCTGCCGATACAGAGCGTTACGTCTCCAAAGGCGTACAAGCTGCCCATCCTAACCTCGGGCAGCCATGCGTGGAACTCGACCGAGCGCTCGGCTCCGAACTCCTGGGCCGCCACCTCAACCTGCGCCCTGTAGTCCTTTGGCGCGCCTTCAATTCCTTCGTCAACGTGGGCCGCCACAAGTAGCCGCACTCGGGCGCGGGGGCGTCTCCGCTTTAGCTCCGCGGTGACCTGTAGCGCCTCGCGAATGCCCTTGCGGATGTCTGGCCGGTGCGGGTAGAGGAGGACGATATCGCCACTTGACCTCGGTGTGGCTCCGGCCGGCGCGACGGGCCGGGGCGGACGCTCGGGGACCTCGACACCATTCGGTATCACTCGCACCGGCCCAAGCGTCCTCGACCCATTCTGGCGGACCGACGCTTCGATGCAACGGCGCAGGTAGTCCGAAGGGACGATGGTGAGCGATGCTGGTAGGGTGAATGCGGAGAGCAGCGCCTCCTCATAAAGGAAGTCGTGCAGGGACCGGATGACAGGACGGCCCGCCAGGATATCACGCATGAATATGGCGTCTGCGTGGAGGTACGTCCTGTCGGCCCACTGCGCTGCGACTTGCAAGGCTGAGGCCGTTTCAGTCAGCCTGTACGGCGCAACTTCGTATGGCGACGGGAACGTGCCGCTCAGGCGGAGCGAAGGCTCGACACGGACGCCGCGGATCAGGGTGAAGCCGCCTTTGTTCTCAGGGCGCCGCGAGCAGAGCACCCTGACTTCGTGTCCGGCCTCAGCCAGCGCGGCGACAACCGCAGTCAGCACGCGCTGCGACCCGCCATGCACCAGGCCCTTGAACAGCGGCGCAACTGAAACGGCAAGGACTCGCATAGTGGTGGCCGCGCTAGCGGCGGTCTGGGCCCGGCTGGGTTGCAACGGCAGCCCTGGGCGCAAAGTCTCCAAATGCGCCCGCAAACCAGAGCAGAGGATCGCCGTCCCGCACTTCCAGCTTTTCCGCCTCGGCGACAAATATCGTGTGGTCGCCGGCTTCGTGCGCAGCTACCACATTGCAGCGCATCACGGCGAGGGCGCCGGTCAGCACCCGTACACCTCCCAGGTCATTGAACTGGAACCGTGTCGAGTTGTTCCTCCTCTCCGGCGGCTGCGCGTAGTATGACGCGGCTGCCGATTGGCCTGCCTCCAGGATGCTGATCCCGAAACTGCCATTGGCGCGTATCAGGCGGTGTGTGTTGCGTTCGTGCCCGATGCAGACGAGGGCAAGGGGCGGCGATAACGAGACGGACGTGACGCCGTTGGCCGTCATCGCATGCACTGACCCGTCGGGTTCGGTGGTCGTAATGAGCGTGACGCCCGTAGCAAAACGCGACCAGGCCTTGCGGAACTCTTTATGCAAGGCCTCAGGAGTATTTGCCCTGTCCATGTTCACAAGCAGGTGTTAGTCAGCAGCCTGGAGTGGCGGCTGCGCCTCCGGCCGGCATGTTACCCGATGGCGGGAGCAGCCTATGGGTTTTGCCTGCCCATGGGTTGCGACGGAAGTATGACGTACCCCGTGAGCTCGACGTATGCGTTGCCTGCTACGGGCAGGTCGCGCTGCCGCCCGGTGACCTCAACCTTGCCTTCCCAGTAGATTGCTGCTGGCGGCACTCCTCCCGTTATTTCCTGGTCTTCGGCAACCGTGGCGATGCCGATGTCCAGGTCCAGGGGCGGCACCGTAATCCTCCAGCGGGACGGGTACTCTGCGCCCGTATTCGGGCTGCGCCAGTGGTCGAGCACCTGGATGGTGTACTCGCCTGGCGCAAGCACGCGGGACGGTGGTTTCCCAGCGGGTCCAGAGTACGTCCCGAAAGCGTCCACGACTTTTCCCTCTATGTCCCGGAACTCCTGGAGCATCAGGCTCGAGCCGTCATCCAGCTGCACCGCGAACCACTGCCAGCCGGCTGGGTAACCCAGGATGAAAAAGTCGCCCCACTGGTGGTCCATCCATGCCTCGCCAGTAACACGCAAGTCCTTCTCATCCAGGGTCAGAGTGCCCTCGGAGGTCATGCGCGGCCATGAGTAGTAGTAGGTCCAGCCGTTAGGGCCGCCTATCCAGCCAGTCCCGTTGTGCAGCATCGCCGGCACAGAGGGGCTCATGTGCAGCTCTAACGTCGCGTTCGCAGTGCCTTCCAGGGACGCTTGCACTGTGTGGCCGGACTCACCGATTGTCAGCCGCCAACCGCCTGTTTGCAGGTTGACGAGGTCTGGCCCGTCCTGCTGCGCTCCTGCGGCAAGCCGGAACGACGCCTCATGCTCCCTCCGCTCCGGGTCTGTCAGGGCAAACTGGGCAGAGTAGACAGGCAGACCCCCGCCTGTAAAAGCCTGGAAGACGACGAAGTGGAAGCCGAACTCGCGGCCGTCTTCGGCCTCCAGGTGGCCGTTGTAGTACCACCACTCGATTGTGCTCGAATGCTCCGCCTCGTCGGCTGGCAGGGAGACTGCGCGCGGGACAGCAGTCGGCCTTGGGTCTGAGGGCGGCGGGACATCTCTGGCCGGTGGGTCAGAAGAGCACGCCGCGCCAGCCGCGAGCGCCGCCGCGAACGCCAGAGCGCTCAGGGTGCGCAGCGTCCTGCCTGGTCGATGCCTAAGCCACACCGTGCACCTCGAGCAAGATGCGGGCCAGCCACCCGGGCAGCCACCAGTTCCATTTGCCGGCGATACGCATCAGGGCAGGCGCGACGAGCGCCCGCACTATCGTCACGTCCACAAATACGGCCAGCGCAAGCCCGAGGCCGACCGCCTTGACGATCACGATGTCTGCGGCCAGGAAGCTCGCTGCAACTACGACCAGGATCGCCCCCGCGCCGGTGATGATAAGGCCGCTTTTCTCAAGGCCTTCGGCCACGCTCGCTCGGTTGTCACCGGTCCGTTTGTAAGCCTCGGCCACGCGTGAGAGCAGGAAGATCTCGTAGTCCATGCTCAGGCCGAACAGGATGGCGAAGAGCAGGATGGGCGTGGTGGCCTCAATCATCCCCAGAGACTGGAAATCGAGCAGGCCCGACAAATGGCCTTGCTGGAAGACAAACACGAGGGCGCCATAACTTGCCAGGATGCTCAGCACATTGAGCACGACTGCCTTTAGCGGCAGCAATAGCGACCGGAACAGCAACAGGAGCGTCACGTAGGTGACGGCGACTACGGCGCCGATCGCTAACGGGAACCTCCCGTATAGCGAGTCAACGATGTCCTTGACTTCGCCTGAGCCGCCGTCAACGTAGGTCCTGTGGCCAGACGGAGGCCGCAGCGCCCTTATTTCCCCAACCAGCCGCCTTGCTTCCGGCGAAAATGGATGCGACTCGCTTTGTACACCGAACACAACGATGCCGTCACGCACCGTGTCCTGGAGCAGCAACTGCGCGTTGATGTCCGTCAGCGCCTCCGGCCGGGCGTACATGAGCTTGTACTGGTCGAACGTGTATGACTTGTCCAGCGTCACAATGCTGGTCACGCGCTTCACTTCAGGCAGCCCTTCCAGTGCGCGCCCGTAGGCATATACCGCCGCCAGGTTGCCTTGTTCAAAAGGGCTGCCTTCGAATGTGTAGGCGACTGGGATGAACGTGTTCAGGGTGAACCCGAACTCTTCGCGCAGCAGGTCGAACCCCTGACGAGACTCCATAGACGGCGGCAGCACAGTGGCATCGACCGTGCCCAGCCGCAGGTCCTTCACAGGTATGGCGAGCGCCACCAGGAAAGTGACCGTCGGCACGAGCACAAGTATCGGCCGTTTCATAACCCACAGGCTGAGCGGCGCCCACAGGGACTTGCCTGTTTTGTCCCAGCGGATACCAATGCGGTACCGGTTGACACGCTCGCCCAGCACGCTGAGCAGCGCAGGCATAAGGGTCGTTGACGCGAGGAGAGCGGCCCCGATTACGGCGATGGCCCCAATGCCGACCGACTGCAGCACCATGGAATCGAAGGCCAACAGGCTCGCCAGACCGACCAGGCTGGCAATGGCTGAAAAGACGATCGCAGTGCCGGCGGCGCGCTGCGTCGCAGCGATAGCGTCAGGCACGCTGCGCCCGTTCGCCAGCTCTTCCCTGAACCGGCTGGTGTAGAAGAGCGAGTAGTCGATCCCGAGGCCGATCCCAAGGAGGGAGACTATGTTCAGCGCGAACACGGACATATCTACACCCTGAGAAAGGAAGAAAATCACGGCCAGGGCGACCGCGACTCCGGTGCCCCCTACTACGGCCGGCGCGACTGCTGCGGCCAGCGCTCCGAAAACCAGAAGGAGCGTGAACGCCGCCAGGGGGAACGCAAAGGTTTCGGAGCGCCGCAGGTCGGCCTCGCTGGCAAGCGAAATGTCCTTATAGAGGGTGGGCCCGCCGGTGACAGTCATCTGCAGCGGGCCGGGGTCTATGCGTGCGGTCAGCCCCTCGAGCGCATCTATTGCCTCCTCAAGCTGCATTTGCAGGCCGATTGTGACGTGTACAGAGTGGCCTGATTTGCCTACTCTGGCCGGGTCGTCCAGGTGCGTGCGGACGGACGAGACGCCCTCTGCACCCGCCACGCTCGCCGTCGCCCGCAGCACCGCCTGAGTGAACTCGGGCTGGTATGCGGTCCACTGCGGGTGCTGGAAGACGACCTCGAGAGAGACGGTCGAAAAGCCCAGGCGTTCCTGGAGCACACGGCGCGCCTGCACAGCCTGGTGGTGCTCGCGCGTGAACCCACCGGGCTTGAGGAAGTCGGCGGCACGCGGCGCAAATGGCAAGGCGGCGATGAATATTGCCGCCCACACGACGAGGACTATGTAGCGGCGGCGGTAGACCGCCCGGCCAAGGGACTCAAGGCCCAATGGATTCTGGTCCTGCTGCGCCACTCCAACGTGCAACAGTAACCGGGCGCCCCTGCGAGGGCGCCCGGTAATTACTCAAAGACTTGCTAACCATCCCAAAAGTGTTTGGAGAAGCACGATGAGCCGACACCGATTACAGACTTCTCCCTCACCCAGACCCTCTCCCGCTGGGAAAGGGGTATTGGAATAGTCAATCACTCTGCTGACGGCCTTCACTTGCGGCCCTTCTGCTTTTTTGCCTGCCGCCGAGGCTTCTCGTTTTCAACTCCCTCGTCGGCATCAACTTCATCTTCTGCCCCGTCTTCTGGCTGTACAGCCTCTTCCACGGCGGGCGCGGCATCGTCTTCTCTGTCACCTTCGGCTGCGGCGGCAGCCTCGGAGGCGGCGAGGGCCACCTCGTCAAGCTCCTGGGCCGGGGTGCGACGTGCCTCAAGGATGCGGATGGCGCTTATGGCATCTCCGGCGTCTGGCAGGACGATCTTCACGCCCTGGGCATTGCGGCCCGTCTGGCGCACCTCGCCAATGTTTGTCCTGAGCACCTGCGCCTGCTCCGTAAGCAGGAACAGCATGCCTTCGGAGTCATTCCTGATCTCTTCCGTAACCACGGCCGCAGCTGCCACCTTGCCGGTCTTGTCTGTGACTTTGAGCGTGATGATGCCCTTGCCACCGCGTCCTTGCTGCCTGTAGTTGCGCATCTGCGAGAGCTTGCCGTAACCGTTCTTGCCTACGATCAGCAGGTAGTCGTCGTCTGTTACCACTACGGCGGTCATAACGCGGTCACGGCCTACGAGGCGGATGCCCCGCACACCACCCGCATTGCGCAGGCGCGGCCGGACTGACGATGACTGGAAGCGTATAGACATCCCGTCTTCAGAGACTATGACCACGTCTTCGTCGGGGCGTGCTGGGATGACGCCGACGAGCTCGTCGCCGGTGGCCAGGCGCATGGCGTTTAGCCCGCCCCTTGTCATGTTTCTCAATAGGGGCAAGTGCATGCGTTTCAGCCTGCCTTGCCGCGTGGCCATGACCAGGTAAATGTCTTCCATTAGGCTCGAAACGGCCAGGATCGTCTGAACAGACTCCCGAGGCTCAAGCCTGATGTCCAGGTTCTGCACAGGAGTCCCGCGTGAGTTGCGGGACTGCTCCTCCAGGTCAAAGACACGGGTCGAAAAGACACGGCCCCGGTTGGTGAACAGCAACAGGTGGTCATGCGTGTCGGCGACCTGGAGGTAGGGCGTGACGTCGTCCTCCCTGGTCATGCGCTGGCCCTTGACTCCTTTGCCACCGCGGTGCTGCGCCCTGAATGTAGACGCGGGGATGCGCTTTACGTAACCGTTGCGGGAAAGCGTGATCACCACCTCCTGGTGCGGTATCACGTCTTCCGGCCTCCACTCGCCGAGCTCTTCGTCATGGACCTGGGTCCGGCGTTCGTCGCCGAAGCGGCGCTTGAGTTCCAGCGTTTCGTGCCGTATCAGGCGGCGCACCTTCTCCGGGCTCGCCAGCAGGGCCTCCAGCTCAGCTATGAGGGCCACGAGTTCCCGGTATTCGTTCTCGATCTTTTCCCGCTCCAGTGCGGCCAGCCTGCGGAGCTGCATGTCCAGGACGGCCTGCGCCTGGATCTCGGACAGAGAGAACTCGGCCATGAGGTTTGTACGGGCTGAGTCCACGTCTGCAGAACCGCGGATGATGGCAATGACGCGGTCCAGGTTGTCAATGGCGATCCGCAGGCCCTCCAGGATGTGGACGCGGGCGCGGGCTTTCTTGAGGTCAAACTCCGCCCGGCGGCGGACGACCTCCTCCCTGAACTCGATGTAGAGCCGGATGGAGTCCTTGAGCGTGAGGATACGCGGGGTGCCCTTGACCAGGGCGAGCATGTTGACGGTGAACGCAGAGCGGAGGGCGGTGTGCTTGTAGAGGTTGTTCAATACGACCTCTGGCTGCTGGCCCTTCTTGAGCTCCACGACGATGCGCATGCCCTTGCGGTCTGACTCGTCCCGGACTTCGGAGATGCCCTCGACCTTGCGGGTCTTCACCAACTCGGCGATGCGGGCAACCACCGTCGCCTTGTTCACCATGAAGGGGATCTCGGTGAAGACGATGCGCTTGCGCTCTTGCTTGCCGATCTCCTCTATCTCGTGGTGGGCCTGGACGATGACCCGGCCCTTCCCAGTGGCGAAGGCGGCGCGGATGCCTTCGCGGCCCCAGATGTGGGCGCCTGTCGGGAAGTCTGGGCCTTTGACCTTTTCCATCAGGTCTTCGACGGTGCAGTCTGGCCTTTCAAGCGCCATGACGATGCCGTCGCAGATCTCTGACAGGTTGTGGGGAGGGACGTTAGTCGCCATGCCGACGGCGATGCCTGTTGCGCCGTTGACGAGCAGGTTGGGCAGGCGCGCAGGGAGGATGGCGGGTTCTTTGAGAGAGGCGTCGAAGTTCTCTGTCCAGTCCACTGTCTCCCGGTCAATGTCCTCAAGGAGGGTGTCGCTGATTTGGGCCAGACGGCACTCGGTGTAGCGCATGGCCGCTGGCGGGTCGCCGTCCACGGACCCGAAGTTGCCCTGGCCGTCCACGAGCATGTAACGCAACGAGAACGGTTGCGCCATGCGGACGAGGGCCTCGTAGACCGGGGCGTCACCGTGCGGGTGGTACTTGCCCAGCACTTCGCCGACCAACCGCGCGCTCTTCTTGTAAGACGAGTTGGGGCGCATGCCCTGGTCGTGCATGGCGTAGAGGATGCGCCGCTGCACCGGCTTCAGGCCGTCCCTCACGTCTGGGAGCGCACGCTGGACGATTACGCTCATGGCGTAGTCCAGGTAGGAGGTGCGCATTTCCTCTTCTATCTGGCGGGGCCGGATGGTGCCGATGTCCTGTGTGACCATTCTTGAAATGTCCTGACGCTTACGCGGCGCGTATAGCGCCGTCGCTCTTTACTGTGAGGTTGCCCGGTGGGGTACGCCGGGCGGGATCAGTGGCTGAAAGTGCGTCACCTGCACAGTGAAAAGGCGCAGGCGACGCCAATTCACAACACTACTCGTTCACCCTGTTCGCACGCAATACGCGCCCGCGCGCGTGGGAGACGAATTTTGTAACGATGGGCTGGAAAGACATGGGACGAGACAGCGCCGCGGTTGACAGTCGATTAATCTCTATTATATTATATAAGGGTGTCGTATCATACATTTAGAGAAGGCTAGGAACCGCATGAAGACCATCGGTCAAGCGACGACTGACCTTGAACAGAAGCTCACGGCTATCCTTGGCAGCCTTATACCTCAGACGGCCCGGTTGCCAATCCGAATTGAGATTCGAGAAAACGGTAAGAAGAAGAGGACCGATGCCCGCTGCTCAAGCTGGCGGCCAGAGGCCTCGGGCGAGATCCTGATTCATTTCGGTGGAGCGTTATCCGGGCCCCTGCCAGAAGACTTCGCCGAAGACCAATCGTCATTGCTTTCGGAGTCTCGGAGCAGCCTTGAAGCGGCCGCGGCGAGACGAATGGACGAACGCGGCGCCCGCCGACTTGAACTCCTCGCATCACTCAACAAAGCTGAACAGCGGCCGGGCCTTCAGTTCGTTGCACTCAAGTGGTTCAGGGACCAGTTTCTGCCAGCAGAGGGCTCCGAATGGACGCAAGCGCCAGATGGGAGAGACGAGGCCCTGCGTAGCGCGATTGATGATGGGATTGTCTTGACGCACAGGGTGCCCAATCCGAAGGACCCAAGGTTCCCTACAACGGCCATCCGGCTAAACCGGTCTCATCCCGATGTCAGGGTGGCCCTAGGCGGCGGCATGACGGCCTCCGGCTTTCAACCTGTCAAGATTCAAGGCAAGGGTCTGTCTGAGACGGTACTTCAGGAAAGGCGCTAAGGTTGGGCCTCTTTTTCCTGGAGACTAGTGCACTCGTCAAGCTCTATGTCCACGAACCTGGGACCGATCGACTGCTCGAACTTGCGGCGTCCCCCGAGAACCACCAGTTCGCAATACTGTCGGTAGCACAGGCGGAATTCCGGTCCGCAGTCCGTAGGCGGGAACGGGCGGGTGACCTGGACGGCGCAACAGCCGCGCAGTTACTGGAGATGTTCAACTCGCATCAGCAGGTGCGGTTCCTCAGGCAAGGTATAAACGACCTGGTGGTAGATTCCGCCTGCGAACTGATAGACCGTTACCCTTTGAGGGCATATGACGCGCTTCAGCTTGCCGGGTGCCTTATCTTTAGGGCGGCTGCTCCGGATGCTCCTGTTTTCGTCTGTGCCGACCGGCGACTGCTCAATGCAGCTGAGAATGAGGGGTTAGCCGGTCTCAACCCGACTGAGTAAGCTTGTAACAACGCCCTTGACCGGAGATTGGGGCACCAGCGCTCGCCAACGTTGTTTTCAGTCCAGTTGAAGTAGACCGACGGTCAGCTCGCCTGGACTCTTTCGATGAACGACAGGAGAAGGTTTTCGAAGCCTTTAGGCAGCTCTTGTGGCATGTGGGCACGCCACTGGACACCTATGACCCACGGCCGGCCCGGGAGCTCGACGGCTTCGACCACGCCGTCACGTGCATAGGCCGACGCGAGCAGGCCTGACGCCACGTGTGCCGCACGCAGGCCGTGCGTGTGGGCGCACGGTACATTGACCCACCCGGACCCGCCGATGGCGTGCGATACCTTGCCGCCGGGCGAAAGGAAGACTGCATGTCTGACAGGTGCGGCGCCGTCAGCGATGTGTCCAACCACCGGGACTGCAGGAGCGCCGCCCATTGCCTCGTTGATCGCATACATGCCCCAGCCGATACCAAAGACTGGGATGTCGCTTTCGAGGGCCGAAGTGATGGCGTATCGCTTCTCATTCCTCCCACTTGACGCGCCATGCCCTGCGATTAGCAGGCCAGCCACCCCATGGGGAAGCAGGCCGCCTGTGGATGCGACGGTCGCCGTGGCCCCGGCGCCTTCCAACGCGCCTCGGTACTCCGACGGGTCTTCACCCGGTGGGCACAGGACCGCGATAAGGCGTGGGGTCTTCACACTGCCTGCGGCTGACATTCGTCGCCAGCCAGAAATAGGAACATCTGTCTCCTAGAACGGTATTCCCCACAGGCCGCGCCAGTCCTCAAGCGACCTGTCTACTTCCAGCCCGTGGTCGCGGAGCAGGCGCGCCAACTGGAGCTCAGACGGCCGGTCGCGGTCGCCTTCGTTGTTGCCAGTCGGCACGAACGGGTAGTAGGCGTGCCGGTCATACCGGAATATCCAGTAGGACCGCAACAGCGAGCGGGAGTCGCCTTCGCGCACGCCGTGCGTGAAATTCATGAGGAACACCGCGGCCAGGAGCCGGTCCGCCGCGCCGTTCGAGGCCATGGCGTTGCCGACCGTGTAGACCGATGAGGCCAGGTCAGCGAACCTAGCATCTTCAAGGACCACCCACTTCAAGTCTCCGCCTGCAGAATCGTCCACGACGCGGTACCCGGTCCTGGTAGCGCCCTGGCCGCTATGGAGGGCCTGCCTCAGCTCTCTATCGAGGTCCTTCAGGAATGCGTTTGCATCGCTGTGGCGGTAGATCAGGCCGGCGGTTCGGGCGGGGGTAATGTCGCCGCGGCGCTTAAGCCTTTCCTCAGCGCGGACGATAGTAGACAGGACAGGCCAATCGGACTGCGGGCTCTTTTCTTTGGTTTTACGGCCAAACCTGCACACGCGGCTCAGGCTATCCGCTTCCCGCCCTCCTGGGGTAACACCTGACACACGTGGGGCGCACCTTGCCTATGCCCGGTGCACCCCTTCTTTCAACCTTGCCAGACCTACAGGTCAGTTACCTCTGGCCGAAGCGTGCGCGCTGTTCCAGCTCACGCAGCCGCCGGATGCGGTCCTCGACGCGGGGGTGGGTGGAGAACAGGTGCATGATGTCGTCGCCCTTCAGCCGGGGCGGGATGAGCAAGAACGCGCTCGCTGTCTGCAGTTTGCGCAGGTCCTTTTCGGGGATGCGGGCCATCGCGCCGCTGATCTTCTCCAGCGCGGCCGCAAGCGCGCCGGGGTCGCCGCTGATTTCTGCGCCAGAGTGGTCGGCCCCGTACTCCCGGTAGCGGGTGAGGGCGAGCACAAGCAACTGGCCGACGAAGTAGACCACCAACGTGATCAGGTAAAGCATGAAGATGGCGCCGCCACCCTCTCGCTCACGTCGGAACCCGCCGAACAAGATGTTCCAGAACAGCATCGTCATGAGGAAGCTGGTCATCGTGACGAGGAAATTGGCGATCGCGAGCACGCGCATGTCCCGGTTGCGTACGTGGGCAAGCTCGTGGCCCAGCACGCCGGCAAGCTCGCGGTCGGACAGCCTCTCGCGGATGCCCGTCGTGACGGCCACAAGGGAGTTCTTGGGGTTGCGGCCCGTTGCGAAAGCGTTAGGCACGACGGACTGGATGATGGCTACCTTTGGCTTGGGCATGCCGGCGTTGCGGGCGAGCTGCTCGACGATCCGGTGCAACTCTGGTTCCTGCGCCGCGGTGACCTGCTTTGCGCCGGACGACCAGAGGATCATCTTGTCCGACAAGAAGTACTGGATGAGCACCATGACGCCCACAACCACCCCTATGAATACGTAGGGCACCTGAAACTTGATCAGGACGATGGCGAAGACGGCGTACAGGACGCCCAGCAGGGCCATCGTCAGGAACATGCGCATGGTTAGCGCAGGGTCCCGTTTGAAGCTACGCGGCGCGTTCATTGCCACAGGTTATCCTCCTTGGCCGCCCGGCAGTTCAGATGCTCTCCGCAGCCCGCCTGCCCGAAGGCATCTCGTCGGCCAGCCAGCACACCTACTAGAATCTTATCGTGAAGCGGGGCGCGAGTGTTATGAGATTATCAATGGCGCCCACAGCCGCGTCGCGGCGGGCGGCTCGGGTGTGCTCCTCCAGTGGATGTGTGAATGACCCAGGAAAAGCTTGACGAAACGTTCCTCGCCACGCTTGAGGCCGCGGCTGTAGACGCCGCGCGGCAGGCTGGCGCGCTGGTGGCGCACCGCTTTGGCGGAGTGCTCGATGTCTCGAACAAGGGCAAGGTTGACGGCGCAGACCTTGTCACAGACGTGGACCGGGCAAGCCAACGCCTGATCGCGTCACTGACGGTTGAGAAATTCTCCGGCCACATGCTCCTCGGTGAAGAAGAGCCGCCCAAGGAGGAACCGCCTGCGGCTGACTTTGTCTGGGCAGTGGACCCAATTGACGGCACAACGAACTTCGTCAACGGTTTGCCGATACACGCCGTATCCATTGGCGTACTGAGACGCGGACGGCCGGTGGCTTGCGCAATCTGGCTGCCGTGGCCCAGCAATGGTGGCGCGGGGGCGGTGCTGCACGCGCGTAGTGGTGGCGGAGCGTGGTCTGACGATACCGCCGTGCTGGTGCCGACGGGCCAACAGCCCGTCGCGAAGAAGTTGGCGCTGAGTCAGCCGGACGGCGACGGCGCACCCAAGACAGGCAGGCTCTCTGGCATACCCGGCGGCCTGCGGTGGGCGTACCACGTCGGCAGGCCGCTCCGTAAGGGCGTGGGTGAGCCCAGGGTTTCCGGCAGCACAGCCTACGAGACAGCCATGGTCGCAACTGGAGTCATGCAGTTCTCTGTGAGTGGGTCCGCGTCCCGAGTCTGGGACTATGCCGCGAGTTCCCTCCTTGTGCGAGAAGCTGGGGGCGCAGCCTACGTCCTGGACGGAAGGGGTGGTTGGTTATTGTTTGAGGGCTGGACGGACGGGTACGACAACACTCCGGCAACTTCGAAGCGGCTCCGAGGCTGGTCTGGGCCGATGATCATGGGCGCGCCAAAGACCGCAGCGTTCCTGGCGACAAACCTGCGGCCGCGCGGGCGGCCGGTCTGGAAACGTGTAATCTCCCGCAAATAACAACGCCCGCCGGGTCATAGCGGGCGTTGCCAGCCTGAAGTCAGTTGAAACTACGGGCAGTGGCCGGTGGCTGCGTCGGAACCCCCGTCGCCACCTGTTAGCGGCGCATTTCCGACGTCGCGTGGGATGAGGCCGATGATTGGGCCGCCGTTGGCATCGTCAGCCGGGGTGCCGTTCACGCCGAGCGCGCCTGAATTGGGGTTGTCCACGTTGCATCCGTTCATCGGCGTGATGCCGTGCACATGGGCGGAGGCGATGCCACCCAATGTTGCTGCCGCGATGATTCCTGTCGCCAGCGCTAATGCAAAGCGTTTCTTCATGTCCAGTCCCGCCTGCCGCTAGATATGGTGATTTTCGGGAACCGCGCCGGTTGATACGCCGAATTGGCAGGACTGGATCCCCGGCGCAGCGTTGCCTGCGCCATCATCCACATGTCAAGCACGGGTCCTCGCCGGGTGCCCGACAATTACACAAACGGCCAAGGCGCGTTGATCTCCGGGTGAAGTCGAGGGTGGATGCCGCTTTCGATCATTTGCTCCGCTCGTTCCATCAGGGCCACCAGTTCTGTGTCGTCCAGCAGCCCTGACAACTCATCACGCAGCACATGGCCAGGCTGGAGTTGTTGCAGGAGCCGCCTGAGAGACTCCGCCGTGCCTGGCGGGTAGGGCTCCTCTGAAAACTCGAACATCACTGTGCGGCGGCGAGCGTACGGGTTGAACGTCAACGCATTGTCTATCGCCCAGATACGGCTGTCCTTGCCTTTGAGGACGGCGCCGCCTTTGCGGTCTGCGTTGTGGACCAGGACGTCGAATGCCGCGACTGGCGCGAACTCGGGCAGGCAGGAGTCGCGCATCGTGAAGAAGTTCTGATTTGGGTCGTGTTCGATGAACTGCTGAACGCTGCCTTCACCATGCGGCCCGTCTCGCACCACCAGGGGCGGCATGTGCGGCCAGCCCAGGGCGCTGCTGACAAGGAACGACGCCCGCTCCCGCAGGTGCAGCGTCTTGTACGGGAAGTCGTGCAGAGGCCGTTCGCCTTTTGCCGGTTTGTAGATGGCATGCATCGGGCTGGCGCCCGCATCGGCGGGGTGCGATTTCGGCCCGCCGGGCGGCCTTAGCTTGAGGACAAAGACGTAGTTGGAGCCGTCCGGGTGCAGGCCCATCTCGTCCGGCTGCCATTCCTTCAGGCGGCGAAGGACCTCGGACTGGGCCAACGCAAGTTTTGAGTCAGACATGGCGGCAGCAGGGTCGGTGACGTAAGAGCTAGAGCATACGCCAATATGGGGCGCTGTCTTCGGAACCCATACGCCAGTGCTCGCCACTTAGTTTCCCAGACCGGCCTCACGGGCCCTTCCACCGTTCGTCCTTCGACAGGCTCAGGACGAACGGATGCCAGGCAGAGGACCTACCTAAAGAGGGGACTTCAGGCCTTCTCTGTTCAGCCTGGGCCGGTAGCCCTGTTGTGACCGTTCATGCGGACGCAGAAGTGACCTCCGCTGTCCATCGGTGCGCCACATAGTGGACATGGCTTGCGACCGGCTGCCACCACCTCGAGCGCCGAATCTGCAAGCCTTTCGGCGGCATTACGCGAAAAGCTGAACTGTGCCTCGACCGGCTCTTCCGGCTTTGTTCCGCCTTCAGGAATTTCTTGGCCTTCGGTGAAGTTTGCAGCCGTCAACGTGAAGATATCCGATGTGGGGTCGTGGCGTAGTGACATGTCGCCCGCCCTGAACTCGAGGTCCACCTGCCTGCCGACCGCGGGCTCCTGTACATACGGTGACGGGCTGCGAGGAGCAGTGCGGGCCGTCGCAAACTGCTTGATCGACATCCCTACCTGAAAAAGCTGTCCCTTTTCCATCCATACCACCGCCCTGCCACGCCGGCTGTGGGCCGTGATCTTGAATGTCCGCTCTCCGGGCTTGCCGACTGCCTCGGGGACTACAGAGTCCACGAGGCCAAAGTCATAGGAAGTTGGATCAGCCAATGAAACTCCGGTAGAGGCTGCCCGCTCTCCCCCTAGGGGCGAAGGCGCAGGTCTTGTGTGAATAGCGCAGCAGGGGGGCGACTCCGCGTTTTTGATCTGGAACGGCCATTTTATGTTGTGGCGACGCCATCCTCAAACGTTCACGCTATCCGACGCCCGGTGGCTTGACTGCTGGTACCTTTTCACCAACATCGAGGAGGAAGTAGTAGACGGTATTTGGCCCGACGCAGGCGACCCTCTTTGCGATGTCCTTGGCCCGCTTCTCGTAGGCGAGCCCGTCAAGAGAGCGCAAGTAGCCACGGAACGACCCGTGTTCGTGGGCGATATCGAGGAACTCCTGCGCATTCTTGACCGTCGCCTTGATCTTCACTCGGTTGCGGATGATGCCGGGGTCGTTGCTGATGTGCTCGACAAGCTCGCCTGGAATATCAGCGACGATCTTGGGGTCAAACGCGTAGAACAACTCCCGGAACCTGGGCCACTTCTTTTTGACCGGCTCCCACGCAAACCCTGAGATGAACAGCTTGCGCGTGAGGTGCTCAAGGTATTCGGAATCGGTGAGGCGCTTTGTGGTGCGGCGTTTCACTTTCATCGAACCCCCGGGGACCAGAGCGAGGCAACACTCACACCCCAACCCACTCCCGTTAAGGGAGAGAGGCAAGCAGATCTCAAGCAGGCTGGCACATTGAGGCCAGTATGATAGGCGGTATATGAGGTCCGCACTATGAAACGCCACGTTGAGCTTTACGACACAACATTGCGGGACGGCGCCCAGCAGGAAGGCATCTCCTTCTCTGTGGAGGACAAGCTTTCCATCACGCGCCGCCTGGACCAACTCGGCGTCCACTACATCGAGGGCGGGTACGCCGGGGCCAACCCGAAGGATGATGAGTATTTCCGCCGCGCCCGCAACCTGAAGCTCAAGCATGCACAGGTGGCCGCGTTCGGAAACACCCGCCGAGCAGGCGCGACCGCGAGCAGCGACCCCACCCTCAAGGCCCTGTTGGGGGCTGGGACCCCAGTCATAACCCTGGTCGGCAAGGCCTCAGAGTTCCAGGTCAAGAAGGTCCTCGGCACGTCCATCGAAGAAAACCTGGCGATGATCGCCGACTCGGTCGCGCACCTGGCGAGGCACGGCCGCAAGGTCTTTTTCGACGCCGAGCACTTCTTCGACGGTTACAAAGCTGACTCCGCGTATGCGCTGCAAGCGTTGCGGGTGGCCGCACAAGCGGGTGCAGAGCGACTGGTGCTATGCGATACGAATGGCGGGACGCTGCCTGATGACGTTGCGCGCATCACGTCTGAGGTGAGGCAGGCGCTGGGGGCCGGTAGCAGGGCCACAGCGTCGCTGGGAATACACACTCACAACGACACGGACACGGCGGTGGCATCGGCCCTCGCTGCACTGGGCGCGGGGGCTCTGCAAGTCCAGGGCACCATCAACGGCTACGGCGAACGCACGGGCAATGCCAACCTGGTCAGCATCATCGGCAACCTCAAGCTGAAGCTGGGCGTGGACTGCGTGACTGACGAGCAACTGGCGTCCCTGACAGAGGTCTCGCGCTATGTGGCCGAAGTTGCCAACCGGAGGCCATTCCCGTTCCAGCCCTTCGTTGGCCGCAGCGCTTTCGCTCACAAGGGCGGCCTCCACGCCGCTGCGGTCGAAAAATCTCCAGAGGCTTACCAACACGTCCCGCCGGACAAGGTGGGCAACGTGAACTCTGTGCTTGTATCGGAGCTGGCGGGCCGCGGCAGCGTGGCGCGCCGGGTCAGAGAGATCGGCATAGAAAAGGACCTCAGCGACGCCGACCTCCGCCGGATACTCGCCCATGTGAAGGAGCAGGAGGCCCGCGGGTCAGCGTATGAAGATGCCGACGCCTCTTTCGAACTTGTCGCCCGCCGCTGCATGCCAAATTACGAGCCACCGTTCGAGCTTGTGGACTTCATGGTGATCGTTGAGGACCGGCAGGCTCAACGGGTTTCGAGCAGCGGTGATGGGGCCCTGCGACCCATCGGCCCTGCTCAGGGCAGGCGTGGTCAGGGTGAACGGTTGGCGGGGTCCACAGCCTCGCCGCTGCTCGCCGAGGCGACGATCAAAGTGCGTGTGGGTGGCGAGGTGCTGCACACGGCGGCGGAAGGCAACGGCCCCGTGAGCGCTCTGGACAATGCGCTGCGGAAAGCGCTGACTCAGTCCTACCCGGATCTGAGGCAGGTGCGGCTGACGGACTACAAGGTGCGAGTCGTGAACGAGGGCGCGGGCACCGCGGCATCGGTCCGGGTGACAATTGAGTCAGCGGACGACAAGGACGTCTGGCGCACGGTTGGAGCGTCGGAAAACATCATTGAGGCGAGCTGGCTTGCGCTGGCAGATTCGCTCGAGTGGTGGTTGGCGCGGCGCGGGAAGGGGTGAGGGGTTATGAAGGATTTCGGACCTTCGACATATGGCGACAAAATAGCCGAGGTCTACGACGAGCTGTACGGCCAGGCGTTCGATGTGGAAGGCACGGTGGCACTCCTTCCTGAGCTTGCCCGCGGCGGGCCGGCGCTGGAGCTGGGAATCGGCACCGGACGCATCGCGCTGCCGCTCGCCGCACGCGGAGTGAAGGTCCAGGGGATAGACGCATCGCAGGCGATGGTCGCACAGCTGCGGAAGAAACCCGGTGGCAAGGACATCACCGTCACCATGGGCAATTTCGCTGACCTCAATGTCCGCGGCAAGTTTGCCCTGGTCTTTGTGGTGTTCAATACGTTCTTCGGTCTGGACACTCAGGATGCCCAGGTCAGGTGCTTTGAGAACGTGGCGAAACGGCTGAGGCCAGGCGGGCTGTTCCTCATCGAGGCGTTTGTGCCCGACCTGACCCGCAACTTGCGCGGCCAGAATTTGACCACGAGGCACGTGGGCCTCGATGAGGTCCGCCTGGAGGCCACCAGGTTTGACCCGGTGAACCAGGCCGTGACCAGTCAGCATGTTCACATCACGGAGGCTGGCACGCGCCTGTACCCGGTGAAGCTGCGGTACGCGTTCCCTTCCGAGCTTGACTTGATGGCCCGCATTGCCGGGATGCGGCTCAAGTACCGTTGGGGCGGCTGGCGCAGGGAGCCATTCATGGCGGCCAGTACGAGTCATGTCTCGGTTTATGAGAAGGCGTCTTAAGACCGGAGACGGATCCCGACGTTCTGAAGCCCCACCCCAGGTCCCTCGCGGCGCTCGGGGTAGGGACGACGCGTTTGCGTCACTTCCCGCTGGACCTGTAGGCCTGGCCGTCGGTCTTGATGACTATTTCCTCGACCGCGCTGTCTTCGCCAATCTTGTACGCCCTGACCACGGGCCTCGTCTTCTCGACGAGAGAAACAAGGACATAGTAGGGGTCGGTCCACCCGGAGTCCACGGCGTTGTTCACATCGGTTTCTGATGGGTACGCCTGAGTCCAGGTGTGTGAGTGGTAGATGGCCACGAACTCGTCGCCCTTGGAGTCAGCGTCGCGTTGGGCCTCGATGAGCTCCCGCGGGTCCATGGTGTACCTGCTCACACGGTTTTCGTGGACGTTTTTCATGCGGCGGCCTGACGTGACCACGCTGTTCTTACCAAAAAGGATGCCGCAGCACTCCTCCGGGTCAAACTCCATAGCGTGCGTGATCATTTCTGCGATCACGCGGCGCGGGATTCTTATTTGCAACTTTCGGCCTCGCTCGGCATCGTCCTCTCCCGCTGGGAGGGGATTGAGGTGAGGGGGAACAACAGGTTAGGAACGAATGAGGGATTATATGCACTGCCGTCCCCGCGCTGTCTGCGGGCCGGCTGGTCCCTTATCGAAAGAAGCTCACACCTGCCGGATGGGCAGGCCCCGTTCAGCCAGGTAACCCTTGACCTGAGAGATGCGCAGGTCACCAAAGTGGAAGACGCTGGCGGCGAGCACCGCGTCTGACTTTCCCACTTTGAGGGCGTCGTACATATGCTCGGCGCTGCCGGCGCCTCCGCTGGCGATGAGCGGCACGTTCACCGCCTGTGATATGGCTGCAAGTAGCGGCAGGTCGTATCCAGCCCTCTGCCCGTCTTCGTCCATGCTGGTGACCAGCAACTCGCCTGCACCAAGCGAACATGCCAGCCTTGCCCACTTAACAGGGTCAAAAGCGGTGGGCCTGCGGCCGCCATGCGTATAGACCTGCCAGGGCGCTTCCGCCAGGCTGTCGGGCATGCCGTCCGATTTGATATGCACCGGGGTGGGCACGCGCTTCACGTCCATGGCCAGGACGATGCACTGGGACCCGAACTCCTTCGCGCCGCGTTCGATAAGCTCCGGGTCCTGGATGGCAGCCGTGTTCACCGCCACCTTGTCCGCCCCTGCCTCCAACATGCGCCTCATGTCCTCTATGGACCTGATGCCGCCGCCCACGGTCAGAGGTATGAAGACCTGCGTCGAGACGCGCCGCACTACGTCCACCATCGTCTGCCGGCCGTCAGAGCTTGCGGTGATGTCCAGGAACACGAGCTCGTCGGCGCCCTCGCGGTCGTAGAAGGCGGCGAGCTCGGCCGGGTCCCCGGCGTCCCGCAAGTTGACGAAGCTGACCCCTTTGACCACGCGGCCGCGGTCAACGTCAAGGCAGGGTACGACTCGCTTGGTGAGCATGTGAGGAGGTCAGGTCCCGCGCCAGACGGTCCGATGAAGTGGTGTTGACGCAGCCGGTTGCGGGCGTCGAGTCACTTACGCAGCACGAGCAGGCGGTACGAGCCGTTGAGGGGGCGGCCCGTCAGCTTCGTAAAGCCTGCATCTAGCGCGCTGTCCAGCACCTCGGCCGACTTGTCCTCTGCGGCTGGAGCGGCGCCGGTCCCCTTGGCTGGTTGGCCCGATGCCGTTATCACGGCGGACCAGCCGCCCTTCCTGAGCACCCGGTGCAGCTCCTTGAAGAGGCCCCGATTTTTGCTGGCGCCGTTGAGGGCGCCCGAAACGACGACGCCGTCCAGCTTGCCATCTTCAAGAGGGAGGGAGGCCTCCTTGCTGAGGACCGTCTCTATGTTCCCAACCCTGGCCTGCTTCGCACGCTCTTGAACCGAGTCGAGCGTTTTCTGCTGGCTGTCAAACGCGTAGACCTTGCCACCGTATGCATAGCGTGCCAGAGGGATGGTGAGCCGCCCATCTCCACACCCGACGTCACCGATGAGGTCGTGGGGCTTCATCGGCACGAGCGCGATGATCGCAGTGGCGTCGTAAGGCTCTATCTTTGGCGTCGCAACTTCCTGGCCCCGTTCAGCGCTGGACTTAGACGGCATCCTGACCCTCACGCACCGCTTTATGCTTTGGCGGCTTTCAACTGTCTGATCGCCCGGCCAAGGTCGAGCGCCCCCGTGTAGATGGCGAGCCCTGTGACCGCAGCTTCTGCTCCGAGGCGGCCAAGCTCCACCAGGTCCTCAATTGCAGCCACGCCGCCTGCTATCACTATAGGGTAACGCACCGTGCGGATGATGCTGGCTGCAGCAGTGAAATTGGGGTGGGAGAGCGTTCCGTCCCTGGATATGTCGGTGCACATGAAGCGCCGCACCCCGGCTTGCGCCGCCAGGCGGAGGGCGACATCTGAAGCCAGCTCACCCGACGATTTAGTCCACCCGCGTGTACCTACGACCTGGTCCCGAGTATCAATACTCACGATGACACGCTCCGCGCCGAAGCGCGCGACAGTGTCTTTGACCACCGCGGGGGTTTCGATGACCGCGGTGCCGAATATGACCCGGTCCGCCCCCGCCGCAAGCAGCGCGGCTGCGTCTGCCAGCGTCCTGATGCCGCCGCCCACCTGGACCGGTACGCTGACAGACCGGATGATGCTTGCCACTATCGCCGCATTGGCCCTTACGCCGTCCCTGGCGCCGTCCAGGTCCACGACGTGCAGCCGCTCTGCGCCTTCCGCCACCCAACGGCGCGCGGTGTCAACAGGGTCGCCGGCGAAGACCGTCTCACGGGCGTAGTCGCCCTGTGTAAGGCGCACGCACTTCCCGCCGCGCAGGTCGATGGCCGGTATTACTTGCATAGCGAATCTCTCATCACAGGAAGTATCGAGTCTACTCTTGGACCTACGGGCACTATGTATCAAGTTCACCACTATTCCCCCTGATGGAGGGGGGCGGGGTGAGGGGTGAACGCACGGCGGCGCTTGAAGCAGCGACTAAACCTTCACTTTGGCCGCGTGCGCCACGAAGTTGCGGTAGATGCGGAGGCCAACCTCGCCGCTTTTCTCGGGGTGGAACTGTGTGCCAACCACTCCTCCCCTCGCCACCGCTGCGCACACGTCGAGGCCGTACGATGTGGTCGCTGTCACGTCCGCTGGGTCTGCAGGCACGCAGTGGTACGAGTGGACAAAGTAGAAGTGAGCGCCCTGGGGTATGCCCTGGAACACAGGGTGCCTCTTGCCTGAGTAGGTGAAACGCACAGAGTTCCACCCCATGTGCGGGACCTTGAGCCGTTCGCCGCTGGGGCCTGTCATGCCCGCAGGCAGCAGGTGGACTTCGCCCTTGAGGATGCCCAGAGTCGGCAGCGGCCCCTCATCCGATTTCTCGAACAGCACCTGCATGCCCAGACACACACACAGGAGGGGTCGCCCGGACGCGGCGAACCTGCGGACGGGCTCGATGAGCTTCGCCTCCGCGAGCGCACGCATTGCAGCGTCGCTTGCGCCCACGCCGGGCAGGACCGCGGCGTATGCCCCATCAAGCTCGCCGGGGTCGGACGTGACGAGGGGTTCAGCGCCAACCTTCGCGAGCGCCTTCTCCACGCTGTGGATGTTCGCTGCTCGCGTGTTTATGACGACGATGCGGGACATTACGCCCGCCCCTTGCTGGCCTGCGCTGGCGCGTCGCCGGTCAGTGCTTCGAAGGGCGTGTGGCGGTCCTCATAGCGGGCGAGCATGAAAAGTAAGTCCGCGAGGCGGTTCAGGTAGCGCAGGATTTCAGGGTTTTCCACCTGCCCCGTTTCGCTCAGGGCGACGACCTCACGTTCGGTGCGGCGGAGGGTCGCTCGTGCCAGGTCAAGAGCCCCTGACCCTGCAGATGCGCCCGGTACGATGAACGACCGCGGCAGCCTTATCTCCGCGCTAATTTTGTCAATCAGCCTTTCAAGGCGCGCGGTCATCTCCAGCTTCACGGTGCTGAAGTGCTTCTGCAAGAGGCCGTAGGAAGAGCGGTCCGTCGCCAACTCAGCGGCGACGATGAACAGCTCTTTCTGCGCCTCCAGAATTTGCTCCCGCACCCAGGAGTCTCGGCACAACGCCCTGGCAAGGCCAAGGGCCGACACCGCCTCGTCACACGCCCCGTAGGCCTGGACGCGCGGGTCGGCCTTTGACACCCGGCCTCCGTAGAGCAGGCCGGTCTCGCCCTTGTCGCCGCGTTTCGTATAGATAGACTTCAAGTGGATAGCGTCCGGCAACCCACACGTGGGGTAAAGGACTGATTGTAGTTCGTGAGCATGTGATACGCCTGTGCGCTGGGCAAACGGCGGGCCGTCGGCCTTGGCCCCTTCTCCTTTCACGGGAGTGTCAATCGGTGGCCGCCGTCGCCCTCACTCACACCCCGTCCCGGTGGGAAAGGGGGTTTCGCGTGAGCCTTTGTGTGCTTTCTCGCGGGAATTGCGTGCGAAAGTCAGTTTGGCGGGTGTCGCAGGCAGTATTATGAAAGCGAAGGTTTCTCAACTGCCCGTGAGGCGCTCAATATGACAACCTCCACGTCCGCAACAGTCCCGCTGAACACCGTCGCCATCACAGAGAAGGCGGCAGGCAAGGTGCGTGAGTTCGCCGCAAAGGCAGGCAAGCAGAAGTGGGGGCTGAAGGTGGCCGTCAAAGGCGGCGGCTGCTCCGGGCTCACCTACGTGCTGGATATTGTTGATGCGCCGGCGGAGGAAGACAAGGTCATCGCCCAGCACGGGGTCGAGGTCTTCGTGCCAAAGAAGTCGTTCGTGTTCCTGGCCGGAATGACACTGGACTTCTCCGACGGCCTGAATGGCAAGGGGTTTCAGTTCCACAACCCCAACGCCAAGAAAGTGTGCGGCTGCGGCACGTCCTTCGGCGTGTAGGGCCGCATGACCCGCGTGCAAGCAGGCCCGCCAACGGACCTCGCCTCATTGGCGACTTCATATCACGCTCTCACGGAGCGAGCCGCAGTCATAGACCGTTCCGGCGCTACACGCATCGACCATGCGGGCAAGGACGCTCTTGACCTCCTGAACCGCCTGTCCACGAACTATATGCTTGGCCTCATGCCCGGCGATGCCGCGGGGACCGTCCTCACTTCAGACCGGGGCCGCATCCTGGCGGCCTTGACAGTCGTGCAGGTCAGGCCCGGCGAGCTGATCATAATGACCGGCGTGCCGGCCGCCACGGCGATCAGTTGGATAGACCGCTTCACGTTCGAAGAAGATTCAAAGCTCAGAGACGTCACCGGCGAGACATCTCAGGTTGCCGTCGCCGGGCTGGGAGCGGCGGCAGTCGTCCGGGCCATCGCCGGACATGACGCCGCATCGCTTCAGCCCGGCAAATGTGTTGCGGTGACCGTCGCAGGCCAGCGCACCACTGCCGTCCGGACTGACGCGCCCGGCGTGCCATGCTGGGAGTTCATTGCAGCCCGGGAACAAGGCGTACACATGATTCGTGCTGCGCAGGAGGCAGGCGCTGTGCAGGCGGACGGCGCCGCCTGGGAGGCGGTCCGCATCGAGCACGGGGCGCCAGAGCATGGCCACGAGCTTACCGAGGATGCCAACCCGCTCGAGGCAGGATTAAAGTCGCTCGTTAGCTTCACGAAGGGCTGCTATGTGGGCCAGGAAGTCGTAGCGCGTCTGGACACATACGACAAGGTGCAGCGCGTGCTGGCCGGGCTACTGTCGGACGCCCCGCTGAACGTTGGCGACACGCTGATATCCGAAGGCCGCGAGGTTGGCCGGGTGACGTCTGCCGCTTACTCGCCAGGCCTCAAGCAGCACGTAGGTCTGGCGTATGTGCGGCGGGTTGACGCCACCTCAGGCGCACAGCTTGAAGCACCTGGGGGACCGGTCACGCTGGCCGGGCTGCCACTCCGCTGACGTGACTGCTACCTGAACGCGACCGTCTCTCCGCCATCTACGACGATGACCTGGCCCCGGACCATATCGGCGTCCTTGCTGCACAGGAACGCCACGACTTTGGCCACGTCTTCCGGAGTCACGGGCCGGCCTGCCGGGGTGGGACGCGAGGCTAAGGCCTTCACACCCAGCTCTTCGGGGAACGCATCAAGCGCGCCGGTCATCACAAAACCTGCGGACACGGTGTTGACTGCGATGCCCCTGGGCGCCAGCTCGACGGCGAGGTAACGCGTGACCGCCTCAAGGGCCGCCTTCGAAACGCCGACCGCGAAGTAGTTGGGCAAGACCCTCGTTGAGCCGGGGCTCGAGATGTTCACGATGCGTCCGCCGTCACGCATGAGGCGGGCTGCGGTAATAGAGCACAGCCACGGCCCTCGGGCGTTGATGTTCATCGTCCAGTCCCAATGCTTCGCTTCAAGCTCGGCCGCGGGACGCATGACACCGGACGCTGCGTTGTTCACAAGGATGTCCAGGCGCCCGAAGCGCTCCTCAACCTGTTTGAAAAGGGACTCGACCGCTTCTAGGTCCCCGACATGCGCGCGGGCGCGCAAGCACTCAACACCCTGCGCTTGAATTTCAGCCTCAGCTTCGCGCGCCGCGGCGTGGTCCTTGAGGTAGTTGAAGGCGATATCTGCGCCGCGCCGTGCCAGCTCCAGGGCGATAGCCCTGCCGATGCCTCGGCCTCCGCCCGTGATGAGGGCGACCTTCCCCGCGAGTTCTTTGCCGGCGGGCGTCGCGCCTGCCTCACCCTTGTGACCTTTTGCGGCCTGCTGACTTGGTCTGGAAGCGGTCATAGTCGGTTGGTTGGGCAACAGTCCCACCTCATGTAACGCCGCGCTGTCACGCGGACAGGCAGAGCGCCCCACTTTCTGGCCGAGTTTACTTGATGCTCCCACAAGCCCGACAGCACCTCGTGCCGTGTAACATGCCACGCTGAGCACCACGGCCTGTGGCTGGGCAATCACAAGGAACAGGAGCATGCATGAAGCCGGCGCGCGAATATGACCTGCGTTTCGGGCATGGCTTGCTGAAGGCAGAGTCATCCAAGTGGCCCGAGTACCTGGTTGTCACTACCCCAACCGCATGGAAGACGGCTCAGCCGTTTCTTGCCAGGAAGCCCGCCGGGGTGGGCTTCAACAAATGGCTTGACCGGACGCACCTCGAGGAAGTGGCGGCATCGTTGCCCAACAACGCGAAGCTCGTGATTGGCCTCGGCGCGGGCCGGGCGCTCGACCACGCCAAGCTGGTCGCCAAACGCAAAGGCCTTCCACTGGTCCAGGTCCCCACCGCCCTGTCCACAGGCGCCATCATCCACGGCTTCGTCGGCAACTGGACCGGACGGGTCATTACCGGGTCCCTCGCCGAAGTTGATTGCGAGCACGTCATCCTTGACTACGACCTTGTCCTGAAGGCGCCCGAGCGGTTGAACACGGCGGGCCTGGGCGACGTGCTGTGCGGGTATGCCGGCATCGCTGAGTGGAAATACAACTCCGCACACGCCCGCGGCCCGGCGTTCGACCAGGCCGCTGTCGCCGGGACTGAAGGGCACCACCGGGAGATTGTCGAGGGTTTTCCCCGGACTCTCGGCCAGAAAAAAGAACTGACTCCGGCCAGCGTCCGTTTCATCATGAAGGCCGTGCAGGACCGGGACGACCGGATGCTGCGTCACTCGGCTGCGCCCGCGTCTGACCACAACTTCTGCTTCGCCATCGAGAAGGCGAACGACCAGTACTGGATACATGGCGAGGCTTGCGCTCTGGGCGCGGCCGTCGTTGCCTGGCACACCAATCAGGCGCCAGAAGTCCTGATAGCCCGCCTCGACAAGTGCAAGGTGCGTTTCAGGCCAAAGGACATGGACATTTCGAACGAACAGATGCGCCTCGGACTTGAGGATCTCCCGCGCTGGATGGGCGATGCGGCCGCGGGGCGCGATGTTGACTCCGTTATGCGCAGGGAGCCGGTAACGGGTAAGCGGTTTGAGGAGTGCTGGCGCTGGCTAAGCAAGGTGTAGGGCCGGCGCATGGCAGACGGTCGCACATCGTCCCGGTGCGACTTTTCCGTAGCGCCGTCGCCACGCTTGGCAGTGCTGTGGTTATTGTGGCCGCGGCCTGCGGGGGCATACCTCCTGAGGAACTGACGGCCACGGCGCTGTCCGTTGAAGCGACGATAGACGCCAGGGCTCAGGCGCTGATCGCCAGGGCGCCGACAGTCACTCCGCAGCCTGCTCCGACGCCCCAACCAACACCGACTCCGGCGCCCACCGCCACGCCGCAGCCTGCACCAACGCCCCAGCCGCTCCCAACTCCCGCTCCTACCGCAACGCCGCAGCCAGCACCGACGCCGGCGCCCACCGCCACGCCGCAGCCTGCACCAACGCCCGCGCCCACCGCGACGCCACAGCCGGTCCCGTCAATGATCGCCACGCCTCTGGCGAGGGCGCTAGACCTGTACGACAAGGTCCGGCTGTCGGTCATTGAGGTCCGCGTCGGTAACGGCACGGGTACGGGGTGGGCGATCGAGCCTGGCTGGGTCATCACGAACGAGCACGTAGTGGGGACAAGCCAGACAGTGAGCTTGCTGGTCCCATCAGCGCAGGGCGCTCCACGCGTTTTGACCGGGACAGTGCGCGGCAAGGACGGCAAACGTGACCTCGCGGCCATCCAGGTGGAACACGGGGCCCCTGCCCTGCCCAGGAGGAAGGTCTCGTCCGTTGACGCGGGACTGGAAGTCATCCAGTTTGGCTACTCCGCAGGATTAGACGGCTACCCGTCTGTCCACACAGGGGTCATAACGGTGGTCGTGGTTCACCAGGGCGACGTCAACGACAACGCCCCAGAAAAGGTGGACGACGGCTCCTCGAACGACAGTGTCTCGGTAATTGTCTTTGACGCAGACGCCGACCCAGGGGACAGCGGCGGGCCAGTGCTCGACCTCGGTGGCGTGGTGGTTGGCATCACATACGGCAGCGTCGTGTCAGCGGGGGACAAGAGGGTCATTGGCCAGCAGCGGGCGACCGGGGTCAAGGAAATAGACCTGGTCTGGGAAGACCTAAAGAATGGGATTGACACATCTGGCAGGTAAGCCGCGGCCGGGCACCGCGGGCCCTCACCTCTCCCCGGCTCGCTAAACGGACTCGCTCTGAAAGCCTCGGGACAGATTACGAGCTGTCCGGCTTTGTTGACATCCTCCTCTCCCAGGGGGAGAGCGACGGAGGTGAGGGAGAAGCTGCGAGCTTACGGCCCCTCACCCCCGGATCAAGTCCGGGGCAGGCTCTGACCCTCTCCCGCAAGGGGAGAGGGAATGAAAACCAGAGGATGTCAACAAAGCCAAGCTGTCCCGAAATTACCCTGCTGGGATGGGTTTTTTGACCCCAATACTGCGGTCCGCTGTCGCAGATACCCCGCGCCCGCTATCAGCGGCGGCAGGCCAGAGCTTCCCCATGCTGATCCTGAACCTGAAAGGTCGAGAGGTCGCGCTGGCGGCGAGTGCAGCAGCACGCACCCTGAACAACGCACCTGTCAGCGTCCGAGCCCCTTGACGAGAGGCTTTGGAGCCTGGCAACTCCACGCGTTGGTAATGAGCTCCTCGAGCTCGTCGACATTGACCGCGGGCAGGCGGACGAGAATGGCGGGAAAGCCTCTGTAGTGCGGCTCAGTGAAGAATTTCGCCTTGTCCATTGACAGGAACACATCCTTCTCGTCAAGGTCCGCGACTCTCACAGCAATGACGTCCGGCCGTGGGACGCGCGGCTTCTTCGGCTCGACCCGCTCAAGCCAGACCCAGACGAAGCCCTTCAGCTTGTCCCTGTTCCGGACGGAGAAGGCGAAGCGGTCCGCGGCCTCCTCCGTCTCAGGTAGCGACAGCGCCATGCGGCGTACATCATCCTGATCGGTCATTGGCGTGCCAATTGTATGACATGCCCTATCCCCGTAAGGGGACGATGCCTACAAGGCGGTGTGCTCGAGGAGCGGTCTGCGCTATTGTTGCCGGCGCCGACGGTGCAATCAGACCTTTATCGCCGACTGCCTGTTCGCTGTTGAGGGGGAGAGAATTTCGAGACTGCTTCTAGTTCCTCGTTCGCCCCGAGCCTATCGAAGGGTGAACAGCGATGTCGGCGGTCGCGCTTTTGGACCAGCGCCTGCGCTGACCGGGCCGCCGGACGTACATGCTAGACTCCGCCCGACTTCGCGTATCTTGGACTCCTATCTGGCGGAGCGGGACTTGTACGCACTCGCAATTGCAGGCGGCCGCGGCGAACGGCTGAAGCCGCTGACCGACAACTTGCCTAAGCCTATGGTCCCTGTTGCCGGCCGGCCGCTGATCTCTTACCAGGCAGCCTGGCTGGTGAAGCAGGGCGTCACGGATATCGTGTTCCTCTGCGGCTGGCTGGGTGAGCGTATTCAGGAGCACTTCGGCGATGGCCGCAAGTTCGGCTTCCGGGCGCATTATTCGTTTGAGGATGAACCTCTGGGGCGCGGCGGCGCAGCGCGCAAGGGCCTGGGGCTTGTGCCCCGGGGAGAAGAAATGGTCGTCGTGACAAACGGCGATGTCATTACAGACCAGCCCCTGTCAGAAATGATCGCATTGCACCGCAAACGCAAGGCCATGGCAACTTTGATGCTGCAGCCCTATCCGAGCCAGTATGGCGTCGTGCAAACGGACAGGGAAAGCATGGTTACCGAGTTCATCGAAAAGGGCCGTCTGCCGTTTTGGATCAATGGAGGCGTCTACATATTTGACCGCGCCATCGGACAGCGCCTCCCCTTGAAGGGCGACCACGAGACGACCACGTTTCAGGAGTTGGCGAAGGAGCGCAGGCTTGCGGCCTTGAAATCCAGCGCGCTGTGGATGACGGTGGACAGCCCGAAAGACTTGCGAGAGGTGGAAGAGAGACTGAAATCTGTAACGTTTGCGGTGCTGCCGGGGGCCAACGCAGCCCGGTAGCCCCACAGTCGTGCAACGCACGCGAGTGAAGTCTTAGCCGGTGATGGAGCAGGCGCACCGGACGCCAGTTGGAGGCCATTATGCAGTACAGAAAGCTGGGCAATACGGATATCAAGGTGTCAGTAATGGCGCTCGGGTGCTGGCCTTTCGCTGGCGGGGCCGTCTGGGGCCACCAGGACGACGGCGACTCCATCGCAACGGTGCACACCGCCCTGGACAACGGCATCAACTTTTTCGACACCGCAGAAGGCTATGAAGCCGGAAAGTCGGAACAGGTCCTGGGCCAGGGCCTTAAGGGCCGCCGGGACAAGGCCGTCATCGCGACAAAAGTGAGCCCGAACCACCTGTCCGCCGAGGATGTGGTGCTGTCGTGCGAGCGCAGCCTGCAGATGCTCGGCACGGACTACATAGACCTCTACCAGGTGCACTGGCCCAGCAGGGCCGGAGTGGCACAGCCCGGCCAGAAGCAGGCGGTCGGATCCGGCGGGACGGGCGGCAAAGAAGTGCCGATGGGGGAGACTGTTCGCGCGCTGGAGCGGTTGAAAAAGCAGGGCAAGGTGCGCGCCATCGGCGTGTCCAATTTCGCGGTGCAGGACCTGAGCGCCATACTCAAGCTGACTGACATCGTGAGCGACCAGCTGCCATACAGCCTGCTGTGGCGGGCGATCGAGTTCGAGATCAAGCCGTTATGCGTCCAGCGCCACGTGGGGATCATCTGTTACAGCCCCCTGGCGCAAGGGCTGCTCGCAGGACGCTACAAGAACGCCGACGAGGTGCCGGAAGGCCTGGCTCGCACCAGGCTGTTCTCGAACAAACGGCCACAGGCGCGCCACACCGACCCGGGCTACGAGAAAGAGACGTTCGAGGCCATTCGCCAGGTGAAAAAGGTGGCGGACGGACTGGGCGAACACATTGCCGCCGTGTCGCTGGCGTGGCTCAGGCAGAGGCGTGGCGTCACGAGCTTCCTTGTTGGCGCGCGCAAACCCGCCGAGCTGACGCAGAACCTCCCGGCCATGGACTTGAAGCTGGACGCAAGCACGGTGAAAGAGCTGAACAGCATCACAGGCGGCGTCAAGCGGTACGTGGGCCGCAACCCGGATCCCTGGAACTCGGAAAACAGGACGCGATGACGGTCTACTTCGCCATGGTGGGTTGCGGCGGTATGGGCCTGCGGCACGCCCACGGGTACATCGAAGCGCGGCGGACCTTTGAGTCGCTGGACCTCGCGGCGGTGTGCGACCTGCACGAGGCTGCCGCGGATCGTGTGGCCGATGAGGTGGAGCGGGCCACAGGGCGGAGGCCGAAGGTCTATACGGACTTCCACCGCATGCTGGAGCGTGAGCGCAGCCTTGACGCGGTCGAGGTGGTAACCGATACCCGGATGCACCACACGTTCGCCATTCAGGCGCTCGAGGCTGGCAAACATGTGATGACCGAGAAGCCGATGGGCCTGACAATACGGGCCTGCAAGCTGATGGCGGAGGCGGCAGATAGGTCAGGCAAGGTGCTTTCGGTGGCCGAGAACTTCAGGCGGGACCCCTTGAACCGTCTGGCGAAGGCCCTGTTGGACGCAGGCGCCATCGGCAAGCCGCTGTTTGCGCTCGACATCGCCGTGTCCGGCGGCACTGAGGGCGTCATGCACGGGACCGCCTGGCGCGCACAGAAGAGCGCGGCGGGCGGCATCGTGATGGATGCGGGAGTGCATAACGCTGACCTGCTGATCTACCTGATGGGCGATGTTGATTCGGTCTACGCCGAGACTGCGGTCATGCAACCGGGCCGCAAGCACCTTTCGATGTCCCAGATGAACGCCAATCTGGCGGCGTTCTACGCCCACCGCGAGGCTGCGGAGGGCAAACCTCGTGAGGCGCTCGAACAGGACGCGGCTGACACCGCCTTCGCCGTAATCAAGTTCAAGTCAGGCGCCATAGGCCAGCTCACGATGACCGACTCATCGAAGGGTTACCGCCTTGGTGCAGAGACTGTGCACGGGAGCGAGGGCACGCTTGTGCGATCGCCGAGCCGGTCTGGCAAGCCGCCTGAGGTTCGTCGCGCCGACGGCAGCGTCCTCAAGGGTGACGCCCTGCTGAAACTTGTGCCGCGGTTTGAGCTGGACGGCAACACCTCCGCGTTGTGGGGCGGCAAGCGGATGGCCTCCTACGATATGCCGTGGGAGGAGATAGACAGGAAAATTATCGCCATCGAGTACCAGGAATTCGCCGAGGCAGTAGAACAGAGCCGGCAGCCGGAGGTAGGGCCGACCGAGGGCATGGCCGCGCTGGGGCTGCTGTACGCCATCCTGGAGTCCGGCGAGGTGCGGGCGCCTGTGAAGCTGGCGGAAGTGCTGTCGGGCAAGGTGTCGGCCTACCAGCGGCCGGTCAACGAGGCGGCGGGGATAATGTAGGGGCGCTACGGCAACAGTTCAAACGCGGGTATGTGCTTTGGCCGAACCGCCCGGAAATCCCGGTGGTCCAAGGTCGCAACTGTTGTTACGGCCAGACGCTCTGCCGTAGCCACTACTGAAGCATCAACAGTGCCCAGCGGTAAATCGCGATATTGCCAGACCAGCTCCGCGATTCGCAGCCAGTCCTGCGGTTGAACCTCTTCGACTGTGAATGCGCCGGACGCGAGGTCGCCAATGAACCGCGTTTCCGCGGCAGGGCCGAGCCTGGTCCCGATTAAGTACACGACCTCGGTTACGACGAGCACCGGAACCAAGAGCAGGCCGGGGTATGATTCCAAGAGCGAAAGGCATTCGCGGTGGCGCCGGTCGCTGGAGTCTACGTAGGCGTAAAGCGGGCCTGCGTCTACGATCAGCGCGATGGGAGGGTTTCCTGGCGCAGGATCTCTTCAATCCTCTCCGAGATGTCCCGCTCGCCGCTCTGCCCAACCCCCGCCGCGAGCAACCGCCTTTTGGCATGCCGCCCGAGGAGAGTCTGAATAGCCTCCCTCGTCAGGTCAGAGATTGTCACGCCGCGCCGTTTAGCCTCATAGCGCAGGAGAGTATCAAGGTCGTCTGGCAGCTTTACAGTTGTACGCCTCATGGTATGCCAGCATATCAGACCGTTCCACTGTGGGTGTTCCGCAACGTTACGCAAAGTTCCACTGGAACGCGCGATGCTATTCTGAAAGCTGCCGGCCTGAAGAGGCCTCGTGGGAGATAGCATGCTAGCCTTAGATACTCACTCGTAAGCGAAGCGACGCAAGACCCTACATTTTTCCGTTTCTATTCGCCGGACGTCGAGGGCTTTACTGGTATCGGCCATTCTGTTGAGGACTGCGTCTACCAGGCTAAGTGGGGCATGGAAAGCACCTGGCTTTGTTGAAAGAGCGCGGTATTCCAGCTCCCGAACCTAACCCTGACCCTGTGATCACGGTCCGCAACGAGCGCCCCCTCGCGGCTTCGCGCTGAGGGTGAGGGGTTTAGGAGGGAGCTCCTGCGGCGGGGCGTGAGGGGCGCGCGAAATTGATGCCCGCGGTGCGGCGGTCGCGACGCAACGGTTAGCGCGCTGGAGAAGTCCCGGCGGGACCCTGCCGGGGAGGTGTCTTGCGCTTGGCCTTTCATCAATGTGGCCATTGCGCCCTGGTCCGCTCTTTGAGCGTGTTTGCGTCTACACCGTTCATCAATGTGGTGCATCAGCTTCGCGCCGGGCTGTCCTGTGACCTGGCCCGGTGACGGTTTCACCCTTGCGGGTGTCTGGCGCATTTGCGTCTTTCAGCAATGTGACGCGTGCGCGCCTTTGACCCTGCCAGCGGCCTGTGACCCGCGGGCCATCGTCACACTGGGTCCCCGCTTTCGCGGGGATGACGGCTGCCGTGTCGCAGGCCCTGGTGTGTTTTGTTGCGCCGCGGCGGCCGCCGCCCCGAAGATGGGCTAGCCCCACGGGCTGTACTGCTCTGGCTGGCCGTCCAGGAACCGGTTACCCAGGAGGTTTGCCAGAGTTGCGCTAAATGGAGAATAGCACGTATGTGCTAGAAAGTCAAGCGCGGTGTGACAGACGATGGCGGGCACAGTGGGGGGCGCGGTGCACCGTGCCCCCGACCCGCAACTCTACGAGTAACCTCACTTCACTTCTTGCCGGAATCGCCACCTTTGCTTGGTGCATGATTGGGGTTCATCTGGTTGCTGCGGTTGTCCGAGGCTGACTTGTGAGCTGGATTGTTCGGATTCTTGACGTCGGAGCGCTGAGAGTTGCCAGACTTGCCAGAACCTTTTGCCATGGGGGTTCACCTCCTTCCTGTCTTACTAAGCTGATCCACCGGGTCTGAAGCGGCAGCGCGCTCGGCTAGCACGGGCCCGCCGATCACTTCCGTAATTCACAGGCGACCGCCTGCAAGCGCGTCTGTTCCGGAGACCGTACGCGTCACTGCTTCGGCGCAGCAACATCGAAAAGTCCATCAAGGTCTTCCGGGTCCAAGTACTTCTCAAAGTCTGCGGATGGGAGTTGATCTGGCCGCGGCAAGGTCTTCTTACGCCGCACCACCCTTATTTCGCCGGGCATTCCCGGGTGGAGATAAACAAACTTGCGCTCTGCGAGCCAGTCAATAACCTTTCCGTAGGGGGACTTGCCAGTGAAACCGTACCGTGAGGGATGAAATTCTGGGTTGGACGCAGCTCGCCTCGCGAGCAGGTTGCCCAAATAGCCTCGTGGCACGACGCGGCCCTCTGTCTCATCAATTGCGTCGAGAAAGGACAGCACGGCCTGAGGCATGTTCCATTCGAAAATGTGGTCTTTTTCAAAGGCGGACCGTAGCTCTTTGGGTGTTCGTGGAGCGGCCCACAGGTAAACCTCGATCCCGTCTTCCTGCAACTCGGTCAGCAGGCCGGCAAGTTGTTTGTCAGTTGTGACAAACACCAATGCAGTCTCGCGTATGCCGGCATATTTCGTACGGTCCCGGAACTCCTTAAGTGTCCGTTCCCGTCCACCCATCAACATGAGCGGGAGGATGCCGTGGGAGAAGCGATCCAGGCCCCATTCGCGGCGGATCACCCCCTCGTTGCCTACGACCTCCCACCTTGGATCACGGGTGTCGCCCGTGACGCCGCGCAAGAATGCGTTGACCGTTCTCCGGAAATCTGCAAAAGATCCCTCTGGGGCCGGGACCGTATCAGCATCCCAGAACACCATCACGTACTTACTCTGGCCTGCCTGGTTCTCGGCCCGAAAGAACTGCGGCTTGCTCCAAGGGTCGCGTGCGAGCGCCAGCGAGTAGACCGCTGCAAGTGAGTCGGCCGAAGGCACGGTCTCGCCTCTTTCCCACCGCGAGAGGGTGTTGGCCGGAACCCCGAGGGCCGAGGCGAATTGAGCTTGAGACATGCCGAGCCTCCTACGGATGTCGGTAATGCTGGCCTTGTCGAAGCTGTAACGACTCGGTTTCACTAAGGTAGCCATCACCATTCATGGAGTGTCGTCAGAACTGTAGAGATAGTAGGGCTACCTGTTTCTGGTGTCAACTTCCGGAAGAAACGTCAGGCTGCGCCCTGCCTGGCATCCGGCAGGGGGCGCCTTGCAAGTGCGAGGGTCAGATTCCTCGGCTACGCTCGGAATGAGGGTGTAGGCGGGTGCCCCTGCCCCTGTGACACCCGCCCCTTGCGCCAAAACGCTCGAACACCCAATCATGTACTCAGAGGGCCCAGAGTCTCCCTGGCGCACGGCGACAATGAGCCACGAAAGCCACGCCCGCCGCAGACGTCGCGACAGACATGGCTAAAGGATTGCGTGGCACGCAGCTGCCATTAGGCAGGTGCGGGCGCGGCCACAACATAGCCCCGCTGACGCCCCTTCACGGGGAGCGCCAGCGAAGTGAAACCACAGGGGTCCTGCCTGGCGAAAGAAGCCTGGCGGGACAGCCTGGCCCGGGCAGCCGGGACCGGGCGCCCCGCCTCCGGCTGGTCACGATGCTGAACGGCCATCCGGGAATCCCGGACCTGGCAACCGGGAACAGTGGAGCGCTCGAGCGCACGGCCGGGTCTGCACCTGCGAACCCCGTTAACTCAACGCGCCCCCGCCAGTACCAGAAGCCCCAGGTCCGTCAGCCTCGGGAAAGCGGCGGACAGGTGCTACCGTTTTCTGCTCGCGGCCGCCATTTTCCTCTGTTCTGCCTTCAGGGCCGGGTATTCGATGATGGCGCGGCCTTTGATCTTGGCCTGTTCAAGGTCGTGGCAGGCTTCGTTGATGTGCTGGAGGTCGTAACGTGCGGTCACGAGTTTATCGAGGTCGAACTTGCCTTCTTTGTGCCAGCGCAGGAACGTGGCGAAGTCTTTTTCCGGGTAGGTGGCGCCGAGGGAGCCGCGATAAGTGCGCTGGTGCTGCATGAAGTGGCGGGCGTCTATCGTGATCTCGGTCTGCGGCCACCCAATGAGCACGGCCATGCCGCCGTGGTTGTCTGCGCCAGGGCCGCCGCCGCGGGTAGCCGGGAGTATCTGCTCCATGGTCTTGCGGACGCCGATGGCGTCGAAGACGTAGTCGGCGCCCGTCTTTGTGATCTCGTGGATGGCCTGTATCGGGTCAACTTTGCTGGCGTTCACGGTGTGCGTTGCGCCGAACTCTCTGGCGAAGGCCAGTTTGTCGTCGTGCAGGTCAACGGCAATGAGCGGGTAAGCCTCAAGGATGGCGGCCATGCGCAGGGCGCACATGCCAACGCCGCCGACGCCGAAAATGGCGACGGAGTCGCCGGCGCGCACCTTGGCCGTGTTCAGCACTGCGCCTGCGCCGGTGAGGACGGCGCAGCCGACGATGCTGCTCACGTCTTTCGGGGTGTCTGAGGCGATTTTGACGACGTAGTCGGCGGTGGTGAGGACGTCCTCGCCCCAGGTCCACACGCCGCCGTTGAGGGGCTGCTCGCGATAGGTGGCGCCGGTTGTGTATGCAGGGCGGCGGCCCCTTTCGGGCAGTCTGGGCACCCACGTCACGATGACAGTGTCGCCTTCCTTGATGTGGGTGACGTCTTTGGCGACCTTGGTGACGACGCCAGTGCCCTCGTGGCCCATGACGAAGGGGCGCTGAGACTCCTTGTTGTGGATCTGGTGGAGCTGGGAGTGGCAGACGCCGCTCGAATAGAGTTTCACAAGGGCCTGTCCAGGCCGGGGGTCAGGGATTTCGACCTCGTCAACAACGAGTGGTTTGCCGTAACCGGTGTCTATTGCTGCAAGGCTCTTCATGGTGACCTCTTTATGTGCGATGTCTCTGCGCGTCCGATGCGCAACGGGGGCCGGGCGTTCAGCCGTCGGCTGAGGCGAGAAGGCGTGTGCTGCGCGTCGCCAGTACCGGCGCAAGAGTCTAGCACTTGAGTGGCGGGCGGGCCTGCGGGCCGCGAAGTACAGGGGTGGTGCAGGTCCGGCCCGCACCCCAACCCTCTCTCTGCCAGGGAGAGGGAATGAAAGACAGGGCGCACTTCGACAGGCTCAGGGCGAACGGCGCGTCGACCCTCACCCCCGGATCAAGTCCGGGCAGGCTCTGATCCTCTCACTATCTATCTAGGAGAGGGGGTCTCTGGTCAGCGTGCGGCTGCGGACTTTTCGTGCCTGAAGAGGGCGAAGCTGCTGGTGTAGCCGTGCAGGAAGGTTGATTCACCCACCGGGCCGATCTCCCCGTTGCAGAAAAACCCGGCAAGCGGGACAGGGGCGACCATGTCTCTGAAGAGGCCTGTGTCGTGGTCTGGCTGGCCAAAGAGGTATTGGCCGCGGCCCAGGCATTGGAACAGGAGCGCAGAGGCGGGTTCCGCGCCGTCCATGTTGCCGGAGTAGCGCTCCAGCATGGCGCGCAGGTCTTCATCGGCTGCCTCGGCGTCACGCACGTGGAACTGGACGACCTGCCCCTCACGCACAAGCTCGCCAATTGCAATGGAGCCGTCTTTCTCCTCCGCGCCTATGACGTTGCGTATGAGGAAGTCGCCTGCGGAGAAGGAATCGCTCAGGGGGTCCATGAGCACGCCGATCTGAAGCGACCTGCGGATGAGGCGGCGCTCGCGCGTTTCACCCTTTTCGAACAGGTCGCGGACGATGTCCAGAGGCGCCTCATCGTCGAGCCTCTTGATGACGTTGCGTTCGCACTCGGTGATGACCATGGGCCTGCCGACCGGGCGGCAGCCTTGCGCAACAACCGTCTCCACGGCAAGGTCTCCGGAGAAGGCCAGCCCAATTGCGCCTGACCGCAGCACCTTGTTGCCCAGGAAAAGGGCGTTCGCCCCGGGCCCGTTGCCGCCGCTGACAAGGCCTCCCATTTTGACGGCCTTGGGGTAGGCGTAGTCGAGGCCTGCGATCAATTGGTCGGCCTCGACGGAGAACGGGTCCGGCAGGAGCAGGAGGGCCCGGCATTCGCTGGCGGGCAGGCCCACCAGTTTCACCCAGGCGTCGGGAGATTCATCGGCTGTGGGGACATGGTCGCTCTGGACGTGGAATGGTTTGACGCCGACGCCTGGCAGCAGCGCAGCTGAGATCGCAACACCGGACCTGCGCTCTATTTCGCGGCCTGCGCCGATCACTCCGGCCGCCGAGCAACCGGCGAGCAACTTTGGACCCAGCCGCTCTGCGAATATCTCTGGCACGGAGTAGTAAGACGGACCGTGGTGGGCGGACACGAACACCAGCGCCAGGTCGGGATGCTGGCCGTCAAACGCCTCTAGCGCCTGGTCGCATACCTGGTGGACCGCCTCTGTAAACGATGGCGCGTCTGATACTGCGGACGTCCAGCGCAAAGCAACCTCCCCGGAGACGGGTCCCCGATTCAATCTATAGTCATGCCTGGACACGTTTGGCGCAACGGGCCGGTGGCAGCCCGGCGCCGGGTACGGCAGCCCGCGGGAAGGCTGCGCGTGCCCTGTTAGACCACCCTGAGCGCGTCGTACGCCGCAGCCACTGTCTTGTCCACGTCCCCGTCCGTGTGTGACGAGGACATGTGCCAGCGGCCGTTGGTGGCAAGCCTCACGCCCCGCTCAAGCATGGCCTGGACGAAGCGTTTGTGCTTCTCCTCATCGCAGTTGCGGGCGTGGTCCCGGTAATCGGTGATCTCCTGCTTCGTCGTGAACGACGTGGCGAAGAAGGAGCCGATGCCCTGCACGTGAAGGTCGCTCTCGGTGCGGCGGGCGGCGTCTCTGAGCCCTTCCATCAAGGCCTGGCCCCGGCCATTTAAGTCCCGGTAAAAGCGGGCAGGGTCAGCCATGATGTGTGTCAGAGATGCGTGCGCCGCTGAGATTGACATCACGTTTGAATTGAAGCTGCCACCATGGTAGACGGAACCGTCGCCTACCAGCTTCATAATTTCTGCGCGTCCTAAGAGCATTGCGATTGGGAAGCCGCCTGCTAGGGCCTTGGCATAGGTGGCGAGGTCTGGGGTGACGCCGAGGACTTCTTGCGCGCCTCCCAGGGCAACGCGGAAACCGGTGATCACTTCGTCGAATATGAGCAAGGCCCCGTACTTGCGGCAGAGCGCCTGCACTCCCTCGGTGTAGCCCGGCTTAGGCATGATGAAGTTGGTGTTGCCCAGGACCGGCTCCATGAGCACGCAGGCGATGTCTTTGCCGTGCGACTTGAAGATGCGCTCGAGCGCAGGCAGGTTGTTCCACGGGGCGACGATGACGTCTTGCAGCGCGCCTGGCGCAACACCGAGTGACTCGGTCACTGGCAGGGGCGCGCTTTCGGGCCCGGCCTTGTCGAGCGGCGGGTGGACGCTGATGTGCACACTGTCTGTCCAGCCGTGGTAATGGCCCTCGAACTTCACGAACTTCGTCCGGCCTGTGAAGCCGCGTGCCAGGCGCAGGACAAGCTGGTCGATTTCGGTGCCGGACGACGCGAAGCGGATTAGCCCCTTGAGCGGCACCGCCTCGCGGACCATTTCGGCGACTTCCAGCTCCTTCTCGAACTGGCCAGTGAAGACGTAACCGCTCTCCATGTCCTCCTGGACGGCTTCAGTGATGAACCGGGGCGCATGGCCGAAGAGGTTGGGCCCCATGCCCATCACATAGTCAACGTAATCGTTGCCGTCGGCGTCCCACATGTGCGCGCCTTGTGCGCGGGTGAAGAAAAGCGGGACTGGGCGTTCGCCGCGGCGTATCTGGCTGGAGATGCCCCCGGCTACGAGCGTGTTGGCCTTGTCGAAGAGTTCCTGGCTGCGGGTGAACTTGTAGGGTGTGGCGCCGGTTGAACTGCTGCGAGCGGCAGGGGCGCCCCTGGTGCGTTTGGATATCATGGCTGCTACCTCTCTGGCGGAGAAAACGGCAGCCAATTGTTTCAGATGCTGACGCCCAAAGCACGCGGCCACGCACCCGATGCATAGCTGCAAGGAGGGAGTGAAGAACGGGGCCCCTTGGCCTGGATCGGGGCGACCCCTTGCCCAGGTCTCTCGCTCTCCATGAGCCTGGGACGACGTTAGCGCGGGCTGCGCTACCTTTCGAGGACGCCGTTGGGCTGGTGGCCGTTGGAAAGCGCCATGTAGCCGGGGAGCACGCTCTCCCGGTAGGCCTCTTCCAGTTTGTTCAGGAGTTGGATAGGGTCGTCGTCGAAGGCCAGGATCGCACCGGTCTCCTTGTTAATGATTTTAAGCAGGTCATGCACGTGGTCAGCGACGCCGCCCGTGCCGGTGAGCACGCCGATGACCTTGCCCTCGTCATATGCGATGGCGAACTCGCCGAGCGTGCCGGAGCGGCCGCCTGCGAAGACTACGACGTCACAGGTGCGTATGTTCTCGATCTCGCGGCCCATGAGGCCTGAGCCTGTGTAGACGATCAGGTCGTAGCCGGCGGTGGGCGCCTTGTACTTTTCGACATGTTCGCGGAAGTTCAGGGCCGGGGATATGCCCACGACCAGCCCCTGTACGCTCTTGGCGCCTATGACGGACTCTTGTGGCAGGCCGGGCGCGGCGCCTGTCACGAGGATGTAATCCCTGCGGCCCACTTCTTCGCCCAGCTGACGCATCTGCTGCTTTATTTTGTCGGCAATCTGCCCGCCAGCGGAGCCCATGACTCCCACAGCCATGCGCGGGAAGCGTGGGATATCGCCATTAACCGCTGGCTTGATGCCGGGCCTGGTTGGTCTCTGTGTCAATGGGCTTTGCCTCCTGGCGCCTATCTATTCTCTTATATGCCGGCAGGGCCCATCTTGGGTGCGGCCCGGAGTCTTTAGGCAGATCTTGTGTGGAAACTGGAGCAACGACAGGTTGCGCTCCAAGATTGAAAGCCCTCACTCCAACCCTCTCCCTGCGCTTGTGGCCCTTCGCGCCCCTTGACCTGCCTCGACGTTGTAGATGGCTCGCGCCCGTTGAGAGCTGATCTTGCCTTCGCGGAGGTCCTTCAGCACAAGCTGCGGGTCCCGTTCCTGTGGGTTGCCGAAGCCGCCCCCGCCCGAGGTGCGGTAACTGATGACATCGCCCGGGTTGAGCTGAACCGTCGTCTTTGAGGAAAGCTCCTGCCCCGCGCCGCCGGCGGGGGTGAGGACGTACCTGGAGACGCTCCCTGCCTGGCCGCCAAAGAGGCCGTGCGGGCCGGCCTTGTCCCGGTCTGCGAGAACGGTGAAGGTCACAGGGCCAGGGAACATGTAGTCACGGCGCAGGCCGAGCCCGCCGCGGTATTTGCCTGCCCCATCCGAGTCCGGGATGAGGCCATAGCGGACGATGCGCACCGGGTAGTTCGATTCTGTCTCCTCGACAGGCGCGTTTTCTGTGTTCTGACCGTGGGTCTGGACGGCGTCCGGGCCGTCTGAGCGCGACCTTGCGCCGTAGCCGCCGGCGAGTGTTTCCAAGAAGCAGAAGTATTCGGTCTGTGCGGGGATTGACCCCTCACCCTCTCCCTCAAGGGGAGAGGGGATGACTTTGGGGCCCGCTGCGGCGCGCGCTGACCTGGGGCGTTCGCCCAGGGCGCGCAGGCCGCCGAACCCGGCGTGGCACTGCATGGCCTTGGTGCCCGCACACACGGCATCTGGCATCACCGGTGAGAGCGCTTTGAATATGAGGTCGTTGAGGCGCACGTGCGTCTCCCAGCCTCCGACGACCGGCGCAGGGTGCTTGCAGTTCGTGACTGAGCCTTCAGGGGCGATGACGCGGACGAACTCGTAGAACCCGTCGTTCACCGGCAGGTCCCTGTCCATGAGGGCCCGGAGCGCATAGGCGCAGGCGGAGAAGGTCTGGGCGAATGTCGAGTTCACGGGCGCACGGCGCTGTGGGTCTGAGCCTGTCGTATCAAACGTGACGCCATTATCATCAATGGCCACTTTCACGGCGAGTCTGACAGGGTCCGGCGTGAAACCGTCCGTGTCTACCGAGCCTTCAGCCTTGAAGACGCCGCGGGGCAGCTTCGCCACTTCGGCGCGGGTCCTGCGGCGCGTGTATTCAACGATCTCGTCCACGTAGCGGTCGAACTCAGCCTGGCCGTAGCGGGCAATGACCTCTTGCACTCGTATTGCGCCTGTCTTGTTTGCGGCGACCTGCGCCCGGAAGTCGCCCGCGGTCTCGCGTTTGGCGCGGACCTGGGCCAGGATGAGGCGGAAGACGTCGGGGACGATCTCGCCAGCTTCGACGAACTTGATGGGCGGGATGATGACGCCTTCTTGGAAGACCTCCTGGAACGCTCCCACGGAGGCCGGCGCCCCGCCGCCGACGTCCACGTGGTGAGCCAGACAGGCCGTGTATCCGGCGAGCTTGCCGCCGGCGTGGACCGCGCCGATGAGCGTGATGTCATTGAGATGCACGCCGCCGCCATAAGGGTCGTTCGACAACACCATGTCCCCCGGGCCGAAGCGCCTTGGACCGTAGCGGCGCACCGCCATGGGCACGTGCTTGACGAAGCTGCCAAGGTGGACAGGCTGTGTGAATGCCTGCGCGATGCAGCGGAGGTCGCGGTCGAAGAAAGCGCAGGAGAAGTCCTGACGGGTCTTGACGTTGGTGGAGTACGCGCTCCTGCGCAGCGCAGCAGCCATTTCTTCTGTGGCCTGCGTGAGGGCGTGCCGAATAACCTCGACACGTATCGGGTCTATGGCCTGCCGCAGGGGCATGGTTCCTCCTCCCCCTGGCCCTGGCCCGTGTGCCCAGGAAGGCCAAATGATAGCCCCCAGTAGTCAGCAGGCGATCAGACTGTCGCCTGGGATGGGTGTCGCTTCGGGCGGCTACGGGTCAGAAAGTGATGTAGCCGGAGGCGAAGTACCCAAGCGCCGCAACGATAGCGGTCTGTACTGCCTTGCCCATGAACGTCCCAAAGAGGAATTTTAAGCATGGGACCCTGACTGACCCGGCAATGACTCCTGCGAAGTCATAGATGGGGTTGGGGACCAGGGCAAGGAGGAATGAAGACGATACGGTCGTGCCTCTTAGCCACCGCTCTGCCCGCCGTGCCCAGACCGCTGCGAACCCGTTTCCCTCTTGCAAGAACTTCTTTGGCAGCTTCGCCCTGTGCTTGCCTATGAAATAGGTGCCCATCATGCCAGTTGTCATGCTGGCTGCGGTCACTCCGGCGGCTATTGCTGGGTCGGCCACCCCGCTGACGGCAAAGACCAGGGGCAGGACGGGGACCGGGAGGAAGAATGTGAGACCACTGACTATTCCCGCGACGATCAGCGCCGAGTAGCCAATCCTCCTGACGAGCTCGACGTCGATGGGGGGATACAACTGGAGGATAAGGTATAGCCCTACCGCCATCGCGGCCGCCAGGACTGGGAGTGAGAGTTGAGGCTCTGGCTTGCCCTTGGACTGGCGGTGTATGAGAGGCACGGTAACGATGGGAGTCCGCGCTTTCATAAGACTACGGCCAAGACCGCCGGAAAGTACCAGCCGACGCAGGAGAATGGCCGCAGAGGAGGGGGTGCTTACCAGTTGGGCGTCCTGCCACTCAAATCAGTCTAGCTGGGACGCCTTCCAGTGGCACTGGTACTTTGGGGCGCGTGATGCCTGCCACACGCTGCGCACACCCAAGGCAAACGCCGTCCTGAGCAATCGGGCAATAGGCGGCTTGACGACGCCAGGACTGCCGCTTGCGGCGTGGTTCTGGGCTACTTCCCTGGAAGTTCGTTCCACCCATCGCCGCGACGCACTGCGTCAACGGCTTCCTGGTATATCCAGCCGTCTCTGAACGTTTGGTAGCCGGAGGAGCCCTTGCCCTGGATGTCGGCTACGAACTCGCGCGCAAGTTGAGTCCAGTTGCGTTGTGTTTCGTCCTTGACTTGGGGCAAGGCATCGGTGAGACGTTTCGGCACTTCAACTGCCTGCCATTCGCCTGCCCTTTTCTTCATGTGCAGCGGTCCTTGGGCATACGAGCCAGTTATGTGGACCGCGGCGTCGGACCCGTAGAACGCCACATAGTCAGTCGCAAAACGCGGTTGCATGCCTCCGTGCTTGAACAGCGCAGAAACGGGTTGGTGCGACTTCCGGGCAGGGGCGATTCGGGCGAGCACCGCGTACGACCACTCTGAGTCAACTGCGCGCCATTTCACTTTGCCGAGTTCGGCCGGCGAAGGCGCAAGCCTCTCCCGCTCGCGGAAGTCATGCACACCTTCGACCAGGGGCGCGCGCCGCATGTCGTTCCGCGTTTCGCCGTTGACCGCGGTCACATGGCCGTCGAGGACGTGCTCAACTATTGAGAGCTTGTGAGTGAAGTTGTTCGACAGCCTCCCGCCGCCGAGGGCGATGCTGTGCGACCACCCCCATGGGATGAGGGGGTTTAAGTTGTAATGCGAGATGCACTCGGCTTCCCAGGGCACGCCAATTGCGCCCTGCGCGACTAGCTCTTTGGCCAGGAGCGCATGGGGCTGGTACCTGAATGAGGCCGCAAATGCGGTCTTGACCCCAGCTTCTTGCGCGGCCAGGTACATCTTCCTGGCTTCGGCCGCGGTCACGCCCAGGGGCTTGTCGCAGAAGACGTGGCAGCCCGCCTTAACCGCCGCTATAACGGCGTCAACGTGGGCGCCGCCTGGAGTGCCAATGGCGACGATGTCGGGCTTGAGGGCGCGGAGAGCTGCATCCCAGTCTGTGCCCGCGTATATGATTTTCATGCCACGCGCGACGTTCCGGACGACGCCTTCTGTGCGGCTCACCATGCCAGCGATTTCGACGCCGCTGTCTCGTAACGCCATGGCGTGGCCCTGGCCGGCGAACCCGGAGCCGTGGATTAGCGCGCGAAGCTTTTTGGGCACGAGTTCAGACTTCCCCCCCACCCTCACCCTCTCCCGCCGGGAGAGGGGATTTGCGACAGTCGCCTAACCAGTCAGTTGCACCTTGAGCGCGCCGGACTTCTTGTCGCCTGCGGCAGCATATGCGGCATTGATGTCCTTTAGCGGGAACCTGTGCGTGACGAGGCCGCGTACACGCGCGGCGCCTGAGGCGATTATGCTGGCCGCGACTTCGTAGTCGTGCCTGCCGTCGGTCAGGGAATAGCAGTGCGAGAGGATGAGCGATAGCTCACGTCTTAGCATGATGGTGACGTTCACCGGCACGAGGGCCTTTGGTGCGCCAACGCTTATTACCCGGCCTCCCTTGCGTGCAATGGCGATGGCCTGGTTGAGCGATGCGCCACTCGTGCCTCCCACGCATTCGAAGACGACGTCCGCCCCGCGGCCGTCCGTAGCTTTGGCAACTGCGTCCCAGAGCGGGCTGCCGCTTTTTGGCAACGCGCCGTCTGACATGCGGTCTGCCGGCTGAGAGGCGGCCTCCATCCAGGGCATATCGTCCTCGGCCTGCAATAAGCTGTCGGCGCCAAGCGCTTTCGCCATTGCCGCCTGGGCAGGGTAGCGCGCTGTGGCAATGATCGTCGCTGCCCCAAGCGCCCGAACCGCCGCGACCTGGCAGAGTCCGATGGTGCCAGCGCCCAAGATAACGGCCGTTTCGTACGGCCGAAGTTGTGCCCTGCGGCAGGCGTGTACGGCAACAGCAAGGGGCTCGATGAGCGCCCCCTCTTCCCACGATAGCTTTTCGGGCAGTTTGAAACATGCGTGAGCCGGGACTGGCAGGAACTCGGCGAAGCCGCCGCCCAGGCGTTGGCCCGGTTTCAGGCACTTCACGTAGTCTCCAGCGCGGCAATACCAGCACCCCAGGCAGGCACGGACGAGGCCAACCATCTCAGGAGCGACGCGGTCGCCAGCTTTGAGCGTGGTGACCCCCTGCCCAACTCCGACTACCTCGGCGGCGATCTCGTGGCCTCCGGGGAGGGTCTCCGGCGTAGTACGCAGAGGGTAGTAGTGGAGGTCAGAGCCGCATATGCCGGAGGCGCGCACCAGGAGCAGGACCATGCCAGGGCCAGGCACGGGGACGACGGCTTGCGATAGCTTCCAGCCGGACTTGCCGTCATAGAGGGCGACGAGCCCTTTGGACATGTGCTTCACCTGCCAGGGTGCGTGAAGGAAAGGCCCGGCTGAGATTGGGACTTCCCCCTCACCCTAAACCCTCTCCCGTCGGGAGAGGGGACTAACTCTACGCGCATGGGGCGCCCTTTGCAGGGCGCCCCACTCTATCACCGTATCCGTCACCCCTGAATCAAGTTCAGGCCAGGCCGCGGTGGCTTTACCTTGCCAGGACGATGTTTTCCGGCGAGTTCACGTTGAAGAAGATGCCGGGCCGCATCTCCCAGGACTTGATCGCTTTCGGGTTGAAGGCTATAGCGTCCGGGACCGAGACGATGCCTGGCTCGAGCGCCTGGTCAAACCAGAAGTCTGCGAGAGCGTTGTTCATCTCGATCCTCTTCTTCGGGTCGGGTTCCTTGCTCACCTTGCGGTAGGTGTCCAGTACGTACGGGACCTCCATATGGCAACCGAAGCCGCCGCGTGTGAGGCTGGTGTACTCCTCCAGGCGAGGCCAGTCCCATGGCGCGCCGCCGTTGTTCTGGCGGCAAGTCTGGACGACAGGCGTCGTGTTGGAGCGGCGCACCGCGGTTGGCCGGAAGACAGCGTACGCATAGTGCAGGACCTGCACGTCTACGCCGATCTTGCGCCATTCGCCGGCGACGATCTCGGATGCCTCGAAGAAGAGCTGGTTGTCAGACTGGCCGAAGAGGGGCATGGAGAAGCGGATGCCGTTAGCGGCCTTCTTGAACCCCGCGTCGTCCAACATCTTCTCGGCTGCGGCCGGGTCGTATGGGTACTTCCACTTGTCGTTCCAGTTCGAGTCCGATGGGAAGAACGACCCCATGTAAAGAGGCTTGGCGACGTTTGCATAGCTCTGCTTGGCGATGGTTTCGCGGTCAATTGCGCGTGCGAGGGCCTGCCGGACGAGTTTCGCCTGGTCCATGTCCTTCTGGTCAGTGGGGTTGCCCTGCCAGGGCAGGTTGTTGTTGAAGAGGCCTGCCAGGTCCAGCTTCTCCCCGGTGACCGCGTGAGTGGTCTCCCAGTAGTTGCCGGCCATCGGTACCGCCATGTGGTACGAGCGGCCTGTGCCTGAGACGATGTATCCCTTTGTGGCCAGGTCGAGGAGGTCCTTGGTCGCAAGCGGCGCAAGGTCTGCCTCGCCTGTGAGCATCATCGCAACCCGTGCTTGCGCTTCAGGCACGTGCAATACGCGGATCTCTTTCGTTTGGGCCACCTTGTCCCAGTGAGCAGTCTGGGCCTTGAGGATTACCCTATCCTGCTGAGTCCACTGCGTGACTTCGAAGGGGCCAGTGGCGACGATGTTGGCCTTCATCCATTCGGCGCCCTTTTCGTCGAACGCCCTCTTCGAGAAGATGCCGAAGCCATCGCCGGCCTGGTTCATGAAGTAGCTTGCGAACCGTACGTCGTAGGCCGTCAGCGGGATGTCCATCGTGTTCTTGTCGATGGCGACCGCGGCCTTGAAGAGCGGCGCATAGTCACCCGCCTGGCCGTGGATGCTGGTCGGTGTGACGGCCGCGTTCGTGTCGTTAAGGCTCCAGGCCACATCAGCTGCGGTCAGTTCTCCATAACCCTTGTGGAACTGGACCCCATTCCGGAACTTCAGAGTAACTTTGCTAAGGTCAGGGGCCAATGTCCAGTCAGTCACGAGCCATGGCTCTACGGGGTTTGCCGCAGACTGGCGGAAGAACAGCTCGGTAACGCCCCATGCAAGCGTAATCTCGGGGGATTGGGCTGAGTTCAGGCCGGGGCCGGGACCAATATTGCCCCAGGCCCATGTCAGGTTGCCTGCCGGCGTCTTGGGCGCCGGGAGCTCTACCTTGGCAGGGACTGGCGTCGCGGTTGCTGCCGCCGCCACGGTGGGCGTGGCTGTTACGACAACGATGACCGGCGTCTGCGTGGCCACTGGAGCAGTGGTGGCAGGCGCTTCATCGCCGCCGCAGGCCGCCGCTACTCCCATTGCTGTCAATGCAGCCGCCAGCAGTCCTAATTTGAAGACATTCTTGCTATTACGCACGTATACCCCTCCTGGGCAAACCGCCCCATAGTCCGGGACGGACAGGTCAGCGCCAGAGCATATCACCCTTCTGTCCCTCACCTCCGTGAGCGGGCCCGTCGCTAATTGTCTATACAGTCCGGGCATGCCCTGTCCTCCGGCGGTGGCCGGAGCTGCCGTGCAAGTTCTTAACTCAACTGCCTCAGGCGAGGGTCAAAGCGGTCCCTGGACCAGTCGCCGAGAAAATTCAGCGCCATGACAAGCAAAACTATCGAGAAGCCGGGGAAGAAGGTGCTCCACCATGCCAGGCGCAGGTATTCACGCCCTTCAGCGACCATGAGGCCCCAGGCCGGTGTTGGCGATGGCAGGCCGGCGCCGAGGTAGCTCAGGGTCGCCTCGGCGAGGATGAGCTGCCCTACGCGCAGCGTGGCGATGACGATGATGGTGTTAACCACGCCAGGCAGCAGGTGCTTCCAGATTATCCAGCGGCCTGATGCGCCCGCGACGCGGGCCTGGTTAACGTAGTCCCGCTCCCGCAGGGAGAGCACTTCCGCCCTGATGTTCCGCACGAACACCGACCAGGCGAGCAGGCTGAGCAGTATGAGGAGGATGCGCATGCCCGGCTCGAACACTATCGTGGCGATCATGGCGATCAGGATGAACGGCAACGAGAGCCAGATGTCCACGAAGCGGGAGATGATCTCGTCAACAATTCGCCCGTAGAAGCCCGCGGCCAGGCCCAGGGCCGTACCTACGGTCATGCCAATTGCGATGGCGATGGTAGAAATGAGCAGAGAGACTCGTGCGCCGTGCATCACACGGCTGAGGATGTCCCGCCCGAACGGGTCTGTGCCCAGGATGTGGAATTTGGCCTCCGGGTGGTCCTTGTACCACTGGCTGTCCCAGAACCCTGGCGCGTTGCGTGACAGGAGGTCAGTTTCGGCGTAGTCGTATGGGGCGGCCCAGGGCGCAATGATGGCCATCACGATGATTCCCACCAGGATGAAGGCGGGGATGAGGGGCCAACGCCGGAAGAAGTCCCACACCGCGAGGACCGCAGCAAAGCGCGAGCTTTGCCCGGCGAGGTCTGGGCTGGCCCGGCGCGTGGTGGCGCCGCTAACTGCCATTGATTAGTTTCCGTCCCGAGAAAGGTGACCTGTGTAACCGTCCTGGACGGAACGGTAGCTCTGCATCATGAGTATTTGATCCTGGGGTCTATGTAGGCGTAGGCAACGTCTGCCAGCAGGTTGGCCAAAGCGAATAGCACGACGAATATGAGGACGATGCCCGTCATCAACGGGAAGTCGTTATTGAACGTGGCGGTGACTGCCGTTGAGCCGAGGCCCGGCCATGAGAAGACTTGCTCTACCACGACCGTGCCTGTGATGAAGCCAGCCATCGTCAGCGCGATCAGCGTGAGGGGCGGTATGAGTGCGTTCCGGAACGCGTGCCGCCAGATTATGGTGCGCGATGCGACGCCTTTGGACCGCGCGAACTTGATGAACTCAGAGTCCAGGATTTCAAGCATGGCCGACCGGGTGATCCTCAGGAACCCTGCGGCGGGGCCCCAGCCAAGCACAAGCGCCGGCAGGATGAAGTGGCGGATGTTGTTCCAACTCAGTGGGAACGTGTCATAGCCGTACTTGGTGCCGCTCGGGAGCCAGCCCAGCGTCACCGCGAACAGGTATATCAGCATGAGTCCTATCCAGAACCCCGGAGTGGCGGTCCCCAGGAGTGCGAATATGCGGGCGAGGTAGTCCCACGCGCTGGCCCTGCGCACCGCGGAGAGCACTCCAAGCGGGACGCCTACACCCACCGCGAATACCCAGGCTGCCAGGCCCAGCTGCGCAGAGTTGCCGATTTTGTCGCCGATGACATCAACGACCTTGCGCTTGTCCAGCAATGTGCGGCCAAAATCGCCTTTGGCCACCCTGCCAAGCCATACCACGTACTGCACAACGAGCGGACGGTCGAGGCGCAACTCCTTGCGCAGTGCGGCCTCCTGCTCCGCCGACAACCCGTACCCGGACGTGGCGTACAGGTACAACGGGTCGCCGGTCATCCTGGAGAGCGAGAAAACAATCGCCGTCGCGCCTATTACGGACAGGAACATGAACGCGATACGCCGAATGAGGAACTGTCGCACAGAAGGGGGTCCTCGCCCACGCAATTGGGCGGAGTGTGAGTCCAACCGGCGATGGTATTGGCCTGCACCCAGACCGTCAAATCAGCGGACAGGCGCGGGCTCGCGTGTCGCTCACCTGTTGCTGTCTATGCCTGGGTGACACGAGCTGCAAAGAAAAGGCCGTCTGGTCAAAGCAGCCTTCGGGAAAGCCAGTCCCAATCAGACGCTATTCAGGCTGCTATTTGGACCAGCTGGGACGCCCCTTTCATTTCATTTAGGCGCGTTTCTGGCAGTAGCGCGAGCTTCCCGGTCAGGTGTTGATGCAGGGCTCATATGCATTTGTCATACGTCTGGGCCCTTAACCCGTAGAAGGAGACAAGTACGTGGCTTGGGCCGGTACGCCGCGCCAGGCATTACTCAGGCAGGCCCCAGTCGCCCCAGCGCGTCGAAATGTCTTTTCTCTTGGCCGCGTTGACTTTGTTATTCCGGGAGGTCATCTGGGCGGACTGAAGGACGCGGACGGCGTGTGCCAGGTCCAATTTTGCCGCGGTGCGTTCGGCCTCGGTCCTGCAAGCACGTACCACTGAGAGCGCCCGCAAGTACTGCGCACGTGACTGGTCTAAGTTTTTCCGCGCGTATGTGAAGTTCACTGCTGCCCCCAACTATGCCTTTCTGAGCCGTCAGGTTATACCGAGATTCCTCTCATCGTCCCAGCCGGGGCAGTGAGCTGTTAGCAGGCCAGCACGCGTGTTGGCTTGGCCATCCCAGATCACACGTGTCTCTAACAGGGCCGCCAAGCGCCGCGGACCCCCAAGCCCAAAGGCGACTTGCGCCGAAGATCCGGCCCACCACCACGCCTCGAAAGAGAACATACTTGAACCTTTCGTGGCCTGTCCCAGGAGATAGCAGTTGGTCCTGACATTAGAACTCCATCGGCGACCAACTAAGGCCCGCCAGTTAAAGACGCCACCAGGCGAGCGCCACGTCACACTCGACGCGCCGTCCGTTACCTTCGACAGGTCTACTGACGATACAGGTGTGGGGGCGAAGGCCCGGGCCGGAACCGCACTGTCCGAGTTCGACACCTGGGAGGCAGGGCGAAAAAGCAGGGCAGCCTCGATATCCGCCAAGACCAGGCCACGTAAGCCGGATGAGAACGGCACAGAACTGAAAGAGGACTCCGTCCGGATATATCTCAATGACGTTGGCAGTACGCCGCTTCTAACGGCCCAGGACGAAGTGGTGCTTGCCCGCACCATAGAGGCTGCGAGGTGGCTCGATGAGATCGAGCAGCAGCTCGAGGCGTCAAGCGGACATAATCCCGGCCCGGTTGCTATCGTCCGCGAGTTGCTTGATCGGGTCTCTGCCGTCCAGGCTGAGGCAAACGCTATTTCACGGTTCATGGGGCTCTCCGGGAAAATGCGCCTGTCTGACCTCGTACTCCGCCATGACTTCCGGGAGCTTGTGGACGGGCGCCATTCCGGTCCGTTAATTGCATACCTGTCCGATGTGTTGGGGTGTGGCCCGGACGAGGCCCAGGCCAGGGTTGTTGAGATCTCGGTCCTCCCGCGCCTGCTGCCGCCGGACATCGCTGTACTTTTAGGGGTAGACCCGCCTGTGGCACACCTGCGCCGTTTCCGCGGGATGAAGGCATTTGAGGAGACGACAACGGCTGCTGAGTCACTGCTGTACGCGCACCTTGTGAGAGTACGGGACGAGGGAGAGAGGGCAAGCAAGCACCTGACTGAAGCCAACCTCAGGCTGGTGGTCAGCGTGGCAAAGAAGTACATGAACCGCGGCCTGCCGATGCTCGACCTTGTTCAGGAGGGCAACATTGGCCTGCTGCGTGGGGTCGAGAAGTTCGACTTTCGCAGGGGCTTCAAATTCAGCACTTACGCCACATGGTGGGTCCGTCAAGGCATCACTCGTGCCATCGCTGATAAGGCCCGGCTGGTCCGCATCCCCGTGCACATGTTCGACCTCCACAGCCAGGTCGTGCGCGCCCAGCGGGTGCTGGGACAGGAGTTGGACCGCGAGCCCACGGTGTACGAACTCGCGGAGCGTGTGAAGCTGTACCCGGAGAGAGTGTCTGAGCTCCTGCTGCTCATGAAAGGGCCTCTATCACTTGCTACGCCGGTCGGAGAGGACGGCTCACAGGAGCTAGGAGACATCATTGAGGACCGCGCATCCCCTGACCCCGCCGAGATGGCGATCGAGTCCTCGCTCCGGCCGCTTATAGACACGGCGCTCGGCCTCCTGCGAGATAAGGAGAGGCTCGTACTGGAATTGCGCTTCGGCCTCTTCGACGGCCGGCAGCGGACTCTTGAGGAGATCGGCCAGAAGCTGAACCTCACCCGCGAGCGCATACGCCAGATTGAGGGTAAGGCCCTCCGGCAGCTCAGGTGCGACACTCGGGTTGGAGAGTTGCGCGTACTGCTTGCCCGGTAGAAACGGCTGGCGCCCCTTGAAACGGGCTATCGGCCGCTAGCTTGCGGGCGGACGATTTCGCCCGTTTCCCCGGCTGATCTGGTAACCTTAATGGCAGGGTGTATAGCTGTTCCCCGTGTCTCGAGACTGTTCGGAACCGTGGTGACCAGTAGAAGACCCAGGTTTTATGACCACGGAGGTCACCATTGGTAACTCAGGACCGTAACCTGACTTGTGTCGAGTGCGGCTCGACGTTCGCGTTCAGCGCGGAAGACCAGAACTTCCACAGGGAACGTGGGTACACCGACCCGAAGCGCTGTCCAAGCTGCCGTGCGAAGAGGCGCTCTGACGGCGGTGGCGGAATGAACTCGTTTGGCGGAGGGGGCAGCCGCGGTTTCTCCAGCGGCCCTCGTGAAATGCACGACGCTGTCTGCGCAGAGTGCGGCCAGAAGACGCAGGTGCCGTTCCTGCCACGCGGCGATAAGCCGGTGTACTGCAACAACTGCTTCAGCCGCCGGCGTGGGGCGACGGGCGGCGGCGGACGCGGTGGATACCGCTAAGTAACGCTCCCGGATAACCGAAAAGAGCGCCGGTGACGTGGTTTACCCCCGTCACCGACGCTCTTTCGCTTAAGGCGCTATTACGGTGCATCGGGCAACCGCGGGCCTCCGCGGGTAAACACTGAGGGTCATGCAGAAGATGTCATTCTGAACGTGTATTGCTCCTTTGACATCTTCGGCACTGGACAATGCCATTCTGGGCCGGAGCGTAGAGGAGGGCCCAGAATCTGGCTCAGGAGCGACGCGTGGTCCTTCGAGCCAGATCCTGCGGGCCTAAGGCCCGCAGGATGACAACGGCGGGCCGAAAATTGATGTCAACAGAGCAAGCGTGTTTCACAATCCCACCGCAAGTGAAGGCAAGCATTTCTGTAGATGACCTCCAACGTTGCCGGGCAGGCCCATATCACTCATAGCAGGCAACACCTACTAGGTTGTTGACGGCTTACGTCCCATGGCTGATGCTGGAGATATGTCAGGACCACAGCGCAGCCCCGAGCTATCTAAGCGCCAGGCAGATATCCGTGAAGCGATGGTCGGCCTGCTGGCGCGCGCCGGGCTGGAATACCGCGGAGGGTTTGTCGAGGCGGGCGGACGGCTGATCCATTACCTCGACTATGGCCCCGAGACCGGACGTGCTGGCGATGAGAACACGCTGCTGCTCATCCACGGCGCCGGGGCGGGCAGCGCAGTATGGTTCCGCCAGATCTCTGCGCTGTCAAAGCAGTTCCGCGTCATCGCGCCTGACAACCCCCTGTTCGGCCTTTCAGCGCAGCAGGCTGCCACCTCGCCTCTCGAAGATTTCACCACGGAGTACCTGGTCTCCTTCATGGACTGCCTCGGCCTGCGGCGCGTCAACCTGGCAGGCCTGTCGATGGGAGGCCTCGGCTGTTTGTTCCTGGCCTTGCACCACCCTGACCGGGTGTCGCGGCTTGCGGTACTCGGCTCGGCGGGGCTCGGGACCGACATGCCGTGGGTGTTCCGCATGATTAGCGTGCCCGGGCTGAGTAACCTCTTCACGATGCCAATCCGGACAATGCACGGCTCGTATTTTTCTTCGCACGAGGTTGCACGGCCTGACGGCCCGCACTCCGAGGCCTTCAAGCACTACGCGTTCACTATTGGCCGTAACGACGGGCACGGCGCCGCGCTACGCCAGAGTGTGAAGGTTGTGACGGACCTGCGCGGACAACGGCGGTTACTCAGTGATGATGAGCTCGCTGGCGTCCGTGCGCCCACACTGATCATCTGGGGCGGGAAGGACCGCTTCTTTCCGGTTAGCCATGCTCACCGTGCGGCGAGGCTGATCCCAAATTCGTCGCTGCGGGTATTGCCTGACGCGGGGCACGTATCACCCTGGGACGAGCCCGAGCAAGTGAGCGGCTTGTTGGCCGGGTTCTTTAGCTAGGTTTACCCGGTAATCCCGACCCCTGGCAGACACGGGACCCGCATGACCGCCTGGCAAGATGAGGGAGGGTAGCCATTGCGGCCTCCCTACGATGGCAAGATGTTGGTAACCGGGCAACCGGCGAGCCACCAGGCCAAAAGGTCCGGCATTGGAACAAATTGCGCGGTCTGCGCCCGCCGACATTCACCCGCAAGGCTACGCGACAGTGTATGCTCGTAGGTGCAGGCAGTCCGGCGGCATTCCAATGCTACGACGCCACCGCCATCAGGAGCGGCAGGCCTCCGTAGTCGTGGCTAGCCCACAGACCTCCAATCTTCGCCAGCACTTTGGCGCGGCTCAACCCTGCCAATCAGAGGAATAAGACCATAACTACGCGCTCCTTTTCAGACCTTGGACTCATCGAACCGCTCCAGCGTGCGACCCGGGCCGAAAACTACACCGGACCTACCGAAATCCAGCAACAGTCAGTACCGCCCCTGCTCGAAGGTCGAGACCTCCTGGGGTGCGCCCAGACCGGCTCCGGCAAGACCGCCGCATTCGCACTCCCCATCCTCCAGCGCCTCTCGGCCCTGAACCGCCGGCCAGTCCGCTACGCCCCTCGCACGCTTATCCTGGCGCCGACGCGAGAGTTGGCGACCCAGATTGCGACCAGCTTCGAGACTTATGGCAAGTTTCTGCCACTGGCTTGCACTGCCATTTATGGCGGAGTTGGCCAGGACCGCCAGGTGCGCCAGATGGCCCGTGGCGTGGACATTCTGGTTGCGACACCAGGCCGCCTCGTCGACCTCATGGGGCAGGGCTATGTGAGGCTGGACCACGTCGAGATATTCGTGCTGGACGAGGCCGACCGTATGCTCGACCTCGGGTTCATCGTAGACGTGCGGCGGATCGTGCAGAAGCTGCCTGCAAAACGCCAGACGATGCTGTTTTCAGCGACGATGCCGAAGGCGGTTGTATCGCTTGCGCAGAGCCTGCTGAGTAACCCGGTTTCGGTCTTCTTGACCCAGGTCCCGGAGACGGCCCCGAAGATCGAAGAAAGTGTGATGTTCGTAGACCGGACCCGCAAGGCTGCTGTATTGAGCGACCTCTTGAGGCGGCCGGAGGTTGCGCGCGCCCTGATTTTCACGCGCACAAAGCGGGGCGCAGATAAGCTGGTCCGCCAGCTCGGCGACTTCCGCATCAGCGCGGACGCGATGCACGGCAACAAGTCTCAGAACGCCCGGGAAAAGGCGCTTGAGGACTTCCGTTCCGGGCGGGTGCGGTTCCTCGTGGCCACAGACATCGCTGCACGCGGGATCGACGTCGAAGCCATCACGCATGTCGTCAACTATGACCTGCCGGAAGAGCCCGAAGTGTACGTCCACCGGATAGGCCGCACCGCTCGCGCGGGTGCTGCAGGCGCCGCCGTCTCCTTGTGTTCCATGGAAGAAGAGTCAAACCTCCGGAATATCGAAAAGTTGCTCCGGCGCCGGGTACCAGTCGTTGAGGCGGATGGGCGCCCGTCGAGCGGACCTCAGGCGCCGATGCCTCCGGTCAACGCCCCGACTATGGTCAACCGCCCGCGGAAGCTCTTCACGACCTCGCGACGGGTGGCTGCGCGGCAGTTCAGCAGGCGCGTGGCCGTACCCGTCCGCACGGACAGTTGGCGCATTGCATAGTGGGGTACATGTTGAACACCTGAGCCCACCTGACCGGTCCGGCTATCCCCGCGCTGACTTCTCCTTTTGGATAAGAATAGCTGTAAAGGCGTAATGGCTCACAGTCACGGGCGCAGGCGTCACAATTCTGATCCACCCGTCTCCATCGGCCATGCGAACGGCAAACAAAAGGCCGCCTGGTTAAGGCGGCCTTTTGGAGAGCCATGTTGGTGGGCCCAAGTAGACTCGAACTACTGACCTCCACTTTATCAGAGTGGCGCTCTAACCAGCTGAGCTATGGGCCCGTATGCTTACCTTCTCCGGCCCGGAAGCAGGTTTCGGGCGGAGAATGCTGCCACAGGACGCGTGCTGCTCCAACTGCAGGGTGCAGGCGAACTGCGGTTGGCCCTAACAATCCTTGCGCCCCAGACCTGGTAATTCTACAACGAGCTCCACCGGTGCGTTCCTGGCTACGAGGAGCACGAGCGGCTCCGTCTTGCCCGTATTGACCGGCTGGTGGTTTGCATCGGGCGGGACGTAGATGAAGTCGCCAGGGCCGATGCCGAGCCGCTTCTCAAGCCGGTCGCCGCAGAGGAAGAGGCCCCGGCCACTCACCACGTAAATCGCTGATTCGCAGTTCGTGTGGTAGTGCGCGGTTGAGCAGCGCCCAGGCAAGACGCTGGAAATAGCCAGGTGGATGCCCACTGAACCCGTGAGAGTCTTTGAGACGCCAGCCAGGCGCGTCATCGGACCAGATGAGATTTCGACTTCCAGATGGCCTGGCTTGATGACGCGGACTTCTTTGTGCATCTGGCTGGTCATTCCCCTATATCAGGCGCCCGATGAAACCGTGGGTGTTCCCAGGCGTGCTGCCAACTCCCCCATGGTGAGGTTCTCAATGAGTCCACTGTTGCGTAGCGCGTTCACATTCTTCAACACCCTGTCCATGATTTGTAGCGATTTGTGCGGTTTTTCTGTGAGGTTGTGGGGGTGGAACCAGAGGTGGAAGAGGCCCCTTGCCTTAACTGCCTCACGGACCCGCCTGGTAACCGCAAGGGCCCCAATTGGCGCGGGGAGATTGCTGATGCGTCCGGACCCTGTGTGGAAAAAATAGGTGGCGGGGAAGTTCCAGATACCTTCATTTTCCCACTGTGGAAAAACGGCCAGGCGCCCTCGGCCCAGTGGGAGGCCCAATAACTTTGGATTTGAGCGCGCCTGGCCTTGCCCGCCGCGTGACGGTTTGTCCCTGTACGACGTGAACCCGTGCCGAACGACTACATCGAGGTGGCCTTTCTCGTGGCGGGGATAGGCGAAAGACCTCATCGGCGGGACCAGGCCGTCCGCGACCTGACGGCAAGCGCGGAGGTCCGAATCCATCGCGTCGGCGCTCAGTCCCGGGTCAGCACAGCGGATATGAGAGAAGGTGTGGGACCCGATCTCCTGCGGGACTTTGCACGACTTGATCATCTCGATGATGTCGCGCCCGTACCACATGGGGTGTGCCTGCGTCTGGTCCATTGAGCCTGTAGAAACGCTGCACGGCGCGGGGTCAAGCCAGTCCTGGCCATTGAGCCATGAATATCCTGGCCGGACCAGCTCAGGGTGTTTCATTCCGCCTTTAGTGTCGCAGCGGTCCAGGAAGAGGTGGCCGACGACCGCCCAGGTTGCCTTGGTCCCGTGTTTTTCAAAGAGGCCTAGTAGGTCGCTGATCAGACCACGTTCATTCCGGTACACGTAGGGGCTTGGCCGGTCACGGTAGTGTATGAACCCCCATGCCATCTCGGCATCAATAGAGATCATGAAAACGGCCCGGTCGAGCATCGCACCTTGGGATGTCACAAAGCTGCCCCTGTCTTTCTCAACCGGAAGGTCCTTTGGGAGCGTGCTGAGAAGAGTGCCGGCAAGATATCACGGCGCAAGCCGACAGACGGACCTCAAATAGCGCCGGGAAGCTCGCTGTTCCCTACTGGGGCGACAGATTACAACTCCAAATCCTTTTGTGATGTTGCGTCCATACCCATCTCAGTCATGTGAGGCAAGACGGGCGCCTTCAGGCGTCCACAAGATGACGGCCGCCCTGCCAGGCAGCCGTTCGATGTTGGCCGCGATAACTGCCGCGTCCGGCGGCACGCCGATTGCACCGAAGTCCGTTTCGCCTGTCAGGTCCACGCGCCATTCAACGCTGCGTCCCAACGCCTGTTCAAGGGTTGTCTTGAACTGACCTGCCCCCCTCGGGGCTATTAGCATGACACGTTTGCGGCGTGCTGGGACGGCCTCGGACACCGCTTCGCGCACGCCGCCGGGGATGGCGCGGGCGTGCAGCGCAGCCACTGTCGCGCCTGTGAGCGCGGCGCCGAACGCCCAGCGGGCTGAGTCAACAGTGGCTGCACCGAAGCGGCCGTTCAACGCATCGTTGAGCAATATGTAGATGAGTGACGCTGCGCCGCCCACGGCGCTGAGCAGCCCCGCCCCCGTGATGGCGAAAAGGTAGAGGCGTCCAACATTCTGCCGGTCTTGGTCATCATGGGCGCGGCGGATACTCCTCACAAGAGGCAGCCAGACTGCTGCGCCGAGTACCAAGGTCGCGAGGACTGTTGCCACCGCTTCCCTTGCAGCTCCTGGCCCCTCGAAGACCACGTCGCCAGACGGGACTATCACGCCTGCCAGGAGCGCGATGCCGGTCACGGCGGTGGCCGCGAGCGCGCCCAGCCCTGCTCCCATCGCAAAGTACCTGTACGCCCACGTTGCCGACGAACTTGCATATGAAGGCTCAAGGGCGCGGGCGGGCCGCAAGAGGAGCAAGATGTAGTAGAGCCACACGGGCGCAGCGGCCAGCCATAGCCCAACAGGACCGGTGAGGCCGGCCAGGCGCGAAGCTGTCGTTTCTCCAACCGTGCCGAGCGAAGTCCTGAACAGCGTGTGCAGTACCAGTCCAGCGGCGACCATCCCTATTACGCCTGCGCCCGCGGCAACGGCGGTCACGACGACATCTCGAAGCGTTGACCCTTTATCGGCACGGGCGCCCACCCTCCAGTGCCACGCCCAAGTGACAGCGGTGACAATAGCGGTTGCAAGGGCCTTCTGGGCGCCGTCAGTCCATACGCCGCTGCTGTGCAGGACGCCGGACGGGTAGACCGAGTCGTACGCCGCGCTCAACAGGTCGCCGAATAGACGCGCCAGCGCAATTACGAACACTGCAAGGGCTGCCGCCGACGCCACGTAGAGGTACCAGCGGTGCAGTGACCTGCCAGCATGTCCCGGTTGCCATGTCTGGCGGGCGACGCGCCAATGGAATGCCCAGACCGCGCCCCAGAAGGCGGTCCGCGAGACTTGACCGCCATCGATTGACTCTGGCCGCCCTCCGAGTAGGGCGGTCAGGACGCCTGCGACTGCGAATGCCGCCACCCCTAGAGAAATTGCTGATAGCAGCGCGAGGTAAGCCTGTCGCAGCCAATGGTTGAGCTCGCTCGCGGACCCCGCTGCCTTCCTGTCTGCAAGCCGCCAATGGAAGAGCCAGACGGGACCTGCCACCGCCAGGAGCGCAATGCCGAGGGCCACATTGCTCCCAGGGCCACCCTGGATGACCTTCCCCGGCCAGGCCTCGTCAATGAGTGTGCCCGCAAGCTGGCTGACGCCGACAGTCGTCAATACCGCTGTAACGGCGAGGACGACGTAAACGTATATGCGCTGGGCGCGGTTCAACGAGTTGGCCCGGCAGTTGGCGAAGGTGTGGCGGTCGCTGGCACAGGAGTTGCGGCGGGCTCGACTGGTTTACGGTCAGGCCCAATACACGGTACGTAGGGCCAGCCGATGCTGTCCAGGCGCCACTCGCTGCCTTCTTTGACCAGGGAATATGTCGTTTCAAATGACGAAGACCGCGGGCCCAGGATCCCGACGTCCACATTGCCTGCATCAACCGTGGCGCGGACCGTGGCATTGTTATCGCGGACGGTCGTTTCGCGCACCAGCACCCTGGACCTGTTGAGCTCGTCAACGAGGTATGAGTCTCGCTGTCCGATGGAGTCTGGGCGGCACTCGGCGAGCAAACGCGGGCTAAGGAGCGCGTATGCCTGTTGCCACTCGCCGCGTGCCAGGTAGCCGAGGTAGGTGCGCACGGCGTCCTTTGGCGTCGAGGCATCTGGCTTGAACTCGGTCGCGCACGCTGCGAACATAAATGGGAACGTGATGACCACCAGGAACGCAGCTATTGGTCTTGTCATTTGACGCGTCTCACAGTACTTAAAGGCGCTTCAGCTCCATTCGGCAGAGCACCTCCATCGATAACAGGGTAATGACGTTGCGGGCATCGCCGGAGTTCCGCATCGCGAGGCGAAGATGTGGAAATGCGCGGGGCCGTCACTTATCGTGTCCTGAAACTCGCCGAAAAGGCGAGTGGTCCATGGTGCAAGCCAATCATGGTTTGTAGCAACAGCATAACGGGAGGCCCCATACCCCCGGCCGGCCGTGATGTGTTGGCCGCGCTTGCCGGTGACGGCGCTGTCGTTGTGGCGGCCAGGACGTTCGCCGGGAGCTTTTCGAACTACACGTGCCTCGTGAGGCTGCGGACCCGCCGGGGGACGATGGAGAGGGTAGTGCTCCGGCGCTTTTCGGTCGAAGGCGAAATTGCCGCTAGGCGGGCACACGCCGAGTTCGGAGCACTGAAGCTGCTTCGCGGGAGCGGCGTGCCCGTGCCTGATGCGCTGTACCTCGACCCGACTGGCGAGGTCCTCGGCCGCCCGGGCCTGGTGACCTCATTCATCGAAGGCAGGCAGGTGTACGACCCGGAAAATACCAGCGCTTGGGCACGTGCGCTTGCATCGGCCCTGGCGAGCATCCATTCTGTGCGTTACGAGCCAGCGAGGATGGCGTTCCTGTTTGACGGGAATCACATCGGGACCTGGTTCCTGCGGGATGAGGCGGCTGCGGGGCAAATCACTGCGGCGCCTGGAGGAGAGGACGTTATCAGGCAAGTGAGAGGTCTATACGCCTCGCTGGCGCCGGACCGGCCTTCGCTCATCCACGTTGATTTCTGGCCAGGCAACGTGCTGTGGGACGCCGGGCGCATCAGCGCGGTCGTAGACTGGGAAGAGGCCTCGTACGGAGACCCGGCGTTTGACCTGGGTTACTTGCGGGCGAACATCGCACGGCGCGGCCTGGACAAGGCTGGCGACGACTTGCTGGAGGCATACGAGGCTGAGACCGGGGCGCCCGTGAAGAACCTTGGGTTATGGGAGCTGTCCGCCTGCGCGCGGGCCATGCCGAACGTATCCGTGAGAATCGCCAATGAGAGGATGCGGTCGTTCATCGAAGGGGCCAGGCGCCGGGCCGGGCTCTGAACGCCAAATGCTGACCGGCTGATGCTGCGGCCAGCGAGGCGCCTATGAGGCGAATTCTCCCTTGGTTTCAGGTCGCCTATTGGACGCACCGTCCATCCCTCAATCGGCAGCTATACCCTGATCCGTGCCTCTGTTAGCGGGCGTGTGAAGAGCCTGTGCAGAAACGGGAACCTCCGGGCGGCAGCGCTTGTATATCTCATAGCGCCGGATTATCGGAGCGGAGGGACAGCGGCTGGACGAGCAGCAACTGATCGCCGCGGTAATAGGCGGCAACACATCGGCCTACGAGTCCCTTGTCCTCCTGCATCAGCAGACGGCGTTCCGGGCCGCGTACCTGGTGCTGGGTGACGCCGCGGCCGCCGAAGACGCAGCCCAGGAGGCGTTTATCAAGGCCTTCCGGTACCTCCACAGGTTTGAGCACGGCAGGCCATTCCGGCCATGGCTGTTGCGGATCGTAACCAACGAAGCCCGAAATTCAAGGCGTGCCGCCTTCCGCCGGGCGAGGCTTGGCGAGCAGTGGGTAAAGGAGCAGGAAATACTGACAACTGGAGGATATACACCGGAATCTTCCGCCTTCGAGCTTGAGGACCGCCGGCTCCTAATGCAGGCGCTGACAAAGCTAAACGAGCTCGACCAGACCGCTATCCACATGCGTTATTTCCTTGAGCTTTCAGAGGCCGAGATGGCCAATGCGCTCGGCTGCCGCCAGGGGACGGTCAAGTCCCGACTTCACCGCGCCTTGGAACGGTTGCGGTCTTTGGTCGAACGAGAGTTTCCGGAGCTTGGGTCAAGCATCGGGCGGACGGTGGAGGCACGACCACAGTGAGACCAGCGCGCTGGACAGTTGAAGATGTGGAGCGGTGGCTCATCTCGGCAGCAAGGTCAACCGGGTATCCGCGCACCCCTGCACTTTCACAGGCCGTGATGGACCGGTTGGCCGTAAACGAGGGGCGCAGGTTACTTTTGGCCACGCGGTTTTCGTCTTTGCTGCGTCACCGCGCCCTGCGCGTCGCGGCCAGCGCCGCGCTGGTGGCCCTCATTGCAATCGCCCTGACGGCGGCCCTGTCACCCGGCGCCAGGTCAGCATTCGCCAGGTTCTTCGGGCTCAAGCACATCCAGGTGGTCCCAGTGGATAAATTGCCCGTTGTCCTCACGCCACCGCCGGGGTTCGGAGCCGTGGCCGGGCTGACCACCCTGGCCGACGCGCAAGCGATGGCCGGGTTCACCGTCATCACCCCGTCCGAGCCTGACTGGCTTGGCCGGCCTGACGCGGTCTACCTCCAGGACCTTGAGCCAGGCCGGCAAGTGGTCCTCGTCTACGGTCGCAGGCCGGAAGCCGGACCATTCTCTAAAGACGGCGGTGCGCTCATCGCGCTATTTCAATTCCGCGCTGAGGGGATGTTCATGAAACTATCGCCACCGGGGACCACAGTCCAGGAACTGGAGCGGGACGGGGTGCGGATGCTCTGGTTCGAGGGTGCATCACACCTACTCAAGTATGTGAGCCCGGATGGCGAGGAGCGTGTGGAGTTTGAACGCCTGGTAGACCGCAACACGCTGGCATGGGAGACCGGCGACATAACGTACCGCCTTGAGACCTCCCTGCCTCTTGAAGAGGCACTGCAGGTCGCCCTATCGGTGCGTTAGCGCCCTGGCGATATCTGGCTTCGACCATGCGGTTGGAACCAAACATGGCCGGCGGTTGTATGTGTATTAGTGCTCGGTCTTCAGGAAGCTAATAGCCAGAGGGAGGCGCCCCCATGAAGCGGAAGCTGTCTCGTTTCGCAGTTCCCCTGATGTTGAGCCTGACTGTGGCGCTTTACGCCTGCGGTCCTGCTGAGGCCGAGCCCGCCGCGGGTTCCCTGGTCTTGTGGGAGGACGGGCCAACCGGCCAGGGCATCGCGGTCACCAGTTCGGCGACTGGCGCAGTGGGGGCGCGTCTACCTTATGGCGCCCTGGACAGGGTACGGTCGCTGCTTTATGCGGCAGTCCCGGCCACGGAGGGAGCCTCCACAACGGTCCAGGTCTACGCCTTGCCACGCGGCGGCCTCGTCCGCTCGACCAACCTCGCAGGAGACTTCATGCTCGCGGACCAGAGCGCTCTGTCATTTGACGGCCGTTTCCTCGTCCTGCAGGAACGGTTTGCGCCACAGCCCGGCGCCGGCTATGAGCATCAGGAAAGCACGTTTGCGGTGCTGGAGACCGACCTGCTGTCAGACCCAGTCATGGTGACATTGCAGGGCAGGTTCGAGTTGGATGCCCTGTCAGCCGGCGGGGACAACCTATATCTCATCAACTATCTCCCTCCTTACGGTTCGGGCAGCTACCAGGTCCGCGTCTACGACCTGAAGGCCGGTCAGCTCCTTCCTCAGGCGGTGACGGAGGGACTGGACCGGGTGAAACAAATAGTCCCGACGATGAGCGGGACCGTCCTCCAGCAGGTCGTCTCACCTGAAGGGAAGTGGGTGTACTCCCTGTACTTGAACCGGGAGCACGGCCCCTTCATTCACGCCCTGGACACTTCTAGCCGCTCCAGCTACTGCATTTTTCTGCCCGTTGAGCACAAGGAAGACCTCTCCCTGCAGGCCTTCTGGTCACTTGCTTTATCCTCTGACGGTACCCGCCTGTACGCAGCCAATGGCGCCCTTGGGGTGGTGCAAGAGCACGACACCGGCACACGCGCCAACAGGACCGGTGGGTTCGACAGCGTCAATAAGAACGGTGGGGCCACTGGTCCTGAGCAACAGCCAATCGGCAACTCCTCCGGCCGCGTCGCGCCAACGTTTGGGGCGGCACTCTCCGCAGAAGACCGCATTCTCTATGTGCTGGGTACCCGCGAGCTCCATATCGTAGACACTGGGTCGCTGAGGCCGGTGCGTGTTGTCTCGCTTGATAAGGCTGCCCAGGGCATGTCGCTGAGCCGCGATGGCAGTGCACTCTATGTGATCACCAGGGGACCGGAGCCACAGGTCCTGGTGGTTGACACGTCATCAGGCGTAACAGTCCGCACGTTGAACGTGCGCGCCACCAATGCGTTGGCGGTCCTCACAAGCCTGTAGCTGGCCGTTGCTTGGGAGGAGAAGAGAGAGGCCGGACGGAACCCGGAGCGCCCGGCGGGTGTAGTAACAGGTAGAGGCGCCGGAGGCACAGTGTTATGAAGCCTGCACCCTTGCTGCTCATATTGGCTCTTGCGGCCCTGGCGTCACTTGTTTGGACCGCCTCCAGGCCAGCGTCTGCCGGCGGGTGGTCGGTAGTGACGCTCGACGCGTCGCCGGAAAATGTCGCTGCGGGCGAGGACACGGTGATCGGCTTCAGAGTGCTCCAGCACGGGCGCACGCCAATGCCTGGCCTCAAAGCAGCCGTCCACGCGGTGCACCGCCAGAGCGGCCAGAGCGTCAAATTCACAGCCTCAGACGATGGGCAGCCCGGCCACTATGCAGTCACCGTCAATCTTCCGCAACCAGGGGCCTGGGACTGGTGGATTGATGCCTATGAAGGCAAGCACCCGATGTACCCCATCATGGCTCTGCCTCCGCCAGACCTGGCTTCTGCTGGGCTCGTCGCCGGAGCGCCCGGCGGGGAGTTGAGGCCGCTCAGTCAGTGGCAATGGGCAGTGGCAGTCACTGGCGGCGCCGCAGCGCTGGCCATGGCCGCCGGGTTGGGCGCAGCTTTCGCCCTCCGCCCCAGGGCGCTCTCTCAGAAAGGCTAGGCCGTGTTGCCGCTGACGCGCACCAGGAAGGCGGTGGCCCTGCTGGGGCTGGGCGGTGTGTTGGGAGTGGCCGCTGTGGTCCTGGCGCTGGCGCCCCGCAGCGCGTCGCCGGTCTCGCCAGGTACGGGCCAGGACCCGTCGGGGGCTGCTGTCGCACAAACAGAGCCCTACGCGCGTGGAAAAGCCTTGTTCGTCAACAAAGGCTGCTCAACATGCCACAACCACGCGGTGACCAACAGTGAGGTCCCTGGTACAGGGATGGCTTACTCGGTAGGCGCGCCCGACTTGACCGAGCACGCTCCTCGCCTGGACTCCGCCTATCTGCACCAGTGGCTGACCGACCCGGCTTCCTTCAGGCCGTCAACTGTCATGCCCGACCTGGACCTGACTCAAAATGAAATTGACGACCTTGTCGCATTCCTGCAGCCGCGGGATTCACGGCCGCCACAGGCCGACAGTCTACGCTGATAGACCGGCTCCGTTCCCGGCCTACCGCCGTCTGAATTGAAAAATAAACGCCCCGTTTCACGGGGCGTTTATTTAGTGCGCCTTGACTGCTGAACAGTGGAAGGAAGAGGACGTCGAAGTTCGAAGTTTTGATCCAACCCTTGGTTGGACTGTTAGTTCGCCAGAGTTTTCGAGGGTCTGGACATCACTCCCGGAAGCCACTTCCGCATCTGCCGGAGACCGGCGGAATTGGAATCGCGCTCGACCGTTTGTTTAGTCCAGGCCGCCCTAGCGACCGACCTTGGATGCTACTTTGCAGGGCGCCCCGAAGAGCCCAGGCGGTCTCGCCTATCGCAAAACTGCCTGGACAAGCCCGAAGGCCTTGCTTAGTTGCTCCTTAGAAAGGAGGTGATCCAGCCGCACCTTCCGGTACAGCTACCTTGTTACGACTTCGTCCCAGTTATCGGGCCCACTCTCGGCGCCTGCCCCCTTGCGGTTGGCCCGGCGACTTCAAGTGTTCCAGACTCCCATGACGTGACGGGCGGTGTGTACAAGGCCCGGGAACGTATTCACCGCAGTATGCTGACCTGCAGTTACTAGCAACTCCGCGTTCATGCAGGCGGGTTTCAGCCTGCAATCCCAACTGAGGCCGGCTTTGTCGGATTGGCTCCGCCTCGCGGCTTAGCAACCGTTTGTACCGGCCATTGTAGCGTGTGTGTAGCCCTGGACGTAAGAGCCATGATGATTTGACGTCATCCCCACCTTCCTCCCTTTTAGGGGCAGTCTCGCCAGAAAGAGTAACTGACGACAGGGGTTGCGCTCGTTGCGGGACTTAACCCAACACCTCACGGCACGAGCTGACGACAACCATGCAGCACCTGTGCAAGCTCCCTTGCGGGTCCCTCACCTTTCGGTTCAGTACTACTTGTATGTCAAGCCCAGGTAAGGTTCTTCGTTTTGCATCGAATTGAACCACACGCTCCGCTGCTTGTGCGGGCCCCCGTCAATTCCTTTGAGTTTTAGCCTTGCGGCCGTAGTCCCCAGGCGGGGTGCTTAACGCGTTAGCTTCGGCTCGCAGGGGGTCGATACCCCGCAAACCCAGCACCCAACGTTTAAGGCGTGGACTACCCGGGTATCTAATCCGGTTTGCTCCCCACGCTTTCGTCTATGAGCGTCAGGGCCGCCCTAGGAAGCCGCTTTCGCCACTGGTGTTCCTCCCGATATCTACGCATTTCACCACTACACCGGGAATTCCGCTTCCCTCTGACGGCCTCTAGCCTGCCAGTATCCCCCGGCCGCTCCGGGTTGAGCCCGGAGATTTCACGAGAGACTTAACAGGCCGCCTGCAGACCCTTTACGCCCAGTAATTCCGGACAACGCTTGCAACCTACGTATTACCGCGGCTGCTGGCACGTAGTTAGCCGTTGCTTATTCCTCAGGTACCGTCCTTGCTCGTCCCTGAGAAAAGAGGTTTACGACCCGAAGGCCTTCATCCCTCACGCGGCGTCGCTGCATCAGGCTTTCGCCCATTGTGCAAAATTCCCTGCTGCTGCCTCCCGTAGGAGTGGGGGCCGTATCTCAGTCCCCCTCTGGCCGTACAAGCTCTCACTCCGGCTACCCGTCTTAGGCTCGGTGGGCCGTTACCCCGCCGACTACCTGATAGGACGCGAGCCCCTCCTGGAGCGGAGACGGGTTACCCCGCTCCTTTCCTCCGCAGCATCCACTCTGCGGAACGTACGCGGCATTAGCACCGGTTTCCCGGTGTTATTCCCCTCTCCAGGGCAGGTCACTCACGCGTTACTCAGCCATCTGCCGCTGAACTCCTTGCGGAGCCCCGCTCGACTTGCATGCATTAAGCGCGCCGCCAGCGTTCGTCCTGAGCCAGGATCAAACTCTCCGAAAACTGACGTTTCTTCCTTCCACTGTTCAGTTGTTAAGGCGCAAACCCCCGACCGCGTCCCTCCTCAGGATACGACCGGGGGCAAAAAGGAAGTATGGCACCGTGCTTCAACAGTGTCAACACGTTTTGGCTTTGGGTAGTGGGTCAGTTTGGACGTCGACCGACACCCCGGATAAAGTCCGGCGCATGCTCTGACCCTCCCCCTGACAGGGAGAGGGGATTCAAAATGAACCACTCAGGTCTTCAGAAGAATGGCCTGGTCCGGAATTCGGCCCACCTGCCGGCGCTCGATGGGGCGGGCACTGGCCCTTCCTCCACACACAGGTTAGGCCGTCGGCTCGATGTTCTTCCGACTCGCTCAGGGCCAACAACGGGCCCCGCGCTTGGCCCCAACTTTGACGTTGACACTCGGAGACTGGCGCAAATACGATTGTCGTAAGCCGGATTACCCGCGGGCCCCTATTTTCGGGCTGCTCGGGCGCCATTCTTGGAGGAGTCTTTATGGCCAGGCAGGTGCCAGGCGAACCTTACACGCGCATCTCAGCGAAAGAGGCCCATGAGATGCTCAAGGAGGGCGGCGTGACGATAGTTGACGTCCGCCGGCCTGATGAGTACCACGCGGGCCATGTCAAAGGGGCAAAGTGGATACCCGTTGACGATGTGATACCGCGCTTCGATGAGCTCCCTAAAGAGGGCAAGCTGCTCTTCATCTGTGCAGTAGGGGCCCGCAGCGGCCTCGCTGCCGAATACGCCGCGGCGATGGGCGCGGACACTTCCCGCCTGTTCAATATCGAAGAAGGCACGCCCGCCTGGGTCCAACAGGGCCTGCCGACGTCTTACGGAGATGCAAAGTAAGCGGTACCGCTGCGCAACCTGCTGCGTGGAGCCGCTCCGGCCGCACCGGACGGCCTGCTTTACTGAATGGAGCCCTTCGCTTGAAGATACTGGTCGTGGGCACTGTGGCCTACGACACTGTCGAAACACCAGAGGGACGCCGTGACGACCAGCTCGGCGGTTCCGCGTCGTACTTTGCGACTGCGGCCAGCTATTTCGCCTCGGTGGGCATCATTTCAGTCGTTGGGCGGGATTTCGACAAGTCAGACAGGGAGCTGTTGGAAGGCCGCGATATAGACCTGAGCGGCCTGCACGAGGCAGAAGGTGGCACCTTCCGGTGGTCAGGCCAGTACAAGGACGACCTGAATAGTGCAATCACGCTGCGGACCCAGTTGAACGTGCTGGAGAAGTTTTCGCCGTCGCTCGCGCCGGCCCACGCGGACGCGCCTTTCCTCTTCCTGGCAAACATAGACCCCAGGCTCCAGCACCGCGTGCTGGACGGGATGGCGCAAAGGCCGCAGCTTGTGGCTTGCGACACGATGAACCTCTGGATAGACATCGCGCGTGACTCTCTGCTGCAACTGTTGCCCAGGGTTGACACGCTTCTCATCAATGAGGCTGAGGCCAAGCAATTGACGGGCGCGCGGCACTTGCCGCAGGCGGCGGCTGGGCTCCTGCAGATGGGCCTGAAGACGTTGATCGTCAAGCGCGGCGAATACGGGGCGGCCATTTTCAGCCGAAAATTCGGGTTCGCCATGCCGGCCTACCCGCTGACAAAGGTTGTCGACCCCACCGGCGCCGGCGATTCGTTCGCAGGCGGCTTCATGGGATACCTGGCAGCAGTGGGAGATCTGTCTGAAGAGGCGATGAGGAGGGCCGTCGTGGCAGGCTCCGTGATGGCGTCCTATGCAGTCGAAAACTTCGGCCTGGAGCGCCTCGCCTTCCTGACGGTCAAAGAGATCGACGCCCGGTTCAAGGGTTTTGAGGAACTTATGCGTTTCCACCCGCTCGGCGGAGGCCAGGGGCTGCCGCTGCGCACCAGGTACGGGGGATAGGACAATAGCGTCCTGCGGGTGCAAGCCCGTGGAGTTGCACGAGGACCGGCCGCGGGGCCGGGAGAGGAGCGGTTTGAAGCACGACATCAGGAGCCTTGAGTTGGCTGCAGAGGGGGCGCTGCGGGCGGAATGGGCCGGGCGTGAGATGCCTGTCCTGAAGACCATATGCGAGCGGTTCGCCAAGGAGAAGCCCCTCAAGGGCGTCCGCATGGCCGGGTGCCTGCACATAACTGCCGAAACTGCCAACCTGGTGGCCACGCTCAAGGCAGGCGGCGCTGAAGTGGTGATGTGCGCCTCGAACCCGCTTTCGACTCAAGACGATATCGCCGCACACCTCGTCGCCTCCGGCGTGCCCACGTTCGCGATCAAGGGCGAAGACTCTGACACCTATTACAAGCACATCAAAACAGCTATTGAGTCCAAACCGCAGATCACCATTGATGACGGCGCAGACCTCGTGGCGATACTGCACAAGGAGCGTACGGACCTCCTGAAGGGCGTCTTCGGCGGTATGGAGGAAACAACTACCGGCGTCGTCCGCCTCAAGGCTATGGCAAAGGACGGCAAACTTAAATACCCGATCGTGGCGGTGAACGACTCGGACACCAAGCACATGTTTGATAACCGCTACGGCACCGGTCAGAGCACGATAGACGGTATCCTGCGCGCTACTAACCTGCTGCTGGCAGGCAAGACTGTTGTTATCGCAGGTTACGGCTGGTGCGGGAAGGGCCTGGCCTCGAGAGCGAAGGGGCTGGGCGCCCACACAGTGGTGGTGGAAGTGGACCCCGTCCGGGCGCTGGAGGCGGCAATGGAAGGCCACCGCGTGATGAAAATGGCCGACGCAGCGCCTGTAGGCGACCTGTTTGTGACGGTGACCGGTGACATTAATGTCGTTGACAAGGGCCACATGGAGGCAATGCGCGACGGGGCCGTGCTGGCCAACTCTGGCCACTTCAACGCGGAGATAAATATCAAGGCGCTTGAAGGCATGGCCGAGACCAAGCGGCGTGTGCGTCCGTTCGTTGACGAATATTCGATGGAGGACGGCCGCAAACTGTTCTTGCTGGGCGAAGGCCGCCTGATTAACCTGGCGGCCGCCGAAGGCCACCCGCCGAGCGTGATGGACATGAGCTTCGCAAACCAGGCGCTTGCAGGCGAGTGGATAGTTGACAACCACTCGAAGCTGAAACCAGGGGTCTACACTTTGCCTCCGGAGCTCGACCGTGAGATAGCGCGGCTCAAACTGTCCTCGATGGGGATGGGCGTGGACACTTTGACCCCGGAACAGGAAAAGTATCTGTCAAGTTGGGAGCTTGGCACATAGGGTGCGGGCTCGCATCGCGCTGGCACGCCGAAACCGTTCCAGACTTATGAGTGGCGGCCCTCTGCCGGATGCAGTCAGGGCCTGACATAACTGTACGATTGGACGAGCCAAACCCAGCCAAGCCGGGCGGCGCGGCTGACAGGCCGCAGCCGGAGAAGGGCCGGCGAGAGGACACCATATGGGCGGGACATACCTACTCACGTCCGAGTCTGTTACTGAAGGGCACCCGGACAAGATTTGCGACCAGATATCTGACGCCGTCCTGGACGCTGTTATGGCCCAGGACCGGATGGGCCGCGTCGCCTGCGAGTGCTCGGTGACCACTGGCCTCTGCATCGTTTTCGGGGAGATAACGACGACGGCGAACATTGATTTCCAGCAGATCGCCCGGAAGACTATCAGAGAGATCGGCTATTTAGACTCTCGATGGGGCTACGACTGCGATTCGGTCTCCGTGCTTACGGCCGTGGGCAAGCAGTCGCCAGACATTGCCGCTGCCGTCAACACTGCGCTTGAAGTACGCGGTGAGACGAAGAAGGCTGAAGAGATCGGCGCCGGCGACCAGGGAATGATGATCGGCTACGCTGTGCGGGACACACCGGAACTTATGCCGCTGCCGATATCCCTGGCGCACAAGCTGACGCGCAGGCTGGCGACGCTCCGCAAGGCGGGAGAAGTGCAGTGGCTCCGCCCTGATGGCAAGTCCCAGGTGACGGTCGAGTACAACTCTGACCACACGCCAAAACGCGTCCACACCGTGCTTGTCAGTACGCAGCATTCGCCGGACGTGTCACACGAGCAGATCACGCGCGATGTTATGGACAAGGTCATCAAGCCTGTCATCCCGTCACACCTGCTCGACAGCAGCACGATGTATTACGTCAACCCTTCCGGCAAGTTCGTGGTCGGCGGCCCGCACGGAGACTCTGGACTGACGGGGCGCAAAATCATCGTTGACACATATGGCGGCAGCGCGCGGCACGGTGGCGGCGCTTTCTCAGGCAAAGACCCGACGAAGGTTGACCGCTCTGGCGCGTATGCGGCGCGCTGGGTGGCCAAGAACCTTGTTGCGGCAGGCATCGCCGACCGCGCAGAGGTGCAGGTGGCATATGCCATCGGCGTGGCCCGCCCGCTGTCCATCTACGTCGAGACTTATGGCACCGGCAAGATGGACAACGGCGAGGTGGCGCAGCTCATCCACGATAACTTTGACCTGCGGCCGGGGGCCATCATCCGTGACCTGGACCTGCGGCGTCCCATCTACCGCCAGGTTGCAGCGTACGGCCACTTTGGCAGGGATGACCTGAACCTGCCATGGGAGCGCCTGGACAAGGTGGAAACGCTCCGCAAGGCGGCGAAGCTCCAGACTGCCGCGCCTGCAGGGACCCGGCGTTAGCGAGCTGGTGCTGCATCCGGGTAGTGCGAATGGTATTGCCATCCACCATGAACGGCAGGCTTCGAGTGCTACGATGACCGGGCTTCGCGAGCACAGGAGCGACCCATGCCAGGCGCATTACCAGCTACCCCTGCCATCCGGTTTGGCACTGACGGGTGGCGGGCCCGGATTGCCGACGAGTTCACGTTTGCCAACGTGCGCGCCTGCGCGCAGGGCGTCGCGAATTACCTGCATTCCACAGGCCACCACGGCGCGGGCGCCGTGGTGGGGTACGACACGCGGTTCCTCTCGGACCAGTTCGCTGCTGAGGCCGCACGCACGCTTGCGCTAAGCGGCGTGCCGGTGCGGCTGTTCGACCGCCCGGCGCCCACGCCCGGGTGCAGCCTTGCCGTGAAGCAGGGTGGTTCCGCCGTGGGGGTGATGATTACTGCCAGCCACAACCCGGCGCAGGACAACGGCTTTAAGGTGAAGTCCCCCGCAGGCGGCAGCGCCCCGCCTGAGATGGTGGCAGCCATCGAGGCAGAGGTACAAGCGGTCCTGTCAGGCCCTGGCAAAGGCCGAAAGGCCCGCAGAGCGTCTGTGTCTCGGTTCAACCCTGTTACGCCCTTTGTGGCCGAGCTTGGCCGGCAGGTGGACCCAGGCCCCATCAAGGCCGCGAAACTGCGCATCGTCGTTGACCCGATGTACGGCGCAGGCGCGGGCATCCTGACCCGCCTGTTGCGCGGCGGTCGCACTGAGGTCACAGAGATCAACGGCGAGCGTAACCCTGCTTTTCCGGGCATGCAGCAGCCGGAGCCTGTCGAGCACAACCTGCGCAAGCTGCAAGAGGCAGTCGTGACCCTGGGCGCCGACGTGGGCATCGCTCTCGATGGTGACGCGGACCGCGTTGGCGTCGTGAGCGAAAAGGGTACGTATTTCAGCACGCTCGAAGTCTTCTCGCTGCTCACTCGCCACATGTGGGACAGGCGCAAAGAGCGCGGGGGCGTGGCCTGCACCATCACGCAGAGCTCGATGCTGGACCGCCTCGCCAGCCACTACGGGCGCAAGGTGTTCCGGACGCAGGTGGGCTTCAAGTATGTTGGCCCTACTATGGTCAAGGAGGGCTGCGCGCTGGGTGGCGAAGAGAGCGGCGGCTACGCGTTCAAGGGCCACATACCGGAGCGTGACGGTGCGCTGAGCGGCCTGCTCTTCCTGGAGGCAATGACTCAAGCCGGCAGGAAGCCCTCCGAGCTGCTGGCTGAGATGCACGCAATTACGGGGCCCCACACCTTCAAACGCATTGACCTCAAGTTCGCCGCCGCTCGCCGGGGACAGGTGGCAGCGAAGCTCAAGCAGGCTGACCCTTCAAGCCTTGGCGGCCTCCGTGTGCAGTCTGCCGACAGGCGTGACGGCGTCAGGTTTGAGCTCGCAGGCAGCGCATGGTGCGTCGCACGCCTTTCGGGCACGGAGCCTCTCGTCCGCCTCTACGCCGAGGCCCCCACAGAAGTGTCACGAGAGCGCGTGCTGTCGGCGATAAGGCAGCTCCTCGGGATCTGACATCGTCAGCGTGCGGCTATAGAAACGCAGTCCGGCCGCAGGGCCGGTCGCGTAGCACCTGAACGGCCCTGGCACGGGACTCGCGAAGCTGACGCGAGCTGCGACGCAGGTTGGATCGTCAGTGATCGAGGACTGTTAGGTTGAGGTGGTGGAGGCGCTCGGGTTCAGCGACGAGTTCGATTTCGACGATCTTCCCGCGCGCGACCGTGAAACCGAATACCACACGTGGCCGTCCGCCCAGCGCCCACATGAGCCCCGCGGCCCCATTCACCAGCGCCAGTTGTGCGGCCTGGGCACGCCCCAGGAAGGTGTCGGCCACGGCAGCAGCGCCGCGGACCTCCGGCGCCAGCTTCGGTGCGCCCTCGGCCTGCCTCGATGCGCTGACAAGCGCGGCTGCGCCGTCGGCACGGAGCACCACGTCTGGGTCGAGCAGCACGAGGAGCGCGGCGAAGTCACCGCGCCGCGAGGCGGCGAGGAAGGCGGCGACGACTTCTCGCTGGCGGGTGCGATCGGCTTCATGGACCGTGGCCGCACCATGCACGCGGCGGCGTGCGCGGCTCGTGATCTGCCGAGTCGCGGCCGGGGAGCGTCCCACGATGGGAGCGATCTCGTCGAATGGCAGGTCGAACATGTCGTGCAGCACGAACGCGACGCGCTCAGCGGGGGCGAGCGTTTAGAGTACTACGAGCAGCGCGAGACCGACCGAGTCGGCCAGTAGCGCTTCGTGTTCGGGGTCGGTTCCGTCCGCGCGGCTCGTCCCGGCGAAAGCCGGGATTGGCTCGGGCACGTGCGCGCCCAGGGGCTCTTCGCGCCGCGACTTACGCGAGCGCAGCATGTCGAGGCACAAGCGCGCGACGACCGTTGTCAGCCAACCGCCCAGGTTCTTTACGCCGCTGGCGCCGGAGCGGCTGAGCCGGAGCCAGGACTCCTGCACGGCGTCGTCCGCCTCGCTCCGCGAGCCGAGCATCCGGTAGGCGACCGCCCGCAGGTGGGTCCGGTTGGCCTCGAATTGCTCCGCCAGCCAGTCGTGTTCGTCCATCGGTCACATTCCCCTGTCTTGTTTCGTCATTGTAGTGACGGACGAAACCCAGCCGATGTGACAGGAAGACCAACTGGATGCCGGGATTGAGACGAGGACTCCGGCAATGAAGCGCAGCGCAGTCTGAAGCGTCCCTCCCATACGGACCTCAGGCTGAGGCTCGGTCCTCGGGTTTATTCGAAGCGGCGGAACGTGGCCGCGTTATGCCGGCTGACGCAGACCGTTAACTGGACCCGGCGGCATCCGGATGCCCGCCTCAGCCCCGAGCGGGCTGAAACAGCTCTATCGGGTTTCCGGCAGGATCCTCGAGCAAGATCTGCTTACCGCCCACACCAGTGACGATTTCGTTTCGGAACTTTGCTCCTGCCTGGCGCAGCTTCGCCACTGTTCCCACGATGTCTGCCACCTCGATCTGGATTCGGTTCCATCCTCCGGGCTCCGGACGACGGCCGTCCGGCATGGCCTGCGCTGCGCCCCCCTGGCCCCGCGGGGCGCTGAGCAGGAGACGAAGCGCCCCACGCGTCACGACTGCGAATCCTGGCGCGGGGTGCATAGTCACCTCGAAACCGAGCTGCTTGGTGTAAAAACCGATCGCGGCGTCGACGTCATCGACGATATAGCGAACGCTTACGGTAGACACAATGGTGACTCCTCATCCTAGCGGTGTGACAGCTTTAGCCGGAGCTAGTCTGCTGGCGTGTGGCTCGGAAGTATTGGAGAAATTTGAACCGTCCGGGAGTGGCAGGTGGTTCCTCTTAATGTGCACGTGCTGCTTGCGAAGGTGGTCCAGATGCTGGAAGTAGGCCGATGGCGTGGACCCTGAGAACTCGACGAAGTCGTGGATCAGGTGAGACTGATCGTAGTAGCCGTTTCCGGCAGCCAGGTGAGCCCAATCTGGCGCTCCGCTCCTCCGGACGGCGGCGAGCACTTGTTGGAACCTCTGCACTCGAAAGAAGGCCTTTGGCGTGAGCCCGACCTCAGCCGAGAAAACCTGTATCAGGCGGCGGCTGCTGAGGCCGACGCTGCGCGTGACGTCGCGAACAGTGGGTATGCTGCCCGACCGTTGTACTTCACTAAGGACGGTAGACACCGCGTAATGGTGCTCCAGTGGTCTGAATAGGCGCGCTTTCAGCCCCTCTTCGAGGATGCGGAATCGCTGCTCGGGTGTCGCCGGCTCGCAGAGACGAGCGCGTAGCTCCACAGCGGCGGGCCCCCACAGCGTTTCCAGGTCGACATGCCCGTCTCTCAGTTCACCGGCCGGTAACCCCAGGAACGGAAACGCGCCCCCTGGCCAGAAATGTGCGCCCACAAGTGCGGTCTCCTCGGCGGTGTCGACCACGAACGGGTGTTGGTAGGCGCCCGAAACGATGGCCCCTGAGAATCGCCTGCTGGGTCCGGGATGCGCGCCATCGTAGATTCGCATCTCGTCGTCCACGAGATTGATTACGAGTTCGACTGTCCCGCTCGGCAGGATCCGCTCCAGGTGATGCGGCTGCGTGTAGTTCTCGTAAAGCCAGAAGTCCTGGACGAAGTCGCCCAGCGGCGGAGCGGGAACGAACGTGCGGTGTATCACGCCCACGAGTCTACTAGCCTAACGTGTACCGGCAGCGCGGTCATCCCGTGCCAAAGTGGAGTATGCGGTGTGCAAGGGCCCTCACGTGGATACCGTGGGCCTCGAACTGCCCTCCATCGGTCACATTCCCTCGACCCGTTACGTCATAGTAGTAACGAACGAAACACAGCCGATGTCACAAAGGAGTTCTTCATGACTAAGGCCCTCAAGACGATCATCTACCCCGTCAAGGACCTCGCCAAGGCCAAGACCCTGTACAGCACGCTTCTGGACGTGAAGCCGTTGATGGACGAGCCTTACTACGTCCAGTTCAACGCCGGAGACATGCAGATGGGTCTCGACCCCAACGGCCACAGCCAGGGGATGACGGGGCCTGTGGGCTACTGGCACGTTGACGACATCAGGAAAAGCCTGAAGGCGCTCCTCAACGCTGGCGCACAAGCACAGCAAGAGGTCAAGAATGTCGGCGTGGGCAAGCTGATCGCTTCCGTGAAGGACTCAGACGGCAACATCACCGGGCTCATTCAGTCGCCTTAGCAGTCAATTGCGACAGCGAAATATGGCGGGCCGGTCCGTTTGCCACGGCCCGACGGCCTCCAGCCACCGCTCCCCGGCGACGGTCGGCGTGCATGGGCCATAGGTACAGATGCGAATTTCGCGACTGGCTGCTTCCCGCTGCAGCGAGTCCAGCACAGCGCGCAGGACCGTGCCGGTGAAGGGCGTATACAGATAAAACACCGTGCCGCTGGAAAAGTCTGCCGCCCGCGCGTCCTGCTGGATGAACGTCACGTTGGTCAGGTTCAGCGCGCGGGCGCTCCGCCGGGCGCAATCAACGTAGGCCGCCTCCCGCTCAATCCCGATGCTGCGGGCGCCCGTGCAGATGGAGACCAGCAATGGAACATGGCCCAGCCCCGAGCCAAGATCGACCAGCACATCCCGTTCGGTGAGCGCAGCGCGGTCGATCAGATCGAAGATATGGCGCGCCGGGGTGGGCTGATAGGACACCATCTCCTCCGCCGGCCCGGCAACCTCGGCGTTGGGCTGCTCGAAATGTAAAACTCCGCTGATCAGTACATCGAGATAATCATAGCCTTCACCGTTCACCCGACTGGCCGTGCGCCCATCCCGGCCAGGTCGGGGCGCCCATTGAAGCAGCCGGCCCGGCCTGGCGCCCCGCTGGATCTCGTGGCGGATGGCCTCGTAGAGCTCGCGGTTGATAGCTTCCAGCCTCGCATGGATCGCCCTGGCCCGGCCATAGAGTCCCGCCCCGATACAGCGCTCGTCGCCGCCGGCCTGCCCCTGCTCATCCAGGAGATAGGCCTCAAGACGGTTAAGCGCCTCGACCCGTTCAGGCAGCCGGGCCGGCTCGTCCAGCGAACGGTCCAGCGCCAGCTCCGCGATCAAGGTTTGCAGTTCACTCATCATCCGTCCAAAGCTCCCTTAAGTCAGCAGCGCACGATGGCGTGGGTCCGGTCCTGCGCACTGAGACCGATTTGAGCGAGCGCAGACAGAATAAACTCTTGAGAGCCCTTCCTCTTTTACATGTGGCTCGTGGCGCCGCGCGAACTTCCGGTCGGCCTCGACGGCGCTGATTTCGACCGGCGATCAGGAGGCTGCTCCAGGATGACTGCTCCTGCACGGACCCCGAAACAACGAAAACAGGATGCGCTGAACCGTCTCGATCATGACGTCGACGCATGGGTAGCCACGGCCAATACGGCCAGCGGGACACCCTATCTGGTGCCGTTGTCGTTCCTCTGGGACGGCATCACCTTGCTGGTAGCCACACCGGCTTCCAGCCCTACCAGCCGCAACCTGCAAGCCACCGGCAAGGTCCGCCTCGGCATCGGCCCGACCCGAGATGTCGTCCTGATCGAGGGGACTGCGACCGCTTTGGCGGCTACCGAGGTCCCGGACGAGGTCGGCGACGCCTTCGCAGCCAAAACCGGCTTCGACCCGCGCCAGCGCGGTAACCTCTACCTCTACTTTCGCATTCACCCGCAGCGGCTCCAGGCTTGGCGCGAAGCCAACGAACTCAAGGACCGCGATCTCATGCGCGGCGGACACTGGGTCGTCCCTGACTGAGAAGACGGCAATATCCACTGCACCCGGAGGTGTTCGCCTAGGTCAACTCGTCAACAACCCTCCGGCCAGTCCCCCCATACGGCTAGGCCGCCTTCGTCGCTGCTTGCACAAGCTCGTTGTGGATCCTGATCTTCAAGTTCCCGGCGGTGCTGCGGAATGCGACGACCATGTGCTGCCCTGCCGCCCTGCCGAGAGGCGAACCTTTGGGCTTCAGCAGCCTGGCGCTCGAAAGTATGCAGCTCATGCCCGTCTTACGCAGGATCTTGATTGACTCCGCGGTCACCATCTGGGCGATCTGAAGGAAGCAAGCCTCGGCCAGGGCATCCGGAGACAAGTGGCTGTAGTTGATATCAGGACTTATCGTCTGGTTTTCGATCATCTTGCGCGAGATCGCCCGCATGTCTGGGCCGTCGATGGTGTAAAGCACCGTGCCTTGGACGCTGCCAACTACTTCAATGACAGCGGTGAGCTCACTCATCGTGTGGTCGGTGGTCTCCGTCCCACTGCGCCAGAACCTTAGCGGCGTCTTGATGACGTTGGCCCAAACGGTCTGCGCGGGTGCGAGGAACGCATTCAGGAGCTCTGTGCTCATAATTCACCTGGGTCCTGGCTTGGGCGCGGCGACAAGCCTTGTGGCCGTCACACATGCAGTATTGCCGGGCAACACCCACGGCCCGCATCGAAGAAACCGGCAATGCCGATAGGTAGTCCCACGGGCTGGACTTGGCGTTCCGGAGGACTGGCCGGAACCACGGGCGCCGCTGGGCGACCGAGGTGGAGGAGGGGCCGGCCACTTTCACGCTGCCAGACCGGGAGACCAAATGAGCACGGCCTCGACCCACTCCCGAGACGGAGCGGGACCCTGACACGGACCGGCTCTGTCGACATCCTCCTCTCCCAGCGGGAGAGGACTGAGGTGAGGGAGAAGCTGCGGGTTTACGACCCCTCACCCTGACCCTCTCCCGCAAGGGGAGAGGGAATGAAAACCAGAGGATGTAGACAGAGCCACACGGATCCTATTTGCTCCCCATCTTGTCGTGGACCTTACGCATGGCTTCGTGGTGTGCCATGCCCCCGGCCCGCAGGCGGGAGTATTCTGCCTCGTCAATGCCGTCCCGCTTCAGGAAGCCCCGGATGTCGTAGCGGCCTGGAGTTTCGACCGGGAGTTTGCCCTCTTTGACCATGAGCTCCAGCGGGTAGTCGCGCTCCTGCAGGGGCAGGCGGATGACGTGGTGGCGGCGCGCAGACTCGTAGAGCGCCATCATGACCTCCAGCGTCATGCGTGCGCTGCGGCCTGAGCCACGGTGTTCGGGGCCGCCTTCTATCCAGGCGATGAGCTCCCGGACCTGGGCCGCGTTTGTGGCGCCGCCGATGGCCTTTGCGCCTTCGGCAGCGTCAAGCGCAACGTCCTGCCAACCGCGGGTCTTGGCGTTGAAGAGGCGGACCTGCATCTCCTCGGCCCAGAGCATCCCGTCTGAGCCGCGCACCATGAATTTGCCGGCATCGTAGCCTTCCCAGTAGAGGTCAGACTGGATGCTTAACTGCACATTGCCGTCCAGGTGGACCAGGCCGGTGCAGGAGTCCTCGATGGGCGTGTCACGCTCGAAGCGGTCCGTCCTGCGCTCGACCGCACCCATGACCCAGACGGGCTTGGGGTCGCCGAGCACAAAGCGTGCGCCGTCAATCGTGTGCGTGGCCCAGTTCAGGAGGCCCTCGGCCACGCGTATCTCGACGTTCTGCGGCGTGCCGATGGCGCCCTGCTTGACCAGCTCCCGTGCCTTCTCCCAGCCCGGCGTAAACCGGCGCTGGTGGCTGATGACCAGCTTGACGCCGTACTTCTCGCAGGCCTCGATCATGGCGTCGGCCTCGGCGAGCGATGTGGCCATCGGCTTTTCGCAGATGATGCCCTTGACGCCGCCCGCCCTGGCTGCCGCTACTGTCACGGGCGCGTGGAGCTTGTGCCAGGCGCAGACGCTGACTATCTCCGGGCGCGCCTTGCGGACCATCTCCTCGACTGTGTCATAGCCAAGCTCAATGCCGTAGTCCCGCATGTACATCTGTCGTGCGGCAGGCAGCGGGTCTGCGACGGCAATGACTTTGGCGCGGTCCTTGAGGAGGCTGTAGCCCTCCATGTGGGCCATGCCGATAGAGCCGCAGCCAGCTATGGCGGCGGTGTAGGTCTTGGGCATGTTGGACTGACTCCCGGATTGCGCCGTTGAAATGTGCCCGGCAAGCTTACACGGGCCACAGCGCATGGCAGGTGGTCGCCTGAGATGGTGCCGGGGGCGGGATTTGAACCCACACTCCCTTGCGGGACAAGGGGTTTAAGCCCTTTGCGTCTGCCATTTCGCCACCCCGGCACGGGGCGCTGCCATTTCTGCTGACTATCCGAAAAGTACCCGAAGAGCCTTCCGAGGTCCGGCATCCGAGTTCAGACTTCTCCCTCACCTACACCCTCTCCCGCTGGGAGAGGGGTTTTGGGATAGTCACCTGGCCTTGCACAGCCGGTAATTATCGCTGCGCCCAGGGCCTGCTGCTCACCTAAAGTTCCAGGTCCTGTCAAAGTCAGTGGCTGCGCTCTCTAGTATCTGCTCTACTTCATGTGCGTGGCCGCGCTGGATGCGGTGGAGCGCTTCGCCCACTGCCGCCCTGAGGACGCTGGCATTCTGGCGCATGGTGTCGAAGGCAGCCCCAGCCTCGCTCTCAGGCCGCCCGTTCACGGTTACCGCCTCTGAAGGCACGTAGAAGAGGCCTGCGCTGCCGTTGGGGAGCTGGCCCGGATACCTGACAAGCTCGTCGAGCGCCGGCCTCTCGAAGTAAGGGTGGACGACACAGTTGCCGTAGCGGTTGCAGTCGCCCACGTGGTCGTAGCGCCATGCCAAAACGTTGACAGCCATATCCGCCACCTCCTCAGACGGCCCACACGTGCGCATTGCGGTGCGCGGCTCCATTATCGGACAATCGCAGCCTCGAGCACGTTACCAAGACGAGGAGCATGGCCAATGCCACCCAAACCCGCGCAATGGACGGGCCCGCCCGCCATCGGCATCATCGGCGGCACCGGGCTGTACGAGCTTGAGGGCTTTTCGCCCTCGATGGGCGGGAACGCACAATGGGTTGACGTGGAGTCGGCCTTCGGGAAGCCGTCGGACCAGCTCCTCATCGGCGACTATGCCGGGCAGCGCATGGTCTTCCTGCCCCGCCACGGCCGGGGCCACCGCATCCCACCTTCGCAGATCAACTACCGGGCGAATATCGAGGCGCTGAAACGCGCCGGGGTGACGCAGCTCATTGCGTTCAGCGCTGTGGGGTCGTTGCGGGAAGAACTGTCGCCGGGGACGTTCGTTGTAGTCGACCAGTACATAGACCGCACATTCGCCAGGGAGAAGAGTTTTTTCGGCCCCGGGTTTGTGGCGCACGTGAGCATCGCCGACCCTGTCTGCCGCAGGCTCGGCGATGCGCTTGAAACGGCGGCAACGAAGGTTGGAGCGCCTGTGGCGCGCGGGGGGACGTACATCGTGATGGAGGGCCCGCAGTTTTCAAGCCGGGCGGAATCCAACCTCTACCGTGCTTGGGGCTGCGACGTCATCGGCATGACTAACATGCCCGAGGCGAAGCTCGCGCGCGAGGCCGAGCTCTGTTACGCGACGGTGGCGATGGTGACCGACTACGACTGCTGGAAGCCGCACGAGGAGGGCGTTACAGCGGCGCAGATACTCAAGGTGCTGGCTGAGAACGTGGGACGCGCACGCGACGTTGTGCGCGCTGTCGCGCCCGCCATCGGCAGCCGCACTGATCCCTGCCCCCATGGCTGCGACCGCGCGCTGGACAGCGCCATCGCCACGCCGCCAGCCTCCCGGGACCCGTTGATGGTGCAGAAGTTGTCCGTGGTTGCTGGGCGCGCGATGGCAGCAAAGGGGTGGGTGTAGGCGCAGAGACCTGACCTGCCACGGACGCCAGGCCTGCCTCTCGACCATTGGGGCCTAAGGTAGACGTGAGTCCGCGATGCGACTACCAAAGCAGATCCTCTTTGCGCACCGGGGCGCCTTCGCTGAAGGCGCCCCGGAAATCCCGTATCTATGCTAACGAGCGGTGCTTTTTGTGGCGACCGCTTCTTCGCTGGTGCGTACACATCCGAGCGCAGGGACCCCTTTTGCGGGTGTCACGTCCGCCGGACTCACAAGTGAATCATGTGAGCCGGCCTGCTTTGAAGGCGCCGGAGCGGCCGCGACCAGTACCGGGAGCCGCAGGCTTACTTCGGTGCCCATGCCGGCCTGACTGGCCACTTTGATCGTCCCGTGGTGGGCCTCAATAATCGCTTTGGCTATGGTCAGCCCCAGGCCCGTGCCCTGTACCAAGCGAGTGGCGTTGTTGTCTGCGCGGAAGAACGGTGTGAACAGCCTTGCCTGGTCTTCCTGGCTTATGCCGATGCCTTCGTCCTTCACCGACACTGCGAGCACGCTGTCATGTGCAGTCAGAGAGACCAGCACAGGTTTGCCGGCAGGCGAGTACTTGGACGCGTTGCTGATCAGGTTGAGCATGACCTGGCGCATGCGGCCGCGGTCGGCCCGTATTGTGGCCTTGCCTGTCAGGTCGTTGACTAGGAGCCTTTGCTGCTTCGCGGCCATGATCGGATGCAGGGTCTGCGCAACGTCCTCCATCAGGCTGGGGACTGCGAATTCTGACGGCTCGATATTGATCTGCCCGGCCTGGATCCGGGAGACCTCGATGAGGTCACCGATGATGCGCCTGAGCTCGGCGCCGTTGCGCTGGATCGTACGCACGTACTCCTCACCCTTTTCAGACTGCCTGCGCAGGGGGTTCTTCAGCATGATGTCTGCGAAGGCGATGATGCTGGTCAGCGGCGTTTTGAGCTCATGCGTGACCATGGAGACGAACCTGGACCTTTCGCTGGAAGCACTGAGCAGCTCGCGGTTCCGTATGTCCAGGCCTGCGATGGCAAGCCGCTGCCGCATGGCGCTCTCACGTGAACGCCACAGGGCGATATCGGACCCGAAGACGAAGAGGAGCAGCAGACCGAACGCACCGCCCAGCGCGCTCATTATGGGAGTTACAAGCGCTGCCCTTGCCTGGGCAGACTGGGCCTGCAACTGGCTCGTGACATCGCGTGAGACGCCCAGCACGAGAGCCGTGCCGAGTCCGTCGGTGCCCATGAACGGGATGTAGGTCTGCACTACGTCCATGCGGTTGGAGGACGACAACTCACCTGCGAGATAAGGTTCCGAAACCAGGCCCGATACGATGGCGCCCGAAGTGGCCTTCGAGAACAGGTCTGATGACCCGGCGGTCAACCCGCGGTGTTCCTCCTCTGAGCTCCAAAGGAGGGCGCCGTCCGGCCTGTACAGCCCGATGCCAAATATGCCTGCGCGGTCAAGGAACCAGGACAGTTGCCTGCCAAGGTCCTCTGACGTCGTCGCATCTCTCTGAGCGCCGAACACGCCCTCTGGGCCCGTTGATAGCGCTTCTTGCACCGTGCCTGCGACGACGACTGCGTCCCTTGCGGACTGCTCTTGCACCAACTGGACGATGCTGCGGGCAGAGCTTGCCGCCGCCGCATAGTTGATAACCCAGGCTGTGACCGCAAATGTCAAGGCGCTGATCAGCAGGTACACAAGCGTTAGCCGGTACCTGCGGGCGACGGACAGGAGCTGCGCCGAGCCTGTCCTGACGTCCGTACCCTGCGACTGGACAATGGGTTTTGCGGCATCGTCCTGCGAAGGGACAGTGGCAGGGAATATTTGGTTTGGGACGTTGGTGATCATCGCGGCGACCTCTAGTTGGCGTTGGGACTGCGTGTCAGAGCCGATGGCGACCAGGTTGCCCTATGGCAAACCTATAACCGCGGCCAGCGCCGCTGCCAGTTCTGCGGCCAGTCTCGCTGCCTCTTCTGCGGCCAGTCTCGCTGCCTCTTCCGCGGCTAGTCTCGCTGCCTCTTCCGCGGCTAGTCTCGCTGCCTCTTCCGCGGCTAGTCTCGCTGCCTCTTCCGCGGCCAGTCTCGCTGCCTCTTCCGCGGCCAGTCTCGCTGCCTCTTCCGCGGCCAGTCTCGCTGCCTCTTCTTCCGCGGCCAGTCTCGTTGCCTCTTCCGCGGCCAGCCTCGCTGCCTCTTCTTCCGCGGCCAGTCTCGTTGCCTCTTCC
>Ga0187892_10000421_pt1 | contig 110887 bp, 99 predicted proteins | sample MA1701073metaG_FD_139345 | JGI IMG/M metagenome (GOLD analysis project Ga0187892, IMG submission 139345) | Bio-ooze microbial communities from a basaltic lava cave in the Kipuka Kanohina Cave System on the Island of Hawaii, USA - MA170107-3 metaG ... | reverse complement strand
TTTTCCGGCTGTTCTGATGTTTGATTCAAGTTTGATTTGTGTCCTGTGATGATCTCTTACTGCGGCGCTCAGACGCCTATCATTACAGACTTTGCCCAATTTTCAAAACTTGCAACCAGTTCCGAGGTTCAGAACCAACTGCTTCAACGCGTCGGTGTCGAGCGCGCGCTCAACCTCAGCTTTGAAATCGTGGCCGGGAAAACGCTTGTCGATGGCGCGGAGCAGCAATTCAATCACCGTTTGATGTTGCGCTTCCTCGACCACTTCCTTTCGCACTTCTTCACGCAAGTCTTTGCGCGCTTTTTCGAGCGCCTCTTCGCGCGCTTCGGAAATGATAGATTGAATATACGGTGTTTCCCGAAGAATGTGATCCAGTTGCATAGTTGTCCTCCCAAGCATTTGAATTATGCTGTCCCGATTGTAACGCAGACTTCCCACCAGTTGCTGATCACCGCCCTCCATCAACGGAATAAACGGCAGCAGGTTCGGATTGTTTTGCGCCAGCGCGTCCTCCGCCGACAACTCCCAGGCCTTAACGATCGTGAACTCCGAGGTCAGCGTCAGGTCACCGGCTCTGATCACACACCGGTTCGGCGGATCGTCGGGCATTCCGTCCGGGATGAAGACCAGCACGTAGCTATGCACCGGCAATCGTTTATTCACCCAGAAGACCGCCTCGTATCCGACGACCCGATCCGGCACATTGGCCGCCCACCGCGTCTGCGCTTCAAGATGCGTAATGTAATGATCAGTCGCAGTGATCACTTCGTAGGGCTGATCGGTCGCCAGCGCGGGCGCGGAGATTTCTGGGCGCAGCGGACGAACACTGGCGCCGGGCGGCAACGCGCCGATCAGCCGCAGCAACGCTTCGGCGTCCTCGCCGGCCAGGTCTTTGAAGGCTGAGTCGTAGGGCTTGTTGTCCATGGCTTTTCCCTCAGATCGAAACGGCGATGGCCGGGCCTCGCCCGTCCATCGCCGACGATTGGGCCGGCCCTTAGAAGTTGACTTTCGCCCCCAACTGCACGATGCGCGCGAAAGTCCCGGTACCCAGACTGCGCCCCAACGTCGCCGGACTCGTCACCGTCACCGCCGGGAAGCCGAAGTACGGCGTGTTGGTCAGGTTGAAGGCTTCGGCGCGGAACTCGAAGTTGATCCGCTCGCGGATGCGCGTGCGCTTGATCACCGAAGCGTCGAGGTTGAACGCCCAGGGGAATCGGAACGAATTGCGGCCGATGTTGCCGTATTCGCCCGCCGCCGGGAGCGAGAACTTCGCCCGCTCCTCCGCCGAGAAGATGAACGGCACGCCGGTCACCGGGTCGTCTTCAAACTGCACGGTGAACTTGTTGCCCGAATAGTTGGCGCGCGAACTGGCCGCGTTGGTGAACGAGTTGGTTCCCGACACGACCGTGAACGGACGCCCGCTCTGGCGCGTGACAATCGCGTTGATCTCCCATCCGCCGATCAGCCGGTCAACGAAGCCGCTCACGCCATTGCCGAAGCGCCGTCCATTGCCGAATGGCAATTCGTAAGTCACGTTGCCCAGGAAGACGTGTGTGCGGTCGAAGTCCGAGACGGCGTAGGTCAGGTTGCGGTCATTGACGTCGAGCGGAGTGCTCTGCGCCGATTGGCCCGTGCCGGAACTGATGCGGGTGAATGTCGGGTCGTACGATTTATCGTCGTGCGATTTCGAGAAGGTGTAGCTCACCTGAAAGGTCAGCCCTTGAGCGAAGCGACGCTGAATCTGGAAGACCGCGCCGTGATAATTCGAGACCGAGTCGCTGTCAATCACCTGCATCCCGCCGAGAATTTGCGGATAGTCGGTGAAGAAGAACGGCCCGAGGCCGTTGGCGTCGGGCAGAATGCGCTGCGCGCCGCCGGTCGTGATGATCGTCCGGTTGAGCGCCGCCGCCACCGCCGCCACGTCGTTGTTGGCGAGGTTGGTCGTGAAGAAGCGGCGCAGGAAGGCCGCGCCCGATTCCGTAGTTGTGCGGCTCGGATGGCCTGCCGTCAAGCGGTTGAGCAGATCGCTCTCGCCGTTCGCTTTGGCCGCGTTGAAGGCGGCGAGGAAGCCGTTCTCGCGAATCTTGACCGCGTTGCGTTCGTAGCCTCCAATCAGGTTGCGCCCGGCGCGTCCGATGTACTGCACGTCGGCGACGAAGTTCTTACCGAGGTCGCGCTGGATGCTGAACGACCACATGTAAGTTTTCGGCGTGACGAAATTCGGATCGAGCAGTTCCTGCGACAGCAAGCCCGGATTGGCCGGCGTCGCGCGATTGAACGGGTTCGAGCCGGCGGGCGGCGCCAGCGACGGGATACCGTCGCGCAAGCGGGTGTCGGTCTGGCCGATGGTCGTGTTGATGACAGCCAGCGTGATGCCCGGCACGTTCGGGAAGACCGCCGACGAAGGCAGGAAGGTCGAGATGCGGTCGAACGCGATGCGGAAATTGCCGCGCACCGCCGTCTTGCCGTCCTTGAACGGATCCCACGCCACGCCCACCGCCGGAGCGAAGTTGTTCAAATCGCTCTGGTAGAGATCGGCGTTGACGTAGCGTAAATCGGTCGAAGGCGCCGAACCGGCGACGAATGGTTGCGCGGGCGCGAAGATTTTGTTCTCGCCGCGCGCAAACGGCTTTGGCTTCGGCTCGTAACGCATGCCGAAGTTCAAGGTCAGATTTGAACTCGCCCGCCAATCGTCCTGGAAGTAGAAATCATACTCCGGATACCAGGCGTCGAACTTGAACGGCGTGCCCGGCGCGCCGTAAGTATTGCCCTGCGCGACCAGCCCCACGTCCACGCGATTCAACTTGCCGAGCGAATCGTTGATGAAGCCGGACAGTCGCGTCCGGTCGTTCGTGTTGATGCAATTGGTGGTGATCGTGGCGGTGCAAACGGTCGGCAGTTTGAACGTCGTCGGATCAACCGCGCCGCCGAGCAGGTAGCGCGGGTTGACGTCCAAGCCCGCGACCGTGCCGCGCAGATCGAGGTGCCGCTGCAAACGCAGATTGGCGCCGAAGCGCAGCGTGTGCGGGCCGGCGACGTGCGTCAGATTGTCCAGAACCTGATAGGTTGTAATCTCGCGCAGGTTGCCGAAGCCGTTCGAGAGCGGATCGGTCGGGTTGACCGTGACAATCGGCGTCGTGCGCGGGTCCTGGTTCGACGGGATGGCGAAGTTGAACTTGAAATAATTGCCGCCCGCGATCAACTCGTTGGTCGTCCGCTCGCTCAAGGTCGTGCGCCAGCCGGCGGCCAGATTGCGCGGCGTGCGGAAAGTGGCGACGATGACGGGCAGGTCGGGAAAACGCGCCGCGCCGCTGTTGGTCGTGTCGCCGACAGTGTCCTGTTGTCCCCACGAGTAGCGCCCGAAGAAGCTGTTGCGCTCGTTGAGCGTGAAATCAATCTTGGTGTTGAAGTCGCGCTGCGGGTCGGTGCGCGTCGCCAGCGAGGTGAAGCCGGCGGTGTTCAAACCGTCGCCCACGTCGAAGCGGTTCGGCAGCGGGGTGAGCGCGAGGATTTTTTGCACCGTCGGATCGAGTCCCAGGGTGCGCGGATCGTTCGTCACGGCGTTGTACGAACCGATGGTCAAACCCGGCAGCGGATTGCCCTGCGCGTCCACCGAAGCGCCCACGACGCCGGCGGGGAAATTGCGCCCGCCGACGACGTAACGGAAAATGCCCTGCCGCGCCTGCGCCGTGTAAACCGTATTGGTCTGATCGAGCGTCTGCGTCAGCCGCTGAGTCTGCGTGTTGAAGAAGAAGAACAATTTGTTCTTGATGATCGGGCCGCCGATGGCGCCGCCGAATTGATTGCGCAGCAGGAAGCGGCGAGGCGAGTTGATCCGGTTCAATTCCCACTCGTTGGCGTTCAAGACGCGGTTGCGGTGGAACTCGAAGAGCGAGCCGTGAAAGTCATTCGTCCCGGAGCGCGTGATCAAAGCCACTTGCGCGCCGCTGTTGCGGCCCATGGTGGCGTCCGGGTTGGAGGTCGTGAGACGGTACTCCTGGATCGAATCCGGGTTGGTGCGGATAGGCGTGAAGGTCGCCGTGCCGGCTGAAGTCTCGTTGGCGTCAATGCCGTCGAGTGTGATGTTGATGGCGCGGTCACGAGCGCCAAAGATGTGCACGCCACCACCGGTGTTCGCGCCGCTGACCACTCCGGGTTGCGTCAAAACCAGGTCGAGCGGATTGCGCCCGTTCAAGGGGAGCGAGGTGACCGTCTTCTGGTCAATGACGTTGCCGATGTTGCCCGACTGGTTGGTCTGGACTTTTTCGTAACTGCCCTGGACCTGGACCACTTCGGTGATGGCGCCGGCTTCGAGCGCGATGTTGATTGTCGCGGTGTCATTAGCGGTCAGGACGTTATTGGTCGTCGAGAACTTCTTGAAGCCGGCGGCTTCGACCTCGATGGTGTAAACGCCCGCTTGTAGAGCCTCGAAGTTGTAGAGACCGGCGCTGTTCGAGGTGGTTTTGTAATTGACCTTCGTCGCTTCGTTCGTCGCGGTCACCGCCGCGCCCGGCACCACGGCGCCGGTCGAATCCTGCACGGTTCCGACGATGCGCCCGGTCGCGGTCTGCGCCAGCGCCACTGCGGACAGCGAGAGGCAAATCAGCAGCGCCCACACGATGGTCATTGGCGCTGCCACGGATGATCTTTTGTGCTTCATCTTGTCTCCTTGAAGAGGCGATGGCGAGGATCTAATCAACTCGCGCCGCCAAAATGATGGAAATCAGGTTTTATTCTGCGATTTGCGGTGTGATGATGAATCCGCTTCCGTTGAAATAAGGCAAGTCACATTCCAGCAAGGGCTTGTCCGCGTCTATCCGGGGCGCGTCCGCAGCCGCCCCGCTATCCAAAGCCTTTGCAGGACTTATTCGGATCACGCTGCCAGACGCGGCTCCGGGAGCGAGGCGCCACAGTCTGCCTCATCCAAAAATCTAAAGCGGAAATCCGAAAAAATGAACAGCTTGTTGGCTGCCAATCTGAGAGAGGGGATTGGAAGGTTTGTGGCGCCGGAGTTATTGGTCGAATAGTTCGTCGTCCGTCTCTGTCGCCGCTGGGAAACTGACGCCGTCGTAAACTTCGCTGAGTTTCAGTTCACAGCCGATGGACTCAATGCTCAGACTCGCGTCCAGCCCGGAAACCGTCGCGAGCGCCCATTCGCCGTTCGGCTGCCGGCGGTAATGTTCGATCATCGGTTTGTCCTGAGCGACGAGTATGTAATCGGTCAGTGTCGGCAGCCAGGTGCGATAGCGGATGAACCTCTCGCCGCGGTCAAAAGCTTCTGTGAACTTTGATAAGACGTTGAAGATGACGTTCGGATTGAGCAGGACGTCGCGGTGTTCGTCGCGAAATTTGCGTTCTCCGCACACGACCAACACGTCGGGGTATGAGTAAAATCCTTCGGAATTTTGATAGGGCATTGGCTCCGGGCCGCTCCGCACTTTGGTACTATGGGCGCGAACCCGGCAAAGCTTGCCCTTCAATTGGGCATGAAGATGGCCCATGATGTTCCCACAAATTTCGCTGTGCTGATCGCTCTCCCAATCCATCGCGAAAATCCTGCCGTCAATGTATTCGTGACGTTCTTCGGAGGCGCGTTCGATAGCCAGATATTCCTCTTCCGCCAGAAATTCTTTCCCGGAGAAAAAGATTCGCGATTGAGGTGATTTCATAAACTTCTCTCCTTCGACATACGCATTATCGCATTGCGCAGCGCAACCGGAAGCCTGAACTCGTTCTGAATTGTCATTTGAACCAGCGCAAATAATCGGGCAGCGAATGCAACTGGTCAACGTGATCGGGCGCGGAATTGCCCGCATAACCAACCAGCAAAAACTTCCCGGCCCTGACTTCGCTCAACTGCTGCGTGCCCATCGGCCCCCACTGCGCCACCGCCCGTCGCTTGAGTCCCAACTGGCGCAACAACCAGTCGGCGGTTTCGGTTGTGCTGGCAAACGTTCCGGGAAAGATTTCCGAATGCGTGATGATCATCTGCTTCCGGCCCACCACAGCGTCGCGGGCGAATTGCAGGAAGATTTCCAGCTTGTCAGTTTCCAGTTCCGACTCCTGCGGCCCGGGCTTTCCGCCGATGTAGCCCGTGTGCAGTCCATCTATCAGCAGCGCGCGATCAACCCGGGCGTAATTTTCAGGCGTCTTCAGAATCTCACGCACAGCGCCATAACCCGCGCTCCACGCTGTCAAAGTGATCGAAGAGAATTGCGCTCCCGCTTTCGACTCGGCCTCGGCGATCAAACGCTCGAAGAGTTTCCGGTCGGCGAAAGGTTTTGCGTAAACGCTCGAACCCGCGCCGAGTTGAATAGAGATCACCGCTGTGTTTCCGGCGCGCGCAGCCGCGACTTCAGGCAGCCACGTTCCGCCGTGAAAGTGGATGAACAACGGCAGCCTCGACTTGTTCTTCAGCTTTTCAGGGATGAACAGCGCGCCGAGTTCCAGCGTTTCGCGCCGTCCGACGGGCGTCTCCTGTTTCAACCGGGGATGCGCGCGGGTGTGTTCGACCATCGGCGATGGGTTTTGTGATTGTTGCGCGAATGCCGATATGGTGAAGAGTGTGATGAGAATTGTTCGTCGCATATCTTGCCGTCGTAAAATCGTCGCGTTAGCATACAGCCGAAGGAGGATTCACACCATTGGAACCCATCTCTCATTTCTTCTACTCGCATCGCCTGAAGCTGCAATTCTGGGATTGGGGCAGTGAAGGCAAGCCAACGATGATCCTGGTTCACGGCGGACTCGACCACGCGCGCAACTGGGATTGGGTCGCTCGCGCGTTGCGCGACGACTTTCACGTTTACGCGGTTGACCTGCGCGGCCACGGCAACAGCGCGTGGGCGCCGGGCGCGCTTTACAGCATCGCTGAACACGTGCTCGACCTTTCCGCGCTCGCCGACGTGATCAACGACTACCCGGTCTACCTGATCGGACACAGCCTGGGCGGAATCATTACGCTGCATTACGCGGGCATCTATCCCGACCGCGTGAAGAAGCTGGTCTCGATTGAAGGCCTGGGGCCGCCACCAACACATCGCATTCACCGTCCCGCTTCGCAACGAATGCGCGAATGGATCGAACACGTCCGCAACACCGAAAAACGCGAGCCGCGCAGCTACCCCGATCTCGATTCCGCCGTCGCGCGAATGAAAGAAGCCAACCCGCACCTGACGGACGAAGTGGCGCGCCATCTGACGATGCACGGGACGAACTGGAATTCTGACGGCTCGCTGATCTGGAAGTTCGACAACTTCGCGCGCGGCTTTCCGCCATACGGAGTGAACATTGACGATGCGCGCGAAATCCTGAGCCACATCTCCTGCCCCACGTTGTTGTTTTGGGGAATGGAGAGTTGGGCGGCTGACCCGGAAACTGACGGGCGGGCGGCGGTGATCAAAGACCATTGCCTGGTCAAGGTCCCGAACGCGGGCCATTGGGTGCATCACGATCAACTGGAAGTCTTCCTGGCTGAGACAACCAGGTTCCTGGGTGAGCCTTAACCAGAATACAACCCGCTGCGTAATTCTGGGCACGAAGCGGGCGATTTCGTGTTCATCCGAGGTTTGATCGAGAGAAAGCAAAAGTGGAGTTCACGCGCATTCTCAAACCGCAGGGTTGGGTCGTGTTGGTCTGGAATGAACGGATAACAACCACCACTGTATTACGGGCAATTGAGTTGAGATGGAGACAAGGACTTTCCGCAAAATTCTGATTGCCAATCGCGGCGAGATCGCGCTGCGCGTGATGCGCACGTGCCGCGCGATGAGCATTGAGACCGTGACGGTCTATTCCGACGCCGACGCCGGTTCGCCACACGTGCGGTTTGCAGAGGAGGCTGTTCATCTCGGCGCGGCTCCCGCCAAAGATTCTTACCTGCGAATTGAGAAAATCGTTGAAGCGGCCCAGCGCGCTGGCGCTGACGCGGTCCATCCCGGCTATGGGTTTTTGTCTGAGAACGCCGAATTCGCCGAAGCTTGTGTGACTGCGGGCCTCGTCTTCATCGGCCCGTCACCGCAAGTTATTCGGCAGATGGGATCGAAGAGCGCGGCGCGCAGGCTCTTGTCCACCGCCGGTGTGCCAGTCGTTCCCGGTTACGACGGCGACGATCAGAGCGTTGAGCTGTTGCGCTCACAGATTTTGAAGATCGGCTTTCCCGTTTTGATCAAAGCCTCGGCCGGCGGCGGCGGCAAAGGCATGCGCGTGGCGCAATCCGAGAGTGAAATCGAAGAAGCCGTCGAAGCGGCGCGGCGTGAAGCTGAAAAAGCTTTCGGCGATGGCTCGCTGCTGCTCGAAAAATATGTCGAAGGGGCGCGGCACGTCGAAGTTCAAATCCTCGGCGATGAGCGAGGCAATCTGGTTCATCTCTTCGAGCGTGATTGTTCACTGCAACGCCGCCATCAAAAGATCATCGAGGAGAGTCCTTCGCCTGCGGTCAACGATGAGCTGCGACGGACAATGGGGGAGGCTGCGGTCATGGTTGGCCGCGCCATCGGTTACACGAACGCAGGCACGGTCGAATTCATCCTCGCGCCTTCAGGCGAGTTCTATTTCATCGAAGTCAACACGCGCTTACAGGTCGAACATCCGGTGACAGAGATGATCACGGGACTCGATCTGGTCAAGCTACAAATTGAAATCGCCGAAGGCAAGCCGTTACCGTTTTTGCAAAATGATCTGAAGGCATCCGGTCACGCGATCGAAGCCCGGCTTTACGCCGAAGACCCGGCGAACAACTTTCTGCCTTCAACCGGCAAGCTTTACGATTGGGGTATGCCAGATTCCATCGAAGGCTTGCGCATTGACGCAGGCGTTGAGCAGGGAATGGGGATCGGAATTCATTACGATCCGATACTGGCCAAGCTGATTGCGCATGGCGGGGACCGTGATGCGGCGATCCGCAAACTGGTTTACGCTCTGCGCCAATCGTCAATTCAGGGCTTGCAGACCAACCGCGACCTCCTGATCCGGTTGCTCGAACATCAGGAGTTCAGGCAGGGCAGGGCACACACAGGCTTCATCGCCGAACATCTGAACGAACTGTCGAGCGGCGATGATTCGCAGTTGAGCCAGGCGTCGCTCGTCGCCGCCGTCCTGTACTTGCAGAAGCAGTGGCAGTCGTCGAACGGATTGTCGTCCGAGTTGCCGCCGGGCTATCGCAACAATCCGTACCGCGCCCCTTCGGTCAAGCTGCAGATCGGCGAGGAGCAGGTCGAGGTCTCTTGGCGCCACGTGGCTGACGACCGCTGCGAAGTGAAAGTTTTCGGTTCATCTGTCGCGGCGCAAGTGTTATGCTGCGCGCCGGGTCGTCTCCGAATCGCGCTCGACGGCATTCAACGAACATTCAGGATCACCGAAGTGGACGATGAGCTTTACGTTCATTCATCGCTCGGTTCGCGCGTCGTCAAGCGGCTGCCGCGACATCCGGTTCGCCATGTCGCGTCGGATGAAGGCTCGGCAAATTCGCCAATGCCCGGCCAAGTGTTGAAGGTTCTGGTCGAAGCGGGCCAGAAGGTCGCAGCCGGCGATCCGCTGATCATTCTCGAAGCGATGAAGATGGAGCATACGATGCGCGCGGCGATGGATGGTGTGGTCGAGGCAGTCCTGGTCGGCCAGGGTGAGGTCGTCGCGCCGGGCCAGGCGCTGGTGCAGATCGCCGCCAGCGAGTGAAGCCGCAAGATCGCCGCCGGGTGATAGAATACGCGGAGAGAGGAGGTGGAATTATGAACAACGATTACACAGACAATCCGGTTATCGTCGAAACCAGCCGCGGTCCTTCGATCAAAGGCACGCCGCTGACCGTCTTTCACATTATGGAGATGCTGAAAGCGGGCAGAAGCTTCGATTACATCGAGGGCTGGCGTCCTTTCACGAGTGAGGATATGGCCGTCGTCAAGCAATACCTCAAGGAGAACGAGGAAGAGCTTGAGCGGAGGTATGCCAGTGAATACCTGAACCAGCGGCGGAACGGACATGAGGTTGGCGCCGAAGTCATTGATCGCAGGGGTGAGATCGAGTTTCGCCCCGGCGAGCCGGTAGTTGTGCAAACCAGCCGGGGGCCTTCGGTCAATGGCACGCGCATCACCGTTTACGCGATTCTGGAATCGCTTCACTACAGCAGCCCTGACTATGTTCAAGGTTTGTATCGGTTGCCCGATGAAGTGTGGGCGGGTGTGACGGCGTACATTGAAGAGAATCGGGAAGAGCTTGAGCGCAGGCTCGAAGCAATCCTGCAGCGCATCGAGGAGGAACGGGCTTACTGGGAGGAGCGCAACAAGGATCGTATCAACAGACCCCCGTCGCCTCCGGCCAACGAAAAGATCGCGTTGGGCCGGGCCAGGCTGGCAGCCATCAAAGAAGAACGCGAGCGGCGGAAGAGAGAAGAATGCAAATCCTCGTAGACCACAATATGGAGGGGCAGGCCCGACGGCTCTTCGAGACTTTGCAGGCTGACGGCTGGGCAGAGCTTCTTTCTATCGAGTTTATCTACTTCGCTGATCTTGGACTCGAGGTGAAGTCCAAAGACGATGAAATCTGGCTGCTGACGCAAAGCCGGGGAATAATGATTCTGACCGGCAACCGGAACGATGATGATGAAACTTCGCTGACCGCTGTCATTCGGCGCGAAAACACGTCGACCTCTCTCCCGGCAATCACTGTAGGCAGCGTCGAAAGGATCAAAGAGCCAGAGTATCGTCAGGCCGCCGCGCTCAGGCTGGCTGAAATCCTGTTTTACCTGGAAGATAATCTCGGCGCAGGCCGGCTTTACATTCCCTGAAGCTCCGGCGCTCAGGCAACCACAATCAACCACGGAGGAACCGAAATGTCTACGGCAGCCAAACTCGAAACTGTCACTGAATATCCCTACTTTACCGAAGAGCATGCGATGTTGCGCGAAACGGTCAAGCAGTTTTGCCTGAAAGAGATCGCGCCGCACGCCGAAGAGTGGGACGAAGCGGGCATCTTCCCGCGCGAGCTTTTCAAGCAAGCGGGCGATCTGGGATTGTTCGGCATCCGCATTGACCCGCGCTGGGGCGGCAGCGGATTGGATTGGTGGGCGACCGCCGCTTACCTCGACGGCTTGTCGTACGCCAACAATGGCGGCGTGGCGATGGCGCTGACCGTGCAATCGGACATCACCCTGCCCGCGCTCGAAGAACTGGGCACGGACGAGCAGAAGGAAGAATTCCTGAAGCCTGCGGTCGCGGGCGATTACATCGCCGCGCTGGGCATCAGCGAACCGGGCGGTGGATCAGACGTTGCCAACATCAAAACCCGCGCGCGGATTGATGGCGACGACTTCGTGATCTCGGGCCAGAAGCTGTGGATCACCAACGGTACGCGCTCTGACTTCATCATCCTCGCCGTGCGCACGGGCGACGAAACTCACCGGGGGATCTCGATGGTCTTGTTCCCGACCAAGACCCCTGGCTTCAGCGTCGGCAAGAAGCTCAAGAAGATCGGCAACCTCTCCTCGGACACCGCCGAATTGTTCTTCGACAATTGCCGCATCCCGCGCCGTTACTTGCTCGGCGAACTGAACAAAGGTTTCTACTACACGATGATCAATTTCCAGGGCGAGCGGTTGGCCGCCGCGCTGGGCGCTGTGTACAAGATGGAGCGGGCGCTGGAGTACGCGATCAATTACGGCAAGGAGCGCACGGCTTTTGGCCAGCCCGTCGGCTCGTTTCAGGTCTGGCGGCACCGCTTCGCTGAGCATCTGACCAGCATCGAGGCGGCGAAGTGGCTCTGTTACCGCGCGCTCGATATGATGAATCGCCAAGAGAAGTGCCTGCGCGAAGTCACGATGGCCAAGCTCTTCGCGACCGACCTTGACCAGAAGGTGATGTACGACTGCATGCAGATTATGGGCGGATTCGCCTACACCACCGAATATCCGATTGGCCGCGCCTGGCGCGACGCCCGCTTGAACACCATCGGCGCGGGCACTTCGGAAATCATGAAAGAGATCATCGCCAAAGACGCGAAGCTGTAACCAATGAAAGAATGGCTGCCTGCCGGAACGATCATCGCTCACTTCCAGATTTCGTCGCGCCTCAGCGCCAACGGAATCGGCGAGGTCTATCTGGCGAAAGAGCTTTCATCCGGCCTCGAAGTGGCGCTGAAGCTTTTGCCCGCCTCGCTCATCGGCGACGAGCGGATCAGGCAGCGATTCATCCAGACCTTCTCTTTAATCACACAACTGCGCCATTCCAACTTCTGCCGAACCTACGAAGGCGGAATCGCCGAAGACGGCCGACCGTTTGTGGCGATGGAGTATGTCAAAGGCCAGTCGTTCGATTTGATCGGCTTCGGGCCTCAATTGCCGGTTCCGCAAATCGTCTCTCTCGTCATTCAAATCGCCGAAGCGCTCGACGGTATGCACGCGCGCGGCTGGCTCCATCTGGCAATCAAGCCGTCCAACCTGATGATGACGCCGAATGGACAGGCAAAGATTCTGGATTTCGGGATCGGCTTGGTTTTCCCACTGTCGCTTTCGGGCGCTGGCGATGAATCTTTGAGAGCCACCGCTGGCGCGGCGCGTTATCTCAGCCCTGAGCAGGTGAGCGGCTCCAGGCTTGATCAGCGATCCGATGTCTTCAGCCTCGGCGCGGTGTTTTACGAATTGCTGACCGGACATCCGCCGTTCGCAGGCTCTTCGATGGACGAGGTGATCGCGGGCGTGACTCTGGCCACGCCGCCCCCGATCACGAGTTACAGAGAAGGCGCTCCGTCGGGGTTAGACCCGATTGTCGCCAAGGCGTTGGCGAAAGACGTCAACACCCGTTATCGAACGATGGGTGAGCTGGCGCGCGATCTGCGCAATCTGGCCGCGCAGGAACGACAATGGATGGCGTTGATGCCTCCCCCCACGACCCAGCCCGTTCACGCTTCAGACCGCGAAGGGAGGCCGGGCGGCGCGGCAGCCGAAGCTCGTGGCGGAGGCAAATCGGGCAAAGTCAAAGGCGCTAAGCTCGCTTCGGCTTCTTTCATTGACGATCTGAAACGGTTGTTCACGAGCTTGTTCGAGAGCAAATCGAAGCGGCAGGGAAGCGCCGCAGGGCAGGTCGAGTTGATCCAGGAAAGGTCGTTTCTCGAAGACATCGTCCACTTCTTCAAACTCTACTGGCGAATTCTGCTGGCCTCGTTTCTCGCTCTCGTGGGGATATTGGTGGCCGCCACGATTGTCGGGATGTTATGGAACCGCGAGCCGGAGACTGTAGAAGTCCGGTCAATGCAGATCGAGCGCGTCACCACGAATGGCAAGGTCACGAGCGCAGCGATCTCTCCCGGCGGCGACCGCCTGGTCTACGCCATTGACGAAAACGAAGGGCAGAGTTTGTGGTTGAAAGAGTTGAAGAGCGCGAAGGAGACGCGCCTCGCACCAGCTTCTTCAACTGAATATCGCGGTCTGGCGTTTTCGCCCGACGGCCAATGGATCAGCTACTTCAAATCGCGGCCTGGAGACGAGCCTGGCGCCGTTTATCGGATGGCGGCGCGCGGCGGCGCGGAGCAGCGACTGCCGATCAAAAACGCGACCAGCGCCATCTCTTTCTCGCCCGACGGAAAATCGCTGGCCGTCGTGAGCGCAAGCGACATCACCTCTGAAACTTCTTTGTGGGTTGGCGACGCGACCGGCGTTGGGAAGCCTCTGGTCACTCGTCAAAACCCTGCCGCGTTTCATCCGGGCGCGATTGCGTGGTCGCCCGACGGTCGCTTCATCGCCTGCGCGGTCAAGGATGCAGACAGCGATCTCTATCTCAAGGTGGTGATGATTGCGGTCGCCGATAAAACCGAGAACACGGTCGTGTCGGGCCGCTGGTCTGAGATTGACGGGATCGCCTGGCTCAACGACGGCGGCGGTTTGATCGTCGCCGCCAGCGATCCGATCACGCGCGCGCCGAAACTCTGGCGGGTGGATTCTCCGTCCGGCTCGATCTCGCGCGTCACTGCGGACACCAGCGAATATCGCGGCGCGAGCCTGACTGGCGATGCGCGGCTGTTGGTCAGTGTGCAGCGCGAGGTCTTATCCCACCTCTGGATCGCGCCGGGCGCAGACTCCGGTCCGTTGAAGCAAGTCACGACCGGCAGGTTCGATGGCGTGAATGGGATGGCGTGGATGCCTGACCAGCGCCTGGTTTTCGCTTCGTGGACGAACGACCGCGAGAGCATCTGGATCAGCAGGCAGAGCGGCGGGAAGAACGATGAGGTTCCGCCCTCGCATCCGATTCCGACCGAAAGTGGCGACGGCGGGCAATACCAACCTGCGGTTTCGCCCGACGGGCGGTTTGTGGCTTACGTCATCGAACGCGCGGGCGGCGCGTATCTGTTGCGCAATGAAATCGAGCGAAGAGAAATGAAGACGGTGTCCGAAGAGCGGCTGGCGTTTTTTCCGCAGTTTTCATCGGATGGCAAGTGGATCGTTTACTCGGCCATTCGCCATGGCCGGGCGGCAATTGTGAAGGTTTCGTCCGATGGCGGCAAACCAGAGACTGTGATTGACAAACGAGCGTGGCGCGCTGTTTTGTCACCGGATGGAGCGAAGGTCGCTTGCAACTACCTGGATGAAACGACCGCGCGCTGGCGGCTGGCTGTGTTCCCGGTCTCCGGTGGAAATCCGCTGGCGGTTTTTGATGCGCCCGGATCATGGCATCGCGTGGTTCATTGGACGCCGGATGGAAACGGATTGGCTTTCATCGTGACCAGCGGTGGCGTGTCGAACATTTGGGTCCAACCGGTCTCTGGCGGAGCATCGGCGCCGATGACCGACTTCAAGACCGACCGTATCTTCAACTTCGCCTGGTCGCGCGACGGACGGCAACTGGCTCTGGCGCGCGGGTGGTCATCGGGCGACGTAGTCCTCATTCGGAATTTCAGGTAGTATGCGCCGGCAAATGACCAATCAGTACCGCGAGCGGTAGCGAGCGCGGCCTCCATCAATGACCGGCTGATGGAGTCACGCTCGCTACCGCTCGCGGTACTGATTCCAAAGGACGATTTATGTTACAGCCCAGTGAACAAGCTCCATCATTTTCATTGCCTCAACTCGACGGCGGCGTCAGGCGATTGGAACAAGGCAAGCCGGCGTTGCTGGTCTTCTTCGAGACCGATTGCCCGACCTGCCAGTTGGCGATCCCTTACCTCAACCGGTTGGCGGACGCCCTCGGCGGCGAAGCCGAGGTCATCGGAATTTCGCAGGACGGCGAAGCGCCCACGCGACAACTGGTGGAACAATTGCCGATCAGGTTTCCAGTCGCGCTCGATCACGGTCTGGCTGTCTCGCGCGAGTACGATCCGCAAGCCGTGCCGACGCTGTTTCTGATTGACGGCGACGGGAAGATCGCGCGAACGTCGGTCGCATTCGACAAAGCTGAGTTGAACGCGATTGCGACAGAGATGTTGCGCGAGCCATTCGAGCTAGCAGGCAAACACGACGGCGCGCCGGCGACGAAGCCTGGCTGCGTCGCGCGCCACCTGGAACCGCAGACCGAAGGCGAGTTGGCTCCGACATTGAATCTTTACGCGGAACGCGGATCGCGCGCTTCACGCTTTGAACTTGGCGAAGACGTTGATCCTTACGAATTTTGCTACCAGGCGGGCTTCGCCGATCCATTGCCTGTGATTCCGCCGACGGTTGAACGAGTCGAACGAATGCTCGGCGCCACAACGCTTGCGCCAGACCAGATCGTCGCGCGCATACCGCCGAATTACGGGATGGCTACGGTGGAAAAGATTGCGGCGAACGCGGTGATGGCCGGTTGTCAACCCGAGATGATGCGAGTGCTCGTTCCGCTGATCAAAGCCATCTGCGACGAACGGTTCAACATTCACGGCGTGCAGGCGACCACGCACTTCGCCGCGCCGCTGGTGATCGTCAACGGCCCGGTGCGACACGAGCTGGACTTCGCTTGCCGCAGCAATGTCTTCAGCAACGTGGCGCGGGCGAACTCGACGCTCGGACGCGCGCTGCAATTGATCCTGACGAACATCGGCGGAGCGCGGCCAGGAGAACTGGATATGTCCACGCTCGGCAATCCGGGCAAATTTTCTTACTGCATCGCCGAGAACGAGGAAGAGAATCCGTGGGAGCCGCTGCACACAGAATTCGGTTTTGACCGCAATCAATCAGCGGTGACGCTCTTCGCCGCCGAGCCGCCGCACGGCGTCAGCGAACACAACGCGCGCGAAGGACGCACGGTTTTGAAAGCGATCAGCCGCGCGCTGGCCACAGTCTTTTCGTATCGTTTTTGTGTGGGCTGGGAGGCTGTGGTCGCGCTTTGCCCGGAACACGTGAAGACGTTGAATCGTAGTGGCTTCACTAAAGCTTCGATCCGCGAATTCCTTTTTGAAAACACAGGCATCCCGGTCAAAGAATACGAAGACGACGGCGGCGAGGGCACGCAGTACGCGCAGCTTTACCAGCGCGCGACGATCAATGGCGAAGAGTGTTATCGCAAGTTCGCCGATCCGTCGCAGCTCAAGCTCGTGGTGACGGGCGGCACGGCGGGCAAATTCTCCGCCGTCATCGGCAGTTGGGCGACGGGGCCACGCGGCAGCCAGATGGTGTGTTATCCGATTGAATCAGTACCGCGAGCGGTAGCGAGCGAGTCTCCATCAGCCGGTCATTGATGGAGCCACGCTCGCTACCGCTCGCGGTACTGATTGAAGGAGCAAAGATGAAAACAATTCTGATCAATCCACTCGATGAAACTCCACGCGCCGTGGGCGCGCCCGCGCCGCGGCTGGATTCGCTCGCGGGCAAAACCATCGGCCTGCTCGACATCAGCAAATGGGGCGGCAGCTTTTTCCTCGATCACCTGGAACGATTGCTGAAAGAACGCTACGGCGTCGAGCAGGTCGTGCGCGCGATGAAGCCAACGTTCACCAAGCCTGCGCCCGCCGAAGTGATTGATCGGCTGAAGCAAGCTGATTGCGCGGCGGTGATCGAAGCCCTGGCCGATTGAGGGTCGTGCACGACGTGCAGTTTGCACGACACGATCAAGCTCGAAGGTCTGGGTCTCGCGGCAGTACCGGTGGCGACGCGCGAATTTATGACGGCGGCGCGAGCGCAGGCCGGCGCGCTGGGCCGCGCCGATTTCGACGCCGTTTACGTCGAGCATCCGATCCAGGATCAAACGCCGCAGGAGATTGCGGCGAAGGCCGAGGCCATCGTTGATGAGATCGTCGCGCGGTTGACGGTGAGCCATTGATCTTTCTACCACGAACATTATGAAAACCATGGACTATGTGAACCTCTCGCTGCCGGAAGTCTTCGACGAGGCCGAAGCGATTGCCGCCGACGCAAAGACGCTGTTCGGTCACCTCAGCGCGCAGCAGATTAACTGGAAACCCGGCGCCGACGAATGGAGCGTCGCGCAATGCCTGGAGCATCTGATGGCGGCCAACAGCTCATTCCACTCGCAATTCGACCGGATCATCGCGGGCGAAAAGAAGGCCACGTTGTGGGAGCGAATGCCGGTTCTGCCCGGCCTTTTCGGGAAGCTGCTGGTCAAATCGCAAGCGCCGAACTCGCATCAGAAATTCAAAGCGCCGATCCTCGCCCAGCCGTCATCGAGCGCGGTTGATCCGCAGATCGTTGACCGGTTCGTCGAAAACCACCGCGAGACAATGGCGAAGCTGCGGGCGATGGAGAGGCTCAATCCGGCGAAGATCATCATCACGTCGCCGTTCGTGAAGTTGATAACCTACAGCGCGCTTGATGCGGCCAGATTGGTCGTGGCGCACGAACGGCGACACTTTGCGCAGGCGCAGAGAGTGATGGAGACCGAAGGATTTCCAGATTGATCGTGGAACAAGATGGCATCTTGTTCCACCTTTGTGGCAGGAGAATTGAGGGAGCATGCAGGAACCGATTGGAGCCGTAGCGACAGCGGCTGAGCAAAAAACATCCACAGGATTCTGGGCGACGCTCGTCGAAGCTGTGCGCGGGAGCGATCAGAATTTCACCGAGGGCAGCATTGGCCGCGCGATCTTCCTGTTGTCCGTGCCGATGGTGCTCGAAATGACGATGGAGTCGCTCTTCGGCATCGTCAATGTTTACTGGGTCGCGCACCTGGGCAAGGAGCAGGCCGCGGCCGTAGGCGTCACCGAATCACTGCTGACTATAGTCTTTACCGTCGCGATGGGATTGAGCATGGGCACGACGGCTATGGTGGCGCGGCGCATCGGGGAGAAAGACCCTGAAGGCGCGGGGCGCGTTGCGGCGCAATCGGTCCTGCTCGGCGTTTTGGTTTCGATCCCCATCGGGCTGATTGGTGTATTCTTCAGCCAGCAGTTGTTTCGGGCGATGAATGCCGAGGCCAGCGTCGCGGCCGTCGGCAACGGTTATCTCGGCGTCATCTTCGGCGGGAATGTGGTGATCATGATGCTGTTCCTGATCAACGCCATCTTTCGCGGGGCGGGCGACGCGGCGATTGCCATGCGCGCTCTCTGGATCGGCAATGCGATCAACCTGGCGCTCGACCCCTGCCTGATCTTTGGCTGGGGGCCGTTTCCCGAACTTGGTGTCACAGGGTCGGCCATTGCCACCACGATCGGGCGCAGTTGCGCAGTGGCCTATCAGCTCAAGCTACTCTTCGGCGGCAGGAGCCGCGTGCCCGTGCGCTGGCATCAGTTGAAGCCGGACTTCGAGCTGATGAAGCACCTGGTGAAGATCTCGTTCGGGGGGATGTTCCAGATTCTGGTGGCGACGGCGGCGTGGATGTTGTTGATGAGCATCGTCGGGCTGTTCGGCCCGGCGGCGCAGGCTGGGTACACCATCGCCATCCGCATCATCTGGGTCACGCTCCTGCCCTCCTGGGGAATGAGCAATGCGGCGGCGACGCTCGTGGGCCAGAACCTCGGCGCGCAGAAGCCCGAACGGGCGGATAAGTCGGTTTGGCTTGCTGGCCACGCCAACGCGGTCTTCCTGGCGGGTGTGGCTATCGTCTTCATCCTCTTCGCCGAATTCATGATCCGCATCTTCACCGATGACCAGACGGTGATCCCACACGGCGTGGATGCGCTGCGATACATCAGCTACGGCTACGTCTTTTACGGCTATGGGATGGTCATGGCGGCGGCGTTCAACGGCGCGGGCGACACGTGGACGCCGACGGTGATGAACCTGATCTGTTTCTGGGCGATTCAAATTCCGCTGGCTTACACGCTGGCGAAATGGACTGGACTGGGAACAACGGGCGTCTTTCTGGCGATTACGATTGCCGAGTCGGTGCTGGCGGTGATTGCGATGATTTGGTTCAGGCGAGGGAAGTGGAAAGAGCAGCAGGTGTGACACTCGGCGAGCCACTGATTCTCAATTCTCCATTTTCAATTCTCCATTTTTTTCCAGAGAGGAGTTTCATCAGGAAGATTCCCCCGAAGGAGAATTGAGAAGTGAGAATGGAGAATTGAGATTGATGCCGGGCGATCTGTCCGCTCTCTTCGGATTTTTCGGAAAGAACAGGTCCCTCGTCACCTTTTGCTCGCTTCACGATCGAGGTAATCGAGCAACACGTTCGACATCACCTTCACGCCCACGACCAGACTCTCTTCGTCAATATCGAATTCAGGCGTGTGAATCATCGCCGTGATGCCTTTCGCTTTGTTACCCACTCCGAGGAAGTAGAAGAATCCGGGTATGGCTTTCTGGTATAGCGAAAAATCCTCAGCTCCCATCTGCGGTCTAGGCGTAATGATATTTTTCTCTCCAGCTATCCTTCGCATCATCGGCAGAGTAGCTTCTACCAGCGCCGGGTCGTTGTAAGTTACAGGATTGTTACTGCCGAATTCAATCTCGTAGCTCGCGCCATACGCCGATGTTACGCCGGCCAGCGTCTGTTTCATCATCTCAATAGCTTGCGCGCGAACCTCTTCGTTGAGCGTGCGCATCGTGCCTTCCAGCTTCACCTCATCGGCGATGATGTTGAAACGATTGCCGCCGTGGATGCTGCCGATGGTGATGACCAGCGGCTCCTGCGTGTTGATGCGGCGGCTGCGGATGGTTTGTAGCGCGGTGACGCATTCCGCTGCGACGACCACCGTGTCAATGCCGTCGTGCGGATAAGCTCCGTGAACCTTTTTGCCACGAACGGTGATCGAGAAACGATCCGACGAAGCCATTGCGGGGCCGGAGTTGTAGCCGATCTGACCGACCTCGATGTTCGGCATCACGTGCAGGCCGAAGATGGCCGACGGGCGCGGGTTTTCTAGACATCCTTCCTCGATCATGAACTTCGCGCCACCGCGTTCGCCCGGAGGCGCGCCTTCTTCGGCGGGCTGGAAGATGAATTTGATCGAGCCGCGAATCTGATCGCGCATTTTTGAGAGGATCTCGGCGACGCCAAGCTCGATGGTCATGTGGGCGTCGTGGCCGCAGGCGTGTTTGACGCCGTCATTGCGCGATTTGTACAGGACGTTAATCGTCTCCTGAATCGGCAGCGCGTCCATATCCGCGCGCACGGCCACGACACCGCCTGGCTGTTTGCCTTTGAGCAACGCTACGACGCCGTATTTGCCGACGCCGGTTTTAACTTCATCCAGCCCCAGCGCGCGGAGCTTTTCGGCTACGGCGCGCGAAGTGCGCTCTTCGCGGTTGGACAGTTCGGGATGCATGTGAAAATCGCGCCGCGTTTCGATCAGTTTGGCGCGCAGGCTTTCGGCGGCGCGCGCAATCTCATCTTCGCGGGAAGCGTTCGTCGCAACCTGCGCGGGCGATTTTGTTAATGCGGCGGTAGCCAGCACAGCCAGGAACAGTGACAAAGGCAGGGACAGATTAGACCTGAGCTTCATTAATCTCCTCCGGTGGATGAATGAATATGTTGTTGTTTGAAACACAGTGTAGGTAGTTATTCCGCTGTTCTTAACAACGGCCGTCGTCTAACGACGCGCACGTTACCGGATGAAGACGATTTGGTCAATTCGCGCCTCGTTAATCAACTTTGCCGTCGCATCTCTGTTACTCTTCGGCTATAATCCGCCCGCTTTAAACACTCCCGATCCCGACAATTCACCCGCTCCCTGCGAAAACTATGTGCCCAAAATTATCTCCCAACCTAAGAAGCAGTATGTCCACGGTCTTTCAACATCGCATCATCACTTCTTTCTCTAAAGGCTTTGCGGCGCGGTTTGCCGCAATTCTTTTGGCCGCCATCGCCACGACAATCTCAATCTCCGATTCGATTCGCCGGTCAGCTTCGGCAGGCGGACTGGCCGCCGGGTTACGCGGCGAATATTTCGACAACGAGGATTTCTCCAACCTGAAACTGACGCGCACTGACGCGACGGTTGATTTCAACCTGAGCTTCGGGACGCCCGACCCCTTGATCAATTCCGACACGTTTTCGATTCGATGGACGGGGCAGATTGCCGTTCCTTCTGCCGGCAGTTACAGGTTCGTCACCAGGTCAGACGATGGCGTGCGATTGTGGCTGGAAGACCAACTCGTGATAGACAACTTCACGCCGCACCCCGAGACCGAAGACCGCAGCGCGCCTATCACTCTCAATTCGGGCCAGAGTTACAACCTGCGCCTCGAATATTTCGAGCGCACAGCCATCGCCGTGATCCGGTTGATGTGGATCAGACCGGAACAGACCAATCCTGAAATCATTCCATCCACCGCGCTTTCGACACCGACGAACGCCAATCCAGCGCCCACGCTGACAAGCATCAGCCCCACGGCAGTCGCCGCCAACAGCGGCGCGTTCACGCTCACGGTTCAAGGGAGCAACTTCCTGCCAGGCGTCGTCGTGCAATGGAACAACGCCCCGCGGCCAACCACGTTGGTCAACAACGGGCAACTCACCGCCAGCATTCCAGCGAGCGATCTGCAATCCATGGGCGTCGTCAACATCAACGCAGTCAATCCGCTGCCCGGCGGCGGCACGTCAAACCGGTTGCCATTGACCGTCACCGGTGGATACGAGGCCGATGTCGCGCCACGCCCGAATGGCAGCAACAATGGCCTGATCACGATCACGGATTGGACGCAGCTTGGCCGCTTCAGTTCGGGTAGAGACATTGCGAGCAACGGCAGCGAATTTCAGCGGGCCGATTGCGCGCCGCGTTCGACGCTGGGCGATGGCCGCATCACGATGACCGACTGGGTTCAGGCAGGACGTTACGTGGCGGCGCTTGATCCAGTGACTGTCGCCGGCGGGCCAACCAGCCCGAATACGAACGCGGTCAGCGAACCTTCGGATGATTCGAACAATGAGTCAACGTCGAACCCGCCGGTCAATCTCTTCGGAGCTTCGATGAAGGGTTTGTTCGAGCCGGGAGATTCTCGCGTGGTTTACGCCTTTGCGCGGCCTGACAATTCAGTTGCCGTTGCGTGCTCCTCGCAGGGCAATGAAAACGCTTTCGGCTTCAGCGTAAATTTCGATCCGAGACAGTGGCGATTCGTTTCGGCTGCCAGCGGCGCTGACGCCCGCGACGCCGCAATCTTCGTCAGCGACCGGCAGATCGCCAATGGCCGCATCGGTGTGGCGATGGCGCTGCCGCCGAACCGTCAGCTTCCAGCAGGCGCGCGCCAGATCGCGGTTTTGACTTTCCGCTCACGCTCCGGCAACATCCCGCCTTCTTCGCCGGCTATTGAATTCACTGATAGCCCGGTGGCGCGCGAAGTGGTTGATGTGAATGCGAAGCGGTTGAGAGCGAGTTTTGCGATTGGCGACTCTGCGTTTGGCCATCGCGCGCTCGCGTTTCGCAAGCTGAGCAATTGACTGCACTGATCAGAAAAAAACATGGGAAACCTGACATTCGGTGTCTGCGTCAACAACGAAAGCTATCCAGCATCCCTTGAACTGATGAAGCTTTACCAGATCGTGGCCGACGCTGACGCCGAAGCCGAGGGAATGCTGCGCGTCATTGATGAAACCGGCGAAAGCTATCTCTACAATGCCTCTCGGTTCATCGTGGTGAACGTGCCTGAAGAGGTTGAGACGGCGTATGCGCAACTGGCTTTGTGCTCTTGATCGAAGATGGCGATCCCGACCCCTCCGACCAAAATTGAAACCTCTCCGAACATAACCAGCAAACGCGGCGAACGGTATTTCCTTGAAGGGCCGAAATCACGCGGCTCGGAGGCGATGACGCTCTGGCGCGTCATCCGTGAATTCTTCCACGGCTTCCGCACGCTGCATTTCGTCGGCCCCTGCGTGACGGTCTTCGGTTCGGCGCGCTTCAAAGAGGATCATCGTTACTACAAACTCGGACGGGACGTCGGAGAAGCCATAGTCAATTTGGGCTTCACGGTGATGACCGGCGGCGGTCCCGGCGTTATGGAAGCGGCCAATCGCGGCGCGAAAGACGCGGGCGGGCGGTCAATCGGCTGCAACATCACTCTGCCGTTCGAGCAATTGCCGAATCCCTACCTCGACAAGATGCTCCAGTTCCGCTACTTCTTCGTGCGGAAGGTCATGCTCATCAAATATTCGTATGCGTTTGTTGTATTGCCAGGCGGCGTCGGCACGATGGACGAGTTGTTCGAGGCATTGACGCTGATTCAGACAGGCAAGATCAGCAATTTCCCGGTCGTGCTGATGGGTCAGGATTATTACGCGCCGCTGATCGCCTTCTTCGATGACATGCTGAAGGCAGGGACGATCAGCGAGGGCGATCTGCGGTTGTTTATGATCACCGACTCGGTCGAAGAGGCGATGGCGCACATCGAACAACACGCCATCAAGAAATTCGGGTTACAACGCGCGCCGGCGCTACAACGAAGGTGGTGGTTGTGGGAGAGGTGAGTCGTGTGTTCTCGCCTGGCTCTTCTACGAATCGTAGGGACTCAAGTAGATCGTGTTGTCGTAATCCACGAGGCCGAAACGCAATTTGCGAATCCACCCGTTCCGACCGAGAAGGTTGCGAGATAGGTTCGGGTACTTGGAAAAGTAAACCATGCTGTGAACTATGATGTCCTCGACCTGGATCGTAACTTCGTGACCGAAGGTGTCGAGTGTGCCGGTCAGCGACCCCATGCGATTTGGAATTCCGCTGAAGATGTCAATTCCCAGGTCAAGACCGACTTCGTGCCTGAAGACACAGCACTCCGCGCCGCAATCCACTTTCGCCTCGGTCTGAATCCGGTTATCGCCGTAGACGAGAATTGTCTCCAAGGTGATGCCGTCAGGAGAATCTTTGTAGGCGTATTTGAAATCGAAGGCCAGATATTCAGGCATGCTAAACTCCGATGAAGGGCGGCTCGTCAGCCGCGGGAATGAGCGTCACGAGCGGAAGATAAGCTCCATCAGCCCTGGCAGCGGCGTGTACTGCATTGCCATCCGGCCCGTGCGCGATCAGCCGGTCGCCATCAATCGCTACCCACTGCCCGGCGTATTCGTGCCGGTGCTCTCTCATCCAGCGGCGGGTCGGTTCCGGATCAGGCGCCGGAACAGGTTTCAGGGATACTTCTTTACTGGATGCCGCCGTATCAGTCGGCGGAATACGCGTTATGAGCGGTTGACGAGCGCCATCGGCTTGTGCGGTGGCGTACACCTCGCTACTGTCCGATCCGTGAGCAATCAGCCGGTCGCCGTCGAGCGCAATCCACTGACCGGCATATTCGCGCCTGTGTTCTCTCAGCCAGCGGAGGTCGGGCTCTTGCAAAGGTTCGGGAATCGGCTCAACGATCTGCGCGCCGGTTGTCGAGGCGGGCTTGGTCTGCGCGCCATTTATCCGAGCGGATTCGCTTCGAAGCTGTTCCATCAAAATCGAAAATAACTGCCACTTCTCGCTTATCGGCAACGACGAAACCTGGCCGATCAGATTTTCCACAGTAATTTCTGACATACCTGAATCTCCTTTCACAGCCTCTCGACCGGTAAATGGTCGAAGACCAGGGTCTGGCGCAAAGTATACACCCAGCCTCTGATCGGAACCGCATCAACCTCGGCAACCCGCCGAAATGGGAAACTCCAGATGCGTGACGCCGAAACTGGTGTTCGCCGTCAGCGCGTAACCCGCTTTGCGAAACACAGACAGCATCGTGTGATTGTCCGCCAGCACGTCGGCGGCGAACCGCGTGATGCCGTGTTCGCAGGCGATCTCCGCCAACGTATCCAGCAACACGGTTCCGATGCCACGCCGCTGCATTGAATCTTCGACGAGGAACGAGACCTCAGCGACTTCGGGTCGGTCATCGAGCGCGAAGTAACGTCCGACGGCGACGATCTGTTCGCCGGCGCCTTCGCCCCGCGTGACGACCAGCGCGACGTGGCGCACGCCGTCAACCGCGACCAGCGTGTCGAGCATCGAGCCGGTCAGCTCTTTGACCATTCGCAGGAAACGATAGCGGATGGTTTCAGTCGAGCAGCGGTTGAAGAGCGCGACCAGCGCCTCGCGGTCGTTCTGCCGCAAAGCGCGCATTTTGAGCGCCGCGCCGTCGCGCAGCGCGAGATCGCGCGAAAAGCTTTCGAGTGGGGCGTTCGTCGAAGCCGGCATAAAAACTCAACGTTTGAGCAGGCAAGCCTGCAACCCGAACCATTGCGAGATGCGGCCACGGTTGATGGCCACCAGCCGATAACCGATCACTTCCAGCAACAGCAACACCGGGATCGCGTAAATCAACGCCACCAGCAATGACCAAGGGAACTGCCGCCACAAAAAATAATTGACCCCGAACGCGCCCCGGTAAACACGTCCCTTGCGCGTGACGACCTGAATCGCCCGCGAGCAGTGTTCGTAAGTGATCCCGAACTGGGCCAGCTCGCTCCCAGGGAAAAGCTGATACGGCTCGACGATGAATGGATTGCGGCGAGCCATCCGCTTGACGACCTCGGCTGACCACGTGCAGACGCCGCAATCGCCGTCGAACAACAGATGGTCGCATCCTGCTTCGATCTTCATATCCTCACTCCTTTGCGCACGATGACCGGCGAGCCTTCGGCGACGAACGCGGAGGCCGGTCTGGCGCTCAGACACTCGACGAACTGATCGCCGTAAACCCGCTTCACGTCGCAATCGAACTCCGCCTCGCTCGTCTGCCACACGCGCCACGGCGGATGCTCGACCTGATACTCAACGCAGCCGCCGTCGCGCTGCGCCGCGTAGCCCCAGTAATGTTCGGTGATGAACTCCTCTTCCGAACCCGCTGCGAGTGGCTGCGCTTCGCCGACAGTCCTGGCTCGAATCCGGTTCAGCTTCTCTCCCTCGCGCCACGAGTATTCGACCGAGCCGTTCCTGGCAATCGTCCCGCCGTTCAAATCAATCCGATGGCTCATCCGCCGCGCGACGTAGTTCTCATTGTAAACAACGCGGGCGACTGTGGCGATTGCCCAACGCGGCACGATCTCTTTGACGAAGACCACGCCGCGCCGCCAGCCTTCCGGGCCGCCCCCAGCTTTATGACGCACGTAAAAACGCAGGTTGATTTCCTCGAAGTTGCGATGGAAGGGAATCGGCAGACCGAGGACTCGCGTGTTGAGGAAGAGGAAGCCGACGACGCTGACGAACGCGCAATTGTTCCACGCGTCCAACTCCGCGCCGCGCGGGATAAATGGGAGCAGGACGCCCGGATCAACCTTGTAATTGATCATCGTCAGGTAACGCCACTCCGCCGTGAGAAATTTTCCCGTCTGCATCTCGACTCACCTCGCAGCGAAAGAGTACCATTGCGCCTGTCCTCGAACCAGCAAATGAACTTCAATGTGCGACACCATCGTAGCCACATCACCTTCAACCGCTGACCACGCAGTCTGGTTCGGCAAAAACAGCGACCGCGAACCCGGCGAAGCGCAAATCGTCGAACATCTCCCCGCGCAAAAATTCACCGCTCCGACAAAACTTCAATGCACATACGTTGAAATCCCGCAGACCGCGCAAACCTACGAAGTTGTCATCAGCCGACCGTTCTGGGTGTGGGGCGCGGAGATGGGCGCGAACGAACGCGGCGTGGCCATTGGCAACGAAGCGGTCTTCACTCGATTGCCCGTTCCCAAAGTCGGGTTGACCGGGATGGATTTGTTGAGGATCGCGTTGGAACGATCAACCACTGCCCGTGAAGCTCTCGATCTGATCACGCAGTTGATCGCCGAGGTGGGGCAGGGCGGGATGTGCGGTTATCGCCACAAAGGCTTTCGCTATCACAACTCGTTCATCATCGCCGATCAGAGCGAAGCCTGGGTGTTGGAGACAGCCGACCGTTTCTGGGTGGCGGAAAAAGTTCGCGGCGTGCGGACGATTTCAAACTCGCTGACCATCGGCAAGGAGTTCGAGCTGATTGGCGACGGGACTTACGAATTCGCAAGGCAGCAGGGTTGGTGTAAATCTGCCAGCGATTTCAATTTTGCGAAGGCTTTTGGCGACCCATTCCGCCGCGTGACGAGCGGCGGCGAATTGCGGCGCGCCTGCGCGCAAAAGCGGTTGCTGCAAAACGACGGCAAGATCAATCGCTACGATCTGTTCGCGGCCTTGCGCGATCACGCCGGGATGAAGCCGATTGCCGGTTGGCGGATGAAGATGCCCTGCGCCCATGCTTCGTGGCAACGGCGGCGTCAATCGGGGCAGACGACCGGCTCGATGGTGAGTTGTTTGCGACCGAACGGTTCGATCCACTTTCTGACCGGCACGTCTTCGCCTTGCTTGAGCTTGTTCAAACCAGTGTTGCTCGGCGGCGATTTGATCTCGACTGGGCCGCAGCCAGGCGAAGGTTACGATGGCGAGAGTTTATTCTGGCGGCACGAGCGTTTGCATCGTTTGGTTCTGGGCGATTACGCGGCGCGGCGGGCGTTGTTTGAAGTGGCGCGCGTTGAGGCGCAGGCGAAGGTTTTCGCTGTGGCTGAAGAGGCTATGCGCTCACGCGACGGCAGAGTTTGCCAGCAGCTTTGGGAGTGGCACAGGGAATTGGCGCTGGAGTGGACGGAGCGTGTGATCAAAGCCGCGCCGCGCGACCGTCGCTCTGTGCTCGCGCGGCGCTATTGGGCGCAGCAGAATGTATTGGATCGTTTGCCAGAATCTGATCAGGCCTCTTAAATCGAGCCAGCATAGATTGGGACAGAATCAACCACGGATTTACACAAATGCGACGGATTGGTACGGATAATCCGTATTTATCCGTCGCATCCGTGCTGATCCGTGGTTGATTCCTATCCCAATCTTGCTGGCTTGATTTAACCGCTGCGCCGTCTTCTCAACCGCAATGCTTTCGTTCCGCGCGCCGTTCGCGCTCGCGGCTGAAGATTTCGTTGATGCTGTCGCGGACCATATTGCCAAGCTCTTCGAAGTTGAAATCCACGCCTGCGCCGCAGCCCGGAACTTTGAATCCGGCGGCGAAACCGCGCGGCCAGCCTTCCTCTTCGACCCTGACTTCGTCTTCGTAGTACGAAACGACCTGGCGGCAGGCCATTGCGACCGTAGTCAACGAACTGCCTTCGGCTAGTGGTTCAAAGACGGTTTTGATGTTCGGATCGAGCTCGCCCAATCGCGCGAGGATTTTGTTGAATTGCGTGACGGCAAACTGGGTTTCATTTTCGCCCGCGTGCATCCACTGCACACGCACTGCGGTGCGCGCAGTGCGGTGCAACACGTTGATCAGTTTCTTGAGTTCCTGTTCTCTTTCCATCTTGTTCTCCGCCTGGGTACGCACGCATCCTGCGTGCTTGCTTGCTGAGTAGCGCCTCCATCGCGGTCTGTCTTCTCTGTAAGCAAGCACGCAGGATGCGTGCGTACCCAGGATGTTATTCAGATTTTGATTTTCGCCGGTTTGATTGCTCCCTCCTTCTCCGGCTTGAGTTTTTCGCGCAGCAATTGTTTCGCGCGATGCAAACGCCATTTGACCGTCGTCAATGGCAGGTCGAGAAAGCCCGCAATCCGTTTCAACGGCATCTCGTCGTAATAGCGCAGCTTCAGAACCAGACGATGATCTTCGTCGAGCGTATCAACGGCTGCCCGAACCCAGGCCTCGTCGAACGAATCACGCGGCGCGAACGGGCGGGCGAACGCGTCGCTGTGTTCGAGCAACGCTTCATCCAGATCAACCCGTTGACGGCTCTCCCGACGCGACCGCTGGCTCATCCGCAACGCCACATGACGAGTGATGGCGTAAAGCCACGAAGCGAACCTGGCTGGCTCTTCAATCGAAGGCAGGGCTTTGAAAGCCAGCAGGAGCGACTCCTGCACAGCGTCTTCGGCCAGTTCGCTTCCGGCGATTGATTGCGCCACGCGGTATGCCGCCGCGCGGTAACGCAAGACCAGAGCGTCGAACGATCGCAAATCGCCCAAGATCGCCGCAATCACCAGCGTCTCGTCGGGCAGATTTTCAGGTCTCGTCTCAGCCATTCGCGTTAGTTTCCTGCCTGCATTCAGCTAGAGACAAGTGATACGAAAAAGGATAGCGCAGCGACGAAAAAATGTTTTCCGCTCTTGTCCAATCGCGCCAATCCTGTCTAAATCTCATTTGCTGAATCGAACCACGCAACGAAGGAGAATCGAAATGGATTTAGGACTGAGGGATCGTGTGGCAATGGTAGCCGCCGCCAGCAAAGGTATCGGGAGGGCCTGCGCCATCGCCCTGGCTCAGGAAGGCTGTAGAGTTTCGATCTGCTCGCGCAATGCCGAGGAGTTGGAACGGACTCGCGCCGAGATTGCCAATCACGGCGAGGCGATGGCCATCGTCGCTGATGTTTCTTCACCCAGCGATTTGGAGAACTGGTATCAGCGAACTGCGGACCGTTTCGGCCAAGTTGATGTTCTGGTGACAAACACTGGCGGCCCTCCGGTCAAACGTTTTATGGAATTGAGCGACGAACAATGGCTGTCTGGCGTCGAATCAACCTTGATGAACGTCGTGAGGTTGTCACGATTGGTGATTCCGGGGATGCGAGAGCGCCGGTGGGGAAGGATCATTCACCTGACTTCGCTGGCCGCCAAACAGCCGGTGGATGAGCTGACGATTTCGAGCACGCTGCGCGCAGGATTGTCGGGATTGACCAAGACGATGGCCAATCAGGTTGGGCCGGACAACGTTACGGTCAACGCCATTTTGACCGGGCACATTCTGACCGACCGGCAATACGCGCTCGCGGATGTTCGCGTGAAAGAGCGGGGGATTACTCACGAAGAGTATTTCGCCGGGCAGGCGGCTGAAATCCCGCTGCGCCGGATTGGGGAACCGCGCGAGTTAGGAGAAGTCGTGGCGTTTCTGGCTTCGGAACGCGCGAGTTATGTGACGGGAGTTTCGTTGCAGGTTGATGGCGGATTGATTCGAGCGGCGATGTGATGGTTTATAGGTGAGAGAAAAACCGAAGCCCTGACTTCTCGAAAGGGAAGTCAGGGCTTTTTACGAACAGATAAGATTGTTACAGCAGCCGCGCTAGACCTTCATAATCTCGTCTTCCTTGTGTTTGGCCTGCTCGGCGATTTTCGCCACGTATTGATCGGTCAGTTTTTGCACCTCATCCAACCCGCCTCTCTCTTCGTCTTCCGAGATCGTTTTGTCTTTAAGGGCTTTTTTGAGCTTGTCGTTGGAATCGCGGCGGATGTTGCGTAGAGCGGTCTTGTGATCTTCGGCCATGTCGTGAACGACTTTGACCATCTGTTTGCGGCGCTCTTCGGTCAGCGGCGGGATCGGGATGCGGATCAATTTGCCGTCGTTCGAGGGATTGACGCCGAGTTCGGAAGCTCGCAAAGCCTTCTCGATGTCGTTGACCAGCGACGGGTCGAACGGCGCCACGGTGAGCATTGAGGCTTCGGGCGCGTGGATCGTCGCCACCTGATTGAGCGGCATCGGCGTGCCGTAATATTCGACCGTGATGTTGTCGAGCAGGCTAGTCGAGGCGCGACCTGTCCGCACTGTTCCGAGTTTGTGACGGAAATCCTCGACGACTTTCTCCATTCTGCTTTTCGTCTCTTTGCCGATCTCTTTGATCATATTCTCCTCCGGAGTTTGGGGCTATTTGTTCCGTGCCGGTTTGTTTTCGGCCGGACATCCTGTGGCGAACTATCTTATGGCAAAAACGGCGACGAGTGACAAGGGGATCGCTTGTCACTCGTCGTTCACGAATCAATCTTTGTTATTTGGCGTTGACCTCGTCGTCCGGCCTGACGATTGATCCAACGCGCTCGCCCATCACCGCGCGTTGGATGTTGCCGGGTTCCGTCATGTTGAAGATCATGATCGGCAACCGGTTGTCTTTGCACAGCGAGATCGCCGAAGCGTCCATCACCGCCAACTCTTCCTGCAAGACTCGCATATAACCAAGCTCAGGAATCAATACGGCATTCGGGTCTTTGCGAGGGTCGGCGGTATAAACGCCGCCGACGCCGGTGGCTTTCATGATCACATCGGCCTGGATTTCCAGCGCGCGCATCACCGCTGCGGTATCTGTAGTGAAGAAGGGTTGGCCGATGCCCGCGGCGAAAATGACGATGCGGCCTTTTTCGAGGTGGCGGATGGCGCGGCGGCGAATGAATGGTTCCGCGACCTCGCGCATCTCGATGGCCGAGATGACGCGAGTGAAAGCGCCGATCTTCTCCATCGCGTCCTGCAATGCGACTGCGTTCATCACCGTCGCCAGCATTCCCATATAATCCGCCGAGGCGCGATCCATGCCACCGGCGCTGGCTTTCAACCCGCGAAAAATGTTGCCGCCGCCGACGACCAGCGCAACCTCCACGCCCAGATCGTGTACTTCCTTGACCTCCTGAGAGACGCGATGAAGCACGTCGGGATCAATTCCGTATCCCGCCTGGCCCATTAGCGCTTCGCCGCTCAGCTTGAGCAGGATTCGACGGAAATGCGGTTGGATTGTATTTTCAGGCACGGCGGTTTGTCGGGCTGTGAGGATCGGAAAATCTCGGCGGCTTGCGCCCCAAGACTCTCCGATCCCCTGATTGCTGGTTGACGACTTACTGGCTCACGATTGAGGCGATCTCTTTGGCGAAGTCCTCAGAACGTTTTTCCAACCCCTCGCCCATTTTGTAGCGGGTGAAGCGGCGGATGTTGATCTTCTCGCCAGTCTTGGCCGTGAGCTGTTTAACCAGATCGCCGACGGTCAGCGCCTGGTCTTTGACGAACGGCTGTTCGAGCAGCGCGACCTCGGTGTAGAACTTCTCCAATCGTCCATTAATCAACTTCTCGATAATGTTTGCAGGCTTGTTGGCGTTCTTCGGATCGGCCGCGGCCTGGCTCTGCGCGATCTCGCGCTCCTTCTCGACAAGCTCAGCCGGAATCTCTTCTTTGCTGACGTAGAGCGGCTCGGACGCGCAGATGTGCATCGCCAGGTCTTTGACGAATCTCTGAAAATCCTCGCCGCGGGCGACGAAGTCCGTCTCGCAATTGACTTCAACTAACACGCCGATCTTTCCGCCCATATGAATGTACGATCCAACTGCGCCTTCGGCTGCGACGCGCGACTGGCTCTTCTCGAACTTGGCCTCGCCGGCTTTGCGCAGGATATCAATCGCCTTCTCTTCATCGCCGCCGGCTTCGGTGAGCGCCTTCTTGCAGGCCATCATCCCCGCCTGGGTTTTCTCACGCAGTCTTTGAACCATCTCCGCAGTAATTGCTGCCATAAAAATTCTTACCTCCAAAAGAGCGACGAGTCGGATGCTCGCCGCTTAGCACATATAAATTCAAACCCGATTCTGCAAAAACGGCGCAGCCGCGCATGGTGAGCAAGGGCTGCGCCGTCGGAACTCGATAAATGTTCAGAACTGAAACGAAACTGTCCAGCCTGGATTACGCCGACTCCGCTACACTCGCGTCAGCGGCAGGCGGAGCCTCTGGCGTGGCTTCGACCCGATCAGTTGTTTCAACCGCCTGGCTCGGCGCCGGCGCCGCTTCAACCGGAGCAGATGGCGGAGCGGCAGGTTCAGGAGCCGCAGCCGGCGCCTCGGCAGGCGTTCCAACTGTCGCTGGCGCTGCTGGCGCGGGCGCTCCGACTCTGGGTTGGGCGGTTTGCGCCGCCGCCGCCGCCCTTCTGCCGGGACGATCACCGGCGCCGCCGCCAGGGCGGTCACCACGGTCACGCCGCTCCCCACGATCTCTGCGGTCGCCACGCCCCCGATCACGTCCGCGTCCGCCGCGTTCGCCGCGTTCACGTTTCTCGCGCTGCGGTATCTCGATGGTGACGCCGCTCACCTTTGCCTGCTCAGCAGCTTGCGCAGCCTCCTCGGCCTCTTTCTGTTCCGCCAGTTGATGTCCTTCGAGGATGGCGTCGGCGATCCGCGAGGCGAACAAGCGCACGGCCCGGAGCGCATCGTCATTGCCCGGAATGACGTAATCAACTCCTTCGGGACTACAGTTCGTGTCGACGACCGCGACGACCGGGATGCCTAACTTATTGGCTTCCTTGACCGCAATCTCTTCTTTATTCGTGTCAATCACGAAGATCACATCCGGGAGCCGCTTCATCTCCTTGATGCCGGCCAGGTTCTTCTCCAGAGCCAGACGTTCGCGTTCAATCTGCAGCCGCTCTTTCTTGGCGTAGGCTTCGATGCGGCCGTCGGCCTGCATCGCTTCGATCTCTTTGAACCGCTTGATTGATTTTTGAATGGTCTGGAAGTTGGTGAGGAGTCCGCCGAGCCAACGCTGATTAACGTAAAACTGATTGCAACGAGTGGCCTCTTCTTTAACTGCGTCCTGCGCCTGCCGTTTTGTTCCGACGAACAATATGGTTTTGTTCGTGCCTTCGCCGGACAAGGTAGAGATGAATTTAATCGCTTCCTTGAACATACGCTGGGTCTTTTGCAGGTCAATGATGTAAATGCCGTTGCGCTCGCCGAAGATGAATTCTTTCATCTTCGGGTTCCAACGGCGCACCTGGTGCCCGAAGTGGACGCCTGCTTCGAGCAGCTCTTTCATCGTTACTGTAGCCAATCAAACCTCCGTAAACTGGTTTATGTACTCGCCCCCTCATAATTCCCGGTCCGTTCAAAGAACAACCAATGATGAGGGGGCAATGGAATTGAAGATCGAGGATCGAGGATCGAGGATCGAGGATTGAAGATTGCGATCCTCGATCCTCAATCTTCAATCCTCGATCCTCGGTCGAATTAGCGTTTCGAGAATTGGAATCGCTTCCGCGCTCCCTTCTGACCGTACTTCTTGCGCTCTTTGGCGCGGGGATCGCGCGTGAGCAATCCGGCTTTTTTGAGCTTCTTCCGCAGCTCCGCGTTGAATTCGAGCAGAGCGCGGGCGATGCCGTGACGCACCGCTCCGGCCTGTCCGGAGACGCCTCCGCCATCAACATTGACCAGCACGTCGAATTTGTTGAGCGTGTCAGTTAATTGCAAGGGTTGGCGGATGATCATGCGCAGGGTTTCGTTCTTGAAGTAGGTGTCGAGGGAAGTCTTGTTGACTTTGAAATTCCCGCTGCCCGGTCGCAGATAAACGCGCGCTGTCGCGCTTTTACGACGACCTGTTCCGTAATACTGAATATCTGCCACGTTTGAAATCGCTCCTGGTGTTTAGTTACTCGCCCTCCTCGCGTTTTTCGAGAGTGCGGATGGGCGAATCGTTCTTATTTGGCGGCAATCGCCAGCGGCGCCGGTTTCTGCGCTCCGTGCGGATGCTCGGCTCCGGCATAAACTTTGAGCTTGCTGATCATCGCGCGACCCATTTTGGTCTTCGGCAGCATGCCTTTGATCGCCAACTCGACCAGTCGCACGGGTTTTTTCGCCAGCAGATCGCGAGCGGAAATCTCCTTCAGTCCGCCGGGCCAGCCAGAGTGATGCCGGTAAAATTTGTCGTCGAGTTTGTTGCCTTTGAGAATAACTTTCGAGGCGTTGATGATAATTACGTGATCGCCCGTGTCGAGGAAGGGAGTGTAAGTCGGTTTGTGTTTGCCCATCAGGATCTGAGCGACTTCGCTCGCCAACCGCCCGACGGTCATGCCGTCGGCGTCAACGACATGCCACTGCCGATGTTGCTCTAAACCCTTGCCACTGGGAAAGTATGTTGACATAGATATGATCTCCGTGTTTAGGCGCGCAAAACGCGAACGCGAAGGATAAGGAAAACGGCATTTGGTGTCAAGGCGCCCATCTCGTTTGGATTTTTGCTCGCTGCAACACGCGCTTCTTCTTCGCGGTTGGCTCTCAAAAAAATACTTTCGTCGGCGTTACCCCATAAAAGGAGATCACCAGGTGAGAAAAGGAATTCCATCCGTTGCACGCTTGGCGCTGCGATCAACCTCGTCCATTACCGGCAACCCGCATAAAACCTCCAGGCGAAATGATATGTCCGCAGAGATCTGATCATCAATCAGTCTTTCCCTTCATCGCCTTTTCCCTAACCCGCTTCTCGAACCGCGCCATATCAATGGGCGCGCGGACGTGTGTGCCTTCGCCGATCTTCTCTGCGTCATCGTAAGCTTCGACTTTAAGTGTGACGGTGTTGTCACCGACTGCGACGACCTCGGCCTTCGCGATGACGGTGAAGCCAACGGGCGTCGCCGCCAAGTGTTGAATGTTTACGCCCACGCCGACAGACACCCAGCCTTCCGGCAAATAATCCTCAATCGCCGCCGCCGAAGCGACCTCCATCAAGTAGATCATCATCGGCGTGCCGTAAACTTCGGGCATGTGGTCGTGGAAGTGGGCGACGGTCAGATCGGGCGTGACGGTGATTGATTTCTCGGCTGACGCTCCGATGGAGATGTTGGCTGTGGGTTTCATGGGAAAAGCCTCCTTGCCGAATTTGGTGATTGAAGTCATCTGACGGCGATTGTGACCTGGTTGCTTGAAACTCCGTTGCGCGTGATCACCAGCCGGTGAACGCCCGGCGTGATTCCTGCCGGGAACACAATGTTCGTTTGGTTCAATCCGACAAAGCCTGGCGCGCGGCCCGCGTAGAGCACTGTCACAGGCTGTCCATCAATCGTCGCCTGCACATTGGCGCTGACGTTGGCGTCAACGTCGGTCGCGTCCGCGCCAAATCCGGTTCCGAAGACTGCGATCACGTTCGGTTCTCCGCCCGGTCTGGTAGCGTTGAACGGCCCGATGGTGAATGTGAATGCGTCGAGAGCCGCCGCTGCGCCATTGCCGCTGGCGTCCATCGTGAAGATCGAAGGCGCGCTCGACGCGATGATCGCCGAACCGAGAGTCGTTTGCCCGCCGTTGGTGAATTTGAGCAGAGCCGAGCCGGGCGTCGTTCCCGCCGGAATCTGGTAATTGATCTGGTTTGCGGAGACGAAGAACAACGGCGCAAGGCGCTCGGTTCCGGTGATGTCCTGCACTGTGATTGAAGTCCCGGCGATGGATGTCGGCAGCGGAGTTGAGGTGGCGACCTGAGTCACCGACGCCAGGTTCGATCCGAAAGCCGCGACGATGGACTTGGGCGCGATTGCCGAAACGCCGGAACTCGCCGATGAAACCGTGCGCGGGCCGGCAACCGCCGAAGTCGCGTCAACGATAAGCAATCCGCTGTCCATATCGCTGAGCAGCACGCGGTCGAAACCCAAGAACGGATAGGCTCCCCAACACCCCCTGAATCCGCTGGTCGTTCCGGAATAGGTGTCATAAGAGCCGGCCAGGCGCGGCTGCGCCGGATTGGTGATATCGACAATTATCAACCCCGCCTGATACCACGAAACGAAGAGCAGGTTGCCGATGATGTATGGGTTGTGCGGAGAGAAGGCGTCAATGCCGAGAGATTGCGCCGTGATGGTTGACGCCAATGTGGCGCTGGCCGGGTTGGAGATGTCGAACACCCGCACATCGCCATTCGACGTCTCGCGCGCGACCGCCAGAATCTTCCCGTCATTGCTCACCCACGTGCTGTGCGAGCCAGTGCCGGAATCAACCGTGCCGAGATGCGCGGGTTGTTCCGTCAAGACGCGCCGCACATCGTAAATATCAGTCTTGCCGCCCAGCCCCGAAGTGAAGAGCCGCCCGTTGTTGACGATGGCGGCGTGGACGCGCGGATCGTTAGTATCAATGTCACGGACGAAGACCGGCGCGCGTGGGTCGCGCACATCGAAAACTTTGACGCGATTGGTGCGCGAATCGGCTTCATAGAGCAGACCTTCGACAATGAAAATTTCGTGGACATTCGCAAAGCCTCTTTTGTCTTCGTTGATCTGGCTGAGCAATACGGGATTTGCCGGATTGCGCACGTCCACGATGTGCAGACCGCCACGGTTTTCGCTCGAAAAGTAACCGATGCCACCCGCGACGACCACGTCCTGAAAACGCCCGCCTTCGGAAGGATTGTAATGCCCGGCCAGTTTCGGACTGGCCGGATTGGAAATATCAATGATCATCACGCCATTGCCATTGAATGAAGCCAGGTAAGCGTAATTACCTTCGCCCCAAACATCGCCGTAACGAATCTCGCCCTCGAAGGGATCAAGCTGGCCGAGCAGTCTCACCGAGGTTTGCGCGTAAACCGGCGCGGTTGACGACAGGACAAACATTGCCGCGAAGATTGCGGCGATAAGGTGAAGCCTATATTTTTTCGACATTGAATACTGCCTCTTGAAAGTAGGATCGGGGGAGGACGACGAGGCGCATCTTATCACTATTCATCGTCTGTAGGCTGAGCCGGGAAGATCACGTCCTCGTAAATGTCATCCATTGTCAATGTGAGCGCGCCGGTCGGCAGCGATTCAAAGCGAACCTCATTGTCCGCTCCCAGAACCAGCATCTGCACTTTGCCTCGTTTGTCGCGGCGATAGATTTCAACCTGCCTTTTGTCCTGCGAAATCAGGACGTACTCGACCAGGCTCTTCAGTTTGAAATAGGCCGAGAACTTCTCGCGCCGGTCCGTCAACGCCGTGCCCGGCGAAAGAACTTCGACCAGGAGGATTGGTTTCGATTTGAAGACGCTTTTGGCTACGAACTCCTCGCAGGTGACCATCACATCCGGGTAGTAGAAAGCATCCACGGCCTCGACCCGCAACTTCATGTCAACCATATACACTCGGCAACCGCTGCGGCGCAGGTGAGGACGGACACGAGCATGAACATTTCCTGCAATGATGTTGTGCGCATCAGTCGCTCCGGCCATCGCGAAGACATAGCCGGCGACGTACTCGTGGCGGATCTCGCTCTTCTCCTCGCGCGCCAGATATTCTTCGACCGAAAGCTTCATCAGTTCCTTCGGCAACGCCATAACTGCCTCCTGTTTACTTGACATCGAACGTCGGCACTTCGCTCAACAGCAGTCTACCACCCGCGCGGCTGATGATATACACCGCGCGGCCCGCGTAATCTTTGCCTTCGATCTTGATCCTGAGCGTCACGTCAACCGCCGTGCGATTGGCGTCCCACTCTTCGGCTCGCAACGCTTCGGTCACCCAGGTTGATGGTTTTCTGACGACCAGCGACTGGGCGAATTTTCTGAGGTTGCCCAATTCGACGAATTGATTGACCACTGTCGCATTGCCCTGCAACACGGCGGCGTCGAATTTTTGCAGGAAGCCGCGGATGTCTTCGGGGATTTTGACTGCATTTGCGCCGCGCTCGGCTCTGAGCGCGCCGTCGCGCGCGGCTATGGTCGTCGCCGCGTCCAGGTCGGCGGCGGCGGCGAAGCGGTAATGTTTGGCGGCTTCGGCGAAATTGCTCTGCTGCATCGCCAACTCGGCCAGACCGAGATGCGCCCAGCCGTAGGCTTGAATCGGCAGCGGCTCGGCCTTGAGCGTGTCGTTGAAGATTTTGGCCGCTTCGTCATTCTTCTTTTGGGCCAGCAGCGCGCGGCCTAGCAGGGCTTGGAGCGTTGGGGCGCTCGGCGTGGCCGTCAATCCTTCGCGCGCTTTCGCTTCGGCCTCGGCAAAGTTGTTTTTGCTGAACGCCAGGTTGGCCTGACCGAAGGCTTCGGATTGCGACGGGCGGCGCGGGAAAACGTCGTTCGAGTAATCGCTCTGCAAATAAATTTTGTCGGAGTCAATTTCGATGGTTTTGATGTTCGTGCCGGCGGGGAAATTGACCGAGCCGTATTCGCCAGCCTTGATCGGCGCCGTTCTGCGCAAGCTCTCCCCTTTGTCGGTTGTGGCGACGATCTCGACAGTGAAATCGCCATTGCCGAAATTGGCTACGGTTGATTCGACGCCGTTGGGCGTGTTCTGCGGCTGGCCGATGGCGAAATCGGGAAGCGCGACGGTGTCAATCCAGTTGTTGAAAAGCTCGTTGATCAGCCTCCGATCCGCGCCGGCAGTCACGAGGTTCTCTTTGAAATTCGCGCAACGCGAAAGCCGGCAGAGCGGATGCTGCTGCGACGGCCCACGTCCCCCCTGTTGCGGCGCCCACCAACCGGCCAGCGACAGCGCGTCAACTCGGCTGCGAGTGAGCGACGAACGCAGCGTGGTCTCGAACGCCTGCCGCCCGGCTATCTTCTCGATCATTCTCCAGACGAGCGCGCCTTTGTTGTAAACGCTGGTGGCGTAATTGCGGTCGAGTTGGCTCTGCATCAACAACGGCGCGTCGCTGCGAGCGATGGTCGCGTAAGCCCGGCGGTAACGTTCAAACGCCGCATCGCGCTGAGCCGCGCCGAAACGTTCGCCGAGGTATTGCGCGCTCAGGTAGATCGGCAGCGCGTCGCGCAGCATTCCGGTTCCGCGCCCGCGCAACAGAATCTGGCCATCAATCCAGGCTCTGGCCGCGGCTCCGGCCATCAACTCAATCGTGCCCAGATCGAGCGCGTCGCGGCGGAAAAGGTTGTCGTCAATCGTCACCGCGCCGACCATCGGCACGGAGGTTTCACGCGATTGCGAGAAGGCGTCGGAAGTCGCAGTGTTGAGTTGGCGCGCCTGGGTCGAGATCACGCGGAAGGGGGCGAGGGCCGAGACGCCGAAATACTTTGAGTAAAAAGCCACGATGCGTTCGGCTTCCGAGGCGATGCGCTGCGCCTGTTGTTTGGCGACCTCGCCCGAACCGCGCGGGAAGTAGACTTCGACCGGAAACGATTCGCCGCCGCGCGCCACCACGTCGTAATCCCCGGCGACGATGAAAGGCAGCGCGGCCATTGATTGTTCAAACGAATTGTCGCTTTTGCGAATGCCCGACGAGATGACTTTCAACCCGGCGGGCGCAGTGACCGTCAGGGAAAACGGCGCCGTGTCGGCTCCGTGATCCGCGTAAGGCGTGTGAACCACGGGAACCCAGAAACTCGCCGGAAGCAGGAACGTGTCTTCGCCGGAGATGTGCAGCGGCGCGCTGCGGTCGGTCGAGGAAATCGAGTAGATGAGGTCAACGTTGAAGTCGCGCAACGAAGCGATGGCGCCCGTCATCTCGACGTAAACGCGCAACAGGTTATTGCGCGCGTCTTCGGCGGTTTTAAATTGGACGTTCGAGTCGTTGATCTTCATCACCTCGACCTTCGCCTTCGGATTGAGGAAGAACGACAGGCGCGGCTTGTTTTCGGGCGAAAGCAGCATTCTCTCGGCCAGATCGGGGTCGGAGAGATTGACCAGTTGCAGTTTCGCCTGCACGTCGACTTTCTGTTCTTCAGGCGCAATCCGCGCGTTGAGATCGTATTTCTTGATCTCGAACTCCTGCGCGAACGCGAAGGAGTTGAACAGGAGAATGAAAATGGAGCAGAAAAAAAGTTTTTTCATCGCTGGTAATTGAAAGTTTGATTAACGTCTTGTCAAAACCTTGCCCGGCAATTTACCCGTGATCTTTCCGTCGTCCACCACCAATTCGCCATTGACCAGCACGTAAGGCACGCCGTCAGCGTACTGATGCGGATTGGTGTAGTTGGCGCGGTCACGGACTTTTTCGGGATCGAAGACCGCGATGTCCGCCCAGTAATTTTCCCTGAGCATTCCGCGATCTTTCAAGCCCAGAATCTGCGCGGGCAGCGAGGTCATCGAACGGATGGCGAACGGCAGCGAGATCACTTTTCGATCCAGCGCGTAATGCCGCAGCTTGCGCGCGAACGTGCCGTAAAACCGCGGATGCGGAATGCCTTGACCCTGGGCGACGGTTCCGCCATCACTGCACGTGGCGGTGAAATCCTGCTGCATAATGTGTTCGATGTCGTATTCCGAAAGCGAAAACCCACGCATCCTGGCGCCGCCGGGACGATTGAGTCCGCTCATCTGAATCCGGATGGCGGTGTCAATCGGGTCTTCCTTGCGAATGCGCGCAATCTCGGCCAGGGATTTCTCGTGATAACTCGTATCGCTGAACTCAAAGACCACGATTTTGTTCGCGCCGCCGCGCCGGTCAATTTCGTGGGCGATGTCGCGGCGAATCTTTTCGCGGGTCACAGGATCGTTCATCCGGCGCGCGAAATTGTCGCGCATACGGTTGAACGCTTCGGCGCTGCCTCTTTGCAATTGTCCTAACTGCCCGCCCGCGTCAACGCCTTCGTCAACCAGCGCCCACATCGGGATCAGAACCGTCGTGCCGTCGGAGCCTGAGGTCGGATAAGGGTATTGGTCGGCGTAAACCGGAACGCCGCGCTCGCGCGCATCGGCGATCAGCCGGGTGGCGGCAAAGCTGCTGCCCCAGAAACTCGCGCCTTTGGCTTTCAGGTGCGAAGCGACAACTGTGATGCCCGATTTCTCGCCGATCTCAATCGTCTCCTTCACAGCTTCCAATAGATCAACCGACGGCGTCGGGTCTGAAGCATTCTTCCACATCGGATCGCGCCCTTCGCTTCGTTCGTGCGAGATATAAACAGCTTGATAAGACGCGATGCTGCGAGCGATCTCGACCAGTTCCTCGGTATTGCTCCAACGCCCTGGAACGTATTCCAAGCCGGCGGTCAGGCCGAACGCGCCGTCCTCCATGCCTTGCTTCGCCAGCTTCTTCATCTCCTCGATCTCGGCGGGCGTGGCCAGCCGCTGATAATTGTTCTTCATCGCCGAGGCGCGGATCGTGCCGTGGCCGATCATCAGAATGGCGTTATTGCCGATGCCTTGCCGTTCGTAAAGTTCTTGCTGACGGGTGAGCGGCCACATCGGCGAACGCCCGTCCTGATTGACGACTTCGGTGGTGACGCCTTGCATGATCTTGTTGGGGTTCGCGTTCGTGCGCGTCGAACCCAGCCCTTCGTCGGAGTGCGAGTGGATGTCAATGAAGCCGGGCGCGACGTAATGGCCGCGCGCGTCAATCACGCGCCGGGCGTTTGCGCCAGCGAGACGGCCAATCGCGGCGATCTTGCCATCTTTGACTGCGATGTCGGCGGCGAACCAGGGATTGCCTGTGCCGTCGAGGAGGCGGCCACCGGTGATGAGCAGGTCGTAGGTTGGTTGTTGGCCAGAAGCGCCAAAGGAAAGCGAAACTAAGAAGAAGAACGCAAGGCTGATCACTAATCTGTTTTTCATTGAGCCTCTCCTGAGCCTGAATCCGGACTGGGCGGAAACGCGTGAAAGCCCTTTGGCTGACAAATGGCTGGCAGCGCGTTTTCGATGCGCAGGGATTCAAACGCCATCAAGCGGGATGATCTCGAAGGTATCTTTCCCATTGATTCTGTATATGCGAAAGTCGGAATCGAGAGTGAACATTCTTCGCAGCCCCTTTACCTCCGCCAGAGCCACGAGCGACCCGTCGGCCAAATCCATCGGGGTATCCTGATACTTCTCCATCAACTCGCTAATTCGCTTCCATTCATCATCCTGTGGCGAGTGAATGAGAATCGCCCCTTTGGCAATGAGCGCCCAAAGCGCTTTTTGCCCTTCCCATCTTCTCAACTCTCCGAGGAAGTACATGGCTTCGGTAATGCAAGGCCACGTTGTCAGAAGTGGGCCAGTGATGGACTGGCGGACGGCTGCGCATTTTCGATGCTGTTCTGCTTGCCCTTTATCAATGAGGGCAACCATTGGGCCGGTGTCAACGAGTGTCACGGAAGTTTTATCCCTTGTTTTTCCAGTTTGGCGATGACTCCTTTGCCAAATGCGTCACGTTCTTTCTGAGGTCTTTCGTAAGGCTCCCGGCTATCAATCACACCGATCAGCCCCTCCAAAAGCTCTGATAATGGGCGCTCTTCTAAAGCGGGCGGCGCGCCGTTCGTTTGAATGAGCGGGACAGCTTCAATGATTTTCCGCAAGTAAGCCTCAAGCGATAAATTCAACGTCGCGGCGTTTACCCTCAACGCCTCGATTATCTGAGCCGCTTCTGGTGAGACTTCGATCTGCACTGTCATAACTCTTTGCCCTCCCTTCAGAATGCGCCGGCGCGGACTTTTCGATTTCTTAACAACCTCAGCTCGACTTGGAATGGCTGAATTTTACTCCAAAACACCGACTTTTGGCTGCGCCAGTTGATGAATTTTGAGCAACGTTTCAAGCAATGGCTCAAGCTTGTCCAGCGCAAACTGCGTCGCCGCGTCGCTCAACGCCATCGGCGGGTTGTCGTGAACTTCCATAAACAGTCCATCAACGCCGCAGGCCACGCCAGCACGCGCCAGGTGTTCGATGTATTCCGCCTGCCCGTCGCTCGCGTCGCCCAATCCGCCGGGCAATTGCACGCTGTGCGTCACGTCGAACACCACCGGGTAGCCGAATTCGCGCATCATCGGGAACGCGCGCATATCAACTACCAGGTTGTTGTAGCCGAAGCTCGTTCCGCGCTCGGTGATCATGATCTTGCGGCTACCTGCGGCTTCGATCTTTTCGATGATGTTGCCGATCTCCCACGGCGCCAGGAACTGCCCTTTCTTGACGTTGACCGTTCGTCCGGTCGCAGCGGCGGCTTGGAGCAGGTCGGTTTGGCGGCACAGGAACGCGGGAATCTGGAGGATGTCCGCGACCTCGGCTGCCTGATCTACCTGGCTGGTTTCGTGTACGTCCGTGATCACGGGGACGCCAACTTCGTCTTTGATTCGATGCAGGATGTCCAAGCCTTCGTCCATCCCGACGCCGCGAAACGAGCGGGCGGAAGAGCGGTTGGCTTTGTCGTAAGAGGCTTTGAAAACGAAATGCACGTCAAGCCGCGCGGCGATTCGCGAAATCTCGCGCGCCATCATCAAGGCGTGGCCTTCGGATTCAATCACGCAGGGGCCGGCGATCAGAAACAGATCGCCTTCGCGGAGTTTAATTTCCTGATAAAAACTTTTCATTCGTCAATTGATGAAGGCCGGCGGCAGCGCGCAGTTGATCTCCTCGATCTCCGCCTGGGGCGTTTGCGCCAGCCAATTCTCCAGCGTTTGTCGGACCTGCGCTTCGGACAGCGCGGCGATGCCGATGCGCCGGTATTTCGACTGCTCGAGATCGTGCGTATGTCCTTCGTTGTCGGGGCGGCCTTCGCTGCAGGCCTTGCAGACCATTCGGATGTTGGCCGACCAGTCTTCGGCGGCCAGCCCGTTTTTATCGGCCTGTTCCGTCAACGCTTCGATCTCTTCGGCTCCGGCGCCGTCAATGATGACCTCGAACGTTCCATACTCGCTGGGAGCGAGCAGTTGCAACTCGTCGAAGACCGGAACTTCGCGTCCGTTCACCTTTCTGAATCCCTTCGGCTCGCCGTCGTGCAGCAGCAGGTCTCCGTAACGATGCCCCGATTGCGGCATCGGAATGCTTTCGATAATTGCCCTGGCCGGATCAATCCTCCGGCACCAGACGACTTCCGGCGCGCCGTCGGGGCCGCCATCCGGACTGCCTCTGGGATTTATGCGGATGGGAGTGATGCCGATGGTCATTTCAATCGGGCCTTCGCCGTCCGGGATTTCGATTCCGTAAGATTTCCAGGCGCGCCGCGCTTCGACCCAGTCTTCGATCGCTGTCGCCGCGATGCCCAGGTTCCACCACGCGGCTTCGTCCGAAGGATCGAGCGCGACCGCCCGCTGGTTGCAGCGCAGCGATTCTTCCCACAGGTGTTGGTGTTTGCGCAGCAGGCCCAGGTTGTACCAGGGCACGGACCAGCGCGGAGCGGCCTTGATTGCCTTCTGGTATTGGACAACCGCTTCCTCGGTCCGGCCCTGCTGTTGAAGCTCGTGTGCTTTCTCGTTGTGACGGCTGGCGATGTAATTCATACGATAGCGACTTTCTAAAGCGCGAACGCCGCAGGTTCGCCTTCATTGATGATTGCGTGCTGACCGGCTTTACCGTTCCCGATCTCGTCACACAGCCGGTAATTGTAAGCCGCGCGGATGAAGCTCGCAAAAAGCGGACTCGGCGCGAGCGGCTTCGATTTCAATTCGGGATGGAATTGGCAGCCCAGGAACCAGGGATGGCCGGCCAGTTCGATCATCTCGATGAATTTTCCGTCAGGCGATTTGCCGGAGAAAACCAGACCGTTTTCTGCCAATACGTCTTTGTACGCCGGATTGAATTCGTAACGATGGCGATGCCGTTCGGAGATGAGGTTTGACTGGTAGACGCTTTCGGCCAGCGATCCCGGCGTCAGTTCGCAATCATAAGCTCCGAGCCGCATCGTGCCGCCCATCGCTTCGACGCCCAGCAGATCGCGCAACTTGAAGATCACCGGGTTCGGCGTGTCGGGATCGAATTCGACCGAATCGGCGTCTTCAATGCCGCAAACATTGCGCGCATATTCGATTGACGCGCACTGCAACCCCAGACAGATGCCGAAGAACGGTTTCTTTTCGCGGCGCGCGTAACCGATAGCGCGGATCATTCCCGGAATGCCGCGTTTGCCAAATCCGCCGGGAACCAGAATCGCATCAACGTCCTGCAACACGTCTTCCCACCGGTCGTTGGTCATCAGGTCTTCGCTCTCGATCCATCGGAAATTGACGCGCAGGTCGTTAGCGAACCCGCCGTGAATTAAAGCCTCGTTCAGGCTTTTATACGAATCTTCCAGCCCCACGTATTTGCCGACGATGCCGATGTTCACCGATTCGCGCGCGCTATGCATCCGGTTGACGAGCGCCGTCCATTGCCGCAGGTCTGTGTCACCCAGCGGCAGCCGCAGCAGGTCAACGATCAGTTGATCCAGACCTTCGCGGCTGAAGACCAGCGGGATTTCGTAGACCGATTTGACATCGGGCGCGTTGATCACCGCGTCTTCCGAAACGTTGCAGAAGAGCGCGATCTTGGCCTTCATCTCGGCAGGCAGCTCGCGGTCGCAGCGGCAGAGCAGAATGTCGGGTTGAATCCCGATGGCCAGCAGTTCTTTGACCGAATGCTGCGTCGGTTTGGTCTTCAACTCGCCCGAAGCCGCGATGTACGGCACCAGCGTCAGATGGACGAAAGCCGCGTTGTGACGTCCGACCTCGTTGCCCATCTGGCGAATGGCTTCGAGGAAAGGGAGCGATTCGATGTCGCCGACCGTACCGCCGATTTCGACGATCACGACGTCCATCCCGCCCGAAACAGCTTTGATCGCGTCTTTGATTTCGTTGGTGATGTGCGGAATGACCTGAATAGTTTTGCCCAGGTAATCGCCGCGCCGCTCTTTTTCGATGACCGAAAGGTAGATGCGGCCTGAAGTCCAGTTGTTCGCTTGAGTCAGACGCGCGCCGGTGAATCGTTCGTAATGGCCCAAGTCGAGATCAGTCTCGGCGCCATCGTCGGTGACGAAGACCTCGCCGTGCTGGAAAGGTGACATTGTGCCCGGATCAACGTTGATGTATGGATCAAATTTCATCAACGTGATTTTCAGACCGCGGGCTTCGAGCAGCGCGCCGATCGAGGCGGCAGCGATGCCTTTGCCTAAACCACTGACTACTCCGCCGGTGACGAAAATATACTTCGGCATAACATCCTCATTGGTTGGGGCAACTTGTGGATCCGGTTGCTGAACATCTGGTGAATTGTCTGTGTCTTGGTTTGTCAGTATGAGGTAGGAGCAAGGGTAATCGCTGAATGGCGCCTCAGTCAACGGCACGGGCGTTAGACAGATCAGAGCGCGGACGAATGCGCCAGAATTAGTGGATAAACTTTCGCTTCAAGCGGCTTCTCAACCGCAACTCAGTCGCGCGGGCCGCCAAAATTGACAAATCAATTAAATAGACTGATGATCACGAACGCGGTAAGGATTTCGTTTCAAACCACGTTGCCTACAATCCAGAGAGTAAAATTTCGCTTCGAAATCAGGCGGATGACAAAGATGAGCACTGGCGTCCCTCGCACGATCAACGAGATGTTCAATCAGGCGATGCAGAAGCGCGCCAACCAGGTCGTGATGCGCTACAAACGCGACAAACAATGGCGCGGCCTCACCGGCGCGGATCTCAATGACCGCGTGCAAAACATCGCGCTGGCGCTGCGTCAACTCGGAGTTCAGGCGGGCGACCGGGTGGCGCTGCTGGCCGAAAGCAGTCCCGAATGGAGCATCACCGATTACGCCATCCTCGCCAATGGCGCGGTCAACGTCCCCATCTATCCGACTCAAGCGGTTGATCAGGTTGAATACATCCTGCGAAATAGCGGAGCGCGCATTTTGTTCTTATCGAACAGCAAACAACTGCGGCGGATTAAGCCCGCTCTCGACTCGTTCAGGAGCAAAGACAGACCGCAACTGATCCTGTTTGAGGCGCCGAAGGAAGATAAGCCAAAGGAAGATAAGAAAGACGACGGAGTGATCTACCTGTCGTCATTTGAAAAGACCGGCGAGGAGGAACACGCGCGCCAGCCGCAGCTTTACGAGCAACTCTCGGTGCAATCTCAGCCGGACGATTTGGCGACGATCATCTACACATCGGGAACGACGGGCGAGCCGAAGGGCGTGATGCTCACGCATCGCAATCTCGTCTCCAACACGCTGAATTCCGGCCAGGTCTTCGATTTGCGGCCTGACGACTCAGCGCTCAGCTTCCTGCCGCTCTCGCACGTCTTCGAGCGCACGGTGCTTTACATCTACATGAGCTTCGGTGTGCAGATCAATTTTGCGCGCGGCGTCGAAACTGTAGCCGAAGACATCAAGGACGTTCGTCCGACAGTCGTGACCGCCGTGCCCAGGTTGTTCGAAAAGATTTACGCGACGATCAACAAGCGGGCGGCTGAAGCCAAACCCATTCAGCAGAAAATCTTTCACCGCGCAGTCGAAGTCGGACGCGAAGTCGCCGTCTTGAAAGACAAGGGGCAAAGCGTTCCGCTCAGGCTCGCGCTCGAATTGAAGGTTCTCGACCGCCTCGTCTTCACCAAATGGCGAGCGGCTGTCGGTGGAAGGCTGCGGTTTTTTGTCTCAGGCGGCGCGGCTTTATCACCGGAACTGGCTTACATATTCGCCGGCGCGGGAATCACGATCTTGCAGGGATATGGTTTGACCGAAACCTCGCCCGTGGTTTCGTTCAACCGCCCGGACGCCAACCGCATCGGCACCATCGGACAGACGATCCCCGGCGTTCAAGTCCGAGTCGCCGAAGACGGCGAGTTGCTGGTCCAAGGCGACAACGTGATGCAGGGCTACTACAAAATGCCCGACGAGACTGAGCGAGCTTTGCAGCGTTACGAAGACGGCGTCTGGTTTCACACCGGCGACATCGGCGCAATTGACGAAGACGGTTTCATCCGCATCACCGACCGCAAGAAGGACCTGATCAAAACCAGCCTGGGTAAATACATCGCGCCACAGCAGATTGAGAATATGATCCGCGCCGTTCCGATGGTCGAGCAGGTGATCGTCATCGGCAACGCGCGAAAATTCCCCTCCGCGCTGATCGTCCCGTCGTTCGACGCGCTGCGCGCCTACTCGAAATCCCTCGGCATCGAAGTCAAAGATGCGAATGAACTCGCTCGTCACCCACGGATTGTCGAATATTTCAAAAAGAAGGTGGACGAGGTAACCAAAGAACTCGCCCCCCACGAAAAGATCAAGAAGATCGCCCTGCTCGATCAGGAGTTCTCGGTCGAAAGCGGGGAACTCACGCCCACACTCAAAGTGCGTCGCAAATTCGTCGAGGACAAGCACCGCGAGGTGATTGACGCGCTCTATCCGAAGTTTGAAGTCGAAGTGAATTGAGCGAAGGCTGGTTATCGGCGCGCATGATTCTTAATGCGATCAAGTTGAACCCACAACTTCATCAGGAACATCAGCGTGCGTTGTTACGCTATCTTCGTGATGAACGAACTCTCTCGCACCACGATTGGGCGACGCTGTCAGACGCTGTTAATGCGTTGAGCGATAGTGTGGTGACGGCGGATGGCGATGAGCAGACATTCCGGCAGTTCTACAACGAGCGCGTGGACGCGCATTTTGCTGACCCATTTCTGGCGCAACTTGTGACATTGATTGATGTGGAAGGCGAAGGCCGCCAGGCACAAGCCATCTTCGCACGGGAAATTGGGTGGTTGCCGGACAAAGCCGAAGGGTTCAATCGCGATGACAATCATTGCCGGTTACTGCTCATCTATTGCCTCTACTGGTGGGCGGCGTTTGCGCGCGGCTACATCTTTGAAGTCGTAATCTTCCGTGATCTGGCCGCCTCCGGCATTCAGTTCGTGGGCCACAATCTCGCGCGCCGCAACGAGCGGTTCAGCCGGTATGATCTGTTCTTGCTTGATCTACGCGGCGATATCAAGCACACAACGTATTTCCTAACGGCCGATCGGTTGTCTCTCCTCGACAGCGACTTCTTCATCACACGCTGGTTTCTCGGTCGCGGGTGGCTGCGCGTGGCGATCTTGCGGGAAACCGCCTGGGATATTTTCAGTCTGCCGCCTTGTGATGATCAAAGGCAGATCGTCACCTTGGATGAAGTCGCGCTCACTCTGCCAATCACCTGCGCCTTCTTCATTGATGGCGCTTTATTGACGACGCTGGATTACGACCAATGGAAACAGCGCGTCTTGATGCTACAATCGGCAAGAGGTGGAAACGACCATGACTGAAGAAACGATTCAAGACCTGACGACGGAAGATTTCAACCAACTCGTGGAAAGTTTCATTGCCCGCGAGGATGATAGGATTGAGCCATCGGTCTTTTTGAAGGCAGTGGTGGAGCTTGAGCGCAAGCGCGCCATCAAAGAAGTAGAGCTGACTGGTCAGGTGGTCAACGGCGAAGTCATCTTTGACGCGCCGGCGCCACTGCCGGTTGAGGCTAATACGCTCTACGTTGGCGACACGAAAGTGACTTTGAAGTTGCGACTGGTGGCGTAAGGTAGTTGAAGTGAATTGATCGGAGTCTGTTATCCCCGTGCAGAATATCACGGTCAATTATGCTGCTGGCGCGGCTGATCTGGCGCTCGACCTGTTTGGCCGCGCGATCGCTGATGAAGAGCTTGCCGCAGCCGCCGGCGCGCTCGACGGCGCGGCGCTCAGCGTCAGTGTGCGCAAAGGCCGCGAGTTGTTTGTCGAGATCACGCATCCGTTGATTGTCCGGCAGGAGCGCGGGTTCCGCCGGGACGCGAACGGCGAGTTGTACATCTGGAACCATTATTTCGAGAAGCGCCACGATGCGGCGCCAGGCGTCGGGCTTCGTTCTTTTAAGATACAGGTTGAAGGCGCGCGGCGGTTGGGCGTGAAGCGGATTGAATTGTGGGCGGCCGGAGATCTCAATGACCGATCGTACAACGGCTACTTGACCTGGGCGATCTTTGGGTTTGACGCGCCGCTCACGTTGAGAGAGCGCCAGGAATTGTCCGTGGATCCTCAGCTTGCCGGTGTACAAACGGTCAATGATTTGTTCCAGCGTGGAGGCCGGAAATGGTGGCAGGATTACGGTACCGCGCGTCGCATGCGGTTTGATCTGGCCGATGACAGCAGTATGATGCAACAGTTCAGAACTTACCTGAAAGGCAAAGGATTATCGAAGGAGTGAACATCAATGACCAGACAGGAACTGGAAGCAAAATGGCCGCGGGCCCAATTTGAGGAGATCAAGGCGCGTCAGTATTTTCATAGCGACTCCACCTATGAGGAGTATTTGGAGATGCGCCGCGAGCAGGAAGAGATCGCTGAAGAAGGTCGCCGCCTGGGTTTAACCGGCGACGAGCCGCCTGAACTGACTGAAGAGGACATCGCCATCTTTGATCGAATCTGGGCGGAACAAGGGCGTAAAGCCGAGCTGAAGCGTAAATTGGATGGCTTGCAGGCAAAGTGGCCCCGCGAACACTTCGAACGGTTGCGGGCAGAAGGGCTGGTCAATCCCGATACAACCTATGAGCAGTATCTGGAAATGCGCCTCGAACAGGCTGAAAGAGCCGAAGAGGCCCAGCGATTGGGGCTGACCGGCGACGAGCCGCCGGAATTAACAGAAGAAGACGAGGCGATTCTCGACCGGGCGTGGGCCGAGTTTGCGCGCGAGAAGCGGGCTGCGAGAGAAGAACGCGCCGCGTGAAGCTCGCTTCAGATGACCGGCCACCGACCACCATCCACCGACTATGTCCAAAGCCCCCCAATCTCACTTCCCGCTGGCAGAATTGATCAGGAGCCTGGCGCCGATCACGTTGATGGGCAAGGCGATGTGCGTGGGCATTGTCGTCTGGTTTATTGACTGGGTCTTTGTCGAAGGCGACCGGCTCTTCGGCAGCCGCTTGCTCAAGGAGATCATTGATGTCGCGTCTTTTCTCGCGCTCATTCCGCTCACCTGGTTTTTGATCAAGGGCGCGCACTGGGTCGGCGAGAATCTGTTGTGGCGCTTGCGGCGGCGGTTGATCGTCACTTACCTGCTTATCGGCGCGCTGCCATTGTTGCTGGTGTTGCTGTTGGTCACGCTGGTCTTGCTCGCCATCGTGGGGCAATCGAGCGTCAACCTGGTCGGACGGCAACTGGACGGTTATCTGGAACAATCGCAATCCGCCGCTCAATCGCTCAGCGGCGATTTGAACAGGTTGGAGGCGGAGAGTCTGAGGGCTGGACCGAAGGCTGAGCAGTTGCGTCGCCAATTGCAGGAGAGCGCCGATTCGCTCTCGCCGATCTTTCCCGACCTGATGTTGAGCGTTCGCCGGGACAGCGCCGAGGCTTTTGCCATTACGGTCAGAGGGCGGTCTTCTGAAAATAACGCCAGCAACAATGTGAACGGCGGTAACCGGTCGCTGGTCGGCGATTCGGCGGCGCCGCAGTGGTTGTCGCAACTTTTGAACGCAGGACAGGAGTTTCACGGCCTGGCAGTCGAGGAAGACGCCACTAATCAGCGCCGGATTTACGCGCGCCACATCATCAGGCTGAAACAGCCCGACGCGACTATCTTTCAACTCAGTTATCCAATCGGCGAAAACTTGTGCGCGCACCTGAGCCACACGACGGATTTGGAGGTCAAACCGGCCACGGCCAGCTTCCCGCTGGTAATGACCGCGAACGGGCCGCAGCCTGATACGGCCAGATTGGAAAACGTGGGCGGGTTTGAAGGCGGCGGGTTGATGATCTTCAAACCGATCACTGAATGGCGAACGGGAGAGAGAATCGAGAACGAGGCGTTGAAAGTTGATCCTTCTTTCATTCTGCCCTCGCGTCTTTATCAGCGCGTTCAGCAGTTCAAGTCAGGCAGCGTTTTGGGCAGCGCAGTGGTGGCCGGAGTCGGGTTGTCCATCGCCTTTTTCCTTTTGATCGCTTTGCTCGCGGTGATCTCGGCCATCTTTCTCACCCGTTCGATTACCGGCGCGGTTCATCACCTCTACGAAGGGACGAGACGGGTCGAGGCCGGAGATTTCGATCACGAGATTCCGATCACCGGGCGCGATCAATTGGGAGATTTAAGCAAGTCGTTCAACCAGATGACGGTCTCAATCCGCGAACTGCTGCGCGTTTCAGCCGAGAAGCAGCGGCTGGATCAGGAGATGAAGATCGCCGCCGCAGTCCAGGCGCGCCTCTTCCCGCGTTCGATCCCGAAGTCCGAGAAGCTGGAGATCGCCAAAGGCGTCTGCATTCCGGCGCGCGCCGTGAGCGGAGATTATTACGATTTGCTGGATGTCGCGCCGGGAGTGATCGGAATCGTGGTCGCAGACGTTTGTGGCAAAGGCGTTTCGGCGGCGCTGATGATGGCGAATCTACAGGCGAATTTGCGCGGGCAAGTGCAGGCTTACCGCGACGCTTACAATTACAAGATGAGTTTAGCCGCTCAGTCAGAATCCGCCGATAAACAATCGACCTTGCGATCCCTTGATCGTGGTTTAAGACCGCACCCAGTCAAACGCATTGTCGAGCGCGTCAACCAGCAGGTCGCCGAATCCGTGATGGATGCAAGTTTCATCACGTTCTTCTACGCCGAATTCGACGAACAGCATTCGACTTTGCGTTACACCAACGCCGGGCACAATCCGCCACTGCTCGTGCGCGCCGTCGAAAAGGGTGGCGGGCGAGTGGAGAAGCTGGACAAAGGCGGAACCGTGCTTGGCCTTTTCTGTGACGTGGAGTATGAAGAGGGAGAGCTTCATCTCGAAAGCGGAGATGCGCTGGTCGCTTTCACCGACGGACTGGTCGAAGCGCGTAACCCATCGGGCGAAGAGTTCGGTGAAGAGCGTTTGATCCAAACCCTGCTCGAGTGTGGACATCTGCCCGCCCCGAACATCGAGGATCGGATTCTGCGAACGGTTGAAGACTGGACGGCTGAAGCTGAGCAGGAAGACGACCTCACGCTCGTCATTCTCAAGGTCAGGTAGATGACGCCGCAGGAGTGGGCCGCAGCACTATTGCCAGATGACCTCGGCAATCCTCAGATTCATATTCTTACCCTTCAATCGCTCAGTCCCCAGCGGCTTGAGCGTAAAACTCTCATCGAGAGATTGCATGGTGTTTTCGCTGATCACGATCTGGCCGGGCTGGGCGATGCTTTCCAGTCTGGCCGCAGTATTGATGGTGTCACCGATGGCTGTGTAATCGAGCCTGGTTTCGGAACCGATGTAACCGACAATCGCCGAGCCGGTGTTGATGCCGATGCCGATCTGGAATGGCGGCAGATTTTCCGCGGCCAGCCGCTCATTGAAACCGATCATCGCGCGTTGCATTTCCACCGCCGCGCGGACGGCTTGCACGGCGTCGAGTTCGCTGGCGTAAGGCGCGCCGAACATCGCCATCAATCCATCGCCGATGTATTTGTCCAGCGTGCCGCCGTGCCGGAAGATGATCTCGCTGATCATCGAAAAATACCGGTTGAGCAAATTGAGGATCAGTTCCGGCGTCCTGGTTTCGGAAAGAGCGGTGAAGTTGCGGATGTCGGCGAACATCGCGGTCACTTTCTGCCGCACGCCGCCGAGTTTGACCGCGCTGGGCGAACGCAAGATTTGATCCACGACCTGGCGTGGCAGGAATCGTTCAAAGCTGGCGCGCGCCTGCGCCTGGCGTTGCAATCGTTCGTAGTTGATGACGGTGTTGATGGCGATGCCGGTGTGAACGGCGACGGCGTTGAGCAGGTCCAGATCGTCGGCGGCAAAACTTTCGAGCGCGTCGTAACGGTCGGCGTAAATGATGCCGAGCAATCCGCGCGGGCCGATGATCGGCGCGGCCATCACCGATTGGACGTGGTTGGCCACGATGCTTTTCGAGGAGAATTCGGGCGCGCTGCGTTGGGCGTCTTCGAGCAGCACCGAGACACGTTCGGCGGCGACTTTGGCGAAGATGGTCTGGCTGATCGGCAATGGCTCGCCGGTGTCGCCCTTGTTCCGCAACCTGGCCGCGACCTGTTCAAAATCGCCCTGCTCGTTTTTGCGGTAGATGAAACAGCGCGAAGCGGAAGTGACAGAGAGCAGGATTTCAAACGCCTGCGCGTAAATTTCATCGAGCGAAAAGACCGAGTTGAGCTTGAGACTGAGGTCGTAAAAGAGCCGGAGTATTCGTTCCTTCTTTTCCAACTCCTGGCGGTAAACGGCGGCGGGAACTTCCAGTGTTGTGTTGGGAGATTTCAGAGCCGAAGTCGCCAGCAGATCGTTAGGCGTCTTTTGCAGGATTTCCCGGTAAGAATCGGAAGAAAATTGCGTACGCAGCGGATCAACATTCTGGAACGTCAGCGTACAGGACCCCAGTTTGACCTGATCGTTGTCCGCCAGCTTGAAATCCGCGTTGGGTGGGATGCGCTGTCCATTGACGTAGCTGCCGTTGCCACTCTCCAGGTCGCGGAAGGTGGCGCCTTCGGCAGTTTTCCGCACTACGCCGTGATAGCGCGAGACACGCGGGTCATCGAGGATCAGGTCGTTCTTCAACTCGCGACCGATAGTGATCTCCGCCTTATCTATGTCGAAGGTATAATTTTTGTTGTTTGTCGTTTGGACGTAAAAGCTTGGCATAGGTTGATGGCGCCTGGCGGACGGCGCCCAGCGATGCGACTGGGCGCCAACCGCCACTCATTCAAAATTCATACTCGCCTCCGACTTCGGCTGCGATCACACGCGGGTTATTCAACGCTTTGATCTCTTCGACGACCTGATCGCGGTAGGCTGCTTTGATGTGGACAGCGTAGATTGTCACACCGGGTTTCATCTTCGCCATCTCTTCGAGCAGCGTCGCGGGAGAATGATGGTGCGACACGCGCGCCAGTTCGGTCAAACGGTTCGGAAATGAAAGATCGATGAAGACGGCTCGGAGCTTGTCGCATTGGTTGGCGGCTTGCCAGATGCGATCGGTCGCTCCCGTGTCGGAAGTGAAAAGCAACGCGCTCGTGTCGTCCTCGACGATCAATCCGTGGGTCAGCACGGTGTGTGTCACCGGGATCGGAGTTATTTTCAACCCCTCGGCGACGAAGCTCTCGCCCGATTTGATCTGGTGAAAGGTGATCAATTCGGCGCCCGCGTTTTTCATCGTTTCCAGCTCGATCCACATTCGCGGGTTGAAGATGTGCTCGCGCAGCGCGTCGAAATCCGATTGCGTCGCAAAGAGCTTGATCGGGGCGCCGATTTCTTCGAACAGATCGGTCAGGAACAAGGGGAGCGAGAAGATGTGGTCGAGGTGCGCATGCGTGATGACGATGGATCGCAGACGGAGCTGCTCTTCAGGTTTCAGACCAATCGCAATCGCGCCCGCGTCAATCGCCAGCGTGTCGTTGATCAAATAGGTGGTCAGCAGTTGGCGCCGGCCATCAACCGTGCTGGGAACGATTCTGAATCTCACTGTTGTAATTGCGAGCGGAATTGAGAGATTGACGGATTGGCCGGATTGACTCCTTCCAGCCGCTTGAGCATTTCGCCAGCCGACGCCTTGTCGCCTCTGTCAATCAGAGCCTGAGTCAGATTTTGCAGCGTCTTTTCGTGGCGCGGATTTTGTTTGAGCGCGAGCTGGTACCATTTTTCCGCTTCTTGATAACGCCTCAGATCGAAGTTTGTATCGCCCAAAGCGGCAAGCAATTTGAAATCGTTGGGTTTGGCCTTGTACGCCCGTTCGTAGAATTCGAGCGCGCCCTCCTGGCGATTGATTTGCTTGAACAGGTCGGCGGCCTTCATTTGCGCCTCGACGTTTGAAGGCTCGTTACGCGCCTGTTCGATGGCGGCCATCACATCCGTTTGCGGGTCGCCGCTGGCAGAGCCTTGAGCGGCGCCTGCTGGCGGATGATCAGGCGGCAGATTGTTTGAAGACGCGGCCGTGTTGTTCGCCGTCAAAGGCGGGCCGTAAGTCTGGTTGATGTAATTCGTCCCGATGTAACCGATGATCAGTCCGGTCAGCAAACCGATAATTCCGTATAGATAGCTTTGTTTATTCATATGCTTGACGGTAAGAGTAAAACGCGATACCCGATGCGTCAATCTTGCTTTCGCAAAGATGCCGTAATATGATCCGGGCGTTGCATTGACAAACAATTGCAATCCCCAGCTTCACAGGGGATTGGTTGCTGACGGCAAATTCCTGACGTTTCGAACCGTTTCAATTTTTCGACTCAGAGGTGAATGGTTTTTATTTCAATATGATCAGGATGTACACGCGCCCGAGAGGCGCGCCAAAAAATTCAGGCAAGCGATGTCGCTTATAAGGCTTCCCCCTTGAAGAGTCGCTTGCTTAATAAGGAGGCAGCTATGAGCAAGCGACTGACCAACCGCGAAAAACTTCTTTCTAAGCTCAACCAACTTTCAGACAGCGAAATCGGAGAACTGCTCAATTTCATTTCGACCATGGAAAAGAGCGGGCGCAGTAGCGCCAACTCGGAGGCGTTGGAGGACGAACTATTGTTGTTGCTGAGCGCCGCGCGCGAAAATCGCCGGGCGCGGCAGGTGTTTGAATGGGAATCCGCGCGCAGAAGAGCAGAGGCCAAAGCCTCGACACATCGTCATGCGCAACGTTAGGATTCGGCCAGAGTCGGCATATTCAAAATTGCGAATGCGGATAGTGAGCGAAAACAGAACGCGGTTATTGCGAAAGTCAGCCAGGGTTTTTTTCCTGGTTGCTTTGTTGCCAGCGTTGTTGTGCGCCATCGTCTTGGGACAAGAAGCTGAAAGGCGGGCGAATCCCTCAGAGGAACAACTCCTATCACATTTGGCGTCAGGCGATGAGGAACAACGTCTCGATGCCGTCACGCGCGCTGGCGAACTCATCCTGACCGCTCCTGATTCTGTCAAATCGTCCATAATCTCTGCGCTCGGCAATTCTCTTCAAACAGACCGATCACCAGTCGTTCGTGCGCTGGCCGCCAGGGCAATGGAAATCAGCCGTGATGATCGAGTCGTTCCGACGCTGATCGCCGCGCTCGGTAAAGAGCGCGAAGTCGCCGTGCGCAAAGCGATCATCTATTCGTTGGCTCGTTACCCCCAGACGCAAGTCACTTCGGCGCTGATCCCATTTCTCAAAGACAGGAAGCATGAATTGCGCGCGGCGGCGGCCTACGCTCTCGCCGAAATAGGAGACGCTTCCTCTGCGCAGGCGTTGATTGAGGTATTGCGAAGGCGAGGCAAAGACGAAGACGCGTTTGCCAGAAGCCAGGCGGCGCGCGGACTTGGCCAGATTGGCAGCCGCGATGCTGTAGATTCATTGCTGGAAGCGTTGACCCGCGATAAATTCCAGGAAGTTCGCCGCGAAGCTGCGCGGGCGCTCGGACGCATTACAACAAAGCGCGAGGCGAAAGTGATTGAAGCTTTACGCGCCGCAATGAATTCAAATGATCTTTATTTGGCCACTGCCGCTGATGAGGCGATTGCGAGCATCAACTTGCGCAGCCAATGACCGAATGCCCCCAGACAACCCCTTTGTCCTCACATACTTCATTTGCTCAAATTCAAAATTATGAATCATCCAGAATTTTGAATTTCGCTGGACATCGCATAGCTCGATGCGTATCATCAAAGCCGTCGCGCTTGACAGATAGCGATCACATTCGTGATCGAGTAATTACGAGTTGAAGAAAACTGAATAACATTTTGCACAACCGCACAGCCACAGGTGTAAACAGGTGAAAAGCGGTTGGCGTTCTCAACGGGATGAGCAGGATGATCAAGAATAATAAACCTGAAAGGGTTAACCGAGTTTTATCACCAGTAACGAAAATCGGCGCCAGAAAATTCTGGTTGTCGCTTATTGCCTTTTCAATGATCCTTTCTTTGGGGGCGGTCTCTTTTGCAAGTTCGGACCGCAAAGGCGATAAATTCACTTCAAATTCCGGCTCGAGTGAAGTCGTTGTCGAAGTTGACAACTTCGGCAAAGTCACCGACTTCTACTATCGCGGCGCGCAACCAAAAGGCGAAGAGTACAGCCAGCTTGCAGCCGTAGGCGTAAAAACAGTTATTGATCTGCGTGATGATCCGAAGGATTATGCGAGAACATTGGCTGAGCAGGCCGGTTTGAAATACATCAACCTGCCGATGAGTGACAAGAGCTACCCAGCGCCTGACGTTGCATCAAAGTTCCTTGCTTTAGTGAACGACAAAGAAAACTGGCCGGTTTATGTGCATTGCGCTGGCGGACGTCACCGCACCGGCGCCATGACTGCCGTCTTCCGGATGACGATGCAGGGTTGGGATGTAGAGCGCGCCTACGAAGAGATGAAGGATTACGACTTTTACACGCGATGGGGGCACAAAGACATGAAGCGGTATGTCTTCGATTACTATCGCGAATTAAACCGGCAGGCTGAACAGATCACTGATTCAAATAAGTAAGAGCCTACTTTGAAAGGGCGCGCCACGATTACGCGCCCTTCGCCCGGTTGCCTATCCTCACAACTAGACACAGTTAGAGCAAATGGCTTTTTGCCTTTCATTGCTCCCTAAACGCATCCCGAACAATTCAATCCAAAAAGAGGTAGAAGATGAAATTGCAGGGGATTTCCTTGTTCCAGGCTAAGCGCGCTCTATTTGGGCGCACACTCGCGGGAATCGCGGCGTTTTGTGTGGTTTTCTCGCTGGTCTCGCCGGTCAGCGCAGCGTCTGATAGAAATAAAGAAAGAGAAAAACGAAGTGAAGTCGAAGAGAGCGACGTAAAAAACTTCGGCAGAGTTAATGACCACATCTATCGCGGTGGTCAACCGGAAGACGATGAATACGGAGAGTTGGCCGCGATTGGAATTAAAACCGTTATTGATTTGCGTGAAGACGCCGAAAAGTACGCGCGCCGGTCAACTCTGGGCGCCGGGATGCGGTACGTCAATCTCCCGCTGAATGCCAAACGGCCGCCGACCGTCGAAGAATCGGAGCGGTTTCTGGCGCTGGTCAACGATCAACGCAACTGGCCGGTCTTCGTGCATTGCGCCGGTGGGCGCCATCGCACGGGCGTGCTGATTGCGGTTTACAGAATGGAGATGGATGGGTGGGACGCCAAACGCGCTTACCGCGAGATGAAGGATTTCAATTTCTATTCGCGTTGGGGATATGGTGATATGAAGGAATATGTTTTCGACTATTTCAACCAGATGACCTATAAGCGCGCGCTGGCAATTCCCACAACCAGAGCCAGGCGGGCGGCTGAATCGGGGCAGGATGATTGAAAACCGCTTAGAGGGCGACGTGACGAAAGGCAAACCGAAATCCGGTTTGCCTTTTTTATTAGATTCGAGTGCGGCTGGTGATTCCTCGAATTGCGAACGAGAGCCTCAGTCTTGACGCTTGGTTGAGCGCGTGATACTTCTTCGGGCGCGTGTCATTCACTTATTTCATCTTGCATTGATTCAATCACAAACGAGGAGATACAGGCGTGAACTTTTTGCGAGGCCGCTTGCTGCTCACAGGCTGGGCTGGCTGTTTATTACTTGTCAGCTCAGCCCTGGCGCAGAATTTCGAGTTTTTCCCCGGAGCAAAGTACGATCCTTCAATTCCAACCTTGAAACAGGCCGTTGGTCATGACTGGGGCGAGAAGATCACGATGAGTCACGAGGCCGCCCGGTACATTCAGGCTCTCGAACAGGCTGCCGGGCCGCGACTGAAAGTGGTCAAATACGCTGAGACGTGGGAAGGAAGGCCACTTTACGTTCTGGCCATCGGCTCGGCCGCGAACATCGCGCGCATCGAAGAGATCAAATCGGGCATGCAGAAGCTGGCTGATCCCCGCAGGCTCTCTCAGAACGAAGCGAACGCGCTGATCGGTTCGGCTCCCTCAATCGTCTGGCTGATCTGCGGCGTGCATGGTAATGAGATTTCCAGCGTGGATGCCGGTTTGCTCACGGCCTATCATCTGCTGGCGGCTCGAAACGACGAACTGGTCGAGACGGCGATGAAGAACACGGTCGTCTTGATTGACCCGATGCAGAACCCGGACGGGCGCGACCGCTTCATCAATTACTTCCGCCAGAACGTCGGACGCTTTCCGGACGCTGATCTGCAATCATCCGAACACAACGAGGTCTGGCCGAGCGGCCGTGTGAACCATTACCTGTTCGACATGAACCGCGACTGGTTTGCGCAAACACAGCCCGAGACGCGGGGCCGGACGAAGATTTACCTCGAATGGTTTCCACAAGTCGTCGCCGACCTGCACGAGATGGGCACAAACAGCGCCTACTACTTTGCCCCTCCCGCGCTTCCCTGGAATCCCAACCTGACAAAAACGCAACTGGATTGGCTGGCGAAGTTCGGGCGCAACAACGCAGCCTGGTTCGACCGGTTTCGCTTCGATTACTTCACGCGGGAAAATTACGATTCGTTCTATCCCGGCTACGGCGAAGGCTGGCCGCTGTTTCACGGCTCGATTGGCATGACTTACGAGCAGGCTTCGGTGCGCGGTCTGGTGGCCAGACGCGAAGATGAAACGACGATGCATTATCGTGATTCGATTCATCATCACTTCATCGCCTCGCTCTCGACGATTGAAAATACCGCGAAGAACCGCGAGTCGCTGCTGCGCTATTTTTACGATTACCGCCGCACGGCGATTGAAGATGGGAAGAACGAGCCGGTCAAAGAGTACATCATCACTCCGGGCAATGATCCGAATCGCGCTGCGCGGCTGGCTGCGACGCTGATGATGTCGGGCATCGAAGTGAAGCGCGCCGACGCCGCGTTTAACAACCAGAAGACGCGCGATTACGGTGACGGCAATTTGCAGGCGCGCGATTTTCCCGCCGGCAGTTACATTGTCTCGCTCGCCCAGCCCGCCAAGCGTCTGGCGAAGACGCTGATGGACAGACACACGGAGCAAGACAAAGAATTCCTCGACGAACAGCGCATCCGCAACCGCAAACGGCAATTCGAGGAATTCTATGACGTGACAGGGTGGTCGCTGCCGTTGCTGTTCGACGTTCCGTCTTACATCGCTGAGCAGGCATCGGATGTTCGAGCGACCGTGTTGAAAGAATTGCCGAAGCCAGCAGGACAGATGCGCGGCGGGCAGGCGAAACTCGCTTACCTGATTCCGTGGGGCACGCAATCCGCCGCGTCTTCGTTAGCCGACCTCTTCCGCCAAGACGTTCGTGTCCACAGCAGCGACAAGGCGTTCAAACTCAACGCAACGAACTTTCCGGCGGGCACGCTGATCGTCAAGGTCAAAGACAATCCGGCGAATTTGCCCGAGCGGATGGCGAAGCTCATCGCCGAGCACGGCGTTGACGTTCATTCGACCGACTCGGCCTGGGTTGACGAAGGGCCGAATTTCGGCAGCAACAACGTGCGGTATCTGCCGCGACCGCGCGTGGCGGTTGCTTACAACACGCCAGTTTCGCCCAATTCGGTTGGCTGGCTGCGGTATTTGATCGAGCAGCGATATGGCTATCCGGTGACGACGATCCGCACGGAGCAATTACGACAGTTCGATCTGGGCAAATACAACGTGCTGATCCTGCCGGATGGGAATTACACGCAGCAACTCGGCGACGGCGCGCCGATCCGCGACTGGGTGAGCAAAGGCGGCGTGCTCGTCGGCCTGGCTGGCGCGACGAACTGGTTGTCGGAGGAAAGGGTGAACCTGCTGCCGGCAAAACGCGAGAAGCGCGAGAAGGCCGACGCCAAAAGCGAGGAGAAGAAAGGCGCGGATCAGACTAAAGATCAACCGAAAGATCAGGAGAAGAATCCGGTCAAGGAGGCGCCGAAAGATCAGGCTCAGACGCCGGCCAAAGATCCGGTCGAAAAAGCCATTGAACCGGCTGATGAGAATCCAAGCTCCACGCCCGGCGCATTGCTGCGCGTCAAGATTGATCGCGCGCACTGGCTGGGTTTCGGTTACGGCGAAACGGCGACGGTGATGACGGACAGCAATCGCATCTTCTCTTTGCTCAAGCTCGACAAGGGGAGGAACGTGGCGGTCTACGCGCCGGAAGACCGGATGCTGGCGAGCGGTTTTATGTTCGACGACGCGAAGCGGCAGCTTCCGAACAAGGCTTATCTGATGCACGTCCCGACCGGGCGTGGCCACGTCGTCGCGTTCGCCGAAGACCCGAACTACCGGGCGTTTATGGATGGATTGAATGTGATGATGTTGAACGCGGTGTTTTTGGGGCCGGGGCATTGAGGCGGTTATGAAGACCTTTTCCGTGAATTGGGTAATACCTGATTAAATGGGTAGCGAATTAGGTAATATGAGACACGAGCCAAAATGAAAACACTGATCCGCGAACTGCTCTTCCCGCTCATCGCCGTCCTGGCCGCCTTCGTCATCGGCGGCGTCATCGTCCTCGCCATCGGCGACGATCCGATCAAAGTTTATCGCCTGTTGATCTCCAGCGCCTTTGGACTGTTCGACGCGCTCGGCAATTTCACGTTCGACAACTGGGGCTACACGCTCTTTCAGGCCACGCCGCTGATCTTCACCGGTCTGGCCGTCGCGCTGGCGTTCAAGTGCGGATTGCTCAACATCGGCGCTGAAGGGCAGTTGTACATCGGCGCGTTCGCCGCCGCCTGGGTCGGAATCACTTTTGCGAACTGGCCCGGCGCGGTTTTGATCCCGATGGCAATGATTGCGGCGATGCTGGCGGGAGCGATGTGGGGGGCGATTCCTGGCGTGCTCAAAGCCCGCTTCGGTTCGCACGAGGTGATCAACACGATCATGATGAATTTCATTGCTGTCGGCTTGGTCAGCTACCTGACGCAAAATTTCTATAAAGCGCAGGGCGATCCGATTATGCAGACTGTGCCGATTGCCGAGCAGGCGCACATCGCGCGGTTCTCGACCTTGCTCTCGCCGCTCGGCGTCAACTTCCCGCAACGCATCCCGCTGAACATCTCGTTTTTGATGGCGCTGCTGGCGGCTTTTCTGGTTTGGGTCTTTTTGTGGCGGACGAAGTGGGGATACGAGATTCGCGCCGTTGGATCGAACCCTTCCGCCGCTGAATACGGCGGCATCAGCGTGAAGAAACAGATCGTGCTGGCGATGGCGCTGTCAGGCGCGCTGGCCGGAATGGTTGGCGTCAACGAAGTGCTTGGTTATCGCTACCGCTACTACCACGATTTTTCGCCGGGTTACGGCTTTGCGGGCATCGCGGTAGCGCTGCTCGGTCGTAATCATCCAGTTGGCGTCGTGCTGGCAGCGCTGCTATTTGGCGCGCTCAATCGCGGCGGGCTTTTCGTTGACATCTTCACCGATCGTGTCTCGAAGGACCTGGTGCAGGTCTTGCAGGCGATCATCATCCTGTTCGTCGCGATGGAGATGTTGTTCCGTAATCAATTGACGCGGCTCATTCCCGGGCTGGCGAAGAAGACCGCGACCTGATCTTCGTCTCAACTGAAGGAGAGGATATGAAATCGAAATTGTTCCTGTCTGTCGCTGCAGTTGTGTTCGCAGCCTTGTGGTTCGCCGTGTCGTTGGATTCGCCGCGTGTCGCAGCCGTACCGCAAGGCGAAGGCGCCGTCCGCGAACGCGTTCAGCATGTCGAGAACGGATTGCTGCCAGCCGTGGTGATCAAAGGCCAAACCGCGCCGATGAAGATTGCCGACCGGATGGCGCATTACAAAACGCCCGGCGTCAGCGTCGCGGTCATCAACAACGGCAAGATCGAGTGGGTGAAAGCTTATGGCGTTGTCGAAGCCGGCGGCGCCGAACTGGTCACTCCCGGAACGAGGTTTCAGGCTGCTTCGATCAGCAAGCCCGTGGCGGCGATGGGGGCGCTCGCTTTGGTCGAGCAGGGCAAGCTCAGCCTGGACGAAGACGTGAACGCGAAGCTGAAATCCTGGAAAGTTCCGGAGAACGATTTCACGAAAGAGCAGAAGGTCACGCTGCGCCGCCTGGTTACGCACAGCGCCGGACTGACCGTGCACGGCTTCCGGGGCTACGCGGCTGACGAATCTGTGCCGACGCTACCGCAGGCGCTGGACGGGCAGAAGCCCGCCAACTCGGCGGCGATCCGCGTTGACATCCTGCCGGGCAGCCGGTGGCGTTATTCCGGCGGCGGTTACAACGTGATGCAGCAGTTGATGACTGATGTTGCCGGCAAACCGTTTCCCGAACTGATGCGCGAGTTGGCGTTGGACAAGATCGGCATGAAGCACAGCGCCTATGAGCAGCCGCTGACGAAGACCGGAGCCGCGCAGGCTGCTGTGGGCCATCGCAGCAACGGTGAAGTGGTGAAAGGCAAATCGCACACTTACCCTGAAATGGCAGCCGCTGGTCTGTGGACGACGCCTTCGGATTTGGCGCTCTTCGCCATCGAGTTACAGAAATCGAAAGCGGGCAAATCGAACAAGGTCTTGTCGCAGGCGATGACCAATCAGATGTTGACCAAGCAGATCGAGAACTGGGGATTGGGCGTTTCGCTAGGCGGAGAAGGCGCCGCCGCAACTTTCAGCCACGGCGGGGCCAATGAGGGTTTCAGGTGTCAGTTGTTCGCTTACGCCGAAACCGGGCAAGGCGCGGTCGTGATGACCAACAGCGATGCGGGCGGCGCTTTGGCCAGCGAGGTCTTGCGCGGCATCGCCCGCGAATACGGCTGGCCCGATTTCAAGCCGACTGAGCGCACCGTGGTGAAGGTCAATCCGGAAATCTTTAAAGCCTACGCTGGCGAATACGATACGCTAAACGGCAAGTTGACGATCACGGTCGAAAACAACAAGCTTTATTTTCAGCCTCCGGGCGGGCAAAAGACAGAACTTTACCCATCATCAGAGACTGAATATTTCATCGCTGTAGATAACCTCAGGATTGTTTTTGTCAAAGACGAACAGGGAGTGGTGACCGGGTTGAAAGCGCAGCTTGGCGCGGGCCGGACTTTGGAAGGCAAGAAGGTCAAGTAGAGGACAGAAGATGTTCAGGGACATTTTCAACTACACGCTGATCGCTTCGACGATCCGCCTCTCGACGCCGCTGATCCTGGCGGCGCTCGGCGGATTGTTCTCCGAGCGCAGCGGCGTGATCAACATCGCGCTCGAAGGGATGATGCTGGCCGGAGCTTTCACGGCGGCCACTGTCACGGTTTACGCGCACAACCCGTGGATCGGCTTGCTGGCGGCGATGATCGCGGGGTTGATGGTGGCGGCGCTGCACGCTGTGGCGACGATCAATTATCGCGCCGATCAGGTTGTCAGCGGCACGGCGATCAACGTTCTGTTTCTGGGCGTGCCCGCGCTGCTGTCCGGCGCGCTTTTCGATTCGACCGGGGCGACGCCGCAGTTACCGCGCGATCAGACGCTGCCCGATGTGTCGCTCTTCGATCCGCAGAATTCGCCGATGCTGGCTTCGATTTTCAACCAGAAGCCGTTGGTCTATTTCGCGTTCATTCTCGCCGCGGTGACGGCTTACGTCATTTACCGCACGCGGTTCGGATTGCGATTGCGCGCGGTCGGCGAAAATCCAGAAGCGGCGGATACGGCGGGAGTGAGCGTGAACCGGATGCGTTACGCGGGAGTGTTGATTTCAGGGGCGCTGGCGGCGCTCGGTGGCGCGTATTTGTCCATCGGCCAGAATTCGCTCTTCACGCGGAATATGACCGCCGGGCGCGGTTTCATCGCGTTGGCGGCGCTGATCTTCGGCCGGTGGGACCCGGTGGGCGCGCTGCTGGCCTGTCTCTTCTTCGGTTTGGCCGAAGCGGTCGCCATTCGGATGCAGGGAACGGTCAACATTCCGAACCAGTTCATCCAGATGATACCTTACGTTTTGACGATTGTTGTGTTGGCGGGATTGATCCGTCGCGCGACGCCGCCGAAAGCGCTGGGCGTGGCTTACGCGAAGGAGTAGAGGATGATCGCTAAACTGAAATCGCTGACCGAGGAAGTCGGCAATCCGCACGACGCTTTCTTCAAAAGCCTGCTGGGCCGGCGCGCGATGATCGTGGAGTTCCTGCGCCACTACCTGCCGAAAGAAGTCACGGCGGATTTCGATCTGCGCACATTGGAAGTGGTGAAAGACTCGTTCATCAGCGAGGAACTGCGCAGATATTTCTCCGACCTGATCTTCCGCGTGAAGCTCAAGAGCGGCGAAGACGTTTACGTCTACATCCTGCTGGAGCACAAGAGCGCGCCGGAGAAGTGGGTAGCGTTGCAACTGCTCGGTTACAAAGTGAAGCTGTGGGAGCAGGCCAAAGAGGCTGGCGCCGCCGTCTTGCCGCTGGTCATTCCGGTGGTGGTTTATCACGGGCGGCAGAGGTGGAACGTCGGGAGGAATTTTCAGGCGTTGGTGGCCGGGTCTGATCGCGAAGAGTGGCGGCGCTACGTGCCCGACTTCGAGTATTATCTGGTTGACCTGTCGCTTTACAGCGACAAAGAGATCAGAGGCTCGGTCGGGTTGCGGGTGGGATTGATGCTGATGAAATATATTTTCCGGGTCGAGTTGAGTGACCGCCTGGAAGAGATCATCGCCCCGCTGAAAGAATTGCCTGAGAATCGCTGGCTCGAAAACTTCGTGCCGGTTGTACAATATCTTTTGTCTGTGCCGACAAAAATGACGCCAGAGGAAACGAGGAAGAAGTTGGAAGCTGGCGTTCCGAAGAACAGAGGGGGAATTATGCAAACAGTTGCCGAAATCTGGAAACAAGAAGGCTTGCAACAGGGCTTGCAGCAGGGCTTGCAGATAGCGGTGGAAAAAGGAAATCAAGAAACAGCAGCAGAGATGGCTTTACGCTTGCTCAACCGCCGCTTTGGCCGGATCAGTCAGCGAGCGGAAAACCAGATTCTTCGCTTGCCGCTTTCAACGCTGAAAGAACTGGGCGACGCCCTGCTCGTTTTCGCCAAGCCGTCGGATTTGACCGCCTGGTTGCGTGAGCATGCGCCCGAACGCACAGCCTGAATCGGATTTCCAAGGGAGTGGTTATGCCGACGGAGTTTGAAAAAGAAAGAGAAGAATGGCGTCAAATAGGATTCAAGCTGGGATTTATAGATGGATTTATACGGGGGGCGCAGGAATTTCCATTACGCCAGCTCGAGCGACGCTTCGGCCAAGTTAGCAAGCAAGCCGAGAAGCAAGTCCGGAGTCTACTAATGTCGGATGTGTATCAGCTAAGTTTAGACTTGTTGGATTTTGAGAAACCATCAGATCTGACGAAGTGGCTGCGCCGCCACAAGCCGAAACGCCGCCTTTAAAATCTTGTCCTGGAGGAATTCATTCGATGACCGTTCCGATCTTCGACCGCGCTCAAACTTCCGCGCGGCACATTCGAGAACAGATCAAAAACAACGTTGATGTCGCCGTCGTGCTCGGCTCCGGTCTCGGCGCATTTGCCGAAACGCTGGAAGACAAAGTCATCATTCCATACGAAGAGATTCCCGACTTCGCCCGCTCGACCGTCGAAGGCCATTCCGGGCGTCTGGTCACTGGCAAACTGCCGCCATCTTCGATCACTGTCGCGGTGATGCAAGGGCGGTTTCATTACTACGAAGGCTATTCGCTCGAAGAGGTCACCTTGCCAATTCGTGCCTTCAGCGCGATGGGTGTGAAGAAGCTGGTCCTGACCAACGCTGCCGGGGGAGTGAATCCGGATTTCAAACAGGGCGACTTTATGCTCATCACCGATCACATCAACCTGATGATGATCAGCCCGTTGCGCGGCAAGCATGATGAGCGTCTTGGCGCGCGTTTTCCCGATATGACCGAAGTCTATTCGCGCGAGTATCGCCGGATCGCCGGAGAATGCGCGGATGAGTTGGGATTGAAATTGCAAGCGGGCGTTTATATGGCTTTGCAGGGACCGAATTACGAGACGCCTGCTGAGATTCGGATGATGCGCATCCTCGGCGCCGACGCTGTAGGGATGTCAACCGTGCCCGAAGCGATTGTCGCCAAGCAGATGGGGATGGAGACCTTGGGCATTTCGCTCATCACCAACGCCGCCGCCGGGATCGAAGACGGCCCGATCAATCACACCGAGGTGATGGAAATGGGCGAGCGTGTGAGCGAGCGGTTCAGTCAATTGCTGACCCGAATTATCGAGAGGTTGTGAAGGATGATCATCGGCATTTGCGGCGGCACAGGCTCCGGCAAAACCACGGTCGCGCGGCGCATTCTGGATAACGTCAAAGATGAGTGTGTGATATTTTTGCAGCAGGACAGCTACTATCGCAACCTGGGCGACATGCCGGTCGAATTGCGGCATCAGATCAATTTCGATCATCCCGACGCGCTCGACAACGACCTCTTCATCAATCACGTCAAGGCGTTGCGCGCCGGCGAAGCGATCGAGATGCCGGTTTATGATTTCTCGAACCATACGCGCAAGAACGAAACGATCCGTATCGAGCCGAAGCCGATCCTGATCCTCGAAGGCATCCTGATCTTCGTTGACGCGGCGTTGCGCGAACTGATGGACATCAAGATCTTCGTGGACACGGCCGATGACTTGCGCTTCATCCGCCGCTTGCAGCGCGACGTTCACGAGCGCGGTCGCACAGTCGAGTCGGTGATCAAACAGTACATGGAGACGGTGCGCCCGATGCACGAACAGTTCGTCGAGCCGTCAAAACGTTTCGCCGACGTGATCATTCCCGAAGGTGGTTACAACGAAGTTGGGATTGACCTGATCTCTGGTAAAATCCAGGCTCAATTGCAGCGGGAGTTGTCAAAGATTAAAACGTAGCCGCGGAGCGGATTCGATCCGGCGGCAGTTTTCTTTTCGTTGAATTTGCACGCAAGAACTTTACACCAACTGATCGAAATGGCTCAGCAGGCGCGGCAGTACGCTCGCGCTCCCTACTCGCAGTTCAAAGTCGGCGCGGTCGTCGAATGTGGCGATGGGCGCGTGTTCACCGGCTGTAACATTGAAAATTCCAGCTATGGCTCGACGCTGTGCGCCGAACAGGTGGCGCTGGGTAAGGCCATCTCCGAAGGCGCGCGCGATTTTGTCCGTCTTGCGGTCATCGCCGACACTTATGCGCCCATTCCGCCCTGCGGCGCGTGCCGCCAGGTGATCTTTGAATTGTGCGGCGGCGAGGTTGAGATCGTGATGGCGAATTTGCGCGGGCAGATCGAGTCCAGAAAAGCGAGCGAATTGCTGCCGGCTCCGTTCGATCAAAGTTTCCTCTGAGTTCGTTATGAACGCATTCACGATTGCGCTGTGGTTGTTACTTTTCAATGTCTGGCAAGATCCCGGGCTGGAAAGCAGGGCAGTCGCACGGGTTCAGCAAACGCTCGCTTCTCAATACGACGCCACGCTGCCCAAACGTCCGTTCGGAAGATGGTTCGATCAACTTGTAGGTCCGGAGGCGGGCGTAGCCTGGCATTTGACCGAATGCGTTGAGCAGGCAGGATCAACGCCTGAGCGTGATGTTCCAGCCTGCGTCGAAGCGACCGCCATTTTGAAGAACGGACGCAAAATTGTAGTTCAGATTATGGCCGGCGCTTTCAGGCAGGGATTGTCGGGAAGAACCTGGTTCCATTTCGCTGTGGTAGAAGAGGGCGATCAGCTTCACAGCGTGGAGAAGTTGGGCGATCTGCCGCAGATGGTGCTTATGCCGTTTCCCAGAATCCGGCTGAGGCCGGTCACGTTGCCGAGCGTGCGAGTGAACAGAAGCCCGCCCCGTCTCGCGACCCTCTCGTTCCCGCTCATCAAGCCGCCTGACATAAAGTTTAATGATCGGGAGACGGCAGCCGCTCCTCCGCCGCCGAAACAAGAGGTCAAACCCAGGATATCGAAAGGCGTTTCGATGGGCGATGCCATCACCAGGGTGACGCCGGTCTACCCGTCAATCGCCAAGCAGATGAACGCTGCGGGCGAAGTGCAGGTGGAAATAACGATTGATGAAACCGGGCGTGTGATCGAAGCGAAGGCCATCAGCGGCCCCGCGGTTTTGCGTAATGCGGCTGAAGAAGCCGCGCGCAAATGGGTCTTCAAACCGACTTTGCTCGACGGATCGCCGATCAGGCAGAACGGTACCCTGACGTTTGTCTTCACGCGCCCGCAATGAACCGGAAGATCAGGATTAGACGATGAAAGCGAAACCAAAAATAAACAAACCACCCGTCCTCTTTTCAGAGACTCAGAAAATCATCACCGCGCTTGAACAACGCCTGGATTGCACGGTCATCGCTTACTGGGACGCGCCGAACGGATCGGTCTGTCAGGATGACGTGCTGACCTTTTATGCGTTGCTGCGCCATCTGGGCAGACAAAAGAGACTCGCCCTGTACATCAAATCCGACGGCGGAACCGGAATGGCGTCGCTGCGCATCGTTCATTTGCTCCGTCAATATTGCGATCACGTGACTGTGATAGTTCCGCTCAACTGCGTCTCGGCGGCGACGATGATCGCGCTCGGCGCCGATGAGATCAAGATGGGGCCGCTGGCTTACCTTTCAGCCGTTGACACCTCGCTGACGCACGACCTGTCGCCGGTGGACATCAATAACAACCGCGTCAGCGTCAGCCTGGACGAATTAAGCCGTATTCTCAATTTGTGGCGCAAGGAATCGAAGGGCGAAGGCGCCAATCCTTACACCGCAATCTTCAATCATATCCATCCGCTGGTAATCGGCGCGGTGGACCGCAGCAGCTCCCTATCCATTCGCCTTTGCAAAGAGATTCTGTCGTATCACCTGAAAGATCAGAAGAAGGCCGAACGGATCAGTAAGGCGCTCAACGCCGACTACCCCTGGCATTCGTACCCGATCACGATCAAAGAGGCGCAGCGCGTCGGTTTGAACGCCGTTCCGCTCGATCAGGATGTCAACGACACACTGCTCGAATTGCATGAACTCTACTCCGAGATGGGGCAGCGCGCGCTCACCGATTACGACGAGCGCAATTATCACGACAACGAGATCCTGAACATCATCGAAGGGCGCGGATTGCAGCTCTTATACCAAGCTGACAAAGACTGGCATTACCGCACAGAAGAACGGCGCTGGATTTCAATGAATGACAACAGTTCGTGGCGTCGCATAGAGAAGAAGAGAAATCAGGTCGTACAGACCGTGTTTCATATTCGCTAAATTTCAAGGAGTGACGTGTGAAAAAGTTTCTGTGCCTCGCCATCACGATCGCCATCGTCGTCAATGCGCCAGCCCAACGCCGCGCCGGATCGAGCGCGGTTGATCTACTGATTATCGGCGGCGCGGTTGTGACGATGGATACCGAACGGCGCATTTTCGAGAATGGTTTCGTGGCGATTCGCGGAGATCGGATCGTTGACGCTGGCGGCGCCGCGTCGCTGAAAGCGAAAGGTTACGTTGCCAGACAAACGATTGACACCCGCGGACGCGTCGTTCTGCCCGGACTGATCAACACGCACGGGCATATCCCGATGACGCTCTTTCGCGGCATCGCCGACGATCTGGACCTGCAGGATTGGCTGACGAAATACATCTTCCCGGCGGAAGCGAAAAACGTCACGCGCGATTTCGTCGTCGCGGGCACGCGGCTGGGGCTGGCCGAAATGATTCGCGGCGGCACGACGACTTACGCCGATATGTACTACTTTGAGGACGCCATCGCCGAAGAGACCAAGAAGGCCGGCGTGCGCGGGGTGCTGGGCGAAACGGTGATTGATTTTCCCGTGCCCGACAACAAGACCTGGCAGGCGGCGATGGAATACACTGAAAAATACGTCAAGCGATGGAAAGGCGACGCGCTCATCACGCCCGCGATTGCGCCGCACGCGCCGTACACGGTCAGCACCGAGCATCTCAACGAAGTCAAAGCTTTCGCCGAAAGACACGACATTCCGATCATCACTCACCTTGCCGAAGCTCCAACCGAGACGAAGACCATCGCCGAAAGATACAACACGCGCCCCGCGCTCTACCTGGAGAGGATCGGGTTTCTCTCCGCGCGCCTGCTCGCCGCCCACGTCGTTCACGTCAACGACGAAGAGATCGCGATCCTCAAACGGCGCGAAGTCGGCGTGGCGCATTGCCCGCAATCCAACATGAAGCTCAGTTCAGGCGCGGCGCCGGTTCCCCAAATGCTCAAAGCTGGCCTGCGACTCGGCCTGGGCACCGATGGCGCGGCGTCGAACCACGATCTGAGCCTGTGGGAAGAGATGGACACGGCGGCGAAATTGCACAAGCTGGTGACGATGAACCCGACGGTCGTCACGGCGGAGCAGGCTCTGGAGATGGCGACCATCGGTGGCGCGCGCGCGCTGCATATGGAGAAAGAGATCGGATCAATCGAAGCCGGCAAACGCGCCGATCTGATCGTCGTTGATCTGAGTGCGCCGCATCTGACGCCGATGTATAATCTCCGCTCGCATCTTGTCTATGCGGCGAAAGCCTCCGATGTCACGGAGACAATTGTTAATGGGCGCGTTTTGATGCGCAATCGAAGATTATTAACGCTCGATGAAGCGGCCGTGAAAGCGGCGGCGCGAAAATATCAGAAGCAGGTGAGTGAGAGTTTGAAAGTCAGCAGGCGCTCCGGCGCTGGACAGCATGACCAGGGACGGATGACAGGCTTATGAGGATTAATCGAACTTTGTTATTAACTTTAATCTTATTGGCCGCGGCGTTGAATCTATTGGTCGCGCGCGGTCAGCAAAACACTTACGCATCGAGGAATTCGACGCAATCGCCGCCGCCGAAACCGACACCCTCGCCCGCGAAGAAAGCGGATGCGGCCTCTCCGACCCCGACCCCGGAACCGACCGCCGTTGATTTAATCGCTCAGGGCAAGACGCTCTACCGCTCGCAACGTTTCAAACAGGCTCTGGCAAAGTTCGAATCCGCGCTGAAGCAGGAGCCGGAAAATGATGAAGCGTTGGGATTGGCGGCGGTGACGGCTTTCCGGCTTGATAGTCAGGCGCAATCTCGCGATTACTTCCAGCGTCGCGCCGATTTGCCCAGCCAGAAAGATTCGGTCAAGGCGTTCAGTTTTTATCGCATCGCGCTGACCTACTGGCGCGAAGTCCACGATCTGGTCGCCAAATTCAGCGAGGTCAAAGACAACCAGATTACGGTCAACCTCCCGGAACGTGAAGGGCTTGACTTGAAGTACGGGATCGAAAACGGATTGGTATACGCCGACAAGGCGTTGGCGATCATCAGCGGTTTCGCCGAAGCCCACAACATCAAAAATCTGCTCAATGCGGAGGCCGCGCTGGCGGAGACGGATGAGGAAAAGGCGCGGGCATATCGTAAAGAATCCGTAGACTCTCTGCGCCGGGCGATTGAGCTTTCCAAGACTCCGGCTGGAGGCAGGAACCTCGCAGACGCGGATTTCAGCTTGCCAACGATCCGCGTCTCAACCTTCACCCACACGAAGGAAGAAGAGGACAAGCTGGAAGATCCGATGTTGAAGTTGATCGTCGGAGGAAAGCCCGTGAAAAGGATGCAGGCGGTCTTCCCAAGCGTCAAACCGCCGAAGTCAAACGCGGATCAGAGCGACGCTTCGACCAAAGGAGTGACTTCAGACGGAGGCGCTTACTCATTGGGAACAGGCCGTGGCGCGCTGACCGCCGCCTACACTCCCGGCGTAGTCAAAATCGAAGTCCTGATTTCGACCGAAGGCAATGTGGTCTTCGCTCACGTGGTTGATGGCCGTTCGGATTTGAATGGCGCGGCTGTCCTTGCGGCTCGCAATTGGAAATTTGAGCCAGCCAAATTTGAAGGCAAACCGGTTCAGGTCAGCGGCCTGATTACATTCGAGATGAAACCCGGGCGAGCGCGTCCAACGCCTACGCCGGCGCCCAAAGGGAAGCCGTGAGTGGGAGAGTGGGAGAGTGGGAGACAGGGAGATAAGATCATCTTCTCCCACTCTCCCACTCTCCCACTCTCCCACTCTCCCACTCCCCCACTCATCCCTTCACCACTCCGATGTACGGCAGGTTGCGATAACGTTCGGCGTAATCCAGTCCGTAGCCGACTACGAATTTGTCGGGAATGTTGAAGCCGCAGTAATCGGGATTGACTTCGACTTTGCGGCGTTCGGGTTTGTTGAGCAGGGTGGCGATTCTGATCGAAGTCGCGCCGCGCGAGCGGAAGCTCCTGACCAGATAGCTGAGAGTGAGGCCGGTGTCGAGGATGTCTTCAACCAGAATAATGTCACGGCCTTCCAATGGTTCATCCAGGTCTTTGACGATTCTGACTTCGCCGGTTGTGGTCATTCCCTTGCCGTAACTCGAAACGGCGATGAAATCAATGCTCAGGTTTAGATCAATCGCGCGCATCAAATCGCTCATAAAAAGCATCGCGCCTTTGAGCACGCAGATCAGTTCCGGGCGGCGTCCCGCGTAATCGCGGGTGATCTCCGCGCCCATTTCGCGGATGCGCGTCTGCAATTGGTCGGTGGTAATCAGGACTTCGAGGTTCGGGTTGTTAAACTCCGAATTAAAGCTGGGGCTTGAAGACATGATCCTGGCTCCTTTTCAATAGTGTTGTTGTGAGTGAAGGATTGCTGTGGGGAAGCGGCAATATATTTGCCAACGTTTCTGGTGTCAATTCTTCTCTCAAATCTCAGATCTCAAATTTGCCGTCTATGGACTACAGATTCCCACTCATCGAAAAACTCCCGCCATACGTTTTCGCCGTCATCAATCATCTGAAAATGAAAGCGCGCCACCGCGGCGAAGACATCATTGATCTGGGGATGGGCAACCCCGATCTGGCCACGCCCGAACCGATTGTCGAGAAGCTGGTCGAAGCGGCGCGCAATCCGCGAAACCACCGCTACTCGGCTTCGCGCGGCATTCCAAACCTGCGCGTCGAAATCGCGCGCTGGTACGCGCGCCGCTACGGTGTCGAGATTGATCCCGAAACCGAGGCGATTGCGACCATCGGCGCGAAAGAAGGCTTTTCACATCTGGTGCTGGCGCTGGTCGAGCCGGGCGACAAAGTGATCGTTCCCGATCCGAGCTACCCGATCCACTCCTTCGCCGCCACCATCGCAAGCTGCCAGTTGATCAAATTGCCGATCAACGAAGGCCCCGAAGCGATGATGGATGCGTTGCGACGGCTCGATTATCCGCGATCCGAGCAGCCAAAACTCCTGGTGCTTTCGTTCCCGCACAATCCGACGACGGTCTGCGTCGAGAAGGAATTTTTTGAAGAAGCGGTGGCGATTGCGCGCGAACGCGGCTATCTGATCATTCACGATTTGGCCTACGCCGACCTGACCTTCGATGGTTACGTTGCGCCGAGCATCCTGCAAGCTCCGGGCGCGAAGGAGGTCGCGGTCGAAATGTTCTCGATGTCGAAAAGCTATTCGATGGCCGGATGGCGCATGGGTTTTTGCGTCGGCAATCGCCAGGCGGTGGCGGCTCTGACGAGAATCAAGAGTTACCTCGATTACGGAATGTTTCAACCGATCCAGATCGCCGGGATCATCGCGTTGCGCGATTGTGATCACTTCGTGCCAGAGATCGTCGAAGTTTATCGCAAGCGCCGCGACGCTCTGATCAAAGGTTTGAATTCCGCCGGTTGGGACGTGCCGTCGCCGAAGGGGACGATGTTCGTGTGGGCGAAAATCCCGGAGCAGTTCGCCAGACTCGGCTCGCTCGAATTCGCCAAGCTGATGTTGAAGCGTGCGGGCGTGGCCGTCTCGCCGGGAATTGGCTTCGGCGAACGCGGTGACGGCCACGTGCGGTTTGCCTTGGTCGAAAACGAGCAGCGGATCGCCCAGGCGACGCGCGGGATCAAATCGTTCCTCAGCGACGAAGCCGACTGGGTCGAGGCCGCGCGGAGTGGCGTAGCGTGAAAACTCATCTCAAGCTGCTGCTCGCCGCGACTGGCTTGCTTGTCGCGGCAACATTGCTCGGAGTCGCCGCCAAGGGTCAGGGACCGTTGCTGGGCGATCTGGCCATCTCAAGCTCTTTCCAGCAACTCGTCCCCTACAATGGGTTGGTCAAAGCCACGTCCGGTTACGCCGCCACGCTGGTCGCCTGGCTTCCGATCATCGCTTTTGCTGTTGCGTTGTTGATGCGGCGGTGGCGAGACGCCGCTCTGCTGGCGTTGGCGGGACTCACGACTCTTTACTTTGCGGAAGATGGCCTCAAATCGCTGTTTGTGAGGCCTCGACCGGCGGCGGAATACGTCAGCGTCTACGAATCGTCGCGCGGGTTGAGCTTCCCCAGCGGGACGGCGCTACGAACGATGGTGATTCTCGTTGTGGTCGGATACTTGAAGTGGCAGGCCGGCAGAGCAAACAGATTATCGAACGGCGGCTCGCTGTCGCGGTTTTACTCGCTGCTGTTTCCATTCTGTCTGGCGCTTTTGCTCGTCGCCAATGCGGCGCGCGTTCTGATTGGCGCGCACTGGGTTTCGGACATCATCGGCGGATGGATGTTCGGCGCCGGATGGGCGCTGGTTTTATGCGCGTTGAACCAGTGGCTGGCGCCCCGCAGCGCCAGTGAGCGGTGAAAGCCGAATCGAAGGAGTGAAGTTGTGAGTGACAATAAGCAACCGGAACGAGAAATGGTTCGGCAGTTAGTGCGAGAAGCGCTGGACGCTCAGATTGGAGGCGCGGCGGTTCAAACGTCGAGCGACAGCTCCGCGCTGGAAACTTCCGGCGTCGTTGACGAATCGGTCAAGGACATCATTACCGAAGCGGATGTCCGCCAACTCGCCGTGGGCGCGAAGCTGCTCATCCGCGAGGACGCGATCATCACGCCATCGGCGCGCGATTTAATCGCGGAGCGCTCGGTTGAAATCCGCTATCGCGCCCGCCGCTCCGCGACCGGCAAACACCGGATCATCGCCATCGGCTCGGATCACGGCGGGTTAGAGATGAAAGAGCGGCTGAGACAATTCCTCGACGAGCTTGGCTACAACCATCGCGACTTCGGAACGTTTTCAAACGACGCGGTAGATTATCCCGATTTCGCCCACGCCGTTGCGCGCGCCGTCGCCGATGGCGCGTGCGACTTGGGGATCATCGTTGACGGCGCGGGCATCGGCTCGTGCATGACCGCGAACAAAGTGCCCGGCGTGCGCGCCGCGATGTGTTACGACGAGGCGACCGCGCGCAACAGCCGCGAACACAACTACGCTAATGTTCTGACCCTGGGTGGGCGGCTGATTTCTAATGAGAAGATGCGCGAGATTGTGGCGGCCTGGCTTTCGACGCCCGAAGGCGAGGCGCGCCACGGCAAGCGCGTCGCAAAAATTATGGCTATCGAAAAGCAGTACCTGCGGTAAAATGCCGGCAACACGAACCCCAACGCTTTGTCCCCATCGAAGTCCCGGCTTTTTAATCTTTGATCAACTTGAAAGGGAATCACAATTGTGAAAAACATCGAGGACTACCACGCCTACTTGAAAATCGCTTTGTTCATTTTGGCAATCTTCGCGCTGAGCTTGAGCCTGGCCTCGCCGCAGGCGTCATCGCAGGCAGTCGCCATCCAAGCCCGCGAAGTCCGTGTCGTCAGCGCCAGCGCGGTGGCCGGTCAGAATGTCAACGTTTCGGTCGAACTGGTTTCGCAGGGGAACGAGAACGCGATCGGATTTAGTTTGAATTTCGATCCGGCGGTCTTAAGCAACCCGATGGTCACACTCGGCAACGGAGCCACCGGCGCCACCCCCAATTTCAACCTCACTCAGGCTGGCAGCGGGCGTGTAGGAATCGCTCTGGCCTTCGGGGCGGGAGGGACCTTTGCCGCTGGCACGCAGCAAGTGGTCAGCATCAGTTTCGCCGTGGCGTCGAATGCGCCGGCAGGCCCTACGCCAATCACGTTCGGCAACCAACCTATTGTGAGCGAGATTTCGGACGTGAGCGCCAACGAACTCACGGCGATTTACACTCCCGGCGCAGTCAGTGTGGCCCAGCCGAATCCAAGTCCGACGCTGATCGGACTGAACCCGTCATCCGCCTTTGTCGGCGGCGGCGGCTTTTCGCTCACAGTCAACGGGCTGAATTTCGTTAACGGCTCGGTCGTGCGGTGGAACGGGAGCGCGCGCAACACCAATTTCGTCACCGCCTCGCAATTGACCTCGTTGATTCCGGCCAGCGACCTCGCCAGCGCCGGAACCGCGACGATCAGCGTGTTGAACCCCGCGCCGGGCGGAGGCATATCGAGCGGGCTGACTTTCACCATCAACAATCCGGCGCCAGCGATCACGACCATCGCGCCGAATTCGGCTAACGCCGGGAGTAGCAACGTGACGGTCACCGTCAACGGAACCGGATTCACCAGCGCGTCAAAAGTTCGCTTCAACAGCAATGAACTTACGACGACCTTTGTCAACGCCACGCAATTGACCGCAACGATTCCTGCGAGCGGTTTGACCGCCGCGGGCGCTGCGAACATCACTGTCTCCAATCCGGCTCCCGGTGGCGGAACATCGAACGCGACCACATTCACCGTCAACAACCTGGCGCCGACGGTCGCTGGGTTGAATCCAAGCTCCGCCACGGTCGGAGGCGCGGCTTTCACGCTGACGGTCAATGGGGCTAATTTCGTCAACGGCTCAGTCGTGAAATGGAACGGAGCCGACCGCACTACCACTTTCGTCAACGGAACTCAATTGACCGCTGCCATCACCGCCGCTGACATCGCCAGCACTGGGACGGCAAGCGTGACCATAACAAACCCTGCGCCGGGCGGTGGAACATCGAACGCCGTGACCTTTGCGATCAATAATCCGGCGCCGGCGATCACCTCAATCAACCCGTCGTCAGCGACGGCTGGCGCCGCGGCCTTCACGTTGACGGTCAACGGAACCGGTTTCGTCAATGGCTCGACCGTGCGATGGAACGGCGCTAACCGCACGACCACGTTCGTCAGCGCCACGAACTTGACCGCCGCGATCACCGCCGCCGACATCGCTACGGCAGGCGCGGCCAGCGTCACTGTGGTCAACTCAACGCCCGGCGGCGGAACGTCAAACGCCGTCAACTTTCCGATCATTCAACCGAATCCTGCGCCGGGCATCACCAGCCTGAATCCGACCTTCGCCAATATTGGGGGACAAGCGTTTCCACTCATCGTCAATGGAACAAACTTCACGAACAGTTCGGTTGTGCGATGGAACGATGGCGATCGCCCGACCACGTTCGTCAGCGCGACGCAATTGCGCGCGACAATCCCTGCCACGGATATTGCGGCGGCGGGCACGGCCAACATCAGGGTCTTCACGCCCGCTCCCGGCGGCGGGACGACCAACGCGTTGCCGTTCATCATCGCTGCTCAGGTCGCCAGCGTTTCAGCCGCCAGCTTCCTCGGCGCCGAATTGGCCGGCGAATCAATCATCGCGGGGTTCGGCGTCAGTCTGGCGACGCGAGTCGAAGTCGCCACCACGCTACCGTTGCCCACTGACCTTGCCGGAACGAAAGTGATGGTGAGAGACAGCGCTGGCACAGAACGCCTGGCGCCGCAGTTTTTCGTCTCCCCCGGACAGGCCAACTATCAAATGCCTCCGGGCACGGCCAATGGCACGGCGACCGTGACGGTTACCAGCGGCGACAACAAACTCTCGATTGGCGCAGTGCAGGTGGCCAGCGTCGCTCCGGGCGTTTTCTCCGCCAACGCCAACGGCCAGGGTGTGATGGCTGCGACGATCCTCAGAGTCAAACCGGACAACTCGCAGATATTCGAACCGGTAGCTCGGTTCGATTCCGCGACCGGCAGGTTCGTCCCGGTTCCGATTGACCTCGGCCCTGAGACCGACCAGGTCTTCCTCGTGATGTTCGGGACGGGCTTCCGCCTTCGCAGCGCGCTTTCAGCCGTGAACGTGAAGATCGGCGGGACAGACGTAGAAGTCCTCTACGCCAGCTTCGCTCCGGACTTCATCGGGTTGGATCAGGCCAACGTCCGCCTCACACGAAGTTTCATTGGGCGAGGCAACGTTGACGTGGTGATGATGGTAGATGGAAAGATGACGAATATTACCGGTCTCAACTTCAGGTAACACTTCCTTGAACGTGGCCGCGCGTGGCGACGCGATTGTAGGATTTCGCCGCGCGCGGCCAGACACTCAGCCTTATTCATCAAACAAAGGATTCTTCGTTCGGATTTAAGCCGCCGTTGCTTATTTTCAATACCGGTGTAGACTTTGGCCGCACGGGAGCTATGAATCGGGCCAATCAGAACACACAACATATTCGAGCCGATTGCTGCGTTGTCGGTGGCGGGCCTGCCGGAATGATGATCGGGTTGTTGCTCGCCCGCGCCGGCGTTGAAGTGGTAGTGCTCGAAAAGCACGCCGACTTCTTCCGCGATTTTCGCGGCGACACCATCCATCCTTCCACGTTGGAGCTGATGTTCGAGTTGGGGCTGCTTGATGAGTTCCTGCGGCTGCCGCATCAGGAAGTTCGCCGGTTGAAGCTCAAGTTCAACGATCAGGAATTCGCCGGCCCTGACTTTTCGCATCTGCCGACGCGGTGCAAATTCATCGCTTTGATGCCGCAATGGGACTTCCTAAACTTCCTCACGATGCAGGCGAACCGCTATCCGACATTCCGCTTGCTGATGAACGCCGAGGTCACTGACGTGATTGAGGAGGGCGGGCGTGTCGTCGGGGTGAAAGTGGAAACAGAGCAGGGTGAGATGGAAGCGCGCGCCGACCTGATCGTCGCGGCGGATGGGCGGGGTTCCACCGTGCGCGAACGAGCTGGGATGGAGGTCGAAGATTTCGGCGTGCCGATTGACGTGCTGTGGCTTCGAATCACGAAACGCGGCGAGAATCCCGATCCGCTGCTGGGATTGGTCAAAAACGGGAAGATGATGGTCGCGATTGACCGGGGAGATTATTACCAGTGCGGGTACATCATTCGCAAAGGCGCGGCTGAAGAGATCAAGCGGCGAGGGCTGGAATCGTTCCGCGAAGAGATTGCGAGCGTCGCGCCGTTCCTGCGCGAGGCCGTAGGCGAAATTGATGACTGGGAGAAAGTCAAACTTCTCACTGTGCAGGTGAATCGGCTTCGCCAGTGGTATCGTTCGGGGCTGCTGCTCATCGGCGACGCCGCGCACGCGATGTCGCCCGCCGCCGGCGTCGGCATCAACCTGGCGATCCAGGATGCGGTGGCGGCGGCCAACCTGCTGGCAGACAAGTTGCGGCAACGGAATTGCGAAACCGATGATTTGCGCCGGGTGCAGCAAAGGCGGGAATGGCCGACGCGCATGACCCAGGCGATGCAGGTTTTTATTCATCGCCAGATGTTCGGGCCGAAGGTTGATCCCAGAGGGCCTTTCGCATTTCCGTGGCTTATGCGGAAGCTGCTTGGATTGCTTGCGCCGGTGTTGCGCCGCGTGGCTGCGCGGGTGGTCGGCATCGGCTTTCGCGCGGAGCACATACGCGCTTAACAATACAACTTTTACTGATTTAGGAGGACAACAATGAAACGACCATTACGAAGTCTTCTGCTTTTGCTGAGCTTTGCGTTGATCGCCGCGACCACGGCTCGCGCCGATGTTAAGTTGCCCGCGCTCATCTCCGACGGGATGGTCTTACAGCAGGGAATTGACGTGCCGCTGTGGGGCTGGGCCGACGAGGGCGAATCAGTCACCGTAGAAATTCAGAACCAGAAGATCACAGCCGCCACGAAAGACGGCCAATGGATGGTTCGGTTGAAACCGCTCAAAGCGGGCGGTCCGTTCACGCTCACCGTCAGCGGCAAAAACAAGATCGAGTTGAAGAACGTGTTGGTCGGCGAGGTCTGGATTTGCAGCGGGCAATCGAATATGCAGTGGCAACTGAGGCAAACCGACAACGCCGAGGCCGAGATCGCCAATGCGAAATACCCGATGATCCGGCTGTTCACCGTGCCGCGCCTGGAAGTTGATGCGCCTGTGACCGACGTGAAATCCGGTTGGAAAGAAACATCGCCGGAAACCGTGGCCACATTCTCTGCCGTCGGCTATTACTTCGGACGCGATCTGCACAAGGCGCGCAACGTGCCCATCGGATTGATCAACAATGCGGTCGGAGGTTCGCCCGCCGAATCGTGGACGAGCAATGGCGTGCTCAACGGCGACGCCGAGTACAAACAGTTCGCCGCCGATTACACGAAGCGGATGGAGACGTACGAAAAGGCGATGGCGAAGTATTGGGAAGACGCCGAAAAAGCTAAGGCGGAAAACAAACCTGCGCCGCGCGCTCCTGGCAGGCCGTGGATGCCTTCGGGTTTATACAACGGGATGCTCGCGCCGCTGGCGCCTTACGCGATCAAGGGCGCGATCTGGTATCAGGGCGAATCGAACGCCACGCGGGCTTATCAGTATCGCCGGTTGTTTCCGACGATGATCAGCAACTGGCGCGCGATTTGGGGGCAGGGCGATTTCCCGTTCCTGTTTGTGCAACTTGCAGCGTTTGGTCCAAATGGGACGAAAGTTGGCGAAAGCGATTGGGCGGAATTGCGCGAGGCGCAGTTGATGACGCTCTCCACTTCGCCGAAGACGGGAATGGCTCTGGCGATTGATGTTGGGACTTACGACGACATTCATCCGCGCAACAAGCAGCCGGTGGGAGCGCGGCTAGCTCTTTCTGCGCGCTCGGTGGCTTACGGCGAAAAGATCGTCCACTCCGGCCCGGTGTACAAATCAATGAAGATCGAGGGCGACAAAGTCGCGCTCAGCTTCAATCACATCGGCGACGGTTTGGAAGCGCGCGGCGGCGAGTTGAAAGGTTTCATCATCGCGGGCGACGACAAGGTCTGGCGCGAGGCGAAGGCCGAGATCAAAGGTAAGAGCGTAATCGTGTCCAGCCCTGAAGTGTCGAAGCCTGTAGCCGTGCGTTACGCGTGGATAAAATATCCGACTTGTAATCTGTACAACAAGGAAGGGCTGCCCGCCACGCCGTTCAGAACTGATGATTGGCCGGGCGTTACGCAATCAAGAGTGACTCCGTAAGGCAGAAATGTGGCAGTAGCCCGACCGTGAGGGAGGGCGTTGCGCGAGCACATCCTCCCTCACGGTCGGGCTACTGCCGCGTCCAGATGTTTCCACGAAATGTCACGCGCTGACCAATCCAAAGACGCGCCGTTGAGAGCGGACATTCGCCGCCTGGGCGATCTGCTGGGCGACACGCTCAAGCGGCTCGGCGGCGAACGTCTGTTTGAGACGGAAGAGAATGTCCGCGCGCTTTGCAAACAGCTTCGCGGCGAGCATTTGGATAAGAGGGCGGCTGCTACTGAACGGAAGCTCAAACGGCTGCTTCAACGGTTGAGCCTTGATGAAACGATTGGCGTGATCCGCGCCTTCTCGGTCTACTTTCAACTCGTCAACATTGCCGAGCAGCATCATCGCATTCGCCGCAAACGGTTTTACGAATTGCATACGCCGGATCAGCCGCAGCGCGGTTCGCTGGCCGAGACGCTGGGGCGTTTGCGGCGCGAGTCTGCCGACGCGAAAGAACTGCAAAAGGTGATTGACCGCCTTGAGATCGCGCCAGTGATGACGGCGCATCCAACTGAAGCTGCGCGGCGCACCCTGCTCGAAAAACATCGCCGCATTGCGAGCCTGCTCGCCGCCTTCGACGCCGAAAATCTGGCGTTGCGCCAACGCGACGAGTTGCAGGCGAGGCTGGCGGCTGAGGTCGAATCGGTCTGGCAAACGGATGAAGTGCGCCACACGCAACCGACCGTGCTCGACGAAGTCAATCACGGACTTTATTACTTCGACGCCACGCTCTTCGACGCCGCGCCAGCGCTGCTGGAAGAATTGGAGCGGCGGCTGGAAGAGAATTTCCCCGGCGTCGAATTGCGAGATGGCGCGACGCCGCTGCGTTTCGGTTCGTGGATCGGCGGCGACCGCGATGGGAATCCTTTCGTGACGCCGGAGATCACGTGGGAGACGTTGAGGTTGCAACAGCGTCTGGCGCTGCGGAAATACCGCGACGCAGTGGCTGATCTTGGACGGCGATTGAGTGAATCGTCGCGGTTTGCTCCGCCCACCCAGGAATTGCTCGATTCGCTGCGGAACGACGCGCGCGAATTGCCTGGCGCGGCGGCGGCGATCGAACGGCGCAACGCGGAGGAGCCTTACCGGCAGAAACTCTCTTTCATCTACGAACGGCTTGAGAACACGCTTCGTCGGAACCAGGATTTGACTTCGGCGTTGCGTCTGACGGAACAACATACGCTCATTTCGATTCGTCCGGGATTGCCGATTATCGCCGCGCTCACTCGTTCCGACACGATCACGGCGAGCGTCTATCGCACGGGCGCGAAGCTCTGGGAAGACCTGCGGCTGGTGCGCGACAGTTTGCGCGCGGGCCAGGCCGACTACGCGGCGGGAGCGGTTGACCGGCTGATGCGGCAGGTGGTGGTGTTCGATCTGCATCTGGCAACGCTCGATTTGCGGCAGCACAGCGAGCGGCATACGGCGGCGCTGGCAGAGATCACGCGCACGCTCGGCGTGGGCGATTATGCGCGGATGAATGAGGACGAACGGGTCGAATGGTTGGCGCGGGAACTGGCCACGGCGCGACCGCTGGTGTCGGCTGAGGCGCGTTACAGCGCCGAGACGAGCGAAACGTTGAATGTTTTTCGCGTCGCTCGCCGCGCGCTTGATGAAATCAGCCCCAGCGCGATTCGAACGTATGTCGTCAGCATGACGCGCGAAGTCAGCGACCTGTTTGCAGTGCTTGTTCTCGCGAAAGAAGCGGGGCTTTTCCGCGCCGGAGAAGAGCCATCATTTCGTCTGGCTGTTTCGCCGCTGTTTGAAACGATTGAAGATTTGCGGCGCGCGCCGGAGATTATGCGCCGATTGTTCGAGCATCCGGTCTATCGTCAACAAGTCGCCGCGCACGGCGGTTTGCAGGAAGTGATGATCGGTTATTCGGACAGCAGCAAAGACGGCGGCATTCTGACTTCGAGTTGGGAGTTGTACAAAGCGCAGGAACGGTTGTGGGAGATGGCGCGAGAGTATGGCGTCGAACTGCGGTTATTTCACGGCCGTGGCGGCACTGTCGGCCGCGGCGGCGGTCCCAGCCACGAGGCGATTCTGGCGCAACCACCAGACACGGTCGCTTGCCGCATCAAGATCACCGAACAGGGCGAAGTCGTTTCGTCAAAATACAGCTTGCCCGAAATCGCGCTGCGCAGTTTGGAACTGACAACTTCGGCAGTCATCGCCGCCAGTTTGCCGCAAGCGACGCGAAACGCCCGCAAGTTATCTCGCTGGAAAGAAGTGATGGAAGAAATCTCGGCTGAAGCGTTCGCAACCTATAGTCGCTTTGTGCGCGAGACGCCGGGTTTTTACGATTACTTCGTTCAAGCGACTCCGGTCGAAGAACTGCAACACCTGCGCATCGGCTCACGTCCGGCGAAGCGCAAATCCGGATCGAAGAGTCTGGATGATCTGCGCGCGATTCCGTGGGTTTTCGGTTGGACGCAAAGCCGTCACCTGCTGCCAGGTTGGCTGGCGGTCGGAACCGCGCTCGAAAATTTCATCAAAGCGCGTCCGCGCGAGAACCTGCGGTTGTTGCGCGAGATGTATGGCGCCTGGCCGTTCTTCCACAGCACGATCTCGAACATCGAGATGACGCTGGCCAAAGCCGATTTTCAAATCGCCCGCCAATACGCTTCTCGCACCCTCGACCCACAACTCGGCCAGCGCATCTTCCACCTGCTCGAAGAGGAATACGAACGCGCCTGCCGCGTCACGCTTCAGATCACGGGCGAAAGACGGCTGCTGGATCAATCGCCCGTGCTGCAACGCTCAATCGCCGTGCGCAATCCTTACGTTGATCCGCTCAGCTATTTGCAAGTTGAATTGCTGGCGCGGCGCAGAGGGAATGTGAGCGGAGCCAATTCGAGTGATCGAGATAAGCTTCTCTACGCCACGTTGTTGACGATCAATGGCATTGCTGCGGGGATGAGGAACACGGGATGATTTCCATCTGACGGATTGCCAGGCTGTGTTTGGACTGCGGGGCGAATAGCGTTAAGCTGACAGCGTAAATAATGTCATTTACCAGAAGGGAGGCGAAGGCTATGTCATCAGTCGCATTCGATCAACTCAGAGATCGACTACTCAAGCTGCCGCCCGACATCATTCGGACTCTCAGAGCGGCGCTCGAGCTTGAGTCTAAGGACCGGCAAAAACTGCTCGACGAATTGCCCGATCAGCAGCCGGTTCAACATCGTGAGGTGAAAGTGCGCAGGGTCAAACCCCGCGACTATTCGAAAGAACTCAAGTGGCTGCGCGAGAACGCCCATCTTTACCGCGGCCAGCATCTCGCGGTGAGTGGCGACGATCTCCTCGCTCATGGCCCCGACTTTGGCGAAGTTTTTGATAGAGCCAAAGCCACCGGCAAAAAGTTTCTGATGGATTATGTGGCGCGAGAAGATGAGGTGTGGGGTGGAGGTCTCTGGCTATGAGTTGGGACTTTTCATTCTCAATTCGGATGGAGATTGTTCAGGATCAGTTTGGGCTTCGCCTTCCCATCACTTTATCCATCGCCGGCCAAGAGATCGAGGCCAACGCCTATCTTGATATAGGAGCCACTTACTGTGTGCTTCCGCGCGAGGCTGGTGAGAGACTTGGGCTGGATGTCGAAGCCGGAGAGCCAACCAGCCTCAGAACCGGCGGCGGCCAGATGCCCACCTTTCTTCACTATGCGAATCTGACGATTGACGAACTCTCGTTTGAGGACGTTCCCATCTGCGTCGCCAAATATCAAGAATTCGATCGCATTCTGCTCGGACGCGCGGGTTGGTTGCAAAAGGTACGGCTGAATCTGGTCGTTTATGAGGATAGTCTTTACCTGAATCTGCATGGCCAGTAAGCAAACGAATCTTCCGCATGCTCGAAGAGGAAGAGGTTCGTTATCAGGGTTCGGACACGATTCTTTGCCTGGTGCTCAATGCGATCAGTTTGAGCAGCGACTGGCAACGGCAGAGCGCCGTGACCAGGGCGTTGCGCGCCGAGGGTTTGAACGCGACGGCCCGCAACAACGCGCAGGCCAGAAACCGCAGACCGAATTGCGCACGGTGCAAGCGGCCATATTTCTTCGCCATCACCTCAACATCGCGCACGCCTTCGACGAAAGACTGATTGATGACTTTGGCTGCGAGTTCGCCGCTGCTGAGCGCGAGCAGAATCCCACTGCCGGTAAATGGATCAATGAACGCGCCCGCGTCACCGACAGCGATCATTCCAGGCAGAGATCGGTTGCGTCCGTAACTGATCGGCCCTGTTCCGAGCCATTCGCCGTCAATCGCCGCGTTCCGCAATCGCGGGCGCGCGGCCGGGTTTGAACGCATCGTCAGGTCGAGCAGCTTCTCACGGTCTCCCTTCGCTTCGCGCAAGGTCGCTTCGGTCGTGAGGAAGCACAGATTGGTGCGGTCGTCTTCGACATCCGCCAGCCCGCCGTAGCCGTCGTTGAAGAAAAACAATTCGCCCCGCTCTCGCAATCCTTCGATAGCGCGCAGATGAATCTTGCAGCCGAACAGCCGCGAGCCTTCGATCCGGGTTGCCGGTTGAGGCGATTGATTCGAGAAAGCTCCGTTGCGCCCCGAAGCGTCAATCACCACCGGCGCGGCGAATCGTTCGACCGTTTCGCCATCGGCTTTGCCTTCGATAAAACTCAACCCGTTTTCGCGCTGGAATCCCGGCGAGACCTGAAATCCTTCGCGCGTTTCGACTCCGGCTTCGCGCGCGCGGTCGAGCAGGATCGCATCCATCCGCGCGCGAGAAAGGCCGATTGCATACCGGTGTCCGCCCGCCAGCCATTCCATCGGCGCTTCGACGCCGCGCCCGTCGGGAGCGAACAGCGTCCATTGTTTGATGATCTTCGCGCCCGCGTCGAAGATTCGCTGGCGCACGCCCAGCCGGTCGAACACGGCGAAGCATTCGGGCGTGATGAATTCGCCGCAGAGTTTTTCGCGCGGGAACCGGCTCTTTTCCAGCATCAACACGCGACGGCCAGCCTCAGCGAGGAGCGTTGAAACAGTCGAGCCGGCAGGGCCGGCTCCGATCACAATCACGTCGTAATTCATACAACCCCCTACAGAAGGATCTCCTTCGCGCCCAATCCGCGCGCGATCTCTTCGGCTTGTTCGGCCAATGGGGGAGGCATTTTGACTGCGACCAGAAATCCGTCGCTCTTCAGTTGCCGCATTTTTGTGAGCGGAGCCTGGGCTTTCCGGCGCTGTCTGGCCGAACCGAGGATCGCGCCAACGAAGGCGCCGATAACGCCACCGATGATGACGCAGATGATCGCGTGGTCGGATAATTCCGTCGCGAAAGGGAGATTGAGCGCGTCGGTTACGAAAAGCGCAAGTCCGATGGCCAGAGCCAAGGCTGCGCCGGTTAAAGTTCCGGTGATTGCGCTGCGAACCGTAGGCGAGAGCGTGGGACCGCTCGTTGTGGGCATGAATTTAGCGGCGCGCTGTTGTTCGTCAATCTCCACGCGCAGAGTCGTCGCTTCGCTCGTGTCCACGCCGATCGCGCTCAAACGGTCGAGCAACTCGTCGGCGTTCGCCTCGAGTTCGTAAAGCGCCACCAGCCAGATGTGCTCTTTGTGCGATCCGTTCGTTTGATCGGTCATCGTCGTTCGCCCCTGGTCGGGTTATAATCTCGCTCGTGAAAAGGGTTGATCGAAAAGCTACTGCGAAGCGTATATGCTGTCAACCAGATGACCGCCGTTTCGATCAGACCGTTGTTCAGAAGCCCCGCTTTTCGACGGAAAGATGGGAAGGCGTTGCAAGAGAAAATTTCCGGCGCGTTCCGATGTCCGGCAAACGCCGGTTTGCCGTTCGCCTCGCGCGGCGGGCTTTTTGCGAAATCATGCGACAAACCGGAGTTTGTCAGGCACTTTCAATGGAGGATTGGTTTTATGCGTAAGTTTACACACATCGCGTTGATCTTCAGCTTGATCTTCAGCGCGTCTTTTGTGAGCGCGAATGCGCAATCAACGGGGCAGGAAGCGAAGGGCGCGTCCGGGCCAGCGACCGCGGCAAACAGAACCACCGCCGCGCCGCCGGCGAAAACGGCGACCGCTGAGTTACTGGCGATGTTGCCCGCTTCGGATTTGATTGCGACCTTGGACGTAGGGCGCGCGTTCAACGAACTGCTGCCGAAACTGGCTGAAATCTCGACCGGCGGCGTGGATAAGCTGGCGAAATCAATTCAGGATTTCACTCAAAAAACCGGCGTTGATCCGTCGAAGATTCAGAGCGCCGTCTTCAGCTTCAGTCTCAACGGCGCGCAGGGGACCGGCGTGCTGATCATTCAGGGAATTGATCCCGACGCCAAACAGATCGAAGCCGTGATGAAGGAGTTCGGCACAGAATTCAAGACTTCGGAATACAAAGGCAAAACGATTTACAACGTCGCTTCTAAAGTGAAAGCGCCTACGGCCGGGCCGCTTTCGGTCAAAACCGACGAGGTGGCGCTCGCCGGCCTGGGCGGGCAGCGGGTGGCGTTCGGTGACCTGGCCGTGGTCAAACAGGTGATTGACATTCAATCGGGCGGGGCGAAAGGCGGCGTGACGGAGGCGATGACGGGCGCGTTGCAAGAGACCCGCGCTTCGGCGCTGGTCCGTTTCGCCTTCAACATCCCCGAAAACCTGCGCAACGAAGCGGCCAGCCAGGGCGATCTTTTCAAATCGGTCGCATCCGTCAAAATGATTTTGGGCACGTTCGATGTCGCGGGCGATCTCAGCCTCTCGCTCGACGCGGTGATCCGCACGGCTTCGCAGAACGACGCTGCCGAATTGGAAAGCGGACTGAAAGGTTTGGTGGATTTGATCAGAGGCATCTTCGGCGGCGGCGGCGATCAGAAGACTGATTTCTTCGGCCAATTGCTCGACCAGGTGAAGATCGGATCGACGCTCAACGACGTTTCGCTTTCGATCACGTTGCCGCGCTCGCTGATGGATCAGTTGAGCAAGAAGACCGCGCCCACCGAGAAGAAATAGAGGGTCGAGGATCGCGGATCGAAGATCGCGGATTGAGGATCGAGGATAGCAACTATCCGCTACCCTCGATCTTCAATCCGCTATCCTCGATCCGCGATCTTCGATCCTCAATCTTCGATCCTCACGGCTGCTGCGCGGCCATTGCGGCGTTGAAGAATTTGTCGATGCGATCCTGGTAGATTTTGACTTTCCCCTGATCTTCGTAACGCTTGCGAGTGGCTTTGATGAACGCGTCGTAAACTACACCCTGGCGTTCGGAGATGATGCTCTGGCGAACGCTTTCGCGTTCTTGCGGAAGTTTCGACAGATCGGCCTCTTCGCGTTTCCTGGCCGCGAAGATCAAGTACGAAGCGCCAATCTTGATCGGGGTTTTGGCGACTTCCCCCTCTTTCAAGTCCGCGAGCGCAGCGCGCGCCTGGTTGCCAGCCTGCAATGCGCCGGCGCCGGAGAAAGCGTAGTTGTTGAAATTGGTGTCGCTCTTGATTTCCAGCCCTTCGGCTTTGGCCAAGCTCTCGAACTCGGTAGCTGATTTCGATTTGTTCAAAATCTCCTGGGCGCGGGCTTGCGCCAGGTTCGGTTCCTTCTCCTGGCGGTATTTGTTCTCGACCTGATTACGAGCTTGCTCGAAGCTCATCGCCGTTCCCTTGTCGAGGATGTCAACGACGCGCGGGACGGCGAATCCGCCGGGGATGCTGACCTTGTCGCCGATGTCGCCTTTGGCGAGCTGCTCGGTCGCTTCGTCGAAGGCCGGATTGTTCGCCGGGCCTGAGCTTTCGCCGAGATTGGTCAAGGCGTCGCCGTTCTTGAAGTACTCGGTAGTCTTCATCAGCGAATCGGCCGGGACCTTCAGCTCTTTGGCGATCTCTTCGGCGGCCTTGCGCAGGTCTTTGTGCTCGGTCGCTTTTTCGTAAGCTGCCACCGCCATTTCGTTGGCTTTCCGGTAAGCCTTGTTGTTCTGAACCGTGGCCTTCAGAGTATCGCGCATCTGGGCGAACGGGACTTCACGCTCTTCAGTGACTTTCAGCAGATACCAACTTCGGCCGTCACGGAACGGGCCGTCAATTTCGCCGACCTTCAGATCGCTGGTGTAAACGCGCTGGCGCCATTGGCCAGTCTTGTTCGGTTCTTTCTTGATCCAGCCAATGTCGCCGCCCTGTTTGGCCGACGGGTCTTGCGAATTGCCTTTGGCGATGATGGCGAAATCCTCCGGCGGCACGCTCGGAGCGCCTCTGACCTTACCCGCCAGCGCGTTGATATTGTTTCTGACGATGGTTTCATCCGAATCAGCCAGCACGTTGAGCTTGATAATGCTCGCGCGCTTCTCGAATTGTTTGCGCGTCTCGTATTCCGCTTTCAACTCTTCGTCGGTGACGGGGACGATCTTGGCGACATCTTTGGTGGTGATGAAGATGTAATCAACCTTGCGGGTCAGTTCGCTGACTTTGAATTCGTCCTTGCGCGCGTCGTAATAAGCGCGCAGCTCCTGCTCCGACGGAGTCCATTTCGAGCGGACTTTGTCCAGGTCAAGTGTCGCGTAAACGGCTTCGATCTTGGTGCCGTCCTTCTTGTATCTTTCCTCGACTTCACGGTCCGATACCTGTTCGGCGGCGATCAGGAACTCGCGAACCTTGCGCGCGGTGATGTCATTGCGGAGATTGCCTTCGTACTCTGCGGCATCCCATCCGTTGAGTTTGACCCGGCGCAGGTATTCTTCTTTGCCGACCCAGCCTCCCTGTTCATTAACGAAATTGCGTTGGACCATATCGTTGACTTCCCGATCGGTGCCAGTCAGATTGAGTTCGTTCGCCTGATCAATCACCAGACGGGCGGAGATCAACTGGTCGAGCGCCTGCTTGTCAAGCCCCATGTTCTTGGCCACGGGGAGCGGCAGCGAATTGCCGCGACCGTAGGTCGAGAGCAGACCCTGCAATTGAGCCTTGTACTCTTTCAAGGTGATCTCTTGCGACCCGACCTTGGCAATCACGCTCTTGTCCTCGGAGGAGTTGGCCAAACTCGCCCCTGGAGCGAGAGAATCATCGGGGATGAAGAAAAAGACGAGGCCGATGAGCAGTATTCCGCAGAAGATCAGCAGAACAGCGTTGCGCGAACGCTCTAATTTGGCGAAGAAGCGAAGCATAAATGTGTTACTCCAAAACTTGTGTGGATTTTGTGTCGCGGCAGGCGCCATCCGCGATTCCCAGTGAAAGCAAGGATATTAGCGACTCTACCAACTTTGTTCAAGCAAAGGCCAGCGGGGTGGAACGCCGGAGAGTTTAGAGGTTAGAGAAGTGTGATGCAAGGGGGCAAGGAGAGTTCAATCTCTCCGGGCGAAGAACTCCGCTTGTCTCGTCTCACCGCGTTTGCGGAAAAATGGGCCGAGCTTGAACGCCAGTTGCGGGAACATATTGGTCACGTGCGCCAGCCAACCTCGGTGCGCTGGAATCACAATCTCCATCGGCCTGCGCGGAATAGCGCGTTCCAGAATCACGCGCGCGATGTCTTCGACTGAAAAAAGCTTCGGAGTGGAAAAGACCAGAGCCGCCGCTTCGATCCCTTTCTGCGGATCGAGCAGCGGCGTGCGGACCGCGTCCGGACAAATCGCCGTTACGTAGACGTTGTATGGCCGCAGTTCCTGCGCCGCCGCCAGCGAGAAAGCGCGCACCGCGTATTTCGCCGCCGAATAAAGCGCGACGCCCGGAATTGGCGCCAACGCGGCAATCGAAGCGATGTTGATGATGTGGCCGTAGCCTTGTTTCATCATCCGGCGCGCGGCTGCCTGAGTCCCGTAAATCACGCCTTTGGCGTTGATGTCGAAATGGCGATCAACCTCTCCCGGCGGGAACTCGTGAATCCAGCCGGCGAGCATGTAACCCGCGATGTTCATCGCCACGTCGAGATCGCCGAAAGCTGCGACAGCTTCATCAATCGCTTCCGGCCAAGCTGCGGGATCGCGCACATCCAGCCGCCGCAACCGGACTCGCTGTTCGGGCCAGCCCCGGGTTTGCGCGTGCGCGGCGAGCGCGTCGAAATTGATGTCCGTGGCAAAGACGCAACCGCCTTGCGCGATCAATTTGTCCGCCAAGTGTTGTCCGATGCCGCTCGCCGCTCCGGTCAGGAAAAATGTTTGGGGCGCTTTCATAGCTCGATCAAATCGTCGGGATTTCACAGATGACGGAGTTACGCGGCAATTGTAGCGCGAAAGCGCCCAAGTCAGTACCGCGAGCGGTAGCGAGCGCAACTTACTGATCGAGCCACGCTCGCTACTGCTCGCGGCACTGACTTTGCGCGGATCAGAAAAATTTCGGAGCGGTTCAAGTTCCCGGCCGATTTTTACGCTTATAAGAACGGAGGCTTCGATCATCGTTTCGGCCACCAGACAGAAAAATGTGAGAGAGAAAAATAAGCGATGCTATTTTTCTCTCTCACATTTTTCTGTCTGGTCGGTCCGGAGTGGCCGAAACGATGATCGAAGCCAGAACGGAGGCCGCGCATGCGGCCAAGCCGTTTCGCGAAGGCTGTCCGGAGAGTGAAAGAGCGGCTTCGACATCAGGGGAGCGAAGCCGCTACTTGAGGGTGACGGGCAGCCTTCGCAAAGCGGCTGCTTTCATCCGCGTCGACAAAAGAGGGCAAGCTTCAATCAGAAAGCTTGCCCTCTTTTCGGTTCATCACGAAATTCCGAAGTCAATGGCGCGAATGGCGCGTCAATGCCTCACCTCGATTTGCCACTCTTCTTGCTGGCGGGTTTCTTCGCCGCTTTCCCGGCGGTTTTGCCCAGGGCTTTTTTCGCCGTTTTCTTCACCGCTTTCTTCGCGGCCTTCCCCGCGCCCAGGGTCACGCGCTTTTTTGAAACCAGCTTCTGAGCAGGCTTTTTAGCCACTCGAGTAGATTTTTTTTTTGCCACAGCCTTCTTCTCATCTGGTGAAGCCGTGTCAGTCGCGGAAGCTGATTCAACTTCCTCCTCAATCGCCTCCTGCCCGCGAGGCAGAGAAGGCGGCGGGACGGAGGATTGACTGCTTACCGGCGCGCCCCTGGTTGCAGACCGCGTCGCAGGCGCAGCGGCGAATCCAAAGCCCGCAGGCTCGTCAGCGCCGAGGACGTTTTTGGCGATGGCGTAATATTTCTGGCGATCCTGCAATCCGTTCAGACCGCCGTTGATGCGGCGCGTGATGGTGATGAAATCCTGAACGTCGGCGAGTTCATTCAACCCGTTATTCTTCCAGAACAGAGCGGCGGTGGAGAACGCGAATTGCGGCGTCGAAGCCAAGTCGGGATTGCCGACCAGATCAACGCCCAGCAGGTCGCCGTATTTCTTGTAGTTCGCTCGTCCAGTGATTTGAATCGGGCCGCGGCCCCGGAAACGGAAACCGTCGCCGGGCTGGGTATTGCCCAGACGTTTGGCCAGATCGGAGGGTGGATCGTACCGCTTTTGTTGAGCGGTCGGCCCCCAGATTTCCTCCATAAACCTCAACTCGGCTGATTCGTGCGCAATCTGGGCCAGGAAGGCTGATGCGCGCAACGGAGTGTCAATCTCGTAAATCTCCATCACCTTGTTCAAAAAGGGCAGAAAAAGCTGGCGCTTCGCTTGGGGCAGTTTTGGCATAATTTGTTGCAAATCACTGTCGGTAAGCATTCGCAATTCCCCTCCTGTTATTGCAAACGGATTCAGATTGAAGAAAATATCCCGCAGCCGCGGTGGTTACGGAGTTTTGACTGGCCGATAAATCAATGCCGCGAAATTAACGACGAAACGAATAAACCTTTGCAAGAGTACCCTTCACCGGTTCTGATGGCAAGCGTTCCGATTATGAAACCACTTGCAACCATCAAGGTCACAATCACTTTGTGTGGCGCTCTGCTGACTGGCGCGCCGCTTTCTGATTTCCCAGCGGCGGCTCAGCAGAATGCGGCGCGGAAGAGACCGCAGTCTTCGATGCTGGTCTACCCGAATGGACTCGCGCTGGATGACAGAGGCGACCTGTACGTCGCCGACATCGGGACGCATCGCATTCTGAAACTCGACCGCCAGGGGCGGATGCGCGTGATCGCCGGAACCGGCGAGGGCGGATTCAGCGGCGACAGCGGGCCTGCGATGAAAGCGCAATTGTTCGCGCCACACGATCTGGCGCTGGATTCCGAGGGCAATCTCTGGATCGCTGACACATATAACCATCGCCTCCGCCGCATCAACCGCCAGGGCGTGATCGCGACCGTGGCCGGCAACGGCAAAGCTGAATATTCCGGCGACAACGGCCTGGCGCTTCAGGCTTCGCTCAACAATCCGCAGGGGATCGCGGTTGAGCGCAACGGCGCCGTTCTGATCGCCGACACATACAACAACGTCGTCCGGCGAATTGATCGGAACGGAACGATCACAACCTTCGCCGGATCGGAGCCTGGTTTTGGCGGCGACGGCGGCCCGGCCAACAAAGCTCAACTGAACTTGCCGATGGCGGTGGCCGTAGCTCCCGATGGAAGCGTTTACATCAGCGACGCTGGCAACAGCCGCATTCGTCGTGTGACCGCCGATGGAAAAATCCAGACGGTGGTTGGTTATGGCCCCGCTCAAGACACATACGGCGCTGGCTTCGCGGGCGACGGCGGCCCCGCGGAAAAAGGCAAAATCTTTTCCGCCACTGACATCAAGTTCGATACCGCCGGCAATCTATACATCGCTGACAGCGGCAACAATCGCATCCGCGTCATCCGCGAAGGAACGATCACGACCATCGCTGGTTCGGGGCGTCAGGGTTTTAGCGGCGACGGTAAACCGGCGCTCGCCGCCGAGTTGAACACGCCGCAGAAGATCGCCGTCACCAAAGACGGCGGCATTTTGATCGCCGACCGCGCCAATCATCGCGTCAGAAAAGTTGACACCCGTAAGTTAATCAATACGATTGCAGGCGCGGGCAAACCCACAGGAATGATGTTCGATCCTGAAGTCAAACCATAGCCGGGCAGAAATGGCGGCCAGGCCAAGCGAGTTGTGCAGGCGCTATGTCATAATCTCGGCGGAGGTTAATGCTTATGGCAGTCACAATGCAGAAAGATCGAGCCGAGCGTCTACCACTCGACATCCAGAGTGAGATCGGATCTGCGCGACCATCGGGAACAAATATTCCACCGATCACCATCAATCCGGAGCGGATGGGCGGTACGCCGGTCATTGGCGTGGAGCGGTTGCCGGTCGAGTATCTCATCGGGTACTTGATGAAGGGGGGAACGGTGGACGAGTTTGTGGACGAGTTCAACGCCGACCGTGAAATGGTGTTGGCGGCGCTGCAACTCATTCGTGAGGCGCTTGCCGACGGGTGGCTGGCTGAACGAGTGGACTACTGAATCGCTGTTCCGGGCGTGGGCAAACCCACAGGAGTGATGTTCGATCCTGCAATCCAAAAATGAGGTGACCGAGACATGTTTTTCGACAGAAGAATCCGTCAGGAGAACCGTCTTCGCCACAAGTCGGCGTGGCTCATCGCCAGCGTCATCGCCTTCTGTTTGTCGCTCAATCCTTCCTCCGGACAAACGTCAGAAGGGCAACTCAAAGCGAACGCCACCGTATTTCCGGGCAAGGGCTGGGAACGCATCGAGAAGTCGGAATCCGCTGGTTATTCTTCGGCGCGATTGCAGGCGTTGCGGGTGTGGGTTCAATCGCTGGACACAACGGCGATGTTGGTTTCGGTGGGCGGGCGCTCGCTGTTTGAATACGGCGATCTGACGCATCAGAGTTACCTCGCCTCGGTTCGCAAGAGCGTGCTGGCGATTCTGTACGGCAAGTACGTTGAGAGCGGAAAGATTCAACTCGACAAGACGCTGGGCGAGCTTGAAATCACCGATGTGGGCGGGCTGTCGCCGCGCGAGCAGGAGGCCACAGTCGAGCACTTGATCACCGCGCGATCCGGCATCTACCATCAAGCTTCCAATCCCGGCGACAGCACCGACAGCGCGCCACCCCGCTACTCACAGAGGCCGGGGCGCTATTACCTTTACAACAACTGGGACTTCAACGCCGCTGGCGCCGTGTTCGAGAAGCTGGCCGGACGCGACATTTATGATGCGCTGGAGACTGATCTGGCCAAGCCGATTGGCATGCAGGATTTCGACCGCGCTCGCCAGCAGAAGAGCGGCGACGCCAATCGCTCGCTGCACAAGGCCTATCACATCTGGCTTTCGACGCGAGATATGGCGAGGATCGGGTTGTTGATGCTGCGCCAGGGGAATTGGGCTGGCCAGCAGGTGGTCTCGCGCGATTGGGCGTGGCGCATCACCAATCTGGTGACGCCGCTCAACGAAATGAACCCGCCGGAACTGCGTTCGCTCGGAAGCGGAAACAGGTGGGGATATGGTTATATGTGGTGGGTGTGGGATGCGCCGAATTCGCCGGGGCCTTTCGAGGGCGCGTACACAGGGATGGGCGCTGGCGGGCAGTACATCACCGTCCTGCCGAAACTCGACATGGTCATCGCGCACAAGACGGACATGAACCAGCCGCCGTCGCAGGGGCCGAGCGGGCGGCGCAGGAATATCTCGCTCGCCGAATACGATTCGATCATTCGTATGTTGATCGCGGCCAGATGTCCTGGCGGCAGATGCCAATGACCAGGGTTCAAATGCCATATCTCATATTTCATATGCGATATGAGATATGAGATATGAAATATGAGAAAGGATTGTTATGCGACACAGGAGAGGCGCCAAAACATTCTTCTTCGTTCTCTGGGTCGCCGTCGCAGTGTGGCTCGGAGCCGTTTCGCTTCAGGCGCAAAAGCAGAGCAAGCCTTTTCCCGGCGAACACACAGACGAAAAGCTCAACCCCGCGCGCCCCGACAAACAGGTCAGCGATTTGACCAAAGATGTCGCCGCGAAACTGCCGCGAATCGGAGCGAGCGACAAGCGGGTCGTCATTCGCAATCTGATTGACCAACACCTGTTCGGCGCGATGGCGAAAGACAACGTCCCGCACGCGCCGCTCACGAACGATTACGAATTCTGCCGCCGCGTCTACCTCGATCTGACGGGGCGCATTCCTACGCCGGAACAGCTCAAAGCCTTCGTCAATAACCCCGCGCCGGACAAACGCGACAAGCTGATAGACGAATTGATCGAGAGCCAGGCCTGGGTCGAGCATTGGGGCTATTGGTACGGCGATCTGGTGCGCGCCTGCGCCAACCGCATCGGCAATCCGGCGCTGAAGCATTTCGACGCCTGGCTGCGGCAATCACTCAAAGAAGACAAGCCTTATGACCGGTTGGTGACGGAGATGTTGACGGCTTCGGCGCCGAACACCAACTGGATGCCCGACGCTGCGCCCGCCGGTTTTCTGACGCGCTGGCACATCACCGGTCTGACGATGTACCACGACAATTACGAAGACACGGCGGATGAGATCATCGTCAATTCGTCGCGCATCTTCCTCGGCGTCAACTACCAGTGCATCTCGTGCCACGGCGGCAAAGGCTTTCTGGAAAAGGTCAGCCTCGATCTGACCGCGAAGAAGCGGAGCGATTTCTGGGCAATGGCCGCGTTCTTCGGCAAGACGCGAGTGCGCGTGATCACTTATATGGATCGCTACACCGTCAGCGATGACGGGACCGGTTATGACACGAAGGGCTGGAGCCAGGTCCGGTTGCAGCGTGAAGGCGGAAAGATCGAACCGACGTTCATTTTGACCGGCGAAAAAGCTGACCCGAACAAACCGCTGCGCCCGCAGTTCGCGCGGATGCTGACTCAACATCCGCAGTTCGCGCGCGCGACGGCCAACCTGATCTGGAAACAGTTCTTCGGACTCGGCATCGTTGATCCGGTGGATTCGTTCGATCTGGCGCGGCAAGACCCGAAAGCCACATTGCCTGCGCCCTGGTCTTGTCAGCCGACGAACAACGACTTGCTCAACGCGCTGGCCGCCGATTTCGCCAAACATCGTTTCAGCTTGAAGCGCCTGATGCGTGTGATCGCCAAGTCGAGCGCCTACCAGCTTTCGTCGCGCTTCGACGGCGAATGGAAAGAGAGCTACACGCCGTATTTTGCGCGCCATTACGTCCGCCAACTCACGGCTGAACAACTCCACGACGCGATCTCGCAGGCCACGCAGGTCTTCGGTAACTACAAGCGCAACGATTACGTCTACGGCACTGCGCTCACTCCGGTGCGCTTCTGGACCGAAGCCGCGTCGCCGGAAGACGTGAATAACGGTGAGGCGAAGAACTTCTTGCGCACTTTCGGCCAAGCCAACCGCGAACAGTTCGACCGCCAACCCGGCGGCTCGATCTTGCAGGCGATGACGTTGATGAACAACCCGTTCGTCACCCGGCGCGTGATGGCCGCGAACGGCAGTTTGGTTGAGCAATTGGTGAAGTCGGCCAAGAGCGGCGGGGAGATCGTGGATGAGCTTTATCTGGCGGCGTTGTCGCGTTATCCGCTGCCGCCGGAGAAGCAGCTTGCGATGTCGTGGATTGAGAAGGATCGTAAGCAGGGAGCGGAGGATTTGCACTGGGGTTTGCTGAACAAGCTGGATTTCGTCTTTAATTATTGAAGCAGGCACTCGACCCTGAAGAAATTTTGACACTGGCCAGGAGTAATGCCAATGACGCAAGCGTCAAACAAGGAAGAACCACTTATCCGCGAGATCGCGCCACGCAACGTGTTGTCTTACGGACCACAGACGATGTCCATTCCGCTTAATAGTCTTAACGTGCTGATCGGCGCGAACGGATCAGGCAAGTCGAATTTGATTGAGATGATCGCATTGTTACGCGCAACTCCCAACGCCACGGAACCGCGCGATCTGCGCACGATCATTTCGAGAGGGGGAGGAATCAGTGATTGGATTTGGAAGGGAAATTCCGGTGAGGCGGCTTCAGTAGAAGCGATCATTAGCAACCCGCGCGGCGATCAACCACTACGTCACGCGCTGACTTTTCGAGCTGAGAACCAAGCGTTTCGCCTGGTGGATGAGCGCATCGAAAACGAAAAACCTAACGCAGGACTAACGGAGCCTTTTTTTTACTACAGGTACCAGAAAGGGCACCCGGTCATCAACGTGGCAGGGCAGGAAAAAAGAAAATTAGCGCGGGAGAGCGTCGAACCTGATCTATCCATTCTCGCGCAGAGGCGCGATCCGGATATTTATCCGGAACTATCCTATTTAGCGAGCGCCTACGAGAAAGTCCGAATCTATCGCGAGTGGGCCTTTGGGCGGAATTCGATTTTCCGAGAGCCGCAGAAAGCCGACCTGCGCAACGATCGGCTAGAAGAAGATTTCTCCAACCTGGGGTTGTTTCTCAATCGGCTGCGCCAGAGGCCGAAAGCGAAGAGGGGAATCCTCGCCGCGCTGGGGGACCTTTACGATGGTCTTGACGATTTCGACGTGAGCATCAAAGAGGGGACGGTGCAAGTTTTCTTTACCGAAGGCGACTTCACCATCCCCGCGACGCGCTTATCTGACGGCACGCTACGCTATCTCTGCTTGCTGGCAATCCTGTGTGATCCTGATCCGCCTCCGCTCATTTGTATTGAAGAGCCAGAGCTTGGCCTGCACCCGGATATTTTGCCCAAAGTGGCTGACCTTCTAGTCGCCGCCGCCACGCGCACGCAACTTATCGTCACGACACATTCAGATATTCTGGTTGACGCCATGACTGAGAAGCCTGAAGTGATCCTTATATGTGAAAAACACGACGGGCAGACCGTGACCAAACGCCTTGATCAACAGAAGTTGGAGGTTTGGTTGGAGAAATATCGCCTGGGTCAGCTTTGGACGAGTGGTGAATTGGGGGGGACGCGATGGTAGGAGTGAAAATTTACGCGGAGGGCGGCGGTGGTAAAGAGCAAGACATCCGTTGCCGCTCAGGGTTCCGCAAACTGATCAACAAGGCGGGCTTTGCCAAGAGGAGTCCAGCCATTGTGCCCTGCGGATCGCGTGAAGATACCTACAATAGATTCAAGGTCGCCGTGGCCGGCAGGAACGATGACTACATGATTCTTTTGGTAGACAGCGAAGAGCCGGTGAAGAATCCGAATGAAGACCCTGGCTCGGACACGGCTTGGAAGCACCTGAAGATTTGCGATCGGTGGGAATGCCCTGCCGGCGTGAGCAATGACCAGGCGCAATTGATGACAACTTGTATGGAGACCTGGATCATGGCCGACCATCAAGCCATCATTGACTTTTTCGGGCAGCATCTTCAAACAAACGCGCTCTTACCACCACAGAACCTGGAAGTCAGAACAAGACACGAGGTGCAGGACAGTCTGCATCACGCGACCCGAAACTGCGGAAGGGATCGCGCCTACGCCAAAGGGAAAAAGTCCTTTCAGATTCTGGAGGAACTGAACCCGGACACACTCAAAAGGCATTTGCTTCATTTCCGGCGATTCATCGCCACTCTTGATCTTCACTTATAAGCCCGGCACTTTCGGCACTGGAGGCGCCTATGTCATTGCAGATATCACGCCGCAATTGTAAGCGTGCGATTTTGTTGGCTGGTTGTTTGGTTTTGGGCGTTGCCCTGTTCTGGTGGGACAGCAGCGAAGCTCACCGGTATGTCGAAAAATCAGGAAATGGCCTGTCGCCTGTCCGCCTGAATTGGCAATTTCAGGGGCGCTGGGAGAAACGCTTCGATCTGAAACGCGGCGAGACGTTTGAGCTTTCTATCGGCCTGCCCGCGCCATCATCGTTGCCACAACACGGGCGCGTCGGCGTTCGCTGGACGCTGGTTGAAGAGAAGAAAGAAGCCGGCGAGGCGCCGACCTTGTCCTCCCTGCTTCCACGCCAACCTGACGCTTTCGGCATTTATACGAAGCCGACCGCTGACTGGAAAAAGGTTTTGCACGCGCTCGACTCCGACCTCTACCTGGTTTATCGCGCGCCAGTCGCAGGCGTCTACGCTTTGGAGATTGCGCCAGTCACCGATGAAGCCACTGTGTTTGAAGGCGCGCGCTGGCGTGAAGATGGCGTCGCTCCGCAAGCCGCGACCTTCCCGCGCCAGACGCCGTGGCCTGCCGGAAAGTCGGTTCCGCTGTCAGTAACAATCAATCCGTTGGATTTGAAAGACGCGCGACAAGCCGGAATGCACGTCGAGACTGAACCGAACGACGCGCCTGAGATGGCGCAGGAGATCGCGCTGCCCGAAGGCGAAGGCGTGCAAGCCGCGCGTATCACCGGCGGCGCTGATGACATCGAATATTTCGATAACGGCAGGGTTGGCAAATCTGGCGACGATTGGTTCCGTCTGGCGTTCAATGGCAAAGAGCCGCGCCTGCTGACTTGCAACCTGGCGATCCCTGACCACACGCTGGCGGCGCAGCTTCGGTTTTACGCGCTCGACGCTTCGGGAGCATTGGTCGAATACACCGAAGGCCGCAACGAGAACGAGCGCACGCATCAACAGAACGAACAGCATCGCGCCTCAATTGTTCGATTGCTCAAACCGGGTGGGGCGTATTTCCTGCGCGCCGAAGCCAATGCGCCTGGTTACGAAATCGAATTGCGAGTCTTGAAACCCGCGCCTTACGACGATCCGCGAATGGCTGTGCGGCAGGCGATGTACGACCATCTCGGTCAGGTTGATTCCTGGTTGACCAATCGCCCGCGCGGCGCATCAGTTGAACGCCGCATCCGCGACACAGGCAATCTGATGGGCACGCACTGCATGAGCTGCCACACGCAATCGGGCGTCTGGGGGCCGGCTGTGCCGATTGAAAACGGCTACGTGGTGGAGAACATTCAAAACTTCCGCCGCCTGATCAATGTGATGTACGAGTCGCTGCGCCCGACGAACTATTTGAAAGACGCGGCGAATAACACCAGCCTTGCGCCACTCGATGTCGGCGATGGCCCGGCGGGAACGCGAGTGGCCGGTCACAACGTCTGCACGGGTGAACGCGTCGCGCCCGCGCGCAAGCTGCATTCTATGCAGGCGTTGCGCGCCGCCAATCACACGCTGCAAACCGCCGACCCCAGCGGCATCAACGCCGCCGGGCCGGGATCGAACGTCGGCCAGTCGGTGGTCTACAACTACGCGGGCGAGATTCTGCGCACGGCGTGGGATCGCACCGGCCATCCTCGTTACTTCGCCGGGTTGGAAGAGAAGGCTGAGAAAATGCTGGGCGTCGCGCCGCGTTACAGCGACGACCTGTCGCATCGGATCGAATTCTTCAAACGGTTCTTCCCGCAGGATTACCTCGCGCAAAACCAGAGAGCCTGGTCGGTTCAGAAAACCTTGCCGCCCGAACCGCCGGAGCCGCCCGCGCCCAAACCTTCCGCCGACGGCAAACCGGTTGAGCCGCCGCCAGCGCGCTTCCCGGCTTATCAGTTGAAGAGCGCTGACGAGGCGGCAAAACTTTGGGCGCGCATTCAGGAACAATTGCCGAAAGACGAAGCGCGATTGCGGGCGATTCAAAACCCCGACGGCTCGTGGGGCTTCGATCCGGGCAAGAGCGATGGAGACAAGTGGAAGACCAACGGGGAGTTCGATCCCGCGCCGACCGCGCTTGCTCTGATCGCGTTTCAGGCGTTGGGATACAACGCCGATGATCCAGCCGTCGCTCGCGGCGTCAAGGCAATGCTCCGAACGCAAGACCCGTATGGGCGCTGGAACAAGAATGCGCTGACTGGTTTTGTCACGACGGCTTACGCGCTCCACGCGCTGTCGCGGCTTTATCCTGAGAAACCAGTCAAACCGGCTCGCGCCGCGTTTGAACCGAAGCGCGGCGAATCGTTGCCAGTAGCCGTGGCCCGTGTTCGCGCGTTGTCGCACACGGACGATCCGGCGCTGATTGATCTGATGATCCAGGCGTCGTCGCATCAAAGCCCGCAAGTCCGTTTCTGGGGCGCGATGGCTTTGGGCGGTGTTCATCACGAACGCGGAGTTCCGGCGCTGATCAAGTTGATGGGCGATTCGGTCAAGATGGTGCGCGATGCGGCGGCGTGGGCGATGGAGCAGACGCTGCTCGACGACGTAGGTTTTGACGCTGTCTTCACCGCTTGCGAAAAAGGTGACGACCTGACGCGCGAGAGCGTTGTCAAAGCGTTGGGCGTACGCGCCGACGCGGTGATGACGCAACCAAAATTTGACAAGCAACGGTTGACGCGGTTGCTCGACCGCGCGCTCAACGACGACCCGCATCCGGGCGTTCGAGCTTGGGCTGCGAAGGCCGCGTGGCAGTGGTGGGTCTGGAACCCGCCGATGCGCGATGCGATCCAGCAAACGTGGACGAAGAAGTTGCTCACCGCCGAATCGAACGCATTGGTCGAAAATTGTTTCCGCTACCAGAGCCACGCGCTCTTCATCGCCAACGGCCACAAAGCCAACGGCAGCGAAGAACATCAGTACAAAGAATTGACCGCGCTCTTCAAAACGCTTGAACAGAAACTCGACGACGCGGCGTTGCCAGATGCAGTCAAAGATCGTCTGGCGCGGCGGCTCGTGGCTGTCGCAGCGACGTTCTACGCTTCGGCGGGTGGCGACGGTGGGCCAGGGCAGATGGGTTATATCACTGAAGGCAGCGTCGAGATGATGGGCAAAGCGACCCTGCGGTTGTGGGAGAAGACCAACGCGTCCGACATTCCTGAGTTGCGACTGGTGATGGAAGGCGGGGCGAATGTGGCTTATCAGCCATTGCAGGACAAAATCATTGACTACTCGACGCACGGCCCCGAAGAGTTGCGCACACTGGCCGCAGCCGCCGTCTCCGATCCGAGCGCAGTCACGCTGCCCGCCGTGCAGGAGAAGGTCGAGCCGCTGGTCGAACAGATTCATCGCGGCGCGCAGGATTACGACCGCCGCCAATCGCTCGCGCAACCTGTGTTGCGGCTCTTCGCCCGCGCCAAATGGGCTGTGCCGAAGACCACCGAACAACGCGAATTGCTCTATCGCCTGCTGATCCCGAAACACAGCAAGGAGCCGAACGCGGCGGAATTGAAGAAGATCATTGACGCGGCGGAAGCTGCCGTCCGTCCAATGGGCTTGCCCGACGCCGACTGGTACATCGCCGACCGGATGGGCGCGACGCTCGCATCCAACTCCGATCTGCATACCGACGTGTTGCTCCGCTTCATTCCCGGCGCGACGAAGAATCCGTTGACGAATCACTTCTGGCTGCCGGCGGTCAATTGGGTGACTTCGTATGGCGACGACATTCCCGAAATTGATTCGCCCAACAACCAGCCGTCGTCGCCGGAGATTGCCGCAGCCCGCGCGCGCGCCATCGAGCTTTACATCCGGATGCTCCATCCCGACACGCCGGTGATGAGCCGCAGCATCGCTTTCCGAATGGCCAGCGTCACGGCCATCCGCCAAAACCCCGCCGTGCAAGAGGCGCTGCGAAAACTCCTGGAAACTGAAAGAAGCGAAGCCGCCCGCAATGCGCTTCGCAGCAGCGACTCACAAATGTGGATGGCCGATTTGCAGGAAGCGGTGAAGAAAGAACCGCTGGCCACCGGATTGAAAGACGCGCAAGGCCAGCCGCAACTGACGCCGCAATTCATCGCCAGCTTCCATTATTTCAGCGATTACGTCGCGCCGGAACTCAACCGCAACCAGCGGATGGACGAGATGTCCTGCATGAAATGCCACGCCGTGGCGGGCCGCGTGCCTTCGATGGAATTGGCGGGAGCGGATGGGAACGGCTACTGGTCCGTGCCGAAGATGCTGAAGAACTATTTGATCCTGCAACAACGCGTCAACCTGGCCGACATCGAAACGAGCAAGCTGTTGCGCAAACCGCTCAACGTGCAGACGGGCAAGGAGGATGGGCATCAGGGCGGGCGGCGCTATCTGCCCGCTGAACGCGGGTATCAGATCATCCGGCGGTGGGTGTTGGATCAGCCGCGTGTGATGCAAGGCCAGGCGGCGCCGACTGGTAACGGCAAATAGATTTTGCAACAGGATTGACTACGACTCAGTCACTCGTGTCTACTTTGGGAAAGGAGGATAGATCAATGCAACTGACTCGGATTACTTTTGATCCGCAGGTGATGGGCGGTAAACCCTGCATCCGTGGCTTGCGCGTGACTGTGGGTACAATAGTCGGACTCGTGGCGGCTGGACATTCCACGGCGGAGATTTTGCAAGCTTACCCATATCTGGAAGAAGAAGACCTACGACAGGCTTTGGCTTATGCCGCCTGGCGCGCTGAAGAGATTGAAGCGCCGTTGACCCTGGTCGCCTAGCCATGAAAATTGTTATTGACATGAACCTGACGCCATTGTGGGTTGATGTCCTAGCCGGTCACGGATTTCAGGCGGTTCATTGGTCTACAGTAGGCGATCCGCGCGCAAAGGATAGCGAGATCATGAGTTGGGCGTTGACCAACGGCTACATCGTTTTCACGCACGATCTTGATTTTGGGGCCATCCTGGCGGCAACGCAGGCAAACGCGCCGAGCGTTATTCAGGTTCGCACACAGGATGTGATGCCTACGCATCTGGAACCAATGATCGTCGCCGCGCTACAACAGTACGAAGTGGAACTTGAAGCTGGCGCATTGATCATCGTGCACGAGGGGCGGCTCAGAGTCAGGGTTCTTCCACTGCGACGATAGCTACCCTTTTGAGTGATCTTTGCAGAAACAGATTGCTGTTCCAGAAGGAATACCATGCATTTCAGAGAACGAAACATCCCATCTCTCACTCGCCGCGAGCTCCTTCGCGTTGGCGGCGTCAGCTTGGTCGGCGGTTATCTCAACGCCTTCCGCCCACTCAATGTCCGCGCCGAACAAAAAGCCAAACCGATGGCCACGGCGCGCCAGGTTCTCTTCATCAACCTTGACGGCGGGATGAGCCAGATTGACACCCTCGACGCCAAAGAGGGGCCGTGGACGCCGAATTACTTCGACATCCGCAGCTTCCCGAATGACCTGAAACTGCCATCCGGGATCATGCCCAACCTGCCCGGCGTGCTCGACAAGATCGCCATCGTGCGTTCGATGGCGGCGTGGGACGTGGTGCACGGGCGGGCGCAGTATTACATCCAGACCGGGCATCCGCTGAACCTGGCGCTGGCGAAAGAAGTCCCGGCCATTGGCGCAGTTGTTTGTCACGAGTTGGCGAAGCAGCGCAAGTCGTCCGATTCCCTGCCCGCTTACATCGCCATGAATTTGGCGGGCAATCAGGCGGGGCTGATCAATCAGGGATTTTTGTCCGCCGAATTCGGCCCGATGAGTCTGTCGGTTGGCGATGGCCCGCCCAACCTGGCGCCGCAGAAGGGGACGGAAGAGACAATGAGGCGTCGCTGGGAGCGGTTGCAGCAACTCGATCAAACGTTGCGCGGCGGCGACGCGAGCCTCGACCGCAACTTCGGCGACTACCACGAATATTACCGGGGCGCGTGGGCGATTATGAACGATCCGCGCGTGCCCGAAGTCTTCACGATCTCGGATGAAGACAAGAAGCGTTATGGCTCAAGCTCCATCGGCAACTGCTTGATCCTGGCGCGCAATCTGTTTCGCGCCGACGCCGGGACGCGATTCATCATGGCCAGCCACGGCGGCTGGGATCATCACGGCAACATCTACAAAGAAGGCACGCGCAACCATCCGGCCTTGATCCGCGAACTCGACGCCGCTTTCAGCAGTTTGATCAAAGACCTCGACAGCATTCCTTCAAAACACGCGCCGGGCAAAACGCTGCTGGATGAGACGCTGGTCATTGCGATGAGCGAGTTCGGCAGGACGACAGGCCATTTGAGCGAAACCCGCAAAGGCCGTGAACATTACATGCAGGTTCATTCAGGAATGTTCGCGGGCGGCGGGGTGAAAAGAGGCGCGGTCATCGGCAAGACTGACGATGCGGGCGGGAAAATTGTTGACTTCGGTTGGTCGGCCAATCGTCCGATTTATATGGAAGACATCGCCTGCACGATCTATTCGGCGATCGGCATTAATTGGACGAAGACGATTGAAAACACGCCTTCGGGCCGCGCGTTTCACTACGTCGAACCGGCTTCCGGCACGAAGTATGTCGGATTCCAGCCGGCGCGAGAGTTCTTTGCCTGATAAAGCTGTTGTGCCCAGGCTGAGCCTCTCATATACTTCGCGCCGTCTCGCATTCACCTGGCTCAATGCTCCATCAGAAAACGACTGGCCGTCACTGAGCCATCAACCAAATGTTTTTTCGAAAAGGAGTAACAACCATGTCAGCCAAAATTTTGCAGGTCAACTTTAAGTTCAATGTCTCAAGAGACGCCTACGAACAGACCGTATCGCCAATGGCCAATGAATTTTCCGCTGTTCGTGGCTGCCGCTGGAAGATTTGGCTCATGAACGAAGCTGAAAACGAGGCGGGCGGCATCTACCATTTCGAGGATGACGCGTCGTTGAAAGCTTTCCTGGAAAGCCCGCTCGTCGCGCAGGTGGTCAGTCATCCCGCGCTGAGCGATTTCAGCGTGAAGCAGTTTGACGTACTCGAAGCCATCACCCAGATCACGCGCGGCCCGATTGAGAAAGCTGTCGCGGCTTCAGAACCGGCCTGAGGCCAATTCCCGCGGAGTCGGCCCCACGAATGCTTCGGTCGTCAACGAACTCAGGGGCCGACCCGCTGAATCAGCCATCATCATCCCGACAAGATCACATTACCCCAATCCCAAAAGGTTGTTCCCGCCAGAGCCGCGATCCTGAGCGGCATATACCAAGAAACATTTTGAGATTGTGCGACAGCGCAACAAATGTCTGCTTCAAGTGTGGAACGTTTGTGCTATACATGCAGCCTCGTATTTGATCCTGCAAACACAACCCTTGCCGAAGCAAGAAGGGAGACCGAAGCATGAAAGCAGTATTCAAAACCGCCTGGCCGTATCAAAAAGATGAAATGAACCTGCCGGTGGAGAATGTGGAAACCGCCATTCCCTTTTACGAAACGATCATGGGATTCCAGGTCGTTTCGCGGAATGATTCGTCGTGTAAGTCCGCAGTCCTCGGTCGAGATGGCATTCAGATCGGTCTCGCCGAAAATGGCGGCGACCCGAGTCAAGACGGATGTTTCTTTGAGGTGGATAACGCAGAAGCCGCCTTCGCGGAATTGAAGTCGAACGGCCTGGAAAAAGACGAAGCTGGCTTCCGCATTGATCAACACGGAGACACTTCCTGGAAAGTCTTTTTCGTCGTCGCGCCGGACAGGCTCTGTTACTGTCTCGGTGAACGGCAAAGTTGAGAATCGGAACCAATCATTCGGGAGGTGTCGCATGTCTTCGAATCAAACCGGGAAGCTGCTCCGCAGCGCGCCTTACTTTCCTGTTGCTAACGTCGAACGGTCAGCGGCGTTTTACGAGCAAATGTTGGGCTTTCGCTGTGAATACTCGGCGGGAACTCCGCTCCAGTTCGCCATCTGTAGCCGCGACGGCTTGGCGATTATGCTGCGCCGCGTTTCGGCTCCTGAGCTGATTGTTCCAACTGAAAAGCAGGGAGGAACCTGGGACGCGTTCTTCTGGGTCAACGACGCCGAGGCTTTACAGGCGGAGTTCAACGCGAAAGGCGCAGTGATCGTCTATGGCCCAGTGATCCAGGAGGCCTATCAAATGAAGGAATTCGCGGTGCGCGATTGTGATGGCCACGTGCTCGGCTTCGGGCAGGCGATCTGATATCGAAGAAGCATTCGGAGGTGATGTCGTATGCAAGAGCAGGAAGACGTAAATCTCTTTGCGCTGAGTGATCTTTGCACTCCCTGGTGTGTGCATGCGGTGGCGACGCTGCGAATCGCCGACCACGTTGCTGCTGGTGTGGAAGAAATCAACAGCCTTGCAGAAGCGGCAGGCTGCAACGCAGATTATCTGGGCCGTGTGCTCAGGCATCTGGTGGGCAAAGGCGTGTTCGAGGAATCCGCGCCCGGACGCTTTGCGCTCAACGATGCCGCGCGCCAATTGCTCGATCCGGGGCTGCGTCTCGGTCTTAATTTGGATAGCTTCGGGGGACGGATGGCCTACGCCTGGGGCACGCTGCTCAAGGCCGTGCGGACAGGCGCGCCCGCCTACGAAGAGCTTTTCGGGCGGCCATATTGGGAAGACCTGGACGCCCATCCGGAAATCGCCGCGGACTTCGACGCGCTGATGGGGCCGGCAGGACACGGCACGCCTGACTCGGAAGTCTTGATCAACGGAGACTTGGAATCCGTGCGAACCGTGGTTGACGTTGGCGGCGGCACAGGCGCGCTGCTGGCGGAGATTCTTCGCGCCAATCCAGAAATTGAAGGTGTCTTGGTTGATTTTCCGAAGACGGTGGCGCGCGCCGCCGAGACTTTCACGGCCGCTGGCGTGGCCGAGCGTGTCAGAACGATTGGGCAAAGCTTCTTCGATCCGCTTCCGGCTGGCGCCGACCTTTATCTGCTGTCGAAGGTGCTCAACGATTGGCCCGACCGCGAAACTACGGCGATCCTGAAACGCTGCGCCGAAGCCGCGCGGCCTTCGGGGCGCAGCGTGATTCTCGGCGGCGTTTCCCCGGACGACGCGCCAGCAAGCTTGTCAATAGAGACGGTGTTGCTGGGTGGCATGACCAACACTCTGACGGAATTCCGCGAGCTTGCGCGTGAGGCCGGGCTGGAGGTGCGCGCCAACGGGCGGCAACCATCCGGCCGCTTCGTCGTCGAGTGTCGCCCGACGTAACGCCGCTTATCTTGGGCTTGGTGTTCATTCCGGTTGATAAAGTCGCAAGTGTAAATTTGAGATTGGGATCATATGTTTGATCGTGATCTGATCGTCCAAGACCTCAATTTTGTCCACCACCAGGCCTAAGATGCGTCGCTTGGTTTCAAAGC